>JGI24025J20009_10002875_pt1 | contig 12035 bp, 9 predicted proteins | sample Cruoilmetagenom3_FD_20009 | JGI IMG/M metagenome (IMG submission 20009)
TAGTGGTTCATTGTAAGCCAGAAACCTGCTAATAAGACTACCATCAAGAATTAAGTATACTTGTATTTCTTCGAGTTACCCTCTGACTTGAAGAGGATACACTTTTGCTTTACCTTCTCATCTGACAAGTTCTTTACACACGCTCTGAAATCATTATTCTTGCTCAGATCGATAAGAAAGTCGTTGAATTCATTATCTAGAAGGCGAATTGTGCAGTTGCGTATCTCCTGATCACTTAGATTTTCTCCACCTGTATTCAATCGTTTAAACATGTAATAGCGAAGACGGGGATCACTTTCCCTTCTGATGACTTCAACACGAATGAAATTACGCTTTAGCTTGATCTTTAATGCACGTGGAAGATCTTCATATATAAAGTCATTTAACTCTTTTGCGATGTCACAGTCGGTTAGCTTTAGCTCACGATGTTGGTCATCCTCATCGGTGTAATCAAGATGAAGTTCGCCACGAAAATGCAAATAAGATGAAATTCTTTGTAGGCCATCTATCAGCTCATAGACTCCTACCTCACGCTCAATCACAAAAATAGGAGGTAATGGTAATTCGAGTATGATTGACTCGATAAACCTCGATTGTTTGCCCTCAGACCATCTAAATAGCCGTTGATATTCAGGATCTATAATTAGCTCTTTGTGTGCATACATATCTGATAATTCATTAAAAGATATGTCGAAGCTCTTTGTCCGAATATTCTTGATTCTTTCATCGACTGCTTCTATTAGATCAATTCCGCTTAAATTTTGATCATTCACCATATTATATCTCTCCTTAGCTGGTTTTTTGAAATATAAGCACGCTTTCAGTGGCCGTTGAGCTGTGGCGATATATCTTTGTTCTTCGGTTTAGACCTGCCATTGTACGTTTTGTAATAAAATCAAATTGATCGAGACAATTCCAGCCTAGAGAATGCGCCATTTCCATGAATATACGAGGAAGATCATTATGAATATCTTTGTAGTAGGAATCCTGTACCACAAGAATACAACGCCCAGACTCAGCAAGCGTACGATCAATTTCAATAAGTGAGCGGTAAATCGAGTCAAAGTATTGCAGGTAATACTTAATATAGTAAGATTTAGAAGCTTTAGAGTGGTGCGCTGCAACTGCATCGAGAAAAGCCACACAAATAGAGCCATACACCGATCGAACTTGGGGTATCGTCTCCGAGATGGTAGGCGTGCCGATCATGCGATCACGAAGCGATTTAATACCTTTGTCCATTGAGCACCCCAACAATGCAAGCTCCGGCATTGTAGCAATTGCATAGTCGATACGTGTACAATAAGGAGGTGATGAAACTACAGCATCGATACTATGATCTTGGAGCGGGATTGAATCTGAAGACGCACGCTCAATTTGGAAATCAACAAATTTGTTATATTCAATCGCCCTGTTAGGAGGGGTTATGGCCTCTATCATAGCGAAAACTTGATCTTTAAGCATAGCATAGATCTGATCAGCAGAAAAATGAAGTCGTTCATTTTGTGTTGGTGTCTTGATCCAAGTCGGATTGGATGTATAAAACGGACTGTGGATTTCTCTCAGGGTTCTAAAGAGCGCAGTGTAGAAAAGTGCGGCTAAACAAGGCATATTTGCCAAGCTTTCTTCATAATAAATAATACGGTATTCATTGTCGATGAGCATTTCCTGTGCGGCACGCTCAAGGTTTCTGAAGACGGAAGCGCTTTCTGGCGTTAGCCATATTTCCAATGGTTCCACCTCAAGAAAAGGACTAATTGTATGTTTTCTCGCCGTCTTGATGATGGAACCGAGATGGTCCAAGATGTGCCTCTTAGCCCCATAGTCAATCATCTTTGCCTTTGCAATGAGGACCATTACTGGATTAATGTCGTAGCCGATGGTTGAAAAACCCATATCTCTAGCTATTTGTGTTGTCGTGCCGCTTCCATTCCAGGGGTCCATTACAATAGCGTCAGAAGTGAGATTAAGATACTTCATCGCATCCTTAACGAAGTCTGGAGAAAATCCAGCATAGTAGTGATACCAACTAGATTTACCATGTACTAACGATGGGTTGCGTTTTGGGCTTCTAAAACCATTTTGCAATTCGCTAAAGCACCTTGACAACAAGATAGCACCTGTTAATTGGTTAACATCTGTAGTTCATTGTAAATATCACATTCCCACAGAGATGCCGACCTATTATATTGCCTGCGTTTGTCGATTCTTATCCCCCGGGCATGAGCCTCTGCCAATGAGTGTTTTCTTAGTATGATATAAATTAAACGTCTTCGTAACTACTCAGGTACCTAAACCACTATCGTGGGACTTCACTATGCAGGAACTACCCGAGACATGGGGCATACTGTAACCAAACATGGAATATAACCGCAGAGTACGCAGAGGGGCGCGGAGAGGGAATAAATGGTTAAATGCTCTGCGTTCCTCTGCGCCCTCCGCGGTTATTTTTATTGCCAGAAAGTACAGGATCGCAATCGGGAGTCCAATCAACATACCTGAGTAGTTACACGTCTTCTTCCTTATACCCCACCATCCTCACCGCCTCCTCCGCACTCCCTGCCTTCACCGTCCCGTCGACGTCCCACCCGCCCAGGTCGACCACCATCCGCCCCATCTTCAAGGCCAGGGCGATCTCCGAGAGCGTCCCGTAAGAGCCGGGCAGGGCGATCACGGCGTCCGCGCTCCGAACGACGATCGCGTTTCTGGCATGACTCATCCCCGTGGCTATGGCCACGTCCACGTACGAGTTCTGAGAACCCCGCTCCCCGGGAAGAACGCCCACGGTCAGGCCTCCTGCCTCCCTGGCTCCCCGGGATGCTGCCTCCATCACCCCGCCCAGACCGCCGGAGATGAGAACGTGCCCCGCCTCTGCTATTCTTTGGCCCACCTCTCTTGCCAGAAGTCGGGTCTCTTCCTCGCAATCGCCTGCGCCGATCACCGCCACCTGCACAAAAATCCTCCAAGCAAGGTATTTTACCTTCTCCTTGGAACTTAAGCCTTTGTGAACGTCTTCCGGAAGCTGAGGCCGGAGATCAGAGGGCTGCTCGCCAGCCGTGGGATCTCTGAGCCCACGCCGCCCCAGACCCTGGCCATCCCCAGGATCCTGGCCGGAGATAACCTCCTCCTGATCGCCCCCACGGGCACCGGCAAGACCGAGGCTGCCGTCCTTCCCATCTTCCACAGCATCCTCAGGTTCAAGGCGAAAGGCGCGGACGAAGGCGCTGGGATCCTCGCCCTCTACGTGACCCCGCTCCGGGCGCTGAACAGAGACATGCTCCGGCGGTTCCAGGACTGGGGCGCCGAGCTGGGCATCTCGGTCGCGGTGAGGCACGGCGACACCACCAAGAGCGAACGCCGGCGCCAGGCTCTTCACCCGCCCGACCTGTTGATCACCACTCCTGAGACCCTCCAGGTGATGCTCACCGGAAAGCTCCTCCGCCAGAACCTATCGGGGGTGAAAAGCGTGGTGATAGACGAGGTCCACGAACTCGCCGCCTCCAAGAGAGGATCCCAGCTGGCGGTGGTCCTGGAGCGCTTGGTCGAGGTGGCGGGCGAGTTCCAGAGGATCGGCCTCTCCGCCACCGTGGGCACCCCAGAGGTGGTGGCCGAGTTTCTTGCAGGTCCGAAGAGGCGGTGCCGGATCGTCCAGGCAGAGGTGAAAAGGGAGTCTATCTTCAAGGTGATCTGTCCCCGGCCTGCGAAGAAAGACTTCGCCCTGGCCAGAGAGCTGGAGTGCGATCCTGCCCTGGCCGCCCAGATAAGCCGGATGCGCATGATAATGAGATGGAATAAATGTTTGATCTTCGTCAACACCCGCCAGGCCGCCGAGGTTCTCGGCTCTAGGTTCCGTCAGCTGGGCGAGCAGGTGGGCGTCCACCACGGAAGCTTATCCAAAGAGGCCCGGGTAGACGCCGAGGAGGCCTTCAAACGCGGCGACCTCCAGGGCCTGATCTGCACATCGTCGATGGAGCTGGGAATCGACATCGGGGACGTGGACCACGTCATCCAGTACAGCTCTCCCCGAGAGGTATCCAGGCTGGTCCAGCGGGTAGGCCGCGCCGGCCACAGGATGGGGATGACTGCCACCGGGACGATAATCGCCACCGGGCCCGACGATATTGCCGAAGCTGGCGCCATATCCAGGCGCGCCCACGAGGCCGTCCTGGAGGAGATCAGACCTCATATGGGGCCTGCAGACGTCCTGGCCAACCAGCTGGTGGGGATGACCCTGGACTTCGGCAATATCAGCCTCGATAGAGCCCACCGGATCATCACCCGCTCGTACCCCTTCAAAGACACCACCTTAGAGGACCTGAAAGAGGTAGCAGCCCAGATCGAAGAGCACAGGCTGGTCTGGCCGGAGAAAGATGCTGTGGGCCGGAGGCGCAAGTCCTGGGAGTACTACTACCAGAACCTCTCCATGATCCCCGATGAGAAGAGGTACAGGGTATTCGACATCGTGAGCCGCAAGCCCATCGGTACCCTGGACGAGGCATTCGTGGTCAACTTCGCCCGTCCGGGAGCAACCTTTGTCGTCAGGGGAGAGATCTGGGAGATCGTGGAGATCGAAGACGACGAGATCAAGGTAGCTCCTATCCAGCGCAGCGGCGAGATTCCTTCCTGGACCGGCGAAGAGATCCCCGTTCCCTGGGAGGTGGCCCAGGAGGTGGGCGAGATCAGGGAAGGGATCGGAAAGATCCTGGAAAAAGAAGGAGCCTCTGCTGCTGTCTCCATGCTGGTTCGCCGTTACCCGGTGGACGAAGAGGCGGCCTCCGTGCTGGTGGACCTCATAAAATCACAGCTCGACGCCCACCTTCCCGTACCGGACCACCGCAGCATCTTGGTCGAATCCGACGGGCCCGAGGTGATGATCAACGCCTGCTTCGGTCACATGACCAACGAGACCCTGGCCAGGGTGCTCACCGCCCTCCTATCGGCCAGGTTCGGGAGCAGCGTTGGGATGGAGGTGGACCCCTACCGGATCGGGCTGGTCCTGCCGAAGGCCTTGCTGGCCGGCGAGGTGGCAGCCCGGCTGATGGAGATCGATCCGGCCCACGTGAGCGTCATCCTGGAGAAGACGCTGAAAAACACCACGTTCTTCCGGTGGAAGATGGTCCACGTTGCCAGGAAGTTCGGAGCGCTCCGCAAAGACATCGACTACCAGAAGGTCAACCTGAGACGGATCCTGGGGGTATTCGAGGATACGCCCCTGTACGAAGAAACTCTGCGGGAGATCTTTCACGATCGTCTGGACCTGCGCCGGGCCGAAGAGGTCTTCGCCCGGATCAAGGCGGAGGATATCGATCTTTTGACCAGCGGCCCCACACCCATAGGATCTGCGGGCAGGAAGAGGGGCCGGGACATAACATCGCCCGAACGGGCAGACGGCGCGGTGATAGAGCTGTTCAAGGACAGGATAATGAACGACCGGGTCATCTTATTCTGTGTCAGCTGCAAGAGATGGAGATCGCTCAGGATGGTGAAGAACGTTCCCGAGAGGCCCGAATGTCCTCTATGTGGCTCCAGGATGGTGGCCGCCCTGAAACCCTGGGAGGAAGAGGAGATCAAGGTGGTCAAGAAGCCGGAGGATAAGAAGACCCCTGAGGAGAAAAGGAGGACAAAACGGGTCTACCGGAACGCCAACCTGGTTCTCAGCTACGGAAAGACCGCGGCCGTCGTCCTCGCCAGCCGGGGCCTCGGCCCGGAGACCGCCGCCCGGGTGATGAGAAAGATGCGCAGAGACGAGGAGGAGTTCTACAGGGACATCCTCCGGGCGGAGAGGAACTACGCCAGGACGAAAAGGTTCTGGGGTTGAGGGGATATGACCCGCGGCGCGGCCGGCCCTTTCCGGTTGCGGGTTATCTCGATCGGATTCAGATAAGACCCATATCAGTCACACATGAAATAGAATGGTATATAACCATAGACGTGCAAGTAGGTATGGATGTTTTTGAGAGATGGCTTTGATGGGTCGGATATGCCAAAAATCTTAGAGACTCCAGGAGGATGTTGAATATGAATGGCAAAACTCTGGCACTCTGTATAGGGCTCTGCCTCGTTCTCTCTTCGAGCATGGCCCTCGGAGAGAAAGCACCAACATATCAGATTGACACCACGAAGGTGATACGCGGAGCAACACCCGATGTAATGAAGACAATCGGTCCGGATCTGACAGTGACGGCTGCGGATCTGACAGTGACGTCTGCAAAGGTCCTCGGCGATCCGATTGTGCTTGTTCGTCCTCAATTGGTGTTGGTGCCTCTGGAGATGACGGTGAAAAATGCAGGAACGGCTGCTGTTACAACAGATTTCAATGTTGGTGCAGAGGGCTGGGCGACCGACGGGAATGTTTACGGGTTCCACTATCTGGCGCCCGGTGAAGATGAGATGGAGAGGAGAGGAGGCGTGCTCTGTACAGGGCTGGCCGCTGGAGCCGAGAAGACGTATCGCGGTTTCCTCATACTTTATCCGCAGCCAATAACCGCTACGATGCAGCCCGGCAGCAACTACGAAATCAAAGCGATGGTGGACTACAACCTGGACCCGGACGCATGCTACTACGACTGGGGAGTCTCTGAGACCGACGAGACCAACAACGAGCTGACGATATACTACCCACCAAAATCTATGATGGTAGCAACGAAGTTGATGGCGGCAACGAAGTTGATGGCGGTGCCGGTAAAATAGGCTCGTCCCACATTTTTTTTTGAGATTGTGTGCCTTCTGCACGGCATAACAGAATATCCACGGCAGGTCCAGTTCATATAATCAGCCACGATCACGATCTCCTTTTCGTATCTCGTACAGGCGCCCGAGACCGATGGAAACGATTTAAAGGATCGGGCATTGTACCATCTTCTATGTCTTTTGACGTGTTCCCCGCGGTCGATCTGCGCGGCGGCAAGTGCGTCCAGCTGGTGGGCGGGGTCCCCGGCACCGAGGTGGTCTCTCTGGACGATCCCCTCGCCCAGGCCAGACGCTGGGTGGCCGAGGGCGCAGACGTCCTGCACATAATCGACCTGGACGGTGCCATCGAAGGCGAACGAGTCAACGCCGATATCCTCCGTCAGATCGTAGAGTCTCTGGACATCTTCGTCCAGGTGGGCGGAGGTATCAGGTCCCGCCGGGACGTGGAGTCGTTGCTGGACCTGGGCGTGGACCGGGTGATAATGGGCACGGCGGCCCTGGAACGGCCGGAGATGGTAGAAGACCTGGCCAAAGACTTCGGGTCGGAGAAGATCATGGTGGCATTGGACGTCCGGGGGCGGAAGGTCACCACAGAAGGCTGGCAAAGAGACCTGGAGAAGACGGCGGTCGAGCTGGGGACCCTCTTCCAGGAGAGAGGGGCAGGATCGATCCTCTTCACCAACATCGATGTCGAGGGGCAGGTGCGCGGGGTGGAGACCGGGCCCGTCCGGCAGCTGGTCGAGACGGTAGACGTTCCGGTGATCGCGGCAGGAGGCGTCTCAACGGTAGACGATATAATCGCGCTTCGTGATGCGGGCGCGGCGGGTGCTGTTGTGGGCACCGCGATCTATACGGGAAAACTGGACTTCCATGAGGCGATAAATGCCTCAAGACGTTGATGTTACCCTCATATGAGGTTCATGTAGGTGGTAGGTGATATATTGAGACTGGGTAAAGCCGATGCCTCGGCGGCGCGCGCGCGCGCCAGCGTTACGATCTGCCTGGACGGTGACGGCGATGTAGATCTAAAGACGGGATCCGCTTTCCTGGATCACATGCTCCACGCCTTTGCCAGGGCGGGTTCTATCGACCTGAAAGCGATATCCGAGGGAGGCATATCGTACCAGAGGGCGCGCGCCCTGGGTGAAGCCTTTGGGCTCGCTCTCGGCAGCGCCTTCGGCGACAAAAAGGGTATCAGGCGGTACGGCTGGGCTGCGGTTCCCATGGACGAGTCCATGGCCCAGGCGGCTCTGGACATCAGCGGCCGGCCCTACCTGATCATGGAAGGCAGGTTCGCGGGAGATCATATAGGCGACCTGGAGACGCCGCAGGTGAAGGTGGTGATAGAATCTATCATCAACGCTGCCCGCGTCACCCTGAACGTCCGCTTCGAAGGAGAGAACGATCATCACAAAGCCGAAAGCCTATTCAAGGCCCTGGGGCTCGCTCTGAGAGAGGCGAAGAGGGTAGACGTAGAAGGCGGCGCGATTCCCAGCACAAAGGGCATGCTCTGAGCATCACTCGAACTCGATGGTGCCGGGCGGTTTTGGTGTGAGGTCGTAGACTACCCTGGATACCTCGGGGACCTCGCCCGTGATCCGCTGGGATATCCGCTTCAGGGCGTCCCAGGGCAGTTCCATGGCGTCGGCGGTCATGGCATCTCTGGATGAGACCGCCCTGACGGCTATCACCCAGCCGTAGGCTCTCACGTCGCCCTTGACACCTGTTGCCTTGCCCAAGACCGCGGCGAAGGCCTGCCAGGGGCCGAAGGGCAGGAGCTCCTCCTCGACGATGGTGTTGGCCCTCTGGACTACATCGAGCTTCTCTTTGGTGACCTCACCCAGTATCCTGACAGATAGGCCCGGCCCGGGATAGGGCATCCGCTCGCATATCTCTTCGGGCATCCCCAGACCTCTGGCGACCTCTCTCACCTCGTCCTTGTAGAGGTCGCGAAGGGGCTCCACGATGCCCTTGAAATCGATATTGTCCGGAAGACCACCCACGTTGTGATGGGACTTGATACCGCCCTCGGACTCGATCCGGTCCGGGTATATGGTTCCCTGGATCAGATAATCGGCGCCGATGCGCTTCGCCTCATCCTCGAATACCCTGATGAAGGTCTCGCCGACTACCTTTCTCTTCTCTTCGGGATCGGTCACCCCTTTTAGGGCGTTCAGAAAACGGTCTTGGGCATCGACCTTGACCAGACGAAACTTGCTGAACAGTTCAACTATCCTCTCGGATTCGTTCTCTCTCATGAGCCCGCTATCCACGTATACCGGGGTTAGACGATCTCCGATCGCCTTGTGGGCCAGAAACGCGCAGACGGCGCTATCCACACCCCCGGAGAGGCCGATAATCGCCTGGCCGTCCACCTGACGGCGAATCTCTGCCATCGCGTCATCGGCAAACTGCTCAACGTTCAGAGCCATGTTACGTTTGAGGTCGGGTTCCAGGATAATAGGCTTGCGGTTATATCCTCGATCTATCTAAGATGAGGTCAACATGAACCGTACATGAAAAATAGAGATTTAAACGGGGACGCCAAAGGGTATCTTGGCGGGTTGGGGAGTGGGACCAGATCGCCAAACCTCCTATGGGTAACGGAGGTGAGGGGGTAGGTCCCTCCTCTCTCTCATCTCTTAATCCCATCTTTTGATCTCGTGGAGATCGAAAGATCGTCGTCTCTCAAGGAGTATGGGGGTACTTCAGAGTGTCTGCTTTACCTTCATCGAATGGTAGAGTTCCCACCGATCGTCCTTTTTACCGCTCTTTACGTTGATCTCGTTGCTGGCGACCACCGAGTAGTTTCCGTAGAGGATGTCCAGGAGGGCAGCATTTCTCTCATCGATCCTGCTCCCGATCTCGTAGACCGCCAGGCCGCTGAAGTTGGACTCGGAATCTATGCGAGCCCTGGTCTTCGACTTGGTACCGTATAGCTGGGCGGAGACGCAGCTTTCCAGCTTATCTCCGTAGAGGAACCTCTCGCTCAGCAGGACGAGCTTTTTCTGGTCCTCGCACGTTCGGCTGGCAAACCAGCTGGTGTTGTAGACCAACGAGCGTCCATGGGACAAATTGATCATTCCCGGCGACCAGCAGGCATCGAGCTCTCGATCGATGCCCAGTCTGGTGCTGGTGTACCTCAGCTCCTCCGAAGAGGCGTAGGTGCCGGAGCCGTGCTCGCTGAAGGTGATCGATCTCTCCTCCACCGGCTTCACCGCGGTTCGCTCTGTTGCGCTCTGGTTGAACTGGTCGCAGGAGATCTCCACCTTGTTGGTGATGACATGACTGCTCCGCTCGGTCGATAGTCTCTGGCGCACGGAGACGTACCCGGTGCCCGAGACCCTGCCGTCTATTACAGCCTTGCACTTCTGTTTTGCCACTCTCATCACGATCTTTATCTGGCCGTAGTATCCGGGCTGGACGGTGCCTATCGTCCAGACGTTGTTCGTTCCCGGATCTGGGGGCGGGCTGGCGGATATGATGGTCGTTCTGGGGTCGTAGTGCTCTGTGATCACCAGGTTGGTGAGGTTTGTTTTGTTGTAGTCGTTCCCGTAGGTTAGGGTGTAGGTGATCTTCCTGCCAGGGGTTACCTTGCGGGGTGAGGCCTTCTTCGTTTTCTGGTCTTCCAGGGGCTCGAAGCTTACAACATAGCCACCAAGCCTCAGGTAGTCGATTAGACAGGTAGCACCGCTATACTCAACCTCATAAATAGTAATCCAGATTTTCACAACCCCCGCATTGCCGAGTTTTTCCTGGCAATCCGTGAAGTTACCGAACTTTGTTCTTGATCTATCTTGATAGTTGAATCGCGGATCGAAGACATCTAGCGTCGACCACACACCCATCACCTCGTTACTCTCGTTCCACCACTCGACCTTAGTTTTAAGCCAGTTATCGCCCACACTTTTTTTGCTGCTGTATTTACCATCACCGTTGACATCGAGAAAGAGTCTTATCTCAATATCACCTGCGCCAGACAAAGGACATATCTGCGTACAGAACTCGTCTATTTCATCGAGTGGTAGGGGTTCATCTAAGTATATCATCAATCTAATGTATTTATTTTTATTTTCATCTTCTCCGTTCACGGATAGTATAGCGGAATGTGGTCCATGAAAATTAGGTGGTCCATGAAAATCGGTATCTGTGATCGCCGAGCTGCCGTATTTGGATTTGCCGAGCTTGTAGTCAATCCCATACGATCCCGCACCTACCAGCACCATAGACATAAGCAGAACTACCAGGATGCACGGGATCAGCAACTTCATGAACTCCAGGTGTCCACAGGTATATAAAAACAAATCTGAATGAAATAATTATTACAGTCTCATCTCTTACCCAAGTTTTTTTATACCTATGTAATACGTGGTCGTGGGTGTAGATGACTGAAGATAATCCCAATGACCAGTAGCATGAAGCTCATTTTTGAATTGTTGGCAACTGAGTCGTATGTTTGCGATTGTATCTACAGATAGCACCAGTACCGGGCGCTGTCCTGCTTACTCACGACCCTTCACGGGGTTCATCAGCTTGGCAAAATAAACCTCTCCCCGATGAATGGCCATCAGTATCTCCCCAGCCCATCAATTTCCGATGCAACAAACTCCCGTTCAATTTTTTGTAATTCGGCTCGGATTTCGGAATCCGATGCCATGGCAACAAGTTGACGTTCGAAATCACATGACATTCTGGGGATATGTCGTTAGGGGGAATTTGGGCGAAAGACCTGCAAGGTCTGGAGCCCCATATCCACTTGTTAGGCGAAGGTGAGCTCCCAAAAGGGACGAGAGTATAAACGTCACCGAGCGATCGTCAGGGGGCGGAGCGTCGGCTGGTGATAATCTTTCATTGACGGTTTGTGTCTTTTAAAGGCTTAATATCTGCATTAGATCTCGGTTTAAGAGGATCCTCTTCCAATACCCCCCAAACCAACACGTATTCTCCTCTGCATCTCTTTAGACAACGACTGAAATTGACTCTGGAATGTCCGAGAAACTAACACCCGGAACATTATAACTCTTCCAAAGGAATAAACTCATCCTTCGATAATATTCTATTCCACCGTTCATCAAGCTCTTCCCATGCAACTTTTGACAATAATTTTCGAATGATATCGTCGTAACTCTCTCCCTTCTCACCCAAATGTCTCAAAGCATCCTTTGTTTCGTGCGACACAGCTATAGTTGTTGCACTCATCACATCACCTTATACTACTTATAACATCCAGACGGTTTTTGTTTATGGGAACTCACAAAAAATGAATTACCCACAATCTTATAATTTACACACATTAATAGAATATCATGCATTTCTTATATTGAGATTTTAGTAAAATTAAAGAA
>JGI24025J20009_10002876_pt1 | contig 12033 bp, 11 predicted proteins | sample Cruoilmetagenom3_FD_20009 | JGI IMG/M metagenome (IMG submission 20009)
TAGGTATGGCTCTGTTCCAAATCTCGTATCTGACCCATGCACGAACAACACTTGTGCAATCAAACCATTGTCCATAAGTGCGTTCCTTCCATTCCTAAGCGCCCTTTCAGATATACTTTTGCGTATTCTTTTGGCTTTCCGGTACATTTCAGTAAAGCTCATCGGAGTGTAGTAAATCGAAGCAACATAATACAAAGAAGCTTCATGCGATACATCGATCCCCATCTCATCAAATATCGATTCAAAGGTCTGTACGACACTTACGAGTTTCATCTCTTCCATGTTTATTCCCCCGGTTAACCACCATGTAACAATCTTATGAAATCATAGCAGATATAACTTTTTGCCAATACCATACCTGTTTCATGACGCCATATTTGCAGAATGGAAAGTTTGCGTATCTGAAAATTGTCAAATCAAGAAAGTGACAATCTTTGCCCATCTGTTTTATGTACCACCAAAACATAGATATCAATTGTACCTCATTATTATGATAAGCATAATGGAGTGGGGTGAACAACAACAGAGGAGGGAACAAACATGACAAAATGGAAATCTCTTTGGGAGTTTAAGGAATTCAGGGCAGTCGTTAGTTGCGCACTGCTCACAACGATACTGGCAGTTTCGATGTGCGGCGTTGCTGGTGGGTATACCGGTACTAGTACTGGTGATGGCGGTGCTGGCGGAACAGGGGATGATTATGTAATTGGTTTTACTATAGACCCAACAACCGCAACGATTTATTCCGGAAATAGCCAGCAATTTATTGCAACTGCAACGGTTTTAGATACAGCGACAGGAGAAACGACAGATGAAGATGTATCTTCTGATGTTAGCTGGCAGAGCACAATTGGGAGCATCGACTTCAATGGACATTTTACCGCGGAGGATGTCGGTACCGGTATGGTAAAAGCGATATATGGGACGATATCCGCAGAGGCGATAGTAACCGTCAATCACGGACCTGTAGACCGCATCTACATCACGTCAAATGATACCGAACTCGTCAGTTTCTCAGAGTTGACACCATCTGTTTCGATACCATTCGGACTTAAAGGTGTGGATAGCTGTGACAACGAGTTCCAGATACCTGATGCACACTGGACATGCAATGACAACATCGGCAGTATCACGCAAACCGGCGTATTCATGTTCGCAGATGGCATCGTTAATGAGACTGGTGGATTCAACCGAAGTTTTCTGGCTGATAACGAAAGCACGATGACGATAATAACCGCATCGGTCAGCGCCGGCACTTCCTACACAGTGAATCTCACACTATATGCAAACAATCAATCAGGAATAAGGAACGATAATGTAACAGGTGTTAATGTTCGTGAGGATCCCATAGAAACACCGGATGCGAGATTTTCACCTAAATTGATGGCAGTTCAGGTGATGGCAGCCAATGGTTGGGACTTTAGAACGGTATACCCGGGTACACCCACTGGTTGGTCAAAGGTGACATTCAAGAACATCGGTACATGCGACATCAGGATTACGCCGCAGCCACCCATCAGTGCCCCTGATACCAACATTTATAAGTATGCATACTTAAGAGATGGATCAGAAGGAGATGGTATGAAGATGGGCAGTTATTCAGTTGACGTTCCGATAACTCCAATATACGACAACTTCGGACGTATCGTCAGTTTCTCGTCAGAGACACAGACTGCGGAAGTTCGATTAATTCTCCCACCCGATCTGACAAGTGTTACTGCAGGCGAAGACGGACCAATCAGGTACCTGCTTACGTCAATATGAAAAAAATTCTACTCCCTCTTTTTTTATTTTCTTTGATAGGAATTTCATCAGCAGCAGATATTATCGTCCCGAGTGAAGAATCGTATCATATCCCCTACACGGACGAATTTACATTTACTCTGGTAGTTTCGAGTGAAGACTACAACGGACGGATAATAGTGGAGGACCGGTGGGCAGAACCGTATGGTGTATGTGCAAAAGAGCCTGCTCTATACAACAAAACAGCATCCGATCTCGGCATTGAAATAAGTTATGAAAACGAATTTTATATCTCTGAAAGAACTGCCCATGATCTAAAAGTAGCGGTAAAAGTAGATACTGCAAAGGTGTATTGTGGTTTGATTATTTTTACACCGATTGACGCTGGTGGAAGCGGTATATTATCGCGCGGCACATGGATAACGATGGATATGAGAGGAATTTCATTACCGCCAGCAACCTCGCCTACAAACAAAACGGCGCTGAATATAACAGGCTTTAGCTCTGAGAAGAACCTTGAAATTTACTTAAACCAAAATCCTGTGGGAACTGTAGAGATAACCAGAGGCAACAACTTCACTGCAGCAATCACGTTATCAGAAGGGGATAATAAAATCGTTATGAAGGCGGCTGGGTCAGAACTACAGTCAAATCCGATCCATATCACGCTCGATACGATTCCGCCGGATGCACCAATTATTTTCCCCCTTCCCCCTCCGGCCGTAAACAAAAGCACGATTACAATAGCAGGAACTACCGAGGCAGAGTCGATTGTTCACATATTCGTAAATGAAATCGAAAAAAATAATAGATCTGCGTCCGACTCCGGTGACTTTACGCTATCAAACATCGACTTGGATGTGGGCAACAACACGATAACAGCGGTTGCAGTGGACAGAGCAGGAAACCCGAGCAACGAATCTGCGCCTGTTTATGTGATCTACAGTGAAAATAAGAAGAGAATTCAATTGAGCGCAGATAAAACCACCACAATATTACATGAAGGGGAATCTGCAACCTGTAACATGACCGCATTGGTTACTGATGAGACTGGAACGCCGATGGAGAACACCACAGTAACAATAAATTTCTCAATCGTTTCAGGAAATGCCGTTCTTTTAACAAGAGAAGTGGAGACGTATAAAGGGGGGGCAGCGACCATGATAGAGTGTGCTGATGCGGGCGACGTAACGATAAAAGCAGAAACATCTTCTTCGGGTATAGGGGGTGATTCACTCACCATCACCTTCAGAAGTCCGGAGCACGTACCTTCACCCGGAAACGAGACGAATGAAACGATGGCCGCTTCCGGTTCTGATGACAAATCCGGGGGCAGGAACATACCGAGTCTACTGATTTATATACTGATTACGATTGNGGTCGTTGTTGGGGGGTTCCTTCTATATAGTAAGATCATAAAAAAACGGAAAGGACAGGCAGGAGAGACGGATGATGAGTCATCATGGACGGTCTCAGCCATGAAGAAGAAAGGTGAGGACTATATGATAACAATCGAGAAGGGCGGTAAAAAGAAAACGATAAAACTGAATGAGAAGTTATATAAGAAATTAATAAAGAAGAGAAAGATGACGTTTGGCAAGCATACGATTGTGTTCAAGCCGAAAAAGTAGTACCTATCGGGGAGTGGTGAATATCAAGTTTCATAACATTGGTCGGAAAGTAATTTTCGCAATCCTGCTTTCAACGCTGCTGCAACCAGCAATCGCTGCCACGAGCGAATGTCCTGATGATGATCCGGACACCGATGTTGTGTGGGTGAGCAGCGGTAGCACAAGTCTTGCATGGAGCATGGCGTACGGATTCGAAGCGGATGATGCGGTGTATATCATACGGGCTTGCGATTTTAATCAGGATCTGAGTGCATCGCTCATATCGATTGAGAAGGGTGGGGTCGTTAAGGAAAAGGTCCTGTATCTTGATACGCGGCCAGGGGATGATTGGTTTAACTGGGACGCTGAGATAAGGGTGGAATTGACTGATATAACTACAGATGCGCACGAAACTCCGTCAGCACACCTGGATCTGTATCGCGGAGAGAAACCCCGACTTGATATCGAGATCGGTGCGACATCCGAGACCTTCTATGGGATCAACGTGTCCTCTGATCAGTACGCTCCGGGAAAGGAGAAGGCTATCACGGTATCTGTTAAGAATACAGGAGGGGCATGGATCGAGGATGTTGTAGTAAGGATTGATATCGGGGAACTGAAACTTTCAGATAGGGGTTTTGAGTTCCGTGATCAGATGATATATGAAAGTCTCGGGTGCATGGAAAAGGGTGATACTGGATCGATCAATTTCACTGCTGCTGCACCGGCATGGAATGGGGTAACCTCGCCGTATCAGATCAACTACACCATATCAGCGTCCGCCGAAGGAATTGACATCCAGGAGAGGCGATACTGCACAAACGAATCCCTGACACTATCCTGCACCGACCCCCAGTTGCTGGTTACACAATCGGTCTGCTATGACGAGATCAGTATGAGTCGGTGCAATCTCATAAGCTCGAATCTGAGTCTGAAGGAGATCGCTATATCCATGCCAGAAGCCCTGATATGTAACGTTAGTGAGTGGAGCGTCGTGGAAGTCAGCATCTGTAATATCGGCTTCTACCCTCTCTGCAACCTCAGTATCACGGACTCCCTGGTACCTGACGGCTTCAGGGTTGCAGAGGTTCATGAGGAAGGATCGTTGGAGTACGTATCTAAGGATCATCCCTATCGCATCCGGTATAAGATTGTGCCGACAAAGCCTGGCAAGCATGTAGTCAATGCAACGGTTGTCAGAGCGAATTTCTACGGGATCGAACGTTCATGGAGTTCGGATGGTGCCACCATCACAGTTCACGGACCCCATATCAATCTTGCAAAGACGATTAGAGAATCGGGTAACGGGACGTACAGGGTGGCACTTACCATGCGAAACGATGGGGATCGTGCCGCGCTCATAGATCTCACAGACACCATACCCTTATACGCGCGCTACACCGAAGGTGGTATGGATGAAGGTATCGACACTCCTACCGGATGGGATTTCGATCTCCGCAGGATCAATGATTCATATCTCCTGATAGCAGATGATATTCTCCTGGAGCCGGAACAGTCCATCGGGTTTTCATATCACGTACAATCTGATCGTGAACTGAATCTTTCGCGCGCAGAGGCTTGGTTCATAGCTCGAAATGACTACGGTGGTGTGGCATTCTCCTCGATCTCGGGTCTTCCTGTGGCAGCGCAGGATGACAATGTGACATCTGAAAATCTGACATCTGAGAATGTAACATCTGGTAACCGGTCAAATCAGCCAGGGTCTCTGCCTGTAAAAGTACCCGCGCCCGCTTTTAAGAATGAGACCGGTGTCATGCCCACTAATGCTTCCGGTCCGAAGGATGAACCGGAGGGCAGGAACCTGTTTGATCTACTGATCTATACGGTGATTGGAATCGCGATCCTTGCTGCAGCGTTCCTGCTGCATGGCAGGATTGCAAGAAAACAGAAAGGGCAGATGGGGGAGGTGGACGTGGGGTCATCATGGGCTGTATCGAGCATACGGAAGGCAGGCAGTGAATATGAGATAACAGTGAATAAAGATAGTAAAAAGAGAACGATAAAACTGAATGGGAAGTTCTATAAGAAGTTAATAAAGGATAAAAAGTTGACGTTTGGCAAGCAAACGATCTTGATCCTGTCTAAAAAAAGATGATTATACACCAAACAGGCAATATGTAAACTTTTCGTTTCGCGATCTTTGCAAAAGGAGAAGAAGTGAATTTTCCACAATTTTCTTAATATACCTCCAAAACATATTTTACATTGTACCTCATTATCATCATGAGGTTGGTGATTGTGTGGGGTGAACAACAATAGAGGAGGAAACAGACAATGAGTAAATGGAAATTCCTTGAGAAATTCAAGGACTTTGGGAAGGACGAAAAGGCATTCACAGGTCTGGAAGCAGCAATCGTGCTGACCGCGTTCGTCGTGGTGGCTGCTGTATTCAGCTATGTGGTGCTTGGAGCGGGATTCTTCACATCGGAGAAGAGCAAAGAGGTCATCCATACAGGTATGGACCAGGCAACTTCTTCGGTCGAACTCGCGGGAGATGTGATAGGTCACAGCAATGCTGGTAAGACGCTGTTAACGAATGTAACAGTGTATCTGCAGCTGACAGCAGGCAATAATCCTATTGACCTATCCAAGTTGACGGTCGCGTATGCAGACAAATACGTGTACCTCGGAAGTCTTACGCATAGCGACAATACGACATACGACAGCGACTACCGGAACACAGATAACGTAACTTCTGCTGGACAATGGGATTTTGCCTTTGTCGCTGATAAAACCGGTAGTTACGGGGATAACAATACCATGCTCGATTCAGGCGAGACGGCACGGGTGCATATCTCACTGCCTGCTGAAGCAGGGAACGGTAACGGAGGAGTTGCGGTCAATAACTGGTTCCAGATCGAGATGAAACCAGCAAGTGGAGCATCTCTCTCAATGGAGAAGACAATTCCGGGAGCTGTAGATACCATAATGGTGTTGTACTAAGAGGTGATGAAGATGAGACTATTTAATAAACTGTTGAAGGATGAGAGAGCTTTCACTGGTCTGGAAGCAGCGATCGTGCTGACCGCGTTCGTCGTGGTTGCAGCGGTATTCAGTTATGTGGTACTGGGTGCTGGCTTCTTCACATCTGAGAAGAGTAAAGAGGTCATCCACACAGGCGTTGAGCAGGCGACATCCTCTATGGAACTCGGCGGCTATGTGGTCGGACACGGGTGGACGTATGACTACGTGAACGCGACCACTGGGAAATGGAACGCTTCGGGTGGTGGTACTGACTATCGGTCATACTACGCATGGGGCAATGCGACATCGGCTCAGAACAGAGTGAACGCGACCGGGCTCACCGTTATGGAGTTCCAGGTGGAGCTTGCAGCAGGACAGAATCCGATTGACATGGATAAGATTGTGATCTCATACAGCGATGATGATACGTATGTAGCCCAGGTGGACGCTGTAACAACTGCCAATGCAAGTAGCGGCAACTTTACCGTGACTGCAACGTCCGGACAGTGGACCTACAGCCTGCTGACAGGTGAGATGGGCGGTTCCAACATGCTCGATCCGACAGAGAAGATGCTGATACTGGTGGCATTGCCAGACTGGGGCGCAGTCGCTTATGAAGAGTTCGTGATCGATATAAAGCCTGCACAGGGAGCGACTCTGACGATAACGAAGACCGCACCGGGCGCGATACAGAAGACGATGGTACTCAATTAGAGTACCTTCTCTTTATTTTTTCGGAGGTGGGAATCATGGAATCGGATAAAAGATTGACATCGCTTGAAAACGGGTTCAAGATCGTGAAAGGGGAGATAAAAGCGTTACTGATAGATATCAGAGAGATCATGAATAACATAGAGAATCCATTCTACAATACTCAAGGTATAACTGGTGGTCCGGATACATCAGTAGAGGCAAATGCGGAACTGAAGGGAGACGCTCCGGTGGGGAGCGTCCAGCCTGAAGATATGTTAGAACAGGAGCCCGAACGGGAGCACCATCCGGGTTTTGCAGAGATGCCGGTGCAGCATCAGGGGATGCAGCCGATGGGAGTAGGACATGCACCTAACGTTGCAGAGACGCCAATGCAGCAGGGGATGCCTATGCAGCAGATGGGGGGAACACCTGAACCGTATCATCCGGGTTTTGCAGAGATGCCGGTGCAGCATGACGGGGCGAAGCAGGAAGGGATACCAGATCATGTTCCTGACTTTGCAGAGATGTTTAAGCAGTATGAGGAAGCGAAGCAGAGCGGAGATGATGGGACGAAACAGGAGGAGACCCCAGATCATGTTCCTGACTTTGCAGAGATGTTTAAGCAGTACGAGGAAGCGAAGCAGAGCGAAGATAGTGGGACGAAACATGAGGAGACCCCAGATCATGTTCTGGACCTTGCAGAGATGTTTAAGCAGTACGAGGAAGCGAAGCAGAGCGAAAAGATGCCGGAAGAAATCCCGGGAATTCCACATGATAATGGATTTGACATCTATACCCTCGCCGAACTGATGAGATGGACGGATTACACACTTAAAACAATCGAACGAAGTAGATTGGATGAGCTGCTGGATCTGTGTGTGTTTACCGGACATATTTCAGAGACGATAAAAGATACCGTCTCGAAGATCGCAGACCTATCCACTCAGGAGGTTGCTGAAGGGAGTACGTCAACGATGCAAGATCACATAGCCGCGATGTTCCAGTTGAATGCGGTATTGAATCCAAGCGAGTCTGATCAGAAGGCGATCTATTCGATATATGGGGAATTGCCATGGAGGACGGTGGTGTAAATGGGCGGAGAAACGATCAGTATTGCTATGATCACGATAGCGTCCGTGATATGTGCTGCAACATTTGTCACTTCGGCATTTCCGGCGATTGCAAGGGCGCAGGATCCGCTCATAGCTTCAACAGATGCGATCAATGATAGGATGAAGACCGATATAACGGTTATACACGAGACAGACTCTTTATCCGGAAGCATCGTATACATCTGGGTCAAGAACGTGGGAAACAATCGCATCCATCCGAATCTGATCGCTAACTCAGACCTCTTCTTCGGACCAGAAGGAGATTTCATGAGGGTTGTATATAATGAGACCGGATCGATCTCACCAGGCTGGAACTATACAATCGAAAACGGTGGTGATAGATGGGGGCAGGGAGAGACGATCAAGGTCACGATGAATATAACTGGTAATCCGGTTATATCCGGGGAGGAGTATTTCGTCAAGTTCATAATGTACAATGGTATCTCGGATGAGGATTATTTCACGGTGTGATGGGAATGGGGGCTGGATCAATCATTGCGGCGGTAGTAGCGGTTGCAGCAATCCTGATAGCAGCCAATGTTGTCATAACAGGGGGGTTATATATGACCAATACGCTAACAAGCTCGATGAAAGAGGTGCAGGATGCAAAGAATGAGCAGTTGAAGACGGAGATAGAGATCAGTAACATCACTGCGAATAAAACCCGTATCAACGTAACGCTTCATAACACGGGTCATGAACGGATCAGGGAATATTCGCAGATGGATCTGATCGTGCATTACCATTCGGTCAATGGTGGGGATGTGAGGATCGTCTGGCTACCATACACGAATAAAACGCCGGATGATGATGAATGGACGGTAACCGGGATATCACCGGATCTGATCAATCCTGATATATTCGATCCTGATGAGGAGATGACGATCCGGATCGAGGTGGATGATAGCGATCCGATGAAATATGAATACATAAACTGGCTTCAGATAACGACTCCGAACGGAGTGGGTACATCAAAATACTTTAGTGGGTGATCAATATGGCTGAAGAAGAATTCGACGATGAAGAAGAAGAATTTCTTGCGGATGTCCTATCCTCAGGAAATTATGAGATCGATCAGAAGATGGGTGGCGGAATCCCGATGGATTCACTATCCCTCTTCGAAGGACAGAACGATAGTGGTAAGTCGGTCATTGTACAGCAGATTATGTGGGGGGGCTTGAATCAGGGACGGCGCATCTCCATATTCACGACTGAAAACACTGTCAAGAGCTTGCTTAAGCAGATGGCGAGTCTATCACTCGATGTAGATGATTATTTCATCATAGGACGTTTGAATATATTTCCGGTCCATGTACAGGGCGTTGACTGGGATGAAAACGCGTGTGACAACCTGCTCGAGTTCATGCTGAAATCCATGGAGCGGTGTAAGAATGAGGTTATCATCATCGATTCGCTCACGGTCTTTGTCTTTCATTCGAGTGATAACGACATCCTGAATTTCTTCACAGGATGCAAAAAGCTGTGTGATCTTGGAAAGACGATTCTACTGACGGCACATGGATATGCATTCCCTGAGAATCTTCTGATCAGGATCAGATCGATCTGTGACGCACACCTGCACCTGAAGACAGAAGAATCTGGCGATCAGATGATAAAATCGCTGGAGGTTGCAAAGATACGGGGTGCACAGAAGAGCACAGGAAACATCGTCAGCTTCGACGTCGATCCTGGCTTTGGTATGAGGATCATCCCGATCTCGAAGGCAAAGGCGTAAGTAAGGTGATTAAGATGGAGTCTCTACCCTTTGAACCGAACGTTCCCGAGGCGCATGGAGCCGATATGATGCAGTGTGGACTCTATCGCATGTTACCTCCGGATGCAAAGAAGTTCATCAGTGCAGAGGAGAACCGTCATGTACTTGATTACATCCACATGCTTCCACTCGATGATATAGGGGTACCAAAGTTCTACCCCGAGCTTTCGAGAGATCTGAAGAAGATAACGAAGCCGAATATCATATATCCTGCCGGAGATGGGATATCCATCCATATTTATCCGGATAAAAAGGATGTGAGGAACTACTATATCCCTATCGAACCAACCCTGTTCGCGAGTGTCGATGAACTGCTCATAGAGGTGGAAGAAGCACTTGTCGATATTGTAGACGTTCTGGAGGTTACAACAGATGATATAGATTCTAAGAAAGCCTTACTGGAAGAGGGTCTCGATGATGTATGCATCATAGAAGACGATGGAGATGGGGGGGCAGAAGGAGGGATCAGGAAGAGGATATTTGATCGCATCCGCGGATTTGCCAGGACCACCAAAAATAAGAAGGTGCATGTAACCCCTGACGAATTTCAGAAGATCAAATACTACATATTCAAGGATAAGATCGGGATGGGACCACTCCAGCCACTCCTGATGGATCCGTATATCGAGGATATCAGCTGCAGTGGTGTGGGGCAGATATTTGTGGAGCACAAGATCTTTTCCGGATTAAAGACGACGATAACGTTTGGTAGTATAGCGGATCTCGATTCTTATGTTGTGCGGATGTCCGAGAAGATAGGAAAGCCGATAACATACCGGGATCCGATCGTTGATGCCGCTCTCCCTGACGGATCAAGGATAAACATCGTGTTCGGAGAGGATGTATCGAAACGGGGCAGCAATTTCACGATAAGGAAGTTTTCAGAGACGCCGCTCAGCATCTTAAACATCATCGACTTCCATACGCTCGACTATACGATGGCTGCGTACCTCTGGATGTTGTTGGGTGCGGGGATGAACTGTTTCGTTGTTGGTGAGACCGCATCAGGAAAGACGACGACGCTTAATGCAATGACAACGTGTATACAGGCAGGTGCAAAAATTATATCGATAGAAGACACACCCGAATTACAGGTACCTCATAAGAACTGGTTAAGAGAAGTCACAAGAGGATCCGGAGACGGGGGAAGTTCGGACGTGTCGATGTTTGATCTGCTGAAGGCTGCCTTGAGGCAGCGTCCGGATGAGATAATAATCGGCGAGATCAGGGGCGCTGAGGGTAACATCGCTTTTCAGGCGATGCAGACAGGACATCCTGCGATGGCTACGTTTCACGCAGCATCTGTTGAGAAACTGATCCAGCGACTGACCGGAGACCCCATAAATGTTCCAAAGACATACATAGACAACTTAAACCTTGTTGTCATCCAGAATGCTGTGAACGTCCCGGGTAAAGGGATGGCGAGGCGTATCACAAGCATCAACGAGATTGTAGGATATGATCCATCCTCACAGTCATTCTCCTTCGTCGAGACGTTTCAGTGGGATCCTTCAAAAGATGTATTCAAATTTACAGGAAAGAACAACTCGTACCTGCTTGAGAACAAGATCGCTCCAAAGCGCGGCTTAGCGAAGAATAAACGAAGAAGGATATATAAAGAGCTTGATCGAAGAGAGAAGATCTTAAGGAAGATACACGATGCAGGGGTACTCGGATTCTATGAGTTATTCGCGATGATGGGGCGTGCGGAAGAGGAGGGGATCGTGTGAGTGAGGAGAAGAGGGTTGCGGATGATCTACTCTTCCTGCTCACGTATATGGCATCGATTGCCACAGCAGATATCGATAGGAATGAGCTGTTCAAACATACATCTGAGCAGAACTATCCGCTGTCGATATATTTCAAGCGAGTATACACGCTTGCTGCAAAGTGGAGCTATGCATATTCAAAGGCGTGCAAATTCATCTCAAAAAAGGCAAAGTTTGTGATCTTGGGCACAATCGAAAATTCCAGTGAAATCACTATATCCTTAAATTTTTACCGCAGAGCACGCGGAGAGCGCAGAGGCATCAGGAAACCCAGCGAGGATTGAAACGGTCTTAAAACTCTGCGCCCTCTGCGATCTCCGCGGTGATAAATCACTGGATTTTTAGAC
>JGI24025J20009_10002877_pt1 | contig 12031 bp, 8 predicted proteins | sample Cruoilmetagenom3_FD_20009 | JGI IMG/M metagenome (IMG submission 20009)
GGCAAGTGTGGATATTTATGATTATGCCGGATGGATTGGGTATGCTTGCGTGTACCGAGCATACGATGCAAACGGTAACGGCACCATCACACAAGACGAATTAACGCTTTTGGGTTACGAACCTCTGAGTTCAGATATGGTAAGCGACCTCGTGAACCACTACTGGTGTAACCTCAAGGTGGGATTTGAAGGTGATACTATAACAGTGTACGTCAACTCTCCATCGACAGATGAAAATCTGGTACTATCTGTGACCGATGACGTGAACAAGAAGGGCGATATTGGTTTGGGTGCATGTGAAGCAGGAACTACAATAACAGTCGCCTTTGACGACGTCCGCGTTACAAAAGGCTGCATCTTCAACGACCAGTTCGAGAATTCACTGTTTTCATCAGGTGCATGGATCATGAGTTCTTCTATGGATTGCTACATTGACGATATTGATGGAAACGGTGTATTGGTGATAGACGATCCCGCTGGTACTGGACCATCTGCCTACGTTGACCAGGATTTCGGAACAAAAAATGTGGTGGTAGAAGGCGTGTTTAACATCAGCGAGGACAAACCCGGGGAATCACATGCAAGTGTCAAAATCACTCAAAATAAAGGCGAATCATACTCTTTATTGTATGGCTTTAATGCACGGACCGATGAAGAAACTTTCATAATATACTGGTATGATACAGAAATTCCCGAGATGACGACTGTTTCCAAGAGCTACCCATTCACACCGAATCAGTGGTATAACTTCAGGCTGGTAATAGATAACGATAACAACATGATGTACGCGTACATCGATAATAAACTGGAGTTGGAGTTGAATCTTCCAGGGTGCGCAGGCAACATCTCCAGAGTGTGGTTATGGGATAAATACGCTAAGGTGCTCTGGGATAATATCTATGTTGAACAAACACCCGCGGACACCACACCACCGACAGTGTCCATAACCTCTCCCGATGATGGTGCTACCATTTCAGACATCGTCACGGTAGAAGCAAGCGTGAGCGATACTGGCGGTAGTGGTATACTTTATACTGCGCTGTATGCGAATGACACGCTTGTTGCGGTGAATACCACCAGCAGCGACAATCCAACATTTCAGCTTGATACGAGCTTGCTGGATCCAGGCAACTGCACGCTCGTGGTTGTTGCGGTAGATAATGATGGGAATAGCAATTGGACAACGATAAATGTGGTGTTTTTACCAGTTCATAACATAAACACAGGAGAAGATTTCCCAACAATCCAAGAAGCGATAGACGATCCTGACACCGTAGATGGACATACGATCACAGTGGACACCGGGACGTATAATGAGAACGTGGATGTGACTAAATCATTAACGATAAGATCAACTACTGGAAATCATGAGGATACGATTGTTCAAGCATTAAATCCAGACGATCACGTCTTTTATGTAACCGCAGACTACGTAAACATAAGCGGGTTCGCGGTGACAGGTGCAACTACGGGTTGGTATGGGGCTGGAATATATATTCACGATGCAGACCAGTGTAATATATCAAACAACATCGCAACGAACAACCGCTTCGGTATTGCATTGGAGGATTTTTCGAGCAACAACAATTTAACAAACAACAATGTATCAAACAACAACTGGGGCATCTACTTGTGGTATGCGAGCAGCAACACTTTAGCCAACAACGATGTGTCGAACAACCACCACGGCATCTACTTGACGGATCGTTCACACAGCAACACCGTAGTCTGCAACACCATCACAAACAACGACGAAGGCATCTATTTATGGTCTTCAAACAACAATCACGTCTATAACAACCACTTCGCTAATATAAACAACGCTTATGCTTATGGTGCTAAAAACAACATCTGGAACACCACAAAGAGGGTGGGGACAAACATCATCGGTGGGGCATATCTCGGAGGGAACTATTGGTCTGATTACACCGGCGAGGATTTGGATGGCGATGGACTTGGAGATACTTTGCTTCTTTATAATTCCTCTGGAAATATTCATGGGGATTATGGTGATTGGCTGCCGCTGGTTAGACCCGTCCACAACCAGAACACTGGAGAGAACTTCTCAACAATTCAAGCCACAATAGACGATCCCAACGCACTGGATGGGCATACGATCCCCGTTGATGCTGGAACGTACAATAAGAACGTGAACGTGTATAAGCAGGTAACCCTCAGATCAATCTCAGGAAATCATGAGGACACAACCATCCAGGCATCGAATCCAGACGACCGTATGTTTGAGATAACCGCAGATCACGTGAACATCACCGGGTTCGCGGTTAAAGGTGCGACAGGAGATGAAACGGCTGGAATATACCTTTACAGCGTAGAACATTGCATTATATCGAATGACAATGCATCGAACAACTACTATGGCGTCCGCGTGGCTTCTTCTTCAAGATACTGCGACATCGATAACAACATCGTATCGAACAACCTCAACGCTGGCATCAGCGTCAAATGATGGGGGCTACATGCATCTGAAAAATACAATCAATCAGATGGAACAAACAATGAAGCAACAACGGAGACCTAATAAAATGGTAAAAAGTCTTATCAGACATGCGGTCATGTTGGCAATATTTCTGATAGCGATCAGCGAATCCGTAAACGCAGGATGCATCGGCGATGCCACAGGCACGGATTATGGGTGCGGAGATACTGTTATCGAGAGCTGCACATTTGGCGGAGACCTGAACTGCTCGACAAAGTATGGTCTCATAATCGGTGCGGACGGCATTGTGATCGACGGCAACGGATATGCGATAACCACAGACGCCCGCGGCGACGAGGAGGGGATCCATAACGACGGATGCGACAGGGTGACCATAAAGAACATGAGGATCAGCGGATTCTGTTTCGGGATCTACTGGAGAGATGCTGATAACGGAAATATAATGGACAACAGCATAGATTATCATCAGGGCAGCGGGATCTGGCTGTTTACATCGTCTCGCAATAATGTAACCGCAAATATCATCGATTATGGTGATGGTGGGCATGGAATCCTTCTGTCCAGTGCTGCAAACCGGAACATCCTGAAATACAACGAGATCAGCACGGTCGCTGGCAGGGGGATTAACATAGATGGCTCAAACGAAAATGAACTCCACGATAACCGGGTCTGCGGTAACGCACACGGCGACGTGGTGGTCGAATCCGGGTCAGGGAACATGGGCAGTAACAACACCTGCGAGATAGCAAAAGGGTATAGCGATGCAGGTGGCAGCCCGTGCACACACCCCTGCCCTTTGTATGAGATCCGGTCTGCCGGAGGTTCGGAAAAGGGGAAACGCGGTAAACCAACATGCGGGTGCGTGTCAGTGAGAGATCCATCAACTATCTTTGCGTATGGCGATACCGTGACCGAAAGCTGCCGATTCAACTGCAATCTCTCCTGTCAATCGGGACACGGTCTCGTGATCGGAGCCGATAATATCGTGATCGATGGCAACGGTCATACACTGGATGGCATAACCCCCGGCGGTTGCAGTGGATTTGGGATACAGCGTTCAGGAATCTTCAATCAAGGCTATGACGGTGTGACGATCAAATATCTCGAGATTACAAACTTCTGCAACGGAATCTACTTAAGAGGCGATGAGATCACAGGAGATGTTGTCAATAACAACACGATAGATAACTGCGAGATACATCACAACGGCAACGATCTCGAGGATACGGCAACCCACGGCATCAAGATGCACTATATATACAAAAGTACGATAAGCAATAATCTGGTGCATCACAACAAAGGCAATGGCACGAGCTGCGAGAACGGAGGAAACGGGATTTTCTTAAACGCTGGCGATTATAATGTGATAGCCAACAACACGGTCTATGACAACACCAAAGCCGGAATTTTCACGAGGATGAAGCCCAGGTACAACAACGTAACCGGCAACCAGGTGACCGGAAACGGACAGGGTGGGATCGTGCTGCGGTGTAAACTTTCCAGTTTATTCACAATCGAGAACAACATCGTAACAGATAATAAAGGTCCTGGAATCTATGTGGGCGGTCCCGGTAATACGCTCCGGTATAATACCGCAACAGATAATAAGAACGGCTCCACGTACGGGGACGATGCATCCATCGCCAACGGAATCCGCATCTCACGAGAGGCGGATAACACCACCCTGATCGAGAATAATGTCACAGGCAACGATGATACTGACGTGTATGTGAAGAAAGGGCTCACCGGGATAGCTGGTTCCAACAACACATACCAGACCACCTCGAATTATGAAGATTATTCACGAGACAGCCAGGTGGTCAGGGGAAAGAAGGTTGTTGGGAGAACTGAGTTGTTCAAGAGTTTTGAATCAGGAACGGAACTGCCAGCAGTCAAGGTGACGCCGCTTATGGCGACACTGATCGTGGTTGTACTACTGGTATTTGTGGTATTCGGATATTCGAGAAAGAAATAATATGATAAAGAGACTACTATTTATATTGTTGGTCATCTCATCGGTGGGATTGGCAAGCAGTCATGAAGATATCGAGAATCTCACAGAATATGCAGAAAAATTATCACTTGTAAAAAATTATGATGGCGCAGGCGTATTGTATAACAGAATCGCACTGCATCATAGCAACGCAAGCGACTGGGACAATGCATCGAAATATTACGCGCTTGCCGCATTGAATTTCACGATGGCAGGAGACCATGAGTCTGCTGGTGCAAGCTACCGGCTCGCTGGTGACTGCTGCACCGGACAGAAAGAGTGCGACAATGCCCTGGAATACTACGAACTCGCAAGAGAGAACTACATAAAGAACGATCCCGATTATGACGACTCATGGATCGATGCGAAGATACGAGAGTGTAGGGAAAAGTCGTTGATGAGCGGTCTCGTGATCTTCGGGATATTCATCGGGATGCTCAAGTTCTCAAGCAAAGCAGCGTTCGGGATGGGGTTTTCCAGACTGAACACCCGTGAGATTCTTGCAGTCGCATCGATCTACCTTGTTGTGCCGCTTCTGATGTGTGCATTGATCAGCGTTGCGGATGATGCTCTCTACGAAGCGATAAACGCACTTTTTGGGATGGGTTTTGCATTCGGGGTATTTCAGCTGACGCTAGCAATATCACTCCTCGCTCTTGGGTTCTACACGGTTAAAAAATGGAACCAGTCAAAAAAGGACGTTAGCAGGAGAACGTTTCTCCTGATGGCACTGCCGTGTCCTGTATCGCTTGCAACGATCTTTCTGACGTGCGCATTTCTTGTGATTGCAGGCATGGGGGCTCTCAAAGCAGGACTACTCGTCGGAGGCATATTCTTTTCGACTATTATCGTGATAACCACAGTTTTACGAAGAACCCGGTTCAGCAAGAAGCCCTCGAATCTGGGAAGCATGATGATATTCTTCGGTCTTCTATATCTTCTCTCGATCCTGCTCGTTCCCGCGTATCTGCCTGTGAGCGAGATGGAGATATCAATTAAAGGCTTCCCGGTGAGCGATATGATCCCGGGATTTCTCTTCATCCTCGCCATGACCAGTATCGGATTTGTGCGAGGGAGGATCGGAATCGCTAACAGGAGTGAATAAAGGAGGAGTAACATGGAACTACTGGACGAACTTATGAAGATTCTGCTTACGATTAACAATGCGATGCTGTATCCTGTGCTGATACTGCTGATACTGCTGGTTGCTCTCTGTTTCGTGTTCGCAGGGGACATGATCGCTGAATACTCAAAACGGAGCAAAGGATTCGATGACAAGTTTAACGGAGGTCATCTGAGCGGTTTTTATGAGGCTACGAAGAGACTGATCGCAAAGCACCGGAACCCCCGCGATGAAAACGCGCTCTCTGTGAAAATCGGACGGCTGCTTCAGGAGTACGAGGCAGAAGCCGGAAGGAAACTCGGGAACACCCGTCTTCTGATACGGATCGGTCCGATGCTCGGGCTCATGGGCACCCTGATACCACTGGGTCCCGCCCTCCTCGGACTTACTGCAGGAAACCTCGAACAACTGGCAAACAATCTGGTGATCGCATTCACCTCAACCGTGGTCGGGCTTCTGATCGGTGCGGTCGCGCTCACGGTTGCCAGCGTCAGGCAGCGGTGGTACTCGCATGACCTGGATGACATGGAGTATATGGCAGAGTTATCGATTGCGAAGGAGGGGGTGGCTGATCGATGAAAACGAGATTTATGGGGCGGAAACGACGGTCTGAGATCAACAGTCGCTCGGGAGTGGATGAGGATCCCCTCGATGGCGTGGCGAACCTCTTTGATGTGGCGATCGTCTTTGCAGTGGCTCTGATGCTTGCGCTTGTGACGTACCATAGTCTCCCTGAACTGGTCTCATCCACATCGGATGTCACGATCGTCAAGAATCCTGGAACTGCGGATATGGAGATCATAATCAAGCATGGCGAGAAGGTAGAGGTCCAGAAGATAACGGATGAGGACGTTTACGGCATGGGAAAGAAACTGGGCACCACATATCTGCTGGATAGCGGCGAGGTGATCTATGTACCTGATAATGCGACAAAGTAGCGTGATTATAGTTCTGTTATTGCTGGCAGCAGGAGCAGGAACCGTGAGCGCTAAAGATTGTGGCGGCGGGATCGTATGTGAGTGTGGCGATACCGTGGTCGGCGACTGGACGCTTACCAAAAATATGGTCTGCCCTGAAGGACACGGTCTCATTATCGGAGCAGATGATATCGTAATTGATGGCAACGGGTATGCGATGGACGGCGTTGCACAGGGCACATGCGATGATTTCGGGATAGAGCGCTCAGGGATCTATAACAAGGCATACGACGGCATAACCATACGGAATCTTGAGATCAGGAACTTCTGCAACGGAATCTATCTCAGATATGACGATGAAACCGGAGACAAGGTTGAGCGGATCACCATCGAGAACTGCGAGATACACCACAATGGCGCCGATACTGGTGATGAGAACGGGGTTCACGGAATCAAGGCAATCGGCGTATTTGAGAGCACGATCCGGAACAACAAAGTGCACGACAACAAAGGTAAGGGCGATAGCTGCGAAAGTGGGGGCAATGGCATATTTGTGATGGGGATCAGCGGTTACGGGGCATGGGATAATCTCATAACCGGAAACGAGATCTACAACAACGCGAAAGGCGGATTCTTCACCAAGATGATGTGCAGGGACACCACGGTCAGCCACAACGAGGTATACGGAAACGGTCAGGGCGGAATCATCCTCCGGTGCAAGAAGTCAGAGGCGCACACAATCGTTGGGAATAATGTGCACGAGAACTATGGTAGCGGAATCTGGGTGGGCGGTCCTGATAACATCGTCAGAAAGAACACGGTGACTGGCAACAGGGACGGCGGTCCCTTCTCAGGTATTGGCGGAGGCGAGACTGAGTTAGGAGGTGTGAAAGGTACGGTTGGCGGTCGCGGATGGGGGATCAAGATCTGCAGGGAGGCGCATAACACCGAAGTAACTGAAAACACCGTCTGCGGAAACGATTATGTGGATATAGTGGTATGTGAAGGGATCACAGGGACTGCGGGTAGCGAGAATACCTGCGGCACGACAGGGAATTACAATGATGACGGCAGCGCCGGGTGCACGTACCGGTGTTCATCATCAGAAGATGATGGCGATGGTGGAGATGGTGGCATCGCCTCCACCGAAGATTCGGACAACATAAAGGAGAGTTACACGATGACGATTCCGGAGGTGGACGGGTTTGTTGAACAGGAGATCGATCCCGAGGATATGCTGGAACTAAAAATTCCTGTCACCATGATCTCGTTTGAGTCGCTCCGTGCTGCTGCGGATGTTGTGGTTCGGGTAGAGTCACTCCACGACACCGCATCAGGAGTGGACACGCCAGCGCCCGATCTCGTTTACCAGAACTTCAACCTCGACATGCCAATCCCTGATGACGAGATAGAGGACGTGAAGATCCGGTTCAGGGTGGAAAACTGGTGGATGGAGGAGAACGGGATCGATTCCATGAATATATCACTTTATCGGTGGGACGAAGACGATTCAGAATGGAAAATAACTCCCACCACCCCTGCAAGCTATGATGAGACTTATGCATCCTACGAATCCAGCACCCCAGGGTTCTCGCATTATGCAATTTCCGGGGTGGGCGGGACGAAAGCTGCGGCATCAACTCCTGCCGCGACAGCATACACGCAAACCCCGACCCAATCTCATCCCCAACTTCAACCACAGTCTCAACCACAGTCCCAATCACCGGATCAGGCACCGGTATCCGGCAGAGATGCAGGCACAACATTCAGGACTGCGCCACAGGATGTAGAGGGGGCAATGGTTTCAGGAAACGCTGCGGAAGAAGACGGGGCAGCGGGCGCAGAGGCGGTTATGGCACATCACTTCATCGCCGCATATTCACTGATCGGACTGCTCGCTTTCGCCTACGCACTAAACACATTCAGGTGATGATCTATGTCTACGATGTACGCATACAAAAATGAAAGACCAGTTGCATGGACGGTCCTGGTCCTGATCCTTCTCGCGTTTGCAGCACCGGCAGCAGCCGGAACAACGGTGAGCATCGACGCTCCTGAATTTGTGTCAGGTACATTCGATGTCGAAATCGGAATCAAAGATGTGAGGAATCTGAAGTCCGGGAATTTCAATCTCTCGTTTGATCCAGATGTGGTGGAGCCAACGGTTATCAGGAGTGGTGAGATCGGCGGCGCATCGGTGACGGCTGATGGTGACCCGGATGATTCAAGCCCGGTCAACATCACCGTTAGCGTGACCGGGGGAAGTGGTGCGAGCGGGGATGGCTGTCTTGCAACCGTTCGTTTCAGGGCTGTGGGGGCAGATGACGCCAGCACATCGTTAAACATGTCCGATGGCAATCTCACCGATACGGAAGGGAATCAGATAGATGCGGAATGGACAGGCGGCACAGTAACCATCAAATCGCTGATGACCCATGTCTATGTGAAGAACCTTGATGACGACCGGCTGGATGTCTACCTCTACATCGATGACGATTTCAAGCAGTTCGAGGACAGGATCTCGTCCGGAGCCACACAGGAATTTGGCAGCTACAAACTTTCGGAAGGGGTGCACAGTTTCAGGATCGGGTGGTTCGACCCTGACACAGAGAAGTGGTACAATGATACCGCTACACGCGCGATATCCGGGAGTGTAGCTGCGGCTGTGGTTCTGCACGCTGATGAGTATGATGAGGACGAGGATAAAATCAGTGCTCACGTCTACGTGAAGAATATCGATGACGATGAATTGGATGTCTATCTCTACATCGACGATGATTTTATCGAGCGCGAAACAATCTCATCAGGCAAGACCGGAGACTTTGGTCTGCACGAGTTCGAGAAGGAGGAGGTGGGATCGCACTCGTTTAAGATCAAATGGCAGGATCCGGGGACTGAAGAGGAGTATGAGAAGATTGCCAGACATTATATAGATGATGAGGAAGCAGTGACGATATTTATCGATCCGCACACCCGAACTGCTGCATCTTCCCTGTACGAAGAGTCTTCAGAAGTTCCTGCGCCGGGTTTGGCATCGTTTTCTGCATCAGCATCAGCTCCGGCGTCATCTCCTGCACCAGCCGCTCAGCCACCTTCCGCGTCTCCCACACCGCCCTCGTCTTCCTCGCCTTCTGCAAGCGCAGAGGCGCAACCACCATCAGACACCACATTCCACACGAAACAGATCTCTTCGAATACCGGAGACGACCGTCTCGGATACCACCTCATCACAGCATACATACTGATTGGCATTGTTACTGTTCTCTTCGCGATGATCCGCTTCAGAAGACCATGAGAGGTTTGGGATGATGAGGATATTGTATTTTTTGTTATGTCTACTATTTCTTAGTCCGGTAGTCTGCGCATACAACGAGGACGATCTGGAGTGGGCATGTGGCAACTCAAAGAAGCTCCATCTGGGCGAGACGATCTCAAACGGCAACTACACGGTCGAGGCGTACAACTTCCCAAGAAACAACGACTCCGGGAACCAGATTGTCGGGATAAAACTGTATGAAAATGGGACCCCGGTTGCCGAAGAGATATTGAAGAGCGGGGATGATTACATCCACGACTATGAGGTGCGGATAACAGCGCTCGAACTCTCATTAACAGACCCGGACTGGACGACGGATTATCCGGAGGAGGGGTGGGCAAGGATCAAGATCGAAAGGCGGGGACTGCCGCGCTTTGATGCCCGATTCGAGACAGATAAGGAGGATTATCTAGCTTACGCCTCGCATATCGCGGTGGAGATCACCATCCAGAACAGAGGCGATGCCCGGGCGGATGATGTAGATATCCGGATAGATGGCGACGGTCTCGAACTGGTCGCAGGAAAGACCGGTTACCATCATTCCCGGATCGAGCGAGGAGACCGAGCCGATGCTAAAACAGATACGGTAGCCGCTGATCCGATCACGCTCCGGTTCAAACTGCCGCCGATTGCAGAGGATCGGATATTCAATCTGACTGTGGAGATCGAGTATTGCGACATAAAAGGAACGAGATATTATCAGGTCAAATCCTGTCCGGTAGAGGTGTCTGGCGTCTTCAAAATCTCCAAATCAATAACTAAAAATATATACATGGATGAGATTGCCACGGTCGCACTATCGCTGAGAAACAATGGCATGCACTCAATCAGTCCGATCGAGGTCAGCGACACCGTGCCTCCTGATTTCGAGTTGATCGACAATTCGACGCTTGTATGGGAACTGGATCTCGGAGCAGGCGAGTGCCGGAGTCTCACATACCGATTAAAGCCCACACTGCCGCGCAAGAGCGGGTACGTTCTTCCTGCTGCGGTTGTACGGTGGACCGCAGACAACAGGACGAACACAGCGCGGTCGAACTCCCCGTCCATCGCGGTACACGGTCCGAAGATACGTTTATCGAAAAGTGTGAGTCCGGATGTCATCGATGCAGGCGGTGCTACGACCGTCGCAGTCACAGTCCGGGCTGAGAATTCCGGAAATGTGCTGGCAAGCGTCAATGTTACCGATTACCTGCCAGAGGATGCTGTTTTTTTGAGCGGTGATCTGAAGATGAAGAAAGTCCTGAAAGAGGGGGAAGAGCTGGTCTTTGGTTATGTTATGCAGGTGAACGGCTCGGGTTCTATCGAGCTTCCGGCTGCTGCTGCGCATTTTGTTGATACGCACGATTATGAGGGAACCGTTCTCTCAGAAAGACCATCGATCGTGGTATATCAGAAGACCGCCATACAATCGGTTGCTGACACGCCAATCGAAACGCATGAAGAAGATACCGAGTTACACACTACAGAATTAGAATTGCGCATTGCTACACTCTTCACACTGGCAGGGATTCTTGTTCTTGCCGCGTTTGCAGCGATGCGATTCAGACGGGCTTGATAGGTCTTTTGCCAAGAGTATAAGCAAGTATCAGTGCAAGCCCTGTAAAACCTGTCACCAATGCCGAAATTCTCAACCCCCATACCAGATCCGGGGATATACCGTCTAACCCCTGCGTGAAGCATGACCCTATGAGGAGAGCAGCCCCCAGCAGTAGAAAGAATAAACCGGCAATCAGTCTGTCTTCAGCTCTTCCGGTACCTTCATCCGGTTCCCAGAGTCCCCTCTCGATAAGAGACATCTTCTTTTTGTGATCCAGATACATAATCAGCATGAAACATGCAATTACGGCGATAATTAATAGTATCCAATCAATCATGGAGAGTGGTATACTGGACGATCTACTTAAAGGTATCTCCGTATATCTCAATCATATTGCCGTTTATCGAAAATAAAAATGATTTTTAGGTTTTTTCCATAAAACCTAATCTTTTTAGGATTTATATGTAAAACCAAACTTCTTTAGGGCAACTTACTTCTACACCTAACACCATATTGTCCTGAAACATGAAAAGAGGTGAATCATAATGGATTGCGAATGCAACGGAAGATGCACTCATTGCAGGTGCAAGGAGCGGGCAGCAGGCGAAGATGCTGATGAAGAAGAGTGAACGAAGGAGTGAACGAAGGAAGGATATCGCCAATGCAAAGACCATGCTTTTTTGG
>JGI24025J20009_10002879_pt1 | contig 12030 bp, 11 predicted proteins | sample Cruoilmetagenom3_FD_20009 | JGI IMG/M metagenome (IMG submission 20009)
ACAATATATCTATTTCTCGAAGAAAAGAGACAACAATATGTATATTGTCCCCCGAATCCCAATGCTCGCGAGAAGATTGCAATGCTTCAGCCTGTTCCCTCCGGATAGGCTGAAAAGTATGAAAAAAGAAAGCAAAATATCCACATCTTTTTTTAGGCGGTGGATTTGGGTCATCCTAAGGGNTTGACATGAAGGGATTAGTGTGTTCTAAAGAGAACCTCAGAAAGGTATTGATTATGAAATCCATGAAGAAGAAAGCCAAATTGATCAGTCATCTATTTACCTGAGTTCCTTGTGACATACTCATGTATCGATNTTTTTGTCCGTGCATGACACCCGCCTCAATCCTCAAAGCTTCAAACCCCACGTATATCGAAGTGCAACAAATCTTGTTCGGCGTTTAGTTTTTTAACAACCAAAAAAACGGAGGTGTAAAATGAAAAGAAAGAGTAGCTATCTTGTTAAATTTATTATGTTATTAGTATGCATGTCGCTTGTTTTGCTGCCGATTGTTGCTTCCGCGGCAAAGGGTACCATACGGTTTTGTGATTTAAGCTGGGACAGCGCTCAGGTGCATAACCGAATAGCCGGGTTTATCGTCAAGCATGGGATGGGGTACGATGTGGACTACACCCCTGGAGACACAATCATGCTCAATACCGCCCTGCTGAAGGGTAATGTGGATGTCAATATGGAGTCCTGGACCGAGAATATACAGGAACTCTATGAGAAAATGATCAAATCGGGCAAGGTGGCCGATCTCGGAAGCAATTTCTCCGACAACTGGCAGGGGTGGCTTGTTCCTACCTATGTGATCAAGGGAGATCCCAAGCGAGGGATCAAACCCATGGCCCCGGATCTGAAATCTGTTTCCGACCTGTCTAAATACTGGAAACTGTTTAAGGATCCCGAAGTTCCAACCAAGGGGCGCTTTTACAATTCCATTCCTGGCTGGGGCTGTACAAAGATTAATTCTACCAAGCTCAAAACCTACGGCTTGGACAAATGTTATAACGATTTTATCACAGGTTCGGATGCGGCGCTGAGCGGTTCTATGGCGGCAGCAGTCAAAAAGGGAAAGCCATGGGTAGGCTACTACTGGGAGCCCACATGGGTTCTGGGAAAATTCGACATGACACGCCTGGAAGAACCCGCATTTGACCAGAAGGTGTGGGACAAAGACAAGGGGTGTACCTACGGAGCTGTCAAGGTAAACATTCTCGTTAACACGAGGCTCTTAAAGGACGCTCCCGATGTCGTGGAGATGCTGCGGAAATATGCAACGAAAACCGCGATGGTCAACAAGATCCTGGCATATATGAGAGACACAAAGGGAAGCACCGAAAACGGCGCAATCTGGTTCCTCAAAAACAGGGCTGACGTGTGGACGAANTGGGTTTCCACCGATGTAGCCGGNAAAGTCAAGGCTGCCCTGAAATAGAAAGGCCAGAAATTGGAATATAACAACCCNGCGGATCAAACAGANGAAATCTGTGTAGAGGTCAATGGCCTGTGGAANATCTTCGGTAAAAAGGCTAAGGANATNCTCAATTCNGANCTTCGNTTTGAATCCAAAGAGACCATACTGGAAAAAACGGGCAATGTGATGGCGGTCAGAGACGTCTCTTTCAGCGTAACAAAGGGGGAGTTCTTTGTTATCATGGGTCTCTCAGGAAGCGGTAAATCCACGCTGATTCGAATGCTACTCCGCCTGATCGACTCCACAAGCGGCAGTATCCGCGTAAATGGCGAGGATATCCTCAAGTACAATAAAAAGCAGCTCAGGGATTTCCGCCGGCACACGACGGGCATGGTTTTTCAGTATTTNGGCCTGTTTCCACACAGAACCNTCATTGACAATGTGGCCTACGGCCTCAAGGTAAGGGGCNTTTCAAAAGAGGAAAGCCACGCCAGTGCACAGGAGGCTATCGAAACCGTAGGGCTGAAGGGATGGGAGAACTACCATCCATCAGCCCTCAGCGGTGGAATGCGACAGAGGGTTGGAATCGCCAGAGCATTGACCATAAATCCCGAGATACTACTCATGGACGAACCCTTCAGCGGGCTGGACCCGCTCATCCGCCGGGAAATGCAGGATGAGCTTATCGAACTTCAGGACAAGGTTCAGAAGACGATTATATTTGTTACCCACGATCTCCACGAGGCACTGAAGCTGGGAGATCGCATCGCTATAATGAGAGATGGGAAGGTCGTGCAGATCGGCGTCCCTGAAGATGTTATTACATCGCCCGCAGACGACTATGTGCGTGACTTTGTCCAGGATGCCTCTCCCGCGAAGGTGCTGACCGCCGGGGGAATCATGGACCAACCGAAAGCTCTGCTGTATGAATGGCAGGGACCGAAGGCGGCCCTTCGCACCCTCAGCGATATAAAGGAAGACTACGCCTTTATGGTAAACCGCAACCGCAGTCTCCTCGGACTGATTACATTGAAGCGGCTGAAAAAATTCATCCAGGGCGATGGACTTAATCTCAAAGACATCCTTGAAACGGATATGCCGGCTACGAATCCGGATGTGGTGCTGGAGGATCTTTTTCCACTAGCCGCCGAGGCGGACTACCCTATCGCCGTCGTTGATGAAGATGGGAAATTCATGGGGGAGATACAGATCAGTTCAATATTCGAAAATATGATACAGGGCAAGGAGGCCAGCAACGATGAATGAGTTTCCCCGATTTCTGGATATTCCTTTAGCGGAGTGGGTCGATACCTTCATGGACTGGGTCCTGGCTAATTTCTCCGGGGTGTTCGACGCTATAGGCCATGCCTTTCTGATGCTGCTTCTGAATATCGAGCGCTTCTTTCTATGGGTGCCCTGGTGGCTGATAATTATATTCGTTGGGATTCTGGCATGGCGAGTCATGCACAGGTGGACGATGGGAGTTGTCATGGCCCTACTGCTGATGCTGATCGGAAGCTTCGGCTACTGGAAGCTGGCAATGATGACTCTCGCCCTCACAACATCGGCCGTTGTAGTATCTCTGGCCGTGGGCATCCCCATCGGTATATTCATGGCCAGGAGCGATCTTGCGGAAACAATCATCAGGCCTGTATTAGACGCTATGCAGACCATGCCCAGTTTCGTCTATCTCATCCCTGCTCTGATGCTGTTCGGTCTGGGAAAAGTGCCTGCCTTATTCGCTACACTCATCTACTCAGTCCCGCCTGTCATACGCCTCACCAACGTGGGAATACGGCAGGTATCGCAAGACACCATAGAGGCGGCAAGGGCGTTCGGGGCAAGTCCGCGGCAGATATTGTTCGATGTACAGATACCCCTCGCGGTTCCATCCATTATGGTTGGAGTCAATCAGACAACAATGATGGCGCTTGCCATGGTGGTCATAGCCTCCATGATAGGGGCAAGGGGTCTGGGCCTGGAAGTGCTTCTGGCAATCAACCGAATCGAAGTTGGACGCGGGTTTGAGGCCGGGCTGTGCATTGTGTTTCTGGCAATCATAATAGACCGCATAACCAACGCCCTGGCGACACAACAGCAGAAGAGCCTGGAATCTTGATGATGGGGCTAATGGGGGAGGGTCAAATCTTTATTCTTTACTATTCTTACCGCGAAGCTTACCATAAATGCCAAATCCCCATAAATTCAATGATAAAGATTCCCTACATGTTTTTGCAGTCTGATATGGGAACCTCCTTGGCGGACTATTGCCCATCCGTCACGTTGTAATGCCTTAATTACTTTGTCATAGTTCAGACTGGGAACTTTGCTCATATTGCTAATTCCAATTCTTCAGAATTATTAAATCGAACAATGCCTTTGCTCCTCTGTGCCTGCCTGATCAGTTACCTTATAATTCCCTCCAGTTTGTTTAAGGCTTCTTCCAATTTACCGGGATTGGGGCCTCCGGCCTGTGCCATCTCGGGGCGGCCCCCACCTGTTCCGCCTACAACCGGAGCGATTTCCCTGACAATTTTACCGGCGTCATATTTATCCGTAAGATCTTTTGTAACCATGCACAGGAGCATGGCCTTTTCTCCGACTTTGCTGCCAATCAGTATGATACCGGATTTTATCTTATCTCTGAGTTTATCACCAAAATCCCGCAATGTTTTGATATCAGGAGCATCAACCACAGTGGCAAGCACGCTAATGCCATTTACCTCTCTTGCCTTGCTGAGCAGATCTGATGAGTCTCTTGATGCCAGTTTCCCTTTGAGAGACTCTATTTCTTTCTCCATGTCTTTCTGGTGTATGAGGAATTTTTCAAGCCTTTCCGACAGCTCCAGCGGTCTGGCTTTTAAGAGGGATGCAGATTCTTTTAATTCGCCTTCAACGCTTCTAAAATAATTGACAGCCGCCATACCTGTTACCGCTTCAATTCTCCTCACGCCCGCGGCGATCGCTGATTCACTAACAACCTTTAACAAGCCAATATCCCCCGTCCTTGTCACGTGGGTACCACCGCACAATTCCATGCTGAAATTACCCATCTTGACAAGTCTCACATCATCGCCATATTTTTCATCAAAGACTGCTGTTGCTCCCGTTCTTATTGCCTCTTCTTTGGGAAGCACCGTAGTCATAACCGGAGCATTCTGTCTGATGTATTCATTGGCAATTTTTTCCACTTCCTCCATTTCTTCATCTTCAATCCTGGAAAAATGGGTAAAGTCAAATCGAAGTCTCTTCGGATTAACAAAGGAACCTGACTGTTTAATATGATCACCCAAAACCTTTTTCAACGCTGCCTGCAGGATATGTGTACCGGAATGATGCGCCTCTATGGCTCTTCTTGCCAATTTATCAACCTTAAGAACCACTGTATCACCAACATTGAGCTGGCCCTTTTTAAGTTTTCCAATATGGGTAAATAAATCATCAAGGGGTTTCTGAGTATCCCATACGTCAAAGAGAGACGATCCCGATTCTATAACACCTGTATCTCCAACCTGTCCTCCCACCTCACCATAGAATGGGGTATGTTCTACAAAGATTTCACCGTTCTCACCTTCTGAAAGGGCTTTAACCTCTTCATCATTTTTCAGAATGGCTGTAATGCGTGATGTGGCCTCAGTAACTCCTTCATAGCCAACAAAATCGTTCGAAATTCCCTTTGTCGAAAGTTGCAGATAAACATCGGAAATCTTTTCTCCGCCGCTTCCCTTCCATGATTCTCTTGCCTTTTCACGCTGGGCCTCCATGGCCTTTTCAAAACCTTCCATGTCAACAGTCATATCCTGGATTCGGACAGCCTCGGCCGTCAGATCCGTGGGAAAACCAAATGTGTCATAAAGCTTGAAAACAACTTCACCGGGAACTGTTTTCTCCCCTTTCTCTTTGAGGACCTCCATCTCATCATTCAATATTTTTAAGCCGGCATCAAGAGTTTCCATAAAGCGTTGTTCTTCATTGACAACTATCTTCCTGACATATGATTCCTTATCTAAAAGTTCAGGATAGGCATCTTTCATCTTTTCAATAACGACAGGGACAATGTCATGTAAAAAGGGTTTGTTCATACCAAGGAGTTTACCATGGCGCGCAGCCCTTCTCAGTATCCTCCTGAGTACATAACCCCTCCCCTCATTACTCGGAAGAACGCCATCACTGATTAGAAACGTAACTGCTCTGCTGTGGTCCGCAATGACTTTTATGGAAATATCGTCATCTTCATTATCCTTGTATTTTTTGCCTGACGCTGCTTCGATATGCTCAATTATCTCTTTAAATAAATCACTGTCATAGTTACTTTGAACGCCTTGCATTACCGCCGCGAGCCGCTCCAGACCCATACCCGTATCTATGTTAGGTTTCGGTAGAGGGGTTAATTTACCGAATTCGTCACGATTAAACTGGGTAAAAACGAGATTCCACAGCTCAAGATGCCGGTCACACTCGCACTCCACATTACATTCCGGTCTGCCGCACCCGACTTCTTTACCCTGATCATAGATGATTTCCGAACAGGGGCCACAAGGGCCTGTCTCGCCCATCATCCAGAAATTGTCTTTTTCGCCCAGACGAACAATACGCTCCGCCGGTATGCCCATCTTTTTATTCCATATCTCAAAGGCCTCATCATCATCCTTATAAATGGTAATTATCAGCTTTTCTTCAGGAAGGCCCATTATCTCCGTGAGAAATTCCCATCCCCAGGCTATAGCCTCATCCTTGAAATAATCACCAAAGGAAAAATTACCTAACATCTCGAAGAAGGTATGATGACGTGCAGTAACCCCCACATTCTCCAGATCGTTATGTTTTCCACCCGCACGAACACACTTCTGCGAGGAAGCAGCTCTGGTATATCCTCTATCTTCCAACCCCAGGAACAGGTTCTTGAACTGGACCATGCCCGCATTAGTAAAAAGAAGTGTAGGATCTTCTTTTGGTACAAGTTCAGAGCTTGCTACAATGGTATGACCCTTTCCTTCGAAATATCGTAGGAATCTTCCCCTGATTTCATCCCCTGTCATCAAAATACTCCCCCTCCAAACTGCTTAACACATCAAATATCAATTCCAGTGGGAAACTTCTGCTCATAAGATTTTGGATTAACCGTCTTTTCTCCTTCGGAGAAATAAACTCAGCGTCTGCTTCAGATGCAATTGATTTGCCACATTTTTTTTCTACAAGTTTTTGAATAGCTTCTTTTTCACTGATTTCTTTCCTCACCCGCACAATGGCCGTTTCAATAAGTTCCCGGCTGATCCCCTTTTCCCGGAGGCTTATTTCAATCTTTCTATTCCCCCACAGCCTGTTCACTGCAAGATTTCTTGCCCAGCCTTCCGCAAAGGCTTCATCATCCAGGTATTTGAGTTCCAATAAGCTGTCAATAACATCATTGACTACTCCTTCTTCAAATCCTTTTTCCTTTAGCTTTGATCGCAACTCTTTTGTGCTTCTTGATCTCACCAGGAGAAAACGAAAGGCCTTTTGTTTTGCCTTTTCATATAAAATGTCATCCCCCACTATGCGTCCTCTTTTTCGATCTCCTTCGTCAGGTTGAATTTTTCACGAATTTCATCTTCGATTTGAATAAACAAATCAGGATTTTCCTTGAGAAAAGTCCTCGTGTTTTCCCTTCCCTGCCCCAATCTTTCACCTTTGTAGGAGTACCATGCACCGCTCTTCTCTACAATTCCACTATTGGAAGCAAGATCTATAATATCATTTTCCCTCGAGATCCCTTCACCAAAAATGATATCAAACTCCGCGTCTCTGAAGGGAGGGGCCACCTTATTTTTTACAACCCTGACCCTGGTTCTGTTTCCTATGACATCCTGTCCATGTTTAATTGCCCCTATCTTTCTTATGTCAAGACGCATGGAGGAATAAAATTTAAGGGCATTACCACCCGTTGTTGTTTCCGGATTGCCGAAAAACACCCCGATCTTCATCCTGATCTGGTTAATGAAAATAACCGTTGTCTTTGACTTGCTGATGCTTCCCGTAAGTTTCCGCAGCGCCTGAGACATGAGCCGTGCCTGAAGCCCCATCTGTGCATCCCCCATATCACCCTCGAGCTCAGCCCTGGGAACAAGGGCCGCGACAGAATCTATAACAAGGACATCCAGCCCTCCGCTTCTCACCAGGACTTCGGCTATTTCAAGAGCCTGCTCTCCTGTATCCGGTTGAGATATTAACAGGGAATCCGCATCCACTCCAATCTTTGCGGCGTATTTGATATCAAGAGCATGTTCCGCGTCAATAAAGGCAGCAAGACCATTTACCTTCTGTGCTTCCGCAACAATATGAAGGGCCAGGGTTGTTTTACCCCCCGACTCAGGACCAAATATTTCAACAACCCGCCCTCGCGGAACACCACCAACACCAAGGGCAATGTCGAGACTGAGCGCGCCTGTCGATATGGATGGAACATCGGTAATAAAACCCCCCCCCAACTTCATGATTGAACCTTTTCCAAACTGCCGTTCGATCTGAGTTATCGCCAGATCTACCGCTTTTTCTTTATCTGCATCAGATGACATAATGATCCTCCCCTTCCTTTGTTGTTATGAGAGCTTTGCAGAACCTTATAAAACATGCCTTTTTGTCATTCCGTGCACGCGAAGCACGACACGGAATCCAGTATTATCAAACAGTCCCTGGATTCCGGGTCAAGCCCGGAATGACGATTAGAGGGGTTATGCAAAGGTCTCGTTATCTTTCATGTTGTTGTGTTTCGTTCCTCAACTTTCAACTCGAAACTCAAAACTTGAAACTTGTTTTTACCCTCCAAAAGGAAAATACGCAAGCTTTGTATACACAGCGCCACCCGGCTTCAGATCACTCTGAAAAAGGGTAAGTCCTTTGGAACTAAATTGTCCCGCCCGGTAATCTCCTCCCCTTTTAATCACTTGTGAAAGATTCATGATTCCCCCTCTGAATGACTTGACCCTCCCCAGTGTCAGATGGGGACTGAACTTACGTCTCTCTTTTTTGTAACCATACACCTCTAAATCTATGTCAATTGCTTCTTGAAGAATCGATAATCTTTCAATGTCTCCATTTAGTCCAAGCCACAGGACACGAGGTCTTCCCAGATTCGGGAATACCCCTATTTCCCCACCATTCAATGAAATAGTCTCAGCACTTTTTGTGTTCTCTGTAATGATTTCTGAAATCGGGACAATCTCTTTTTCATAAATATCGCCAAAGAACTTCAGTGTCAGATGGATTCCCTCCGGTCTTGTCCACCTGATGCCTTTGAGAAGTATCTTTAATTTATCCTGGACTGCGATGATTTGGTTTTTCACATCCTCCGGAAGTTCTATTGCCAGAAAAACTCTTTTCGGTTTTTCACCCGTCATTATTCCTTGCTTTCCACAAACCTTCTGAGAATTTCCAGAGACCATTGAGATGAAATTTCTTTTATTCTCCTTCGCTCCCAGCGAAAAAGAAACTTGCGGCAGATCGTATCCTTCCCATCAGTTACCGCGATAAAGACAGTGCCAACCGGTTTTTCTACTGTTCCCCCTGCCGGCCCAGCGACTCCCGTAATGGCAAGACCAATATCGGTCTTTGCCAGTTTTTGGACGCCCACGGCCATAGAAACAGCCGTCTGTTCATTCACGGCGCCATATTCATCCAGGACCGAAGATGGAACATTCAGCATTTCAACCTTTGATGCATTGCTGTATGTTACCACTCCCCTGTCAAGAAATTTCGAGCTGCCGGGTACATTTGTTAGCCGATCAGTTATGAGCCCCCCCGTGCATGATTCTGCTACTGACAGCGTTAAATTTTTCTCCGTCAGAAGAAAAGCAATTACTCCTTCAAGGGTTTCATCATCATAGCCAAATATATATTTTCCAAGTCTTTCCACAATTTTCTGTTTTATAATTTCAAGATTCCCCACAGCAGTGGCTTCATCGCTGCCCCTGGATGTAATAACTATATGGTTCTCCGGGAACCTGGGGTAAAAGCCCAGAGTCACACCGGACATCTTGAAATTCTCACTGGAAAGCGCCTCATCAATCTTTGATTCGGAAAGTCCGAAAAGCTTTATTGTCTTCTGTAAACTATACTGAACGGGTTCTTTAAATTCTTTTCTGAGCAGGGGGATTACACCTTCAGACAGCATTCTCTTTACTTCCACAGGAACACCGGGTATGACAACAATAATCTTCCCATCTCTTTTCAGCGAAAAGCCCCAGGCCGTTCCAACAGAGTTTAATATAGGAACGGCACCTTCGGGAAACATGGCCTGTTTGGTGTTGTTATCCGTCCATTGAATGTGAAACTTTTGAAATCTTTTCTTAATTTCACCAAGAACAGAATCATCCGTATATAACTTTAGACCAAATGCTTTTGCTATGGAGGCAGTTGTCATATCGTCAGCTGTTGGTCCAAGACCACCCGTTACGATAACGGCATCAGATATCCCAAGCAGATATTCCAGGCTTTTTTTAATGGCATTTTTATCATCACCAACGGCCATCATAGCTGATACATGCCACTGCTCGGAATTTAACCGGCGCGATATGAAAGAGGAATTTGTATCCTGTATCATACCGCTTGTTAATTCATCCCCGATTGTTAATATACTGATATTCAATTTTAACAACTCCGTAACCCGGAAATCCAATTTTGAATGTTGAATTCGAAATTTTGAATTACTGATTTGATTAGTTAGCAATAAGATTTACAATTAATGCGCTAAATTCCGGCGAATTTAACCAATAAGAGTAAAATGATATTACCGTATATGCCTGCAGCGACATCGTCGGCTACTACCCCGTATCCACCGGGTAAACGCCTTTCACAGAAATTAACCGGATAAGGTTTTACAATGTCGAAAAACCTAAAAAGGATGAACCCAGCCAGGATGTGTAACACCGTCGGGGCAACAAGGAACATGGTAAATTGAAACCCCACGATCTCATCAATTACAATTTCTTGTGCGTCCTTTTTGTTGAATATCTTCTCCGCTTCACGGGACACAAATACCGCTAAGGAGAAAAGAGCCAATACCGATATTGCATAAATCGGCCAGGTAAAACACGAAAATATCAAGTATACAGGAATTCCTACCAAAGTTCCTAAAGTCCCAGGAGCATAAGGTGAAAAACCGACACCGAAACCGGTTGCTGTAACTTTTATAAAATTTTCTACCAGAAAAACACCTCCACAATCTTCAACTGGTAAAGTGAATACCAGCCGAAACCCTTGCATAATATGCAAATCTCTCAGCCGATATATATATTATAATTATGTATCAATGTAAAGATTTAATGGGACATCTGGGGATAGGTATTGATAGGTTGTCATTTAAACGTAGGCAGTTACGGCGAATGCGGTAACGGCCTTAGCTGTTCCAGCGTGGTTATAACTTGTTTCTATTACCAGGCCTTGTGGTAAAGTTTAATAATCTCCTGTACGCTTGGAACAACAGGATTATTGTCTGGACTGCCTGATGCCAGCCCATCATTGGCCATCTTTTCCACCCTTTCATCAAAGACACTGAGTTCTACCCCGGTGCACTCACCCAGTCTTGGTATTTCGAGTTTATCATTCAATTCCTGGAGTTCTTTAACCAGTGCAGCTCCTGCAACTTCATCAGAATCTTTCTCTGATGCACAGCCCATTACGCGAGATACAGTTGCATACCGCTCAGGAGCGCCGGGGATTGAATATTCTGTAACAGAGGGGAATAAAACAGCATTGGAAAGCCCGTGGGCCACGTGGTAAAGGGCGCCGATTGGACGGCTCATCCCGTGAACAAGACATACGCTGCTGTTGGCGAATGCCATTCCACCCTGACAGGCAGCCAGCATCATACCTTCGCGGGCTTTTTTGTTTTCAGGTTCTTTAAAAGCAGTATAAAGATTTCCCGCAACAAGACGGATACTCGACAGCGCTATGGGGTCCGTCATGGAGTTTGCTTTTTTAGAGACATAGGCCTCAACGGCATGGACAAGTGTATCTACGCCTACATTAGCCGTAAGCGCGGGAGGCATGGTCATCGTTAACTCATAATCAAGAAGGGCAACAGTTGCCAGCAGGTTTATATCGAGTATCATCATTTTGACATCCCGTTCGGTATCGGAAATAACAGCCACTTTTGTTACCTCACTGCCCGTGCCTGCCGTTGTGGGGATGACCATGAAAGGCACGCCAGGGTTGGCTATCGGAACTTTATCCGGTCCTGCTGCATACTGGCTCATGGGGAGTTCGTTATTTGCCAGGATGGAAATAACCTTTGCGGTGTCCATCGAACTTCCGCCACCGAAGCCTATGAGAATATCAGCTTTGCTTGCCTTGAATTCGCTCAGACCATCAAGGACGTTTTTATCGGTGGGATCAGGTTGAACACCCGAGAAGACCGAGGTGGCAATTCCCTCTTTTTTTAAAGAATCACAAATCTGTCCGGCCAGACCACACTGTTTCATGTAACTGTCAGTTACCAGAAGAACGCGGTTTGCCCCGAATCTTTTAGCCTGAGCACCTGCTTCTCTGCTGGCACCCGCACCTACGATAATCGTAGAGGGGACATTAAATTGTGCTAACATAGCCTACCTCCTTTATTGTAATGAGTTGAAATA
>JGI24025J20009_10002880_pt1 | contig 12026 bp, 8 predicted proteins | sample Cruoilmetagenom3_FD_20009 | JGI IMG/M metagenome (IMG submission 20009)
CTTGTTTTTGATATGTTAACCAATTTGTCATAAAAGTTAAAGGCAAAACATATCCTTTTTTAGAAGCTTCAATCATAAAATGACCTGCGTAGCTTGTTCCCCAATCGTTAGCTGAGTTTTGCCCCATCCAATAGCTTAAACCGCCATTTGGAGTTTGGAAATTACCCAATCGTTCAATTCCTTCTTTAATATTTTCATTCAATTCCTGTTTTTTCTGAAGTGGTAAATCAAAAATTTCACCTAAAAACAATTGAGGAAATACTCCAGAAGTCGTCTGCTCAACACAACCATGTGGATATTGAATTAAATACTGCAATCTTCCTGTAAAATCCATTGCTGGTAAGGTTGAAAATTCTACAACAGCTGTATTGCTTCCCGTTATTCCGAAGGTAGAAAAATTCAGCATTTGTGTAGCGTTTGGCTCTAATTCAATAGCGTTATTTTTTAATGAAATAGGATTTGGATTAACCACATCAATTTCTACTTTATACGATGCTTTTTCTCCGTTTCCAGCCGCAATTACTTCAATTGTTCCAATTCCTTTTGCTTCAGTAACATCTAATTCAAAATCTACCATTTTCTCATCAGGATTTGTAAATGAGACGTTTTGAGATTGAGACCCAACAGCTTTAATACCTTTCGATAATTTTAAAGAAACCTCAACGTTTTTCACCTTATTTTCCATCGCAAAAACGGTTACTGGTAAGGTTACTTTTTCACCCGGACTTAATTTACGAGGTAACGATGCCAGCACCATTAACGGCTTTCGAACTGGAGTGGCTTCATCTACTTTTCCGTACGCCCCAATTTCAGTATCTGCCGCAATAACCATGGTACGAACTGAACCTATGTATTTTGGTAATTGAATTTTATGCGAATCTGTTTTTCCTTTTGTTAAAGTAAACGGACCTAAATAACGCACCACAGGTTTAAATCTGTTTGCTTTTTTGTTTTTTCCTCCAGTGGCATCGCCATCACCACCAATGGCAAAAACCTGATCAATACTGCCGCCATAAGCACCAATAACATCGTCAAAAATATCCCAAGTTTTTACACCTAACGCTTCGCGTGTGTAAAAAGCATTCCAAATTTGTGGCGTTTTAAAACGTGTTAAATCTAACAAGCCTTCTTCAACAACAGCAATAGTGTACGACATTCGTTTACCGTTTTTCTCACTTACTTTTAATGTAAATTTCTCCTCTGGTTTCAACACTTTTGGCATTGAAATTTCAGGCTCTAAACGTGTTGTAGGATCTTCAACTACTATTGGAATAATACCATACAAACGCAAAGGCAAATCATTTGCTGTACTCGCATGTGGTTGTAATAATGAAATATTTACAAATACATTTGGAGTCATTTCTTTGGTTATAGGGATTTCAACTTTGGTTTCTCCTTTTTGTGTTTTTTGCCAAATGGTTTGTAAAACTTCTGTGCCATTTTCAATGCTTATTAAAGCACGTCCTTCGGTTCCCGATGGAAATGTAACAATTGCTTTTTCACCAATGTTGTAGTTGTCTTTATCTGAAGAAAACACCAACATTGTTGCAGCTTCTGGATCATTAGATGGTCTTTTCCACCAGTTTTTGTAAAAATACGTTGTTGCACCTGTTGCATGTTCACTTATCGGATCAATAACTCGAATTAAATAACGTCCACCATCACGATCAGGAACATTGATTTCAAAAATTCCTTTTCCTTGTGCATTTGTATTTATTTTTAGCTTTTTATACGGTTTGTGGTATTTGCTACCGTCATAAGTAGAAATATCGTCATAAGATGAACTCCACCACCAACGCCATTTAATTTGATACACTTCAACCTCTACACTATTTCGCGCTATTGGTTTTCCTTCATCAGAAATGGTAACAACACCAAACGTTATATTTTCATCAGTATCATAAGAACTATATGCTTTTGTTTTAGGCAAATCTAAACCAACAAATGAAGTGTAAGGCGCGTAATTTTTTGAAATAACATCGATTGAAAAATCTCCTCCATTTTCAAAAGCCTTTGTTAAAAATGCCACTTTTAGCATTCCTGGAGCACGATTTTTCAGGTTCATTTTTTTGGTAATTGTTGCATTACCTGAAACGTCTAATTTATCGTCAAAAATGGTAATTTCTTCAGAAGAAAATTTTCTTGTTGGGTCGTTAAAAATATAGTTTGGGTACGTTTCATTAAACGCTGTTGAATTGGTTGTAAACTTCGCTTTTACCTCTGTTTTTAAGCTTTTTGCTGGTGCACCATGCAGCCATTTTACATTTAATTTTCCGTTTATTGGTTTGTTATATGAAAGTACTTCATTGTCAAAATCGATTTTAATTTTTAAACGATTTGGTTTTACAGTTTCAACTTTTAATTGCTTGTTAAATTTTGCACCTCCAACACTAATTGTACTATTCCAATTTCCAGTTGGATCAGTGTCAGAAGTTGGGACTGTGAATTTGTAAATTCCGTTAATATTTTCGGTTGTAACTTGGTTAAAAGCTAGTTTTCCACGAGCATCTGTAATATCCAATTTTATAGGGTGTTCTTCTGGCAACGGATTTGAATTGTCATTTAAAACAAAGGTTAAATGAATGGTGTCTCCAGGTCTCCAAACACCACGTTCGCCATAAATAAATCCTTTTAAACCTTTTTGTAATTTTTTACCAGAAACATTGAATTTACTCAACGATAACGAATGTCCGTCATCTAATTTTATATACGTTTTTTCATTATTTTTTGAAACGATGGCAAAATAAGCATTGTTATCAATACTAAACTTAACAATTCCTTGGTTGTCGGTTGTAGCAAAGACAATTTCTTGTTGTTGATAATTGTATAAAGTAACCTTTGCATCGGTAACTGGGTTCGTTGTTAAAATATCGGTTACTGCAAAAAAGTACGAATTGTTCTCTCCTTTTTTGGCAATAACACCCAAATTTGAAACTAAAATATTTGCTGAAACTGCCCTGTCTAAATTGTCGTAATAGGCTTTTTTACACGGGTTTTCTCTATCATTCCAATTGTAATAATTGTTGTTATAACTATAAATTAAATTATCCCAATATTGTTCTTCACGTTCATCTAAATCTGCCGCTTGTTCGGTGGTATATTCATCTTCTTCGTAATAAAAATCCTCTTCATAATAGTCCTCTTCATTGTTGTTTGAAGCATTTTCAACACCATCACATTTATACAGTGAATATTCTTGTTTTATACTTAATTCAACTCTATAAATGGCGCCTGGATCGGCTTTTACCATTTCAGCTAAATCAACCGCATAAGCTTTCCATTTACCCGTATTTTCTAAATCATTTTTTATAAGGGTCATTGTTTTTTTAGCTACTCGCCTACCTACTCTTCTAATATTGTATCGATTGTTATCTTCCAAACTATTTTCTTGTAAAAACTGCAATACATTGTCTTCAAAAATTTTGATAATTCTTACATCAACTGCTTTTAAATTAACAGTTTCAAAATTAAATTTAAGATCGTTTGAATTTGGCATAATAACACCACTCGACAAAATTCTAATAGCTGGCTTTAATTGTTCAAAAGCAACAACTTCAGAAAAAGCTTTCTTCAATTTAAAATTATCCGAACTTTTTATTCCTTGAAAAACATCAACCAAAACATTTCCCACAATTCGTGAAGATGGATATACTTTTAGCACATTCCCATCAACCACATAATTTAAATTTTGAGCATTTTTTATGGCTACTAATCCGTTAAAATTTTGCTGTTTTAAAAGTGGGTCTGAAAAATTAATNTTCAAATGTTGTTCGGGAGATTGTATGACATCAATAGCTAAAATTGAAAAGTTATTTTTGCCAGGCACTTTNAATGAAGATTTTCCGCTATTATCAACATTTATTTTTTTTCCAGTCCAAGAAATTAGTACTTCGGAATCGTCCTCAAAACGCTGCACACTATCGATAACAAACTGAAAATTTTTACTTATAGAATCGCTTAACTCCCATTTAATTGGTAATTCTTTGTTTTTTTGTGAGGCTGAAATTAGGGCTTTTGCATTTTCAAAATCTAAAAAATCTGCAGTTTTAATAGTTCCTTCAATATATTGCCATTCTTTGCTATACGATTGAAAATTAGTAGTTGTTACTTTAAAATTTTGAGCTATGGTTTTAAATTTAAACGTGTATTTTTTAAATTCTGAAGGAATATTGGTGTAAATTTTTCCCAAATTCACTGTAATAGTATATTCTTTATTCGGCTCTAATTTTTGTGAAGGTTGAAACAACAAACTTCTCTTATTTAATGCCGCTAATTTTCCTTCAATATTTGGTGAAATGCTTATAAATTTCTTAGAAACCTCTTCATTGGCAACCCAACTTTCAACTTCTTTTGCTAAATCAATTCGTATAGGTTCAGCAACAGAAACTACACCTGAAGTAGTGAAATTTATGTACTCTTTAAACTTAAATAAATTGTTAGTGGTTTCTTGTGGTTTTTCATCTTTACAAGCTAAAAAAACTACACTTAATACTATTGAAAAAAGTAACTGCTTAAGCCTCATCGTAAACGGTTTATATAATTAGCAAAATTTTGTATGAAGTTACTAAAAAAACAAACGGAATAAAACGAATTATTGTTGTAATTAAAAGACTTATTTATCTATAGGTAAAACATAAAAAAATACCGCCATAAAATGAGAAAAACTACCTAGCAGTACAAAAATATGGAAAATTGCATGGTTGTATTTAATGCCTTTTATACTGTATAAAATTGCACCAACAGTATAGGATATTCCACCACTAAGTAGCCACATTAAGCCTTCAAAAGGTAAATTTGTAACCAATGGTTTAATGGCAAAAATAATGAGCCAACCCATAAGTACATACGCTATAGTAGAGATTTTATCGAACCTGCCAATAAAAAATAATTTTAGTACAATTCCTAAAATTGCTAAACCCCAAGCAACTCCAAAGATAGTCCAACCTACCCAGCTTTTTAAAACGACTAGAGTAAATGGCGTGTAGGTTCCTGCAATTAATACATAAATTGCAGCGTGATCAAAAATATTTAGTTTGTATCGTAATTTAGGATTTTGCACATAATGATAAAAAGTTGAAGCTGAATACAATACGATTAAACTAGCTCCATAAATACTAAAGCTAACAATATGCCAAACACTTCCATATTTACTAGCATAAACCACCAATAAAACAAGTGCGGCAATACTTAATAATAAACCTATTCCGTGAGAAATAACATTCAGTTTTTCTTCTTTGGGATCGTAAAAAGTGACTTCCTTTTTTTCCATATCGTTAAAACGGATTGTTGGGCTTTTAAGTATTTTTTAAGTCTGAAATTAGTTCGTCATAAATTAATTCAAATGCTTCTTTTTTAACATTTTCTCTATGATTTAATTCTTTTCCTTTTGTTTGAATAAAAAAGTGAATAGTGGCTCTCAATCTTCCTGGGCCTCCACTAAAAAAAGTATATGAAAAACGCTTTTTACAATCGTAAAACGTAATAGGAACAACAGGTATTTGATGCTCAATTGCCAATCGAAAAGCCCCATTTTTAAATTCGCTAAGTACAACACTTTCATCTTCTGGAACTAATCCTTCTGGAAAAATACAAATACTTAAGCCGTTATTCAATCTTTTTTGAGCTTCATAATAAACCTCTTTTCTGCTACTTGCATCACCACGATTAACTGTAATACTCGATCTTTTAAAAATATAGCCAAACAAAGGTATTTTTGTTAATTCTTCTTTTCCAACAAAAACACAAGGGTTTTTAACTATTGAAAGCATTAACATAATGTCAATCATTGATGTATGATTTGCAATGAACATATAACTTTTAGTTGGATCAGTTTTTTGTAATTCTTTAACCTCGCTCCAAAAACCCATTCCAAACATAATGGTTTGACCCCAAATCCTTGCTATTTTGTAAAATGTTTTATAAAAACGTTCGTGGGCTGTAGTTACCAAAAGTATTGGTAAAGCAAACAAGACTGTAAGGAAAATGAGGGTATAAAACCAAGCACGCCAAACTACTCTTAATGTATTTTTAAAAAATTTCATTAATGCCAAAAGTAATTATTTTAAACATAACTCACATCTCTTAGCTTAATAATGTTGATTTTAAGTCTTAATAAATTACAAAATTCACAATTTTTAGATTCTATAAACTTTCACTTTAAAACTCGTTATAAATTTTAAATTAAAAGCATAATGAACGTGTTAGTTCTAGACCTAAGAAAAAAATTTATAAAGCGGTTGAAATGAATACTCCTGTTTATTTGTTGTTTTAATTATTTATTTTGAAATAATAAATATTGTCAGAATTATCATATCTAAAAGAAGTTAGATATCCTGTCTTTTCCGTAAGAAATAGCACTCCTACATCGTCAAATTCAGAATTTAAAACTGACATTTTTTGTGGTAAACCCCAACTGTTCTTGTTTTTTTCAATTTTATAAATATTAAAATTCCCCGTATGATATTCTTTATTAGCTACTTTAATAGTGTCATTTTCAATTTTATACTTAAAACTCTTAAGTTTTCCTTTTAGTCTATTTGTTGAAAAGTAAATGGTATTTTCATCGAAATAAGTTGGGTTTATGATTTCAAAATTTAATTGTGAAATATAGATTATAGTATCTTTTTCCCAATCTCCTTTCTCATTCCTTTTTAACTGAAGTAAATGAAAGTATCCATTTTCATTTGAAACTACTACCATTTTACTTCCATCAGCAGTAATTGACGGATAAGAATATGAAAAATTGGGATCACACACTTTCAATCTTCTAATTTTTAGAACCTTATCTTCTACAATTTCTCCCTTATATATGGTGAAATTACTAAGTGGATATAAACTTTTTGAGGTAGTTACTCCAGTAAAATAAACCTCATTTTTATATGCCTTTGCTGGTCCAAAATTATATTTTGAACCAATTTTAATTTTAGTTCGTTCAGAATTAAGATCGGAAAAATACAGATTGAAATACTTAGTTTCAAAATTGGAAGCGTATAATAAGCCTTTATTATAAACTGTAGGGAAAACGTTTCCTTTTGAGTTTTTCGAAATATACGTTTCGTAAATAGATATACTATCGGTTTCACTAATAAGGACTCGATTTTGACCATTTATTTGAAAAAACCCTAAAATAAAACAGCAAGTTAAAAATTTATACATAAAATTTTACAATGTTTGCTTAATTAGGTTTTTAAAACCTCAATAATCGTTCCGCAAATTCATCTACTCTTTCCCATTTTGTATATTCAATTTTTGTGTTTTTATCGGTTGGTCCTTTGGTCATCCACATAATAAACTGAATCATTATTCGGTCAAAAGTCTTGTATTTTTTATAATCTAACATTCCAGCAAATACCTCCACAATAGTAGGTTTCCAATCAATTTTTTTAAAAAATTTAACCACATATGGATTTGTAGTTGGTTCATTTTTTTCTGGTTTTCTAGCAACTAAATTTACCGAGAAAAATGCGGTTTTCATTTTATCTAATTGTGGTTTATTTGTATTAATAAACTCAATCATTTTTTCATTATGCACTCCATAGCGAATACTAGAACCAAGTATGAGTCTGTCAAACTTTGAAATGTCTTCATCAAAATCATTAATATCAACAATTTCAATTTCGCTATTGTTTTTAGTAAAAGTTTCTTTTATTCTATCGCATATTTTAATTGTATGCCCATCAACTGTAGCATAAATTAAGACTGTTTTTGTGCTCATTTATTTTTTGTTATAAAATCGTATCAAAATTAGCAAAACTATTCAACAAACTCTTGAATCTGAAATAAAAAATTAAAGCTTAGAATCAAAAAAAGCTCACTATTTCTAGTGAGCTTGAATGTTTTAAAAGTTTAAAAATAGTAAGAATTAAATTACTTTAACATTTACTGCATTTAAACCTTTTTTTCCTTCCTGAAGTTCAAATTCAACAGTATCACCGTCTCTAATTTCATCAATTAAACCTGTAACATGTACAAAATAATCTGTGTTTGAACCTTCTTCTGTAACAAAACCAAAACCTTTTGTTTCGTTAAAGAATTTTACTGTACCTTTTTTCATTTTAATAAAATATTTATTACAACAAAGGTAGTATTATTTACATGTAACCAACTGTTTTTTAGAAGAATTTTATAAATTATTAAATACTTAACTCGTTGCTAATCTAAAAGATCGGTTAAATTTTTAAATACAGTTTTCGGATTTTTATTTTCGTACAATACTTGATAAACTGCGGTAATAATTGGTGTTCTAGCTTTATGTTTTTGGTTTAATAAATAAGCGCTTTTTGCGGCATAATAACCTTCAGCAATCATACTCATTTCCATCATGGCGCTTTTTACGGTATAACCTTTACCTATCATATTACCAAACATTCTATTTCTACTAAAAACCGAATAACCCGTTACTAACAAATCGCCTAAATAAGCCGAATTATTAATGTTTCGTTTCATTTTATGAATTTTCTTAATGAAACGTTTCATTTCGCGAATAGAATTTGACATTAATACCGATTGAAAATTATCTCCATAACCCAACCCATGTGCAATTCCTGCAGCAATTGCATAAATATTTTTCAACATAGCGGCGTACTCAGTACCAATAATATCATCTGAAATCTTCGTTTTTATATAATGGCTTGCTAAATATTTACTCAATAATTCTGCTTTACTAGGATCCTGACAAGCAATTGTTAAATAAGATAAACGCTCCATTGCCACCTCTTCTGCATGGCAAGGCCCTGTAATGACACCAATATTTTCAATTGGTATTTTATCTTTTACATTAAAATGTTCACCTACTATTAATCCACTTTGCGGAACAATTCCTTTAATAGCCGAAAAAACAATTTTTGAAGAAATCTTTTCTGTAATTTTATCCAACTCATCTTTAATAAACGCCGATGGAATTGCAAAAATTAATAAATCGGCATACAATACCATTTCATTAATATTACTCGTAAGCTTTAGTTTTTTTATATCAAACTCGGCAGAACTTAAATAATTTGGATTGTGTTCGTTTTCTAAAATATAATCAATTGCGTTTTGATTACGCATATACCAACCCACTTCATCTAAATTTTCACATAACATTTTTACAATCGCCGTAGCCCAACTTCCACCACCAAAAACAGCTATTTTTAAATTCTCGTTCATGTATAAAGTTTTAAGATTCAAATGTAAAGAAACTAAAGCAATTACTTCTTAAAATTTGGTAATAATGGTTTCAATACTTCGTAAATAAGAAGTTCCAAACAAGTTTAAATGGATTAATAACGGGTATAAATTATAAATGTCTTTTCTATTTTCAAACCCTTTTTCTAACGGATAAAAATCGTTGTAATATTTGTAAAAATTAGAAGAAAAACCTCCAAAAAGTGTAGTCATAGCTACATCAATTTCTCTATGACCATAATACACCGCTGGGTCAATTAAAACAACTTGTTCTTTTGAATTGCAAATAAAATTTCCACTCCATAAATCGCCGTGAATCGCGCAAGGTTTTTCATTCGGAAAAATGGAAGAAAGTTCTTTATATAAATTTTCAAAATTTTGAATATGTCCTTTTTGTAATTTATTTGAATTTACAGCTAATTTCACTTGTGGTTTTAGTCGGTTTTCAATAAAAAACGCTGAAAAATCATTTTTAAAAGTATTATTCTGAAACAATTCACCCATATAATTATTGGATTTTAATCCAAACTGATTGCCTTTATGTTGATGTAATTTTACCAACTGTTGTGCAAAATTCTTCCAAAATAAATCTGTTTTAATACCTGATTCTATCCACTCTAAAACCAAATAAATGTGCTTTTTAAAATTTCCTTTACAAATAATTTTAGGAACTAAAACTGTGTTTGCTTTTAAAAATTGAAGTCCAAAAAATTCTTCATCAAAACCATTTTTAAATATCGTAATCGTATTTATTTTTACAAAAAAAGAAATGCTGTTAGATAAAATTTTATAAGTCTCATTTATGGAACCTCCTCCAACACTATTCCAAGTAAAAGTATTATTAAATCCAAACTGTTGATTTATCTCGTTTTCTATATGTTTTTGCAACTCTACATTCATTCAATTAAAAATACATCTTCATTTTAAAACAATCAACTAATACTTTTGTACTTTTATGGCGTTTAAAATAAAAAGCATTCTTGAGCGCACTTAAAAAATTTTTTAAAGACACCATAATTTACGGAATTGCAGCAGTTTTACCACGTGTAATTAACTTTTTATTAGTTCGTGTTCACACCGATGCGCTTCCAACCACTAATTATGCCGAAAACACTAATTTTTATATTTGGGCAGCGCTTTTTTCTGTATTATTAACTTTTGGGTTTGAAACTGCTTTTTTTCGATTTTATAAGTCTGAAAAAAAGAAAGATTCTTTAGTTTCAACTGCTTTTATTACTGTATTTATTTCAGCATTAATATTTGTTTCTGTTGTTTTTAGCTTGTCCGATTTTTTTATCAATATGTTCGATTTTGGTGAAAATCCGCTTCAGTTAAAACTATTTATTGGTATTATGGCTTTAGATACTTTGGCTGTAATTCCATTTGCTTTTTTAAGAGCTGCAAACAGACCTATTCGCTACGCGATTATTAAGTTAATTAATGTTGGAATTATTGTTAGTATAAACCTTGTATTCTTAAAATTTATTCCTGAATTTTTAAGTGAAGGAAAATCAATACCTCAGCTTTTAGAAAATGCTTATAACAGTACTTACATTGTAAACTTTATATTTTTCGCCAATATTATTGGAAGTGCCATTTCATTTTTATTATTGCTTCCTTATTTATTAAAATTTAAATGGAGTTTTGATGTTGTATTATTTAAAAAAATGATTTCCTATAGCTGGCCAATTGCTATTGCGGGAGTTGCTTATGTAATAAATGAAAATTTAGATAAATATTTGATAAAACACTTAATTGGAGATGCCGAAATGGGTATTTATGCCGCTTGTTACAAACTAGCTATTTTTATGAATTTATACATTATGGCTTTTCGTTTAGGAGCTGAGCCTTTCTTTTTTAATCATTCCGATAAGAAAAATGCCAAAGAAACGTACGCAAGAATTCTAAACTATTTTATAATTATTGGTTCGTTGGCTTTTTTATTTATTGTATTGTTTATAGATGTTTTAAAAGTTCCGTTTATAAAGAATCCTGAATATTGGGGCGCAATTTCAATTGTTCCAGTGGTATTATTAGCTAATTTGTTTTTAGGCGTGTATCATAATTTAGCTATTTGGTATAAACTAACCGATAAAACACGTTATGCCATGTTCTTTTCAATAATTGGCGCTGTAATTACCATTTGTATTAATTTAATTTTTCTTGAAAAATATGGTTTTATGGCAGCTGCTTGGGCAACCTTGGCAGCGTACGGAAGTATGATGGTGATCTCGTATTTTATTGGAAAAAAACACTATCCTGTTCCTTATAATTTAAAAAAATCTGGAAGTTATTTAGTTGCATCTATTGTAATTTCTGCTATTTCATTTATGTATTTTAGAGAAAATTATCTTGTCTCAATTGGCTTAGTTTTAGTTTTCGGTTTTCTCATTTTTTATAATGAGAAAAAAGAGTTGTTGGCAATTATTAAAAGAAAATAAATGTTTAAAAAAGTTGTCTTTTCATTCATATTTGCGATTTCATTTTTAGGTTTTTCCCAAGAAAAAGAATCAACAAAAACTAAAAATGTTCAAATACTAAAAAAAGAATTTGTTATTGAAGGATTGAATACAATTTCGCATAAAGTTTGGCTGTATTTACCTCCTAATTATCATACTTCAAACAAAAAATATCCTGTAATTTATATGCATGACGCTCAAAATTTATTTGATGATAAAACATCTTTTGTAGGTGAGTGGCATGTAGATGAAAGTTTAAATAATTTGTTTGAAAAAACTGGCAAAGGTTTTATCGTTGTTGGAATTGAAAATGGCGGAAAAGAAAGAATTAACGAATACACACCTTGGGTTCACGAAAAATATGGAGGTGGAAAAGGAGCAATTTATATTGACTTTATTAAA
>JGI24025J20009_10002881_pt1 | contig 12020 bp, 5 predicted proteins | sample Cruoilmetagenom3_FD_20009 | JGI IMG/M metagenome (IMG submission 20009)
GAGGTTCTGCTTTTTTAAATTCTTAACAGACCCCAATCGCTTCTTCTAACTTTTGATATACTTTTTCAGTCTCATCATTCATACAAAAGCTGCGAAACTCGTCTAATGGTTTTTAGTTTTTAATCTTTAGATATTGCTTTAATATTAAAAAATTAACTGATTTAATCTAATATTTTCCGTTCCCAGATTCTCCTTAAAAGTTCTGAACGTATCCAATAGGGGGAGGAGTATTATAATAAAAAAAGAAAAGGGAGTGTAATCTCCAAAATTACACTCCCTTTTATATGGCTATACCGAAAGTTTTAACCTTCGCTTTCCTTTCGGTTTTTTAATTTTTCTTCTCAAACGTTTTACCTCAAGTTAAAAACATGCTACGCCGAAATCTTTAACTGAATCGGATTTAAAAAGGATTTACCGGAAAGATTATAATTTAGGTATGTGTGGATTTTATATTTGACGTTTTGTTAAAAAAAATGATAAAACAATGGGTTTTCACTTAAATAAAATGCTTGTTTATCTTTATATTAATAAATAGCAATAAAAACGTTAAAAGATTTTTTCTTGCCATATAAAAAGAAAGTTGATAACATTAATTTATGCATCCACTTTTAGTTCCTTTAAAGAGAATATGTCGGGATAATTTAACCGGTAGTAAAAATTTAATCATGCCCTCTTATCTGGATGGGAATACTTTAAAGAAAAGTTTATCCAGAGAGGGCTTTTCTGCTATAAACCTGAATATTACTACCCTTTTTGACCTGGCAAGGAATTATTGCGATGATTATGTTTTAGAAAATAAATTAAAAATTATAGATAATTCAACAGGTCAAATATTTATTTTTCAGATATTGAAAAAATTATTGTCTTCCCGGAAGAAAACACCATCTTCAAATTATTTTCAGCCTTCCCTATTTTCCCCGGGAATAATCCGCTCGATTTATTCAGCCATAAAAGAGCTAAGGATAGCGTGGTTCTCTTCCCGTAATTTTCCACATCCCGCAATAACCAATTCCAAAAAGAGAGAAGACCTGCTAAAAATAATGCAGGAATATGAAAAAATATTAAAAGAACAAAATTATATTGATGAAGCGGATATCTATCTTCAGGCAATTAAATATAAGAAAAAAAATCAGCCGAAAAATGAATTATTCATTGTACCTTCTAATATAGAACTAAATTATTTAGAGAAAGTCTTTTTTCAGAAAATGATATTACCGGAATCAAAGATTATTTATTTACCTTCACCAAAAGATTTAAAAAGGCCTGAATCTTTTTATTTTTCTGAGCCCTGCAAAGAAAAAGAAAATTCTAATAAAAAACCGCTCGTTCTCGATTATCTGTACAACATTGATAAGCTGCCATCCGATCTGTCTGAAAAAAATAATATTGAATTAATCCAGTCCCACGGAGAATATAATGAAGTAAAAGAGATTTTCCGAAAGATAAAATCCCAAAATATCCCTTTAGATGAAGTGAGTATTTTTTATACTGTGCAGGAACCCTATTCCCAATACCTCTATCAATTGTCCAGACAATATTCTTTTAATATTACTTTCGATAACGGGATAAGTATTAAAAATACTACTCCGGGAAAACTGTTTTTTGTTCTAATTGACTGGATAAGAGATGATTACAGTATGGCAAAATTATACTTTTTGCTAACCGGGGGTGATTTTCAATTTAAAAATCAGCGGTCGAATCCGGATATGCCTACACCTCAACGAGTGGCTTCATTGCTGCGCAATTCTCCGATCAGACGCAAAAGGAATCGATATATCAAGGGAATAGATTTAGATGTAAAACGGTTGGAACGGGAAATTAAGCAAGTTTCCAAAAACAGGCAGGAGAAATGTCGCAAAAAGATAAAAGATCTTTTTTGGATCAGGGAATTTATAACCAGAATTTTCCATGAATTACCTCAAGAGAATTTTGATTATACCATCTCGCTAAAGCAGATTTCCCGAGGGCTTATAAACATTGTTACCGATTATAGTAAAATAGATAAAAATAATAATTTAAATGAAGAAGCGATAAAAAAGATAAGGGATAAATTAACTATTTTAACNGAAAGTGATTATTCTCTTCCCNATATGCCCGTAAATGAAGCCCTCACCCTGATAGTGGATTTAATTAAAAATGAAAGAGTTAATTGTTCAGAACCCCGGGGAGGTTTTCTGCATATTGCCAGCTATAAAAAAGGAATTTGGCTTAACCGTCCTTATAATTTTATCGTGGGAATGGATTCCGTAAAATTTCCCGATTCATCTCGCAGTGGTTCTATTTTATTGGATATTGAAAAGAAAGTTACCGCTCGCATTAATCCGAATAAAGGGAAAGACAAAGAAAGCCAATACAAGATGTTGCAATTACTCTCTTCTCTGGAAGGCAGGATTATTTTGTCATATTCCCGTTTTAATACCAGGGATAACCGGGAATTGGCCCCGTCGAGCTTGATGCTGCAGCTCTATCGCTTAAAAGTGGGAGATGAGCAGAAAGATTATTCCGATTTTTATAGCAGTTTTAAGGATATTTCCGGGTTCATTCCGAGAAAGCCAAATGAAGTCCTCGATTCCGCAGATTGGTTCTTACATTCTACAAGGCATGAACCTTCAGATATTGCCTCTCTATTTGATTATCTTTATCCTGCCTTATCCAAAGGTTTTTGCGCAGCCCGACAGAGAGAAAAAGAAGAACTTAACCGGTTTAACGGAAAAGTAAAAGTAGACCCCAAGCGAGTAGATCCCCGTCTTAACCGGGGATTAATGGTATCAAGTTCCAGATTGGAGCTAATTGCTTTTTGCCCTTATCTATATTTTTTAAAATATATTTTGAAAATAAAACCTCCTCAAGAGATGATTGAAAAACCGGGCATATGGTTGGACCCTTCGGAAAAAGGAATTTTATTTCATCAAATTTTCGAGGAATTTTATAAAAAGTTAAAAGAAATATCACCAACCGGAGCTTTTATTTCGCCATCTTATGCCAAACATTGGCGTATTTTAGAAGATATTATTCTTTACCAGATGGAGCTAAAGAGAAAGAGATTAGCCCCTCCCAATGATATGGTTTACCGGCATGAAAGCAAAGAAATATTGGATTCCTGCCGGTTTTTTCTGCATTGCGAAGAAAAAAGATATAAAGGAGAAATCCCAATTTATCTTGAGCTTGCTTTTGGTACGCGGGATAGTCAGAACAAGGAATTAGGCAGGAAAATAAAAGCAGTAAAGCTATCTCTGCCCGGTGGCAAGTCGATTAGTTTTCAGGGTAAGATTGACCGCATAGATAAATTAGATGAGGATGCTTATAGTATTATTGATTACAAAACAGGAACTCCATACGGATTCAGCCAAAATAAATATTTTAAACACGGACAACAAATTCAACACGCTCTTTACGCATTATCTCTTGAAAAAATATTGGCTAAAGTGGGGATATCCGCCTTTCCAAAAATCCAAAAAGCAGGTTATTATTTCCCCACATTGAAAGGTCAGGGCAGACAATATTTCTACGGAGAGGAAAAAAGAAGCCAGGTATTGAAAATAATCGATTTATTGCTTGACATTGTTGCTAAAGGAGATTTTGCCATGATTCAAAAAGCAGATGATTTTATGTGTGTCGATTACCAGGATATTCTGGAACAAAATCAAGTAGTGGATGTAAGCGGAAAAAATGCAAAAAAATATAATGAAGAACCTGCCCTTGATAATTTGAGGAGGTTGCATAAAGAATATGAATAATCATAAACTACCGGAATTAATCGATAAAGAAGAGCGAAAAAAAATCATAGAAGAACTAAATCTTAATATTTTAGTTGAAGCAAGTGCCGGNTCAGGGAAGACTTCCAGCTTGGTTCANCGNATGGCAGCCTTGATTAAATCGGGAAAATTTAAGGTGNATGAAATTGCCGCCATTACCTTTACCAGAAAAGCGGCTATTGAGCTAAAAGAAAGATTTCAGCAAGCAATTGAAGACAGTTTTCGGGAAACAGAAGACGAAAAAGAAAAGGCTTATCTAAAAAAAGCCCTTTCTAATCTGGAACAATGTTATCTGGGGACCATTCATTCTTTTTGTGCCTGCCTGTTAAGGGAAAGGCCGATTGAAGCCGGACTTGATCCGGAATTTACCGAGCTTGATGAACTTGACGATACTCTATTAAAAGAAGAAGCCTGGGAGAGATATCTGCTTAATCTTAAAATAGAAGAAGCTCCTTCTCTGGTACATCTGGAAGAATTGGGCATAAAACCCTCTGAACTCGCCGATTGTTATAAAACGGTGTGTGCTTTTCCGGAGATTAAGCCCTCTTTTCAGNCATCACCAAAACCGAATTTNGAAGAAGCTTTAAAANAGATTATATCTTTTAGCGATGAGGCCGGCCAATATATTCCCGATGAAGAACCGAAAATGGGTTATGACAAATTACAGGAAGCAGTCTTAAGCGTAAAGAGGATGAAGGGTTTTTATGATTATATTAAAGAAGATTATAATAAGATAAAATTACTGGAAAATTTTATTAAATCAGAAAAAGTTACTTTAAAGCGATGGACTTCCAAAGAAAAGGCAAAAGAATATAGAGATTCTCTTAGCTTGGAACTTCAAGAAAAAGTTATTAATCCTACCTTACAGCAATGGCGGGAATACTGTTATGCCGGTATTATTAAATTTGTTCTGCCGGCAGTAGAATATTATCATGAATTACGACGAAAAGTTTCCATGATTAATTTTCAGGATTTACTTTTAAAAACCTCTTGCCTGTTAAGGGATTACCCCGAGGTACGCCAATATTTTCAGCAAAAATATAAATGTNTGCTGGTAGATGAATTTCAGGATACCGACCCTATTCAGGCGGAAATAATTTTCTATCTCACCGGTCAGAATATTTACGAAAAGAACTGGCAGAAGTTAATACCATGTCCGGGTTCCTTGTTTGTGGTAGGAGATCCTCAGCAATCCATTTATCGCTTCCGCCGGGCTGATATAGACATCTATAACCTGGTAAAAGAGCTGATTAAGAAAAGCGGAGGAGAGGTTTTAAGATTACAGGTTAATTTTCGCTCACTACATTCTATAGGCTCTTATCTTAATCCCATATTTGAAGAGCTTTTTTCAAGCGGTCAGGGAAAATTCCAGGCTGCATTTTCGCCGATGCAGACTGTTCGGGAGGATAATCCGCAACATCTTTCCGGAGTAAAACAATTGATTATTTCAAAAGAGAAGAATAAAAGAGATACTATCAGACGGGATGCCCAATACATTGCCCGAATTATCCGCAATATGGTCGGTTCTCCATCATCTTTAGCGATTTATAAAGATTTCATGATTATTGTACGCTATAAAGGTGGAATGGATATTTACGCACGCACTCTTGCAGAATACGGAATACCGTTTACAGTATCAGGAGCCGCATCTTTAAATGAATCCCTGCAGATAAAAGAATTATTAAAACTGTTTCGTTTAATGAAAGATGTGGAAAATCAGGTGCTTGTTGTTGCTGTCTTGAGGGGAATATTCTTTGGATTTTCCGATGACGATTTATATCAATTTAAGGAATCAGGCGGAGAATTTGATTTTTATGAAAAAATTCCGGAAAAATTAAATCCCAAATTACAGGAGAATTTTGATAGAGCTTTTTGTCAATTAAAGCAATTTCATCAGTGGACGCAAAACCTGCCGCCCGTTACAGCTATGGAAAAGGTTATTATTAATTCAGGATTATTGTCCCATTCCTCTTTAGAGGGCTATAATTTAAATAAATGTGGGGAACTTTATTTTATTCTGGAAAAATTAAGAAAAGCAGAGGCGGGGGAAATTATAGAATTTGCTTCAATGGTAGATCAATTTGAAAAAATACTGGAAGCCCAAGTCGAAGAGGAGTTGGATATATTAACCGAAGAAAATACTGTCCGGATTATGAATTTACATAAAGCCAAAGGGCTGGAATCCCCGGTGGTATTTTTAGCAATTCCTTATAATACCACTACCCATGAACCAAATTATTATATTGAAAGAACAGGGCAGGAACCGCATGGTCATTTTTTAGTCTACCGTTCAAATCCTTACAACAAAGGGAAAGGAAAACGGCTGGCTCAACCCGAAAATTGGGAAGATTATTGCAAAATCGAAACTTCTTATAATGAAGCAGAAGATATCCGTCTGCTTTATGTAGCGGCAACCCGGGCAAAAAATCTCCTGGTTATCAGCAGTTTAAATCACAAGAGCAATAAAAATAATCCCTGGATGCCTTTATTAAAAAATATTAAAGAAGAAATAGATGTTACTGTTCCGGAAGCAGGATTACCTGAAGGAAAAATAAAAGAAGATGAAAAGGAAAAGAAAAAAGAAAATAAATCTTTAGTCGATGATTACAAGAAAGTTCAAAGTGAATGGGGGCAATGGATAAAGGATTTATCAAAAAGCAGTTATTACGAAAAAAAACCGACTGATTTTAAAGATGAAGAAAAACACCGAAAGATAAAAACAGTTGATGTCGGTGGAACAGACTGGGGGAGTGCCGTCCATAAAATTTTGGATTATCTAATTAAGAAAAATCCTGATCTAAAGCTATTATCTTTACATATAATAGAAGTTCTGGAAAAACACCGGATACCTTTAAAAAGAAAAGCGGAACTTGAAGAGCTAATTCGGAATTTTAAAGAAAGCGATTTATATTACCGTATCACAAAGGCAGAATTCAAATACAGCGAAGTTCCATTTACAATAAGTGTAAAACCCGGTAACCCTCTTTATGAGGAATTAAAATCAAACTCCAATTCCAAACCAACAATCTTATCCGGAACCATCGACCTTGTTTTTAAAGAAACTGATGGCTGGGTAGTGGTAGATTACAAGACTGATCGCCCGCAAGACAAGAAGGATTATTCGGGATTGATAGAGGTTTATCAAAAACAGATTGATATTTATCGTCAAGTATGGCAGGAAATAAGTGGGGAAAAGGTAAAAGAAAGCAGCTTATATTTTGTTAATTAGTTACCCTGTCAAATTAGTCGTTGGTGAACAATCCCTCTTTCTCCCGTAGGATAGGTGTCATCGGACAATCCCTCTTTCTCTCGTAGGATAGGTGTCATCGGATAATCCCCCCTCCTCCCGTAGGACAGGCGTCCCGCCTGTCTATTGGTATTCAAAAGTCAGAAAAGAGAAGTCAAAATGAAAAACAAAGAGAAGAGGATACAGAGAAGATTTTGTTTTTAAAGTAAAGAAAAGATAAATAAAGTTGTGAGTAAAGAAATATAATTTAAAAAAAGAAGGATTTTAAACAAGGAAAGTGGAATATTAATAAATAATAACTATTATTTTTTTAAAATGAAAAAATTCGAAGGTTGATGCAAAGCCTCATGGAATTTAGCTGGTTATTTTTAAGAAAAATGATTGAACAATTGACATTTCCTCCGGGATTGTTTTTATTTATTATTTTTTTAATTTTTCTTTCATCTTTATTTAAAAAAAGAAAAATTGTTTTATGGATAAGTTTTTTATTTTTACTTTTTGTATATTTTTTTAGTTCCTGGATAGGTGAATGGGTCTTATTAAAACCATTGGAAAATGCCTATCTTCCCTTAAATAGTCAAAATGAATCTGTTCAGTTGGATGATTTGGAAAATCCTGTAATGGTTATTCTGGCAGGAGGGATGGTAGAAGGGTCACCGGCGGCAGGTTCTTACGGGGCAGAGATTGGAGAGGTCACTCTTGCAAGGCTTTATGGTGGATTTAAGATCTATCGAGATCGTAATATTGATATCTGGGTTAGCGGAGGAATGGCTCCCGGAAACCGTGGTAATGTTCCGATTGCCAAGGTAATGAAAGAAGTACTGGTTTCATGGGGAGTGAGTCCGGATAAAAATTATATTAGAAGAGAATTCCAGAACAACATTGGAAAATGCTAAATATACCATGGAAAAGTTAAAAGAAAAAGATTATCGGGAAATAATTTTAGTGACAAGTGCCCTGCACATGAAGCGTTCTGTGCAGTTATTTCAAAATCAAGGGGTGAGAATAATACCTGCTCCGGTTAATTATATTTTTGAAGAATTGCCAAATTTTATTGATTTTTTTCCAAACAGCTTTTCCTTTGAACATAATGTGAGGGCTCTCCATGAATGGATGGGAATTATTTATTATGGTATGGGCTTAAAATGATAAAAATTAAAGATATGTAAAAAAACTACAGATTTCACGTCCTATTATTTTGTGTAATTAAAATTGTATAGATGTTAATTTTTATTTATTAACTAAAAAATGTAAGAAATGAGGTGAAATTTACTTTAAGATGAAAATTCAAATAAAATATTTAAATGGTATTCGATTGAAGCGATTTATGATTCACTTTTCTCATCGAATTAACCAAATGGAAAACTATTTGAATGAAATTAACGTTTTCCCGGTAGCAGATGGAGATACCGGTACAAATATGTCGATAACTATAAATAGCATGATAGAAGGCATAAAAGAATGTAGAGATGTTTCTTTTGCAAAAATTAGCTCTTTGATTGCCGATTCTGCACTGAAAGGTGCAAGAGGAAATTCAGGGGCAATATTGGCCCAATATTTCCAAGGACTGGCAGAAGCCAGCCGCGGCAAAATCCGTTTATCAACTAAGACTTTTGCACATGCTGCATTAAAAGCTGCACAACAGGCAAGAGAAGCTATTTCTAATCCCAGAGAAGGTACCATTATTACTGTCATGAAAGACTGGGCAAATTACCTTACCAAACATGCTCCTGATACTTCCGATTTTTNCGAGCTTTTTAAAAAATCATTGATAAAANTAAGGGAATCATTAGCGAATACACCCAATCAGCTGGACGTTTTAAAAAAGGCGGGCGTAGTGGATGCCGGAGCACAGGGCTTTGTNAATCTGATAGAGGCAATCGTGCATTATATTGAATCTGGGAAACTCAAATCAATAGTTGAAAAAAAATATACAGGTGTTCAAAAAAAGAAATATGATATAAATGAGATACAGCCAGATCTCCAGTTTCAATTTTGTTCTGAATGCCTGATTGAGGGAGTGAATTTAGACAGAGGGGCAATTCGCCGGACATTATCTTCATCGGGAGATTCCTTAATCATTGCCGGCTCTAAGGATAAAGTTCATGTGCATATTCATACGGATAATCCGGATAAAGTATTTTCCAGATTATCTGAATTTGGCACTGTAGAGAAAATAAAAGTTGATGACATGTTTCAGCAATACCGGCAAAATAAAGAAATTAGGCGACCATACAATATTGGAATAGTAACAGATTCGACTTGTGACCTACCACAGGAGATTATTAAAAAACATAATATTCATGTTGTGCCTATTGTTATTCAGGAAGGAAAAAAGAGTTACCTTGACCAGGTGGAGTTGACACCTGATGATTTTAGTCATCTTTTACAAACTTCCGATAAAAAATTATCCACCTCTCAACCGCCTCCGGCATCTTTTGAAGAAATGTATAATAAAGTCGCCGGTAAGTATGAATCGATCATTTCATTACATCTTTCAGAAAGATTGAGCGGAACCATTCAAGCCTCCCGTGTCGGGGCTAAAAGAACAAAATATCATCATAAAATATTTACGGTTGACAGTAAGACAACAACCATTGCCTTAGGTTTGATGTTAATCGAAGCAGCCAGGCTTATTAAAGAAGGATTTGCAACAAAGGAAATTATTGCTAAATTAAAAAAAGCTNCAAAAAATGTGAAAATATTTGTAAGTATTCCTACTTTAAAATATTTGATGAAAAGTGGCCGATTGAACCGGACGAAAGGTTTTTTGGGAACCTTAGCGCATCTTAAGCCGGTGATATCCATAGACGAAAATGGGAATATTATAGAAGCTGCCAAGGTAATAGGTCAAAAAAGATTAGTGCATAAAACCCTGGATTTGGCAGTAAAATTTGCCAATAATTTAAAAAATCCACGTTTTGGCATTGCCCATGTCTCTGCTCCGGAACAGGCACAATGGTATTATAAAAAAATTATTTCATTATTTAATGCTTCAAGAGTCATTATCACCAAGGCTTCACCTGCTTTAAGCGTTCATGTTGGGATAGGCGGAGTAGTTATTGCAGTTATGGGGGATTGATTAGGATTTTAAACTTTTTAATATATGTCGAATGGTAAAATTGTAGTGATTAGGGTTGAATGTATCTGGTGGGATGAATATAAAATATAGTGTCAAAGGGGGTAGATAAACGAATGAGAAAAATTCTGAAAAATATCCTGGATTATCTGGACTCAAAAGTAGATTATGCTGATATTAGATTCGTAGAGACGAATAGAGAAAACATTGAAGTAGAGAACGGAATATTATCCACTTACAACATATCAAAAGACAGAGGAACGGGAATAAGAGTTCTAGTTAACGGTGCCTGGGGGTTTGCTTCATCAAATGATTTAAAAAAAGAAGCTTTATTAAAAACTGCTGCCAAAGCAGTAAAGATTGCCATCGCTTCCGGCATGGTAAAAAAAGAGGATATAAAACTTGCTCCGGAAGAAAAGCATATTGCCTGTTACACCACTCCAATCATTAAAGACCCTTTCAAAATAAGCTCTACCGAAAAATTAGAACTTTTAATAAAAGCAACAAATTTAATGTTGAAGGATAAAGTAAAAAAATCAGAAGGTTCCCTTGATTTTTACAAAACACATAAATTATTTTTGTCAACCGAAGGTTCTGAAATCGAGCAGACTTTATTTGAGTCCGGAGGGGGAATTGCTGCCTATGCTATTGGTGAAGGAGATTTTCAAAAACGCTCCTATCCATCAAGTTTTGGTGGTGATTATGCTACTTCCGGTTATGAATTTATTGAAAAGATGAGGCTATTGGAAAATGCAGAAAGAATTGCCGGGGAAGCAAATGAACTTCTTGTAGCTCCATTATGTCCGGAGGGGGTAATGGATATTGTGTTGGGAGGGAGTCAACTTGCTCTACAGGTTCATGAATCCTGCGGACATCCGGTTGAATTGGATCGGGTATTAGGGAAAGAATTAAGCTATGCAGGAGGCAGTTTTTTAACTTTAGATAAACTGAATCATTTTACTTATGGAAGTCCCCTGGTTACTATTACAGCAGATGCTACACTTCCGGGAGGATTGGGTACGTTCGGGTATGATGACGAGGGTGTTCCCGCTGGTAAAAGTTATCTGGTAAACAAAGGAAAATTTACCGGTTATTTAACATCCAGAGAAGATGCCGCTAAATTGGGATTGCCGAGCAATGGTGCTGCCAGGGCAGAAAGTTGGAACAGAATACCTTTGGTTAGAATGACTAATATCAACTTATTGCCGGGAAATTTAGAGCTGGATGAAATATTTTCAGATATAAAACAGGGTTTGTATTTAGATTTTAACAAAAGTTGGAGTATAGATGATAAAAGATTGAATTTTCAATTCAGTACAGAAATTGCCCGTGAAATAAAAAATGGTAAATTGGGGAAAATTTATAAAAATGCGGTATATCATGGGATTACTCCGGAATTCTGGTCCTCATGTGACGGGATAAGCAAAGAAAAATATTGGCATATATGGGGAGTGCCTAATTGCGGCAAGGGTCAACCTGGACAAACAATGCATGTGGGGCATGGTACCTCACCGGCGCGATTCAGAAATATTAAGGTAGGTGCTTCGAAATGAAAGATAAATATTTTTGGGAAAATTTTATTGAAAAAGTAAAGAAAAATTTTGAAGGTCTCGATTTTGAAATTGTTGCCATGGAAAATAACAGCGGGTTGACAAGGTTTGCCCAATCATATATTCATCAGAATGTGGCGGAAAAAAATCTAAATTTAACATTTAAAGTGATTAACAAAGACAAAGTCAGTATAGTGAAATTAAACAGTTTAGATGAATCGGAATTATTAAAAAGTATAAAAAGAGCGATTGAATTAAGCAGAATAATGCCTGAATTAGATTATCATTATTCCCTACTAAAATCCCAAGATTATAAAATAAAGGGTGAATTTTCTGAAGAAACCGCTAATTTTACTCCCTTGAATCGCGCTCAACAAATTATTCGACTA
>JGI24025J20009_10002886_pt1 | contig 12003 bp, 12 predicted proteins | sample Cruoilmetagenom3_FD_20009 | JGI IMG/M metagenome (IMG submission 20009)
ATCCCGCAATGATTGCGCAGAATGGATGCCGGCGCGCGCGCAGGCCGCTTCATAGGCTGGGCCAAGGTTGCGTATGGAAGATACCGGATCAGTCATGACCTGCAAGTATGGTCACGTTTTTACCCAACTTCCAGGGTTTCAGACAAACTGGGCTTCAGATAAATCAAAAGCCCCTGCACGGGGGAATGCAGAGGCTTTCAACCAGTCAAATTTTCTCAGGCCCAGTTCAACAGGCCCAGTTCAGCAGGCCAGTTCAGCCGCCCCAGTTACGCACAACACCACAATCCATATGGGTGAAATTCGAGCGCGAATATCGCCCGACGCCGCCCGCATGACAGGCCGTTGCCGCGCGCGCCACCTGACCGACCGAACGTGAAGACAGGCGCAGATCAGCCGCCTGACCCTGCATGTGCAGCGAATTCTTGGCAACCGCGCGTGACCGGCGACGCAGCATGGCATTGGTGGCCGGGCTGCGGTAACCGGACAAAAGCATGTAAGGTTCGTTCGACTCCAGCAGATTGTGCGAGGCGGCCATGATGTCCAGTGTGCGCAGGTCAATTGCCTTGACCTGATCGGAACGCCAGTCGCGCATGAAATAGTTCACTTCCTTGACCGCGTCCTTGATATATTTGCCGTCGATCCAATATATCATGTCAATCCGTTCGCCCGTGCGACCGGAATACATACGGATACGGCGAATGTCGCCGCTGCCGCGTATCAGACCTGCTGCCTTGGAAAAAGTTGGGGCGGCGACCAATGTGGTTGCCGCAAACGCACCCAGCAGGGCACGCCGGGTCAAGCCCGTCGTTTTGTTCATATTTGTCATATTACTGCGTCGTCCCGTACGCCATTGTTCCTGCCTGCATGCGATGTTACGCATGCCACTCCTATCCATCCCCGGATTAGAAATTTATGGCACAATCAGATTCGCCAGCCAAGTTTTGATTTTTGCAAGTTTTAGATATTAAGAATTGTAGGCGATTTTTTGCGCATATTCCCGGGGGCTGGTGCCAAAAAAACAGGCGATGCGTCAACGCATCAGCGCCGAAATCAATATGTAGTTGTCAGATTTGTGAATGGACAAGGGGCAGTCGTTTCATCAAAATGCTGAAATTAGCAAATTCACTTTGTTTTTACCCCAGTTTCTTATCATTACTCCAGTTTTTCTTATCATTACTCCAGTTTCCGAGGACGCGCCCATATGAGAACCCCGCATCACAGACCCTTCGCCACCCGCCTTTGGACCCTGGCGGCCCTTGTTGGCCTGGCCATGATGCTGTTGGGCAATCCGGCTCAGGCCCAGGTCACCGCCTTTAAACAGGCCGTGGCCGAGGCCGCCTCGGGCGATGAACAGATCGCCGCCTATTACCGGACCCATGATTATCAGCCCCTCTGGACCGGCGAAGGCGATGTGTTCAAAGCGCGGCGCGCCGCCTTGATGCAGGCGCTGATCGGGTCGAACTGCACGGGCTGTCGAGCGGGCGCTATGATGCAAACGCGCTGATGGGCGCAATGCGCGACGTGCGCACGACCCGCGATCTGGGCATGATCGAGGTCGCGCTGAGCCGGACCTTCGTGAAATATGCCCGCGATGTGCAAAAGGGCATGTTGATCCCGTCCTCGATTGATGAGGGTCTGGTGCGCAAAGTGGCGTATCGTGACAATGCTGACTATCTGGCCGGACTGAGCGCGGCGAACAATCCGCGCGCCTATATGCGCACATTGCCACCCGCCAGCCGCGAATACCTCGCACTGATGAAAGAAAAGCTCCGGCTTGAGGGGGTGACCCGCGCCGGCGGCTGGGGCGCGAATGTGCCGTCGGCCAAGTACAAGCCAGGAGCGACCGGCGAGGCGGTTGTCGCATTGCGCAACCGTCTGATCCGCATGGGGTATATGTCCTCAAGCGCGGCGGCCAGCTATGATGCTGCCCTGGAAAAAGCGGTTCAGCGGTTCCAGTTGGCACATGGGCTTGAAGCCGATGGGGTGGCTGGCAAGGGCACCATCGACGAGATCAACAAACCGGTCACGGCGCGGTTGAAATCGGTGGTTGTGGCGATGGAGCGGGAACGCTGGTTGCCGGGCGAGCGCGGCACACGCCACGTGCTGGTCAATCTGGCCGATTTCCACGCCCAGATCATCGACGACGGCTATGTGACCTTTCGCACCCGGTCGGTCGTGGGCAAAAACCAAAGCGACCGGCGCAGCCCGGAATTTTCGGACATGATGGAGCATATGGTCATCAATCCAAGCTGGCATGTGCCGCGTTCGATCGTGGTCAAGGAATACCTGCCGCAGCTTCGCAACAACCCCAACGCCGCCGGTCATATCCGCATCACCGACCGGCGTGGCCAGGTGGTGAACCGCTCAGAGATGGATTTCACTCAGTTCACCCGTTCGAATTTTCCGTTTGCCATGACCCAGCCGCCGGGTGGGCGAAATGCGCTGGGGCTGGTCAAGTTCATATTCCCGAACAAATACAACATCTATCTGCATGACACGCCGTCCAAAAGCCTGTTTGCCCGCGAATCAAGGGCCTTCTCGCATGGCTGTATCCGCCTTCAGGATCCGTTCGATTTTGCCTATGCGTTGCTGGCGCGCCAGTCCGACAGCCCCAAGGATCTGTTCCACTCGACCCTGAAGACCGGCCGAGAAACCAAGCTGTTGCTGGATCAGCCGATTCCGGTGCATCTGATCTATCGCACCGCGTTCACCACCATGCAGGGCGGGGTCGAGTTTCGCCGCGATGTGTACGGGCGTGACGCCAAGATCTGGAAGGCGTTGAATCAGGCAGGGGTGGAACTGGCGGTGGTTCAGGGGTAATCACTGGGCCTGATTGCAGTTGATGCCGGGGCCTGGGTGTTATGTCTTACACGATTCAGCAGATTGCCGATGCTCTTGGGGCCGAAGCCGCGGGTGCAACTGATCTGACAATTTCCCGCGCGGCGGAACCCGCTGGGGCGGGGCCGGACGATCTGGCGCTGGCGATGTCGGCCAAATACGCCGAGAATCTGGGCCAGGCGCGCGCGGCGGTTCTGTGGCCCGGTGCCGACTGGCAGGCTTTGGGTCTGAAGGCGGCGATTTTTGCGCCGCGCCCGCGCATGGCGCTGTCGGGGCTGACCCGAATGATGGATCCGGGGCAAGGGTTCGCCAACACCATTCACCCGTCGGCGGTTATTGATCCTTCGGCCGAGATCGGCGCGGATGTGTCGATAGGCCCGCTGACGGTCATCAGCGCCGGCGCGCGGATTGGCGCGGGATCGGTGATCGGGCCGCATTGCGTTGTTGGCACCGATGTCGAGATTGGCGAAAACGCCTTTCTGCGCGAAATGGTCAGCATTGGCGCGCGGGCACGGATTGGCGCGAACTTTATCGCCCAGCCCGGTGCGCGGATCGGCTCGGACGGGTTTTCCTTTGTCACGCCGGAACTGTCAGGCGTGGAAACCGCGCGCCGGACCATGGGCGATCAGGGCGATGCCAAGGCACAAAGCTGGCTGCGCATTCATTCGCTGGGCGCGGTGCGGATTGGCGACGATGTCGAGGTCGGTGCCAATTGCACCATCGACAATGGCACCATCCGCGATACCGAAATCGGGTCGGGATCCAAGCTCGATAATCAGGTGCATATCGGTCATAACGTGGTGGTGGGGCGCGATTGCCTGTTTGCCGGCCAATGTGGCGTGTCCGGGTCGGTCACCTTTGGCAACAACGTTATCATGGGCGGGCAATGCGGTGTGGCGGACAACATTTTCGTCGGCGACAATGCCATCATCTCGGGCGCGACCAAGGTTCTGTCCAACGTGCCTGCGGGCCGGGTGATGATGGGCTATCCCGCGGTAAAGATGACCACCCATACCGAAATATACAAAGCGCAGCGGCGATTGCCGCGTCTGATGCGCGACGTGGCCGCGCTGAAAAAGGCAGTTTTCAAACAAGACCCAAGCGCGTAAGCCTGCACCGGGACAGTCGAGCGGGGGAAAATGCCATGAGTATTCGCGACAAGGTCATCGCCATCATCGCCGAACAGGCGCTTCTGGAGCCGGCGGATGTCACCGATAGCAGCACGCTGGAGAGTCTGGGGATTGATTCTCTGGGACTGGTGGAAAGCATCTTTGCCATCGAGGAAGCCTTCGATATTTCGGTTCCGTTCAATGCCAACGAACCCAGTGCCGGAGATTTCGACATTTCCAGCGTCGCCTCGATCATTGCCGGGATCGAAACGCTGATTTCTCAACGGACCTAGGGGGTGGGCATGAACCGTGTCGTCATCACCGGGGCCGGCACCATCAACGCGCTGGGGCATTCGGTGCCCGACACGCTGGCGGCGATGCGCGAGGGGCGTTGTGGCATTGGCCCGCTAGAATTTCGCGATGTCGAGAGATTGTCGATCCGGATTGGCGGGCAGGTGCGGGGATTCGAGCCTCAGGAACAGTTCAACCGGCAGCAATTGTCGCTTTATGACCGGTTCACCCAGTTCACCCTGATCGCGGCGAAACAGGCGATTGACCAGGCCGGGATCGAGTTTTCCGATGAGCTGGCCGCCCGCGCTGGCGTGGTTCTGGGCACGGCGGGGGGCGGTGTGTCGACCTGGGACGACAATTACCGGTCGGTCTATGAGGACGGCAAGAACCGGGTGCATCCGTTTGTTGTGCCCCGGCTGATGAACAATGCCGCCGCCAGCCATGTGTCGATGGAATATAATCTGAAAGGCCCGAGTTTTACCGTGTCGACCGCCTGTGCCTCGTCCAATCACGCCATGGCCCAGGCCTTTGCCATGGTGCGTTCGGGGCTGGCCCCGGTGATGGTGACCGGCGGATCCGAATCGATGCTGTGCTTTGGCGGGGTCAAGGCATGGGAGGGTCTGCGGGTGATGTCGCGTGATGCGTGCCGGCCGTTTTCCCTGGGGCGCAACGGCATGGTGCAGGGCGAGGGGGCGGGGATATTCGTGTTCGAGGAATACGAACATGCGCGCGCGCGCGGGGCTGAACCCTTGTGCGAAGTCGCCGGGTTCTCGATGTCGTCGGACGCCGCCGACATTGTCATGCCCTCAAAACAGGGGGCCGCGCGGGCCATATCGGGCGCACTGCGCGATGGGCGGATTGCCCCCGAGGACGTTGGTTATATCAACGCCCACGGCACCGGCACCAACGCCAATGACAAGACCGAATGCGCCGCCGTTGCGGATGTGTTCGGGGCACACGCAGACCAGTTGATGATCTCGTCCACCAAGTCGATGCACGGCCATCTGATCGGCGGCACCGGGGCGGTGGAATTGCTGGCCTGTATCATGGCGCTGAGGGATGGGGTGATTGCCCCGACCATCGGTTATGAGGAGCCGGACCCGGAATGCGCGCTGGATGTGGTTCCGAACCAGGCCCGCGAGGCAAAGGTGTCGGTGGTCCTGTCCAACGCCTTTGCCTTTGGTGGTCTCAACGCGGTGCTGGCGCTGCGAAAGGTCTGAGCCACCGCTTCCCAAGCCCCGTTACGGGCTTTCGTCGTGCCGATCAGTTGGTGACCACATCCACCACATCGTAGCCGGCAGTGAACCCGGACAGTGACATGGGCAGGACTATGACCTGATCCGGTGCCGGGGCAGGCACCAGCGAAACCGTGGCTTTATCGCCTTTCTTGAACGCGTCAATATCGGCCTGAGTCAGGCCGATCTGCGCGACACAGCCGATCTGATTGCAGAACGAGTAATTATACCGCTTGCCGGGCGCGCCATCGACCGAAATGGTCACCTGCGCCGGCAAAAGCGTTTCCAGCGGCACGATGATTGTTGCCCCGGCCACGGCCTGTCCGCCTTCTTCGAGGCGAAACAACGATACTTCGGCAACGGCATTGCCCTTGTCGTCCTTCAGGATCTGCAACAGCGAACAGGGATCGACATCTGCCTCGATCTTGATGCAGGCCAGATCCCAGTCGCCGTGTTTTGCCTTGGAATACCGCTCGCCCAGTTTCGGGCCTTCGGCGACTGCCTGGCCCATATCCAGCGGGTTTTCATTTGTTTGTGATTCGCTTGCCGCCTCGGTGGAGGTGCTTTGCGCCAGAACCGGCGTACCAAGCGCCATCAGCGCCATCAGCGCCACAAGCGAAAGTGGGGTGAGGTTTTTGAACATTGATCTACGTCTCGTTTTTTTTCAGGACTGCCTGAGGCTCACTACCACGCCTGATTGGGCATGTCAGACATTTATCGCGCCACATTGCGCCAATCGCGCAATTTCCTGCCACACACGGCCAGTCAACCGGGCGCAAAAAAAAAGAGAGCCGCAAGGGCTCTCTTCTTCGCTTCTTGTCTCCCCGTCGGACTGGCCGACTTTTTATCGGATTAACCTAGCGGCTTACTCTTGCGCGGGTCAACAGCAAACCGAAAAAATGTGGTTCATCGGGGGCTTGGCGTGCCAAAGCACGGCCAAATGCCTTGATGCGGGCAAAAAAGGACCGTGCCCGAAGGCACGGCCAGTCTGACAGGGAGGAAGTCAGCCCACACACCCGAATGAAAGGGCGTGCAGACATGAAACAACTATCGCAGTTAAAGGTTAACTTTGTATGCTCACAGAGGATGCAACCGGGGCGAAGGGCAAAACGGATATGGATGGTAAGGTGTTTATCGGCGGTGGTGGTGCGGGATATGGCGAAAAACAGGGGCTGACATTGAAATACGCCAACCGGCACGGGCTGGTGGCCGGGGCCACGGGCACAGGCAAAACCGTGACGTTGCAGATACTGGCCGAAGGGTTTTGCGACGCCGGCGTGCCGGTGTTCCTGTCGGATGTGAAGGGCGATTTGTCGGGGCTGGCCAAGTCCGGCTCTCCCAATCACAAGCTGCACGGGGCGTTCACCAAGCGCGCCGCGACCATCGGCTTTGACGATTATACCTATCGCGCCGCGCCGGTGACGTTCTGGGATCTGTTCGGTCAGCAGGGCCACCCGGTGCGCACCACCGTGGCGGAAATGGGGCCGTTGTTGCTGGCCCGTCTGCTGGATCTGAGCGAGGCGCAGGAAGGTATCCTGAACATCGCTTTCCGTATTGCCGACGAAGAGGCGATGCCTCTGCTGGACCTCAAGGATTTGCGGGCATTGCTGGTGTGGATCGGCGAGAACCGCGAAAAGCTGTCGTTGCGTTATGGCAATGTATCCACCGCTTCGATCGGCGCGATCCAGCGCAGTCTTCTGGTGCTGGAGAATCAGGGCGGGACGGGGCTGTTTGGTGAACCGGCGCTGGCGCTGGAGGATCTGATGCGCACTGACAAGGACGGGCGCGGCATGATCAATATCCTGGCCTCGGACAAGCTGATGGCGGCACCGGGGCTTTATGCGACGTTCCTGTTGTGGCTGCTGAGCGAGCTGTTCGAGGAACTGCCCGAGGTCGGCGATCCGGACAAACCAAAGCTGGTGTTCTTTTTCGACGAGGCGCATCTGCTGTTCGATGACGCGCCCAAGGCGTTGGTGGACAAGGTGGAACAGGTGGCGCGGCTGATCCGCTCCAAGGGGGTTGGCATCTATTTTGTCACCCAGAACCCCGGTGATGTGCCCGAAGATATCCTGGGCCAGCTTGGCAACCGGTTTCAGCACGCCTTGCGCGCCTTTACCGCGCGCGACCGCAAGAATCTGCGGCTGGCGGCGCAAACCTATCGCGAGAATCCGGCGTTTTCCACCGAACAGGCAATCCGCGAGGTGGGCGTCGGCGAGGCGGTGACTTCGATGCTGATGAAAAAGGGCATTCCGGGCATCGTCGAACGCACCCTGATCCGCCCGCCATCCTCGCAGTTGGGACCGATCACATCGGCTGAACGGGCGGCGGTAATTGCCGGGTCGGAAATGGCGGCGAAATACGACACGCCCGTGGATCGAAAATCAGCCTACGAAATGCTGGCGAGACGGGCACAAGAGGCGGCCAGGGGGGCCGAAGACTCTGAGGCCGCCGCTGAAGACGCGCCGGCGGCGCTGCGCGAATTCAATGCCGCGCGCCGCTATACCGGCGGGCGGGTGTCGCGGTCGTCCTCACGCACGGTTCGCCCGCGTGACACGTTTGCCTCGGCCATGAGCGAGGCGGTGATCAAGGAACTGAAAGGCACCACGGGCCGGCGTCTGGTGCGTGGTATTCTTGGCAGCTTGTTCAAGGGGCGATAGGGCGAAGGCGGCAGGGTGGGTGACAACCCACCCCGCGCCTATTTCTCGGGGATCAACCCGCGTGGCGAAAACCGCAGCACCGCCAGCAAAACCACCCCCATGGTCAGCAACCGCATATGGGCCGCGCTTTCGATCAGATGGGCCTTCAGCGCGCTGTCTTCTGCCATTCCAGAGGTAATGACCTGCAAGACAAACAGCCCCATCGGTTCGACCTGAACCCAGAGGAACCAGATCAGCATCGCCCCCAGAACCGATCCGAAATTATTGCCCGACCCGCCGACGATCACCATCACCCAGACCAGAAAGGTAAACCGCAGCGGCTGATAAATGCCTGGCGTCAACTGCCCGTCCAGCGTGGTCATCATCGCGCCGGAGATACCGCAGACCGCACTGCCCAGCACAAACACCTGCAAGTGGCGGGCGGTGACATTCTTGCCCATGGCCTCGGCGGCGGTTTCGTTGTCACGGATCGCCCGCATCATCCGCCCCCAGGGGCTGGCCAGCGCCATCTGCGCCAACCACAGCACCAGCAAAAGCACTGCCAGAAACAGCAGCCCGTAAAGAACCTTGACATAAAGCGTCGAGGCCATGACCGGATCAAACCCTATACTGGCGGCGTTTTCGACAAAGCCGGGATCGTTTTGCAGGTCGATTTCATAAGGCACCGGGCGTGGAATGCCGATGACATTCTTGACCCCGCGCGACAGCCAGTCCTCGTTCTTCAGCACGGCGATGATGATCTCGGCGATGCCCAGCGTGGCAATGGCCAGATAATCGCTGCGCAGCCCCAGCGCCGCCTTGCCAATCAGCCAGGCCGCGCCGGCCGCCAGCAGCCCGCCAACCGGCCAGGCGATCAGCACCGGCAGGCCAAGCCCGCCAAGATAACCGGTCGCCGCCGGGCTGACCTGTTCCACCGCCTCGACCGCCGGGTCAAACACCGCGCGAAAGACGAAGAACCCGACCAGCAGAACCGCCAGCAGGGCAAGGGTGCGCACGCGCCCCGGTGCCATCCGTTTCCTCACCTGAACCGCGCCAGCAATGGTGCCGGCCCCCAGCAACAAGCCGACAACCACACCGCGCCCTCCGGCGGTCCAGGCCTCGGTGGTCGGCGGCATGGACACCAGCACCGCCGCCAGCCCGCCAAGCGCCACAAAGCCCATGACACCGACGTTGAACAGCCCGGCAAACCCCCATTGCAGGTTCACGCCAATCGCCATGACCGCCGAAATCAGCCCCATGTTGAGGATCAAAATGGCCGCGTTCCAGCTTTGCATGAACCCGGATATCAGGATCAGCCCGCCAACCAGCGCAAAAAGCCCGGTGTTTTTCGCCAGGTCACTCATACCGATTTCCCCGCAAACAGGCCCGTGGGTTTGAACAAAAGTACGATCAGCAATATCACAAAGGACACCGCGAATTTGTAATCAGTGCTGAGAAGCTGCACCAGGCCGTCCGGTTCAAACCGCGCAGGCATCAGATACACAAGGATTTTCTTCCAGGCGTAGGTGATTGTCACTTCGCTGAAAGCAATGATGAACCCGCCGGCAATCGCCCCCAGAGGGTTGCCCAGCCCGCCAANGATGGCACTGGCAAAAATAGGCAGCAGCAGCTGGAAATAGGTGAAAGGTTTGAANGACTTGTCCAGCCCGTAAAGCGTGCCGGCCACCGTGGCCAGCGCCGCAACAATCAGCCAGGTGTACATCACCACCCGTTCCGGGTTGATGCCGCTCAGCAGTGCCAGATCCTCATTGTCGGAATAGGCCCGCATCGACTTGCCGGTGCGCGTCCGGTTCAGGAACCAGAACAACAGCGCCACCACGACAATCGCCGTGACCAATGTGATACCTTGCGTCGTGCGCAGCGCCAGCCCTTCGCTGAGGCCGGTCAATGCCTTGAATTCACGCGCCGAGATGATGTAGCGCTCGCCATCCGCGAAATTCTGGCCGTTGGGGCCGATGATGAACCGTACCAGCCCGTTCATGACGAACATCACGCCCATCGACACAATCACCAGAATAACCGGCTTGGCCTTTTGTTCGCGGTAGAACCGGTAGACCAGCCGGTCGGTCAGCAGCACCAGCGCCATACAGCCAAGAATGCCAAACGGCAGCGCCAGCAACGCGGTGGGCAGCGGCCCGAACGAGACCCCCAACGACTGGAACCACCAGGTCACAAGGATCGTCGCCATGGTGCCAAAGGCCATGGTGTCTCCGTGGGCGAAATTCGAGAACCTCAGGATGCCATAGATCAGCGTCACCCCAAGCGCCCCAAGCGCCAACTGACTGCCATAGGCAATGCCGGGGACCAGAACATAATTGGCAAGTGCGACGATTGCGTTGAGAAAATCCATTCAATGCTCCTTATCGGTCCTTGCTGGTAGGGCCTCTGACGACATACCGTGCTGATGCAATGCAGAGCCAAAAAATCCCTACTGGGAACGCGATCACCTTAGCTAAGTGGAGGTAGTCGTCATCACGCATTCTGTAGCCGTAAGGTTCAAAAAAGAACACGAACGCAACGACCGACACAAGCCACACCGCAGGAGCAACGAGAGCTAACCGCATGATCATACTACCACTGAAAACATGTTTCGCATCGGAAAAGGGTGAGAATTGATTTGCTATCAGTTCGGGGGCAAGTTTGTATCCATACCACATACCTAGAAACGGCAAGACAATTAGAAATACGGGGACTCTCACTCGCGAACGACCAACATCAAAAAGCTCCATGGCGATTTGAAGAACGTAAAAAAGCAAGATTAGAACCAGCGTTCCCAACAATCCCCCAGTGATTGCACCCAGTATTCGCTGAAGCATTGTAGACATGTCAGCCCCCCAAAAATGATTTGCGCACTTCGGGATCATTCAGCAATTCCTTGCCCGTCCCGGTATAGGCATTGCGCCCCTGCACCAGAACATAGCCCCGGTCGGCGATCTCAAGCGCCTGACGCGCGTTCTGTTCCACCATCATGATCGGGATGCCGCTGCGCGCCACCTCGATGATCCGGTCAAACAGCTCGTCCATGACAATCGGGCTGACCCCGGCGGTGGGTTCGTCCAGCATCAGAACCTTGGGCTGGGTCATCAACGCGCGTCCCACGGCGACCTGCTGACGCTGGCCGCCGGACAATTCACCGGCCACCTGATTGCGCTTTTCCTTGAGGATCGGAAACAGCTCATAAACCTGCGCCATGGTATCGGAAAAATCGTCACGCCGGATGAACGCGCCCATCTCAAGGTTCTCTTCCACAGACATCGAGGTAAAGATATTGGCGTTCTGCGGTACAAACCCCATGCCTTTGATCACCCGGTCCTGCGGGCTGAGCTTTGTGATGTCCTCGCCGTCCAGCCTGACTGAACCGCTGCGAACATCCAGCATGCCAAACACCGCCTTCATCGCCGTCGACTTGCCGGCCCCGTTCGGCCCGACAATCACCGCGATTTCGCCGCGGTTCACCGACACGGTGCAGTCATGCAGAATATCCGGCCCCTTGCCATAACCACCGGTCATCGCATCGCCAATCAGAAACGGCCCCCCCGGGGCAGGGTGGGCTGTCCCACCCGACTTGACCGGAGTCACCGTGCTCATGCCTTTGGTATTGGTGATGGTTGCGTCCTTGTTCCCACGGTCGTTCTGATACGGATTGCCTTTCATATCAAAACCTCAGCTTCTTCTCGTTGCAAATACTCAAATCCACCCTGGGCCACACGCTCATGCGTTCACCTTGTTCTTCAGACCGGTGCCCAGATAGGCCTCGATCACCGCCTCATTGGCCTTGATCTCGGCCAGGGTGCCCTCGGCCAGAACCTTGCCCTCGGCCATGCAGATCACCGGATCGCACAGGCGGCCAATGAAATCCATGTCATGTTCGAT
>JGI24025J20009_10002887_pt1 | contig 11997 bp, 9 predicted proteins | sample Cruoilmetagenom3_FD_20009 | JGI IMG/M metagenome (IMG submission 20009)
TAGTGACTTAATTCCACTCATGACGATGGCGACGAAAGTTGGTCATCATCATACCTCCCTGTTGGACTTCGGCCGAGCTTAGTGCTCGGCCTTTTTTTTGGTCTTCGCCTTGGCATAACCGCCTCGGATTCGCCCTCCGCCGCATGTTGCCCCACTTGGCTTACACGTTCCAAATCCAGCAACCGCTTGTTTCGTCAGATCACACGCAACTCTGGCGTTGCAAAAGGTGAAATCGCACGGGCAGCACCTTCAGTGATCACGATGTTTTCTTCATGCACCATGATCTTGCCTGCAACCACCTCAGTCCCCGGCTCCAGTGTCAGCACCATGCCGGGGTGCAGGATTGTCTGATCGTGCGGCGTCAAAGACAGGCCTTCCGTCAACTGCATGCCCAAAGCATGGCCCAGCCGTCCGGCCCCTTCCCCGCCGCCCACAATATCGGCCATCACCTTCCAAAGGTCACAGGCCCGCGCACCGGGGCGCGCCATCTGAAACGCCGCATCTGTGGCCTGGATCAGCCGGGCATGTGCCCCCTGTGCCACATCCGAGGCCGTCCCAATGGCAAAATTTCGATCATAATCACAGAAATACCCGTCCCAGACGGCACCTGTGTCCAACATCATGATGTCACCTGACAGCAACGGGTCATCCTTGGCAGGCGAGATCACATCGCCATAGCCATCTTGTTCGGCCCCGCCAGAAATATAAGGCACCCAATCGGCGCCTTCCTCCAACAGCAAGCGCTGGAAATCGCGAAACACCTGTGACAGCGCCACGCCCTCGCCTGCAATCTCATCCATACGGCCAAAGGCCCGTCCGGCAATACCGCAGATATGCGTGATTTTGGCGATCTCAGCGTCCGATTTGATTGCCCGCAGACTTGCCACAATGCCACGATCATCCGTAAAGCGGTGTGCGCTCAGTGCTTTGATGCGCTCAAAGTCCGCAAGCGGCATACGCAGATGGGTTTCATATCCCGATGGCACGCCAACCGGCCCATCAACTCCGCTCAAGGTATCGGCCAGCAGGCTCACCCCATCATCGGCCAGATTGGGCGCAGACCAGCTGCGGATATCATCAATCCAGGTGCGGCCCATCAAGGCAGCCCCAATCAAAGGGATCACCGCAATCGGTTTGCCAACTGCCGGCACCACCAGATGCCATGGTCGGCTGGGGCTTTCCCAGAACCGGGTCAGAAACCCGGTGAAATAGCGCACATCCACTTCGCTCGTCAGCCACAGCGCGCCCAGCCCTTCCTCGGCCATACGCGCCTGCGCGGCTTGGGTGCGGGCCTTGAACTCTGCCTCGGGAAAGCCACGCATCATGCGTCTGGCCCCTCCGACAGGATGCACAGCACCCGCGCGCCAGCGCCAAGCTGCATCAGCTTGCACGCCGCCAACCCGGCCCCGCCTGATTGCGACGTGGCCAGCCCCAAGGCTGATAGCTCGGGCAAAATGGCCGTGGCTTCCTCTTCGGTGATTGTGACAAAACTGTCAGCGTCCCGCGCCAATCCCTTAAGTGCAATCAACGATGGTTCTTTGCAATCCAGCCGCCCCATGTTGGACACCGGGCCAGATGAGACCACGGATTTACCCGCCTCAATGCTATCCATCAACGCTGGCGCAAATTCTGGTTCCACCACCACGATCTGCGGCCCATCCCCCCAGACCTGACGGAAATAGGCGGCACAGGCCCCCGCCAACCCGCCAACACCGGCTTGCAGCATGATATGCGTGGGGGCCTGGGGCATTTGCCGTGCGGCCTCAGCGGCCATGGTCAGATAACCCTCCATCAACCGATGCGGCAGCTCAAAATATCCCGGCCATGAGCTGTCAGACAGCAACGTCCACCCGTTGTCATCGGCCGCTTTGGCAGCGCCGACCATACTTGCCTCATAGTCCGTGCCCTCGCGCACCACCTCAGCGCCCTCATCGCGCAAACGTTTGGCAAAACCCTCGGGCACGGTTTGGGCCAGATACACCACGGCCCTGGCGCCAAAACGACGTGCACCAGCCGCGACAGACAAACCATGATTGCCCGCACTCGCCGTCACATACGTCCGCCCGCTCAACGCGCCAGACAAATCATCCGCACCAGTGGCTTCCCCCTGATGCGCAATCACATACGCCGCGCCAAAGGCCTTGAAACTGCCCAGCCCCATGCGCCCGCGTTCGTCCTTGACCCACAGTTGCGGGCCAAAGCCTGATACGCTCACCAATGGGGTTTCCTCAGGCGATAAACAGCGCCGGATCAGCGCCTCGCTGCCCTTGGCATCCACACTGGGCGTAGGCACATCGGCCATTGATGCATCGCTCAATCCGACACCGCGCCACGGGTTTTTAATTTGGTGCATATCATCCTCCCAATAACCTGCGCAGCCAATGCCCTTTGCCTGCTTGCGTCAAGCAGAATATTACGCGCAGGGCGGGCTTCATCTTTCCCTAAATACTTTCGCCGAAGGCATCGCGCAGTTTGCTTCACGTTCAACGGCACGAATACACAAACCCCTCTTTAATCCGGCCCTGCAATCGCCTAAAGAACCCATCAAGACACACCAAGGGGGACGTGCCACATGCAAGAGCCGGACATCACACCAGATCTGATCGCAGCGCATGGGCTTTCGCCCGATGAATACGCCGATATCCTTCGTATCCTGAACCGAGAGCCCACCTTCACCGAGATGGGCATCTTTTCGGCGATGTGGAACGAGCATTGCTCGTATAAATCCTCCAAGAAATGGCTGCGCACCCTGCCCACCACAGGCCCTCAGGTGATCTGTGGCCCCGGCGAAAACGCAGGTGTTGTGGATATTGGCGATGGCCAGGCCGTGATCTTTAAAATGGAGAGCCACAACCACCCGTCGTATATTGAACCCTACCAAGGGGCCGCCACAGGTGTGGGCGGTATTTTGCGTGATGTGTTCACCATGGGCGCGCGGCCCGTGGCCTCGATGAACAGCCTGAGCTTTGGTGAGCCGGGCCATCACAAAACCCGTCAGCTGGTGCATGGCGTGGTTGCTGGTGTGGGCGGCTATGGCAACAGCTTTGGTGTACCCTGCATTGGTGGCGAAGTGCGCTTTGATCCTGCTTACAACGGCAACTGTCTGGTCAATGCCTTTGCTGCGGGCCTCGCTGACAGTGACAAGATTTTCTATTCAGCGGCCAGTGGTGTGGGCATGCCCGTGGTGTACCTCGGCGCCAAGACCGGCCGTGATGGCGTTGGCGGCGCCACTATGGCCTCGGCTGAATTTGACGATTCGATTGAGGAAAAACGCCCCACCGTACAAGTCGGCGATCCCTTCACCGAAAAACGCCTGATGGAGGCCACGCTGGAGCTGATGCAAACTGGCGCTGTGATCTCAATCCAAGACATGGGCGCTGCGGGCCTGACCTGTTCGGCCGTGGAAATGGGCGACAAAGGCGGATTGGGCGTCAGGCTGCAACTCAACGATGTGCCACAACGCGAAGACAATATGACCGCCTATGAGATGATGCTCAGCGAATCTCAGGAACGTATGCTCATGGTTCTGCGCCCCGAGCTGGAAGCAGAAGCCCGTGCCGTGTTCGAAAAATGGGACCTTGATTTTGCCATCGTCGGCGAAACCATTGCCGAGGATCGCTTTTTGATCCTGCATGGCGATGAGGTAAAAGCAGACCTCCCACTTGCCACCCTGTCAGGCAGTGCCCCCGAATATGACCGCCCCTGGGAGCCAACGCCCCCCGCCACCCCACTTGATCCGGCCAGCGTGGCGCAGGTCGATCCGATTGACGGGCTTACTGCCCTGATCAAATCGGCCAACTACTCGTCGCGCCAATGGGTATGGGAGCAATATGACACGATGGTCATGGCCGACAGCACCCGCACACCAGGGCAAGGCGCCGGTCTGATCCGTGTGCATGGCACAGACAAACTGCTGGCCTTCACCTCGGATGTGACCCCGCGCTATGTAAAGGCAAACCCGGTTGAGGGTGGTAAACAGGCCGTGGCCGAGGCGTACCGCAACCTCACAGCCCTGGGCGCGGTGCCTTTGGCCACCACCGACAATATGAACTTCGGCAACCCCGAAAAGCCCGCCATCATGGGGCAATTCGTAGGGGCGATCCAGGGGATCTCGGCCGCGGTTGAGACACTCGATATGCCCATCGTTTCCGGCAATGTGTCACTTTACAATGAAACTGACGGCACTGCGATCCTGCCCACACCCACCATTGGCGCTGTGGGGCTGATCAAACACGCCGATGACGCCATCACCGGCCAAGCGCGTGACGGCGATGTGGCTTTGCTGATCGGCGATACCGCTGGGCATCTCGGCCAATCCGCCCTGCTGGCCGAGGTTCTGGGCCGGGTTGAGGGCGACGCGCCCACAGTCGATCTGATCGTTGAGAAACGCCACGGCAATTTCATCCGCGCCAACCGCGCACATATCACCGCCTGCACAGACCTGTCAGACGGCGGGCTGGCGCTGGCCGCGTTTGAGCTGGCCGAGGCCGCCGATCTGGGCGTCACCTTGGACAGCGCCGACACCGCCACGCTGTTTGGCGAAGATCAAGCGCGCTATCTCATTGCTTGCTCGGCCAAAGATGCCGAGGCGCTGATGCTGGCCGCTGGCCCTGCCGGTGTACCTGCGCAGGTGGTTGGGCACTTCGGTGGTGATCTGGTCAACTATGGTGGCCAATCGGCCCCGATGGCTGACCTGTCCAGCCTCTTTCGCAACAGCTTTGGCGCTTTGTTCGACAGCTAGGGGTATTAACTGCAACTGTCGGTTATCGCCCTGCCCCACCTTGCGAAATCTGTGGACGGGGCTTACATCTTATTCAAACCTCAAAGGAGCGCGCCAACAATGGCCATGCAAGCTCAGGAAATCGAAGACCTGATCCGCGTCAGTTTTCCCGACGCACAGATCACCATCACCGATCTGGCCGGTGACGGTAATCACTATGCCGCCGAGGTGATCGATGCGGCGTTCGCCGACATGAACCGGGTGCAACAACAACGCGCCGTCTATGCCGCCCTGAAGGGCAAGATGGACGGGCCGAATGGCGATTTGCATGCTCTGGCATTGACCACCAAGGCTCCGGAATAAGTTTTGAGCACTCTCTTGTTCACCCTAATCGCCGCTAGCCCTATTGTTGCAATTGCAGCCGTTTACGCATTATTCGACCGCAAACCACGCAATGGCCCAAAACAATCTCGCGGCACCGAACCTAGCCAAGGCGACAGCCTAGTTGAAGGTGGCTCTGGCGCCGCGGCGGGTAGTTCAGGTGGCGGGTACAATACTATAACGCGCGTCCCTCGCGACCCGCAGAAATATGCAAAGGCCTTTGTGCCTTCCAAAGCAAGGAGCAGCAAATGACCGACGTAAAAACCCAGATCGACGAAACCGTCAAAGCCAATGACGTGGTGCTTTACATGAAAGGCTCCAAGGATATGCCGCAATGCGGGTTCTCCTCGCGCGTCGCAGGCGTGCTGAATTTCATGGGTGTGGAGTTTTCAGACGTTGATGTGCTGGCTGACCCGGATGTTCGCCAAGGCATCAAGGATTATTCCGATTGGCCCACCGTGCCGCAGCTTTACGTCAAAGGTGAATTCGTCGGTGGCTGCGATATCATCACCGAGATGACCCTCTCTGGCGAGCTGGACACTCTGTTTGAACAAAACGGCGTCACCTACGACAAAGACGCCGCAGACAAAATCCGCGACGCCAACGCCTGATCAACCCATGGTGGGGTAAAACCCCACCCTACGAAAAAGGCGCGGTGCATCTGTAAGGTGGGGTTTCACCCCACCTTCCCCCAGCTACTCCCCAGCGGGATGAAGGACGGTCACCCCCACCGCCGCCGCGCGCGCCAGATCGCGGTCCAGCGACATCGGGATGTACTCACCGCGCCGCCACAACTGCGCCAGATCATCATAGTGGCGGCTCAGGAAATGCCCCGATTGCCCGGTTGAGATCACAAAAACCGAACTATCGGGATCGGCAAAATCATAGACGCCCCGGTATCCCGCCCCATGCACATTCTCAAACGGATCAGGCCCGTCGCCACCGCGTGTGCGCCCGCGCAACAGCGTNTTGTCACCACCCGATGTGCTCTGCCGGATATTCACAAANTGGCGCAGCACGGGCACCTCGCCCAACACCTGATGATCATGTGTCGCCTGATGCGCATCCCCCCAGCGCAGGCTTTCCAGTGCGGTGCCATACCGCTCAGATATCCAAACGAGGGCGTCGTCCAATGCAAGACGTGCAATATCTGCACAGCTTTCCTCGGGCGAGGATTGCCGGATATCACACCAGGCAGACGCGCCATCCACATTTCGGAACACACGTTCAATAAACAACGGGTTCACATGGCTAAACTCATCCGCCAGCGGGCCGATATCGTCTTGGATCAAACGGTCCTGCAACGCCTTTAGCCAGGCCGCATAAATCAGCGGCTCCGGCAGATGCTCGTTCATCTCGCCATTCCATTCCGACAACAGCTCCAAGGCACGCTGACGCAGCCGCTCCGGGGTGCCCTCGGGCGCGGTTTCACCGGTAAACCACAACTCAGCGCCGATCAGTGGCAACAAGGAACGCGCAGTAAAGCTGACCGTGTCCAATTGCGCTTCGATGAAGCTGTCACGGGTGTGCACCTGCCGGATCTGCATCAGCCGTTTCCAACGGTTCACCCGCTGCGTATCACCCCATAAGTAACTGACATGCAACGGAAATGGGCGATCCACTGTCTTGTTGTTGGTATTGCCCAACAGCCCGCCCACAGGCGCCACAAACTCAGGGTTCGCCGAATAGGCGCTCAGCCCCTGCCAGCGGTTTTCCTTGCGCCAACCGGGGCTGGGCATCCGCCCCTGGCTTTGGTGCGCGGCATCTCGGCGTGGCATCGCCCCGATGGTTTTCATGGCAATCTTTTCTTGATCCACCACAGTCAGGTTTTGGGACGGCCCGATGTAATATCGCCCGCTCTCCAATGCCTCTTCAACAGTGCTGGCATACATCAGCGAAACAGCCGAGGTCATCGTTGTGTCTTTGGGCGTCAACACCGTCCAGCTGAGCGCGGCCACATGGCCCGCAGGCGTCACCTTGGACAAATCATAATGTGATCCGGGCAGGATTGGGCCATTGTCTGACCATCTCAGCGTCAGTGTGACCGGGTTCTGGTCTTTTATTTCGATGATCGACTTGCGGGTGACAAATTCCTTGTACCCATCAGGCGTCCGGTACTGCTCGGTGTTCTGGCTGTTCAACTCTTCCATGAACACATCCTGATCATCCAGATAAGACGAGGTGATCCCCCACCCAAGTGAGCTCGACCGCCCTGTCATCACCGCAGGCACGCCCGGGATTGTACCACCAATCACACCACCTGTTTGCAATTCCATGCGCGCCAAATACCAGATCGCAGGTGCAGAAAGGCCCAGATGTGGATCATTGGCCAAAAGCGTCCCACCAGAGGCAGACCGAGCAGGTGCCGCAGCCCAGGCATTTGACGCCCCGGCAAAGGCGCGGTCTTTGAAAGGTGACAGCGGTTTGCCCGATGGCTCCGCCTGCGCCACCTGCCGCCCCATAGGTTGGCCCGGAAACAAGCTGGCATAATCTGCCAGGGCGGCAATTCCGCTGCCCGGTGCATCGGGCAGAATATCCGCCAATCGTGCCGCATCAGGCACCGCCAGTGTCGTGCGGGCACGCAGCACCTCATTTTGGAGATGTGATGACAGCTGCACCCCCATCAACTTGATAATTGCAATGGAATCTGCAGGTTGCCAAGGCGCGATTGGCACATCAAACAAGAACATCTCAGGCGCACCACGCCCCAGAGCCTCTTGGTTGATTTCGCCCAGACGGGCATTCACACCCGCAGAATACGCCTCCAGCGCGGCAAGCGTGCGCGCATCCTGCACCTCAACCGACTGGCGCGCCAAACCATAAAGATCAAACCGGCGCAGCACCTTGTCGATCTCGATGGTCCTTGGCCCAAACACCTCAGATAGCCGCCCCTGCACAGTACGGCGCAGCATCGTCATCTGCCACAGCCGGTCCTGGGCATGCACATACCCAAGGCCAAAAAACACATCTGCATCCGCCTTGCCAAAAATATGCGGCACGTTGGAATTATTGCGAATGATCTCAACCGGGGCGGTGATCCCGGTCACGCCCAAAGTTTTGGAATAATCGGGCAAGGAGCGTGACAACAGGAAATACCCCACCAGCACAGCCGCCACAGCCAGCAGCACCATCGCGCCCGCTATCCTGATCAGCCAACGAAACAACATTGTCATCAGGCCCGCGCCCCTTTTCCCTTGCATCATTGAACGGGGATAGTCAGAAATCCAAGGCGAGACAATGGCAAGGAAGATACCGATGGCAAAACTGGCATTTCTGGGCTTGGGCGTAATGGGCTATCCAATGGCCGGGCATTTACAGGCGGCGGGTCATTCCGTCTGTGTTTACAACCGCACATCAAGCAAAGCCGCAGCTTGGGCAAGCGAATACGGCGGCACCCACGCTGACACCCCGCGCGCCGCCGCAACCGGCGCTGATTTTGTTATGGCCTGCGTTGGCAATGACGACGATTTGCGCAGCGTATGCCTTGGCGACAACGGCGCATTTGCCGGGATGGCCACCGGGGCCACCTTCGTGGATCACACAACTGTATCCGAAAAAGTCACCCGCGAGCTTTATGCCGCTGCCAAGGACTCTGGTCTGAATTTTGTCGACGCACCCATCTCGGGCGGTCAGGCGGGGGCCCAAAATGCCCAGCTCGGCATAATGTGTGGCGGTGATCAAGCGGCCTATGACGCCGCTGAACCTGTGATGAACATCTACGCCAAAATGTGCCGCCGTATTGGTGAAAGCGGCGCAGGCCAGCTCACCAAAATGTGCAACCAGATCGCCATTGCCGGCCTGGTTCAAGGCCTGTCCGAAGCACTTCATTTTGCTGAAAAAGCCGGGCTTGATGGCCGCTCGGTGGTTGAGGTGATCAGCCAGGGCGCGGCCGGCAGCTGGCAGATGTCCAACCGCTATGAAACCATGATTGACGACCAGTTCGAACACGGCTTTGCCACTGACTGGATGCGCAAAGACCTTGGCATTTGCCTGTCCACCGCAAATGAAAACGGCGCCTCCCTGCCCGTCACTGCTCTGGTTGATCAGTTTTATAAGGACGTGCAAAAAATGGGCGGCGGGCGCTGGGATACATCCAGCCTGTTCAAACGCCTGCGTAAAATGGGCTGAGCGCCCTCCTCCCATCTTCTTGCCTAAAGCGTTTCGCGTAAAACCCGCATCAGAGGTTTTGCCCGAAACGCCCGCAACATTCATATGTCGCGGCGCGCATCGCCATGTGCCTGCCTCAGGTTAAAGGCGATACGCTTTAAAATATCCCCGCCGGAGGCTGCGGTTCCAACAAAAAGCGCGCGGCCCCGCCTGAGGTCGCGCGCTTTTCAAAGTGTCGCTATCAGCCCGGTTCAGGCGGCCTCCACCGCACGGCGTGTCATCACCGCCACCAGATGTGCACGATAATCGCCAGACCCGTGCAGGTCTGAGATCATACCAGATCCATCCAGGCTCAGCCCATCCAGTGCCGATGCCGCGAAATTGGTGCTCAGTGCCGCCTCGGCCTCGGCCCAGCGAAACACGCCGCCCTCAGACGCACCCGTCACCGCCACACGCACGCCATCGGCGTATTTGGCCACAAACACACCAACCAAAGCAAAGCGCGAGGCAGGTTGTTCAAACTTCATATAAGCAGCTTTTTGCGGCACCGCGAACCTCACCTCGGTGATGATCTCGCCTTCCTCCAGGGCTGTTGTGAACAACCCGTCAAAGAAATCATCAGCCGCGATTTCACGCGTGTTGGTTACAACAGTCGCCCCCGAGGCCAGCACCGCCGACGGATAGCACGCCGAGGGGTCATTGTTGGCCAGTGACCCTCCGATAGTGCCGCGATTGCGCACCGCTGGATCCCCGATTTTGCCCGCAAGCCCCGCAAGGGCCGCATAAGCCCCCGCGCCTGCGGCCACATCGGCATGGGTCACGCCCCCGCCGATACACAAGGCCCCGCCATCATCCTGGGAAATGCCCTGAATTTCAGTGATCCCCCCCAGGGACACCAGCCGGTCAGGCATGGCAAGGCGTTGTTTCAACGTCGGAATCAGCGTTTGCCCGCCCCCCAGTGGTTGGCTTTCCGTGCTATCGCTCAGCAGTTTCACCGCATCACCAACAGTGCTTGGGCGTTCGATATCAAATGTATACATTGTCTTGTCTCCCTTACCCTTGCATTGCCGACCAGACGCGCGATGGCGACAGTGGCATATCAACATGTGTCACATCGTGCCCGCCGCGCCTGAGCGCATCAACCACCGCATTGACCACCGATGGCGGCGAGCCAATGGCACCCGCTTCACCGCAGCCCTTCACCCCTAGCGGGTTATGGGTACATGGCGTTTGGCATGAATGATCCACGCTGTAGAATGGCACATCACTGGCGCGTGGCATGGCATAATCCATGAATGACCCGGTCAAGAGCTGGCCGTTTTCATCATAGCCACACCCCTCAAGCAACGCCTGCCCGATGCCCTGCGCCAGCCCACCATGGACCTGCCCCGAGACAATCATCGGATTGACAATATTGCCAAAGTCATCCGCCGCCGAAAACGCTCAATCGTCACCTTGCCGGTGTCCGGGTCAACCTCGACTTCGCAGGCATACGCCCCCGACGGATAGGTGAAGTTGGCCGGATCATAAAACGCGGTTTCCTCCAGCCCCGGCTCGATTTCCTCAAGCGGGTAATTATGCGGCACATAGGCCGCCAGGGTGACATCGCCCCAGGCCACGGATTTATCCGTGCCCGCAACCGAGAACTGGCCATCCTTCAGCTCAATATCGGCCTCAGCGGCTTCCATCAGATGCGCAGCGATCTTGCGCGCCTTGGCGATGATTTTTTCGGTCGCACGCACCATAGCAGACCCACCTACGGCCAATGAGCGCGAGCCATAAGTGCCCATGCCCATCGGTGTGTTGGCGGTGTCGCCATGCACGATCTCAACCATGTTTTCATCAATGCCAATCATGTCGGCCACCACCTGGGCAAAGGATGTCTCATGCCCCTGCCCGTGGCTGTGGCTGCCGGTCATGACCACCAGACCACCTGTGGCATTGACCCGCACCGTGGCGCTTTCATACAGCCCCGCGCGTGCGCCAAGTTGGCCCACAAGGTTGCTGGGAGCGATGCCGCAGGCCTCAATATAGCAATTCACCCCAAGGCCACGCAGCTTGCCTTTGGCCTGACTTTCGGCCAGTCGCGCCTCAAAGCCCGACAGGTCTGCCATCTCTTCCAGCTTGTCCATCGTCGCAACATAATCGCCGGTGTCATATTCCACCGCCACAGGTGTGGCATAAGGAAACTCGGTGATAAAATTCTGACGTCTGAGCGCAATGGGATCAACACCCAGCTCGATTGCCGCTTTGTCAATCACACGTTCCAGCTGGTAGGTCGCCTCGGGCCGTCCGGCCCCGCGATAGGCGTCAACGGGCACAGTGTTGGTAAACACCGCCTTGACGTTCACATAAACCAACGGGGTTTTATAGTTCCCGGCCATCAACGTACCGTGCAACCAAGTGGGCACCGAAGGCGCAAAGGTGCTGAGATACGCGCCCATATTGGCATAGGTTTCTGTGCGAACGGCGGTAAAGTTATTGTCGGCGTCCAGCGCCAGATCAATCTTGGTCACATGATCCCGGCCATGGGCATCACTGATAAAGGCCTCAGAGCGCGAACAGGTCCATTTCACCGGACGGTTCAGGGCTTTGGCAGCAAAGGTGCACAGCGCTTCTTCTGCATAGTGGAAGATTTTTGAGCCAAATCCACCCCCCACATCCGGGGCCACGACGCGCAGCTTGTGCTCAGGAATACCCAGTACAAACGCGCCCATCAAAAGCCGGATCACATGCGGATTCTGGCTGGTGGTATAAAGTGTGCTGTCGCCAGTAGAGCGGTTGTAATC
>JGI24025J20009_10002888_pt1 | contig 11997 bp, 12 predicted proteins | sample Cruoilmetagenom3_FD_20009 | JGI IMG/M metagenome (IMG submission 20009)
GCAAAGGCATCAGAAAACATATCGAGGATTGGAACGGTCTTAAAACTCTGTGCCCTCTGCGATCTCCGCGGTGATAAATCACTGGATTTTTAGACAGTGCCTCTCAACAATTTAATTTCCAGACAAAAAATGCAGTCCGATAAAGTCAGGATAATTAAACCACGGAGGACACAGGGAGGTTTTAATTGATCCTACGTGTTATTCCATCCTTAAGGAGCATTACATTGAGATTAATTAGCAGTCCAAAGCGTTTTCCGCTTAGTTTGAGGTAGGAAAGCAGCCCCCGCCTCCTCCGGATCGGATCACTTCCTCACAACCCTCGCATCCAGCACCTTGAGAACACCCCGGTCCCCGTACCAGACTCTCTCGGTCTCCACAAGTTCGATTCGCTCCTTGAAATACGGAGCATCGAGAACAAGCGTTTCGTATTCGCCGCCTTCCCCGCAGAGATGTATGCGGTACCTCCTGTGAAGTTCCTGCAGATCGCGTATCACGCCCTCATCGATCCGCACACCGAGCCACTCTTCACCCATCCCGCCTGCCGCAACCTGAACGATCCTGATGTCCATCACCGCAGCCATCTCACTGAGCAGTTCACCTGCATTCCGGTGCCAGAGCGGCGCATACATCGCAATGCCGAGCGTTTCGCAGACCTTCCGGACGCGGGATTCCTGATACACCGATTCGATTGCGCCCACGATGACACCGTCGATATCGAGGCTACAGAGAACATCTGAAAGATCCTCGAGTTCCTCTTCCTTCCTGCCTTGCGATTCCTTCAGGATCAGAGGGATTCTGCACGCCTGCGATATTAATCTCACGATGTCGATGTTTATCGAGTGATACATGTACGAATCGACATTCTGCGGCTTTATCGCAACAAGGTGCGTCACCTCATGCCCCTCCATCAACGCTTCATAAAGCGCATAACACGAATCCTTCCCTCCTGAGATGAGTGCTGCGAGTTTCATTGTATTGTCAGGTACTTAAAAGGGGATGCTGTCGGATTTTTCAGTACTTCCGAAACTATCGAGTTCCGAATCAAAAGTGAAACTTCTCTGGCATTCGTGTCATTCGGAACTACTGTTTTTACCAAAATCGTTACGTCCTTAGATTTTACCGCAGAGTGCGCAGAGTTACGCAGAGGACTTACGCAGGCCGTCTCGAAACTCTGCGACCTCTGCGTTCGGCCTTCGGCGCTGCTTCGCAGACCGCGGTGATAAAACACCCGGATTTTTAAACATCAGAATCTCCGCGGTAATTCCGCCATACGATACTTGGGCATGTTTTCAAAGAGATGTTCCTGTCACTTCCCCACCACAACCCCGGCATACCCGACCACTTCTGCCATCGGCTGCACATCGCCGCTGTTTGCGTAATTGAGCAGTCTCGCAGAATTCGCGCCAAGCCCTCTGCAGACCCGCATCATCACAGCGATCGGACCGTACCCACATACCGAAGCGTCCCGCTCACGGATCCGCGAGTAAAACTCGGTGACGTTTAATTCAAGCAGCGGGTCAAGCACGTAATGATCGATGTCATACGCGACCGCTGCCGGCTTATAATGCGTGAAATCAGACGATGCGATCACAACAACCTTCTTGCCTACTTCTGAGATCGCATCCATCAGTTCGTCGCTCACATCGCGTGCGGTCTCCTCGTCCTGCAAGCCCATGCATATCGGAACTATCTTGAAGTCCTTGAAAAGCGTCTGGAGAAACGGGATCTGGACCTCGATCGAATGCTCGTACCGGTGTGCGCTCTCGTCGATATCGATGATGCGACGCGGAAGCGACTCGATGAGATCGAGATCGGTATCGACATCCCCAAGTGGCGTACTCCATGTATCAGACGATACCGAGACCATGGAGCCGTATCCGGTGTGGTTTGGTCCGATGATCACGAAGGTGTCGGCGTTCGGGAGTGCTGCGTACACATGCGCGGCTGTTCTTCCGGAGTATGCGTATCCGGCATGAGGCACAACCGCGCCCGTGATTGCCGGATCCGGCGCGATCGTTATGCCCGAAAAGTATGATTTGATCTCCTTTTTCAAGGTTCTGGGATTTGATGGGTAGAAATGCCCTGCGACTACTGGGATTCTCATGATGGCTCACCGATCATACAGATGCCCTTTTCAGACTTATGTCTAACGCATGGACGAGGTTGTCAGGACCGGGTGTTGGGGCTATCAGGTGTGGTGGGTGTGGACACGCGAAGTGTTTTAGATCTCAAAGCAAGAGATAAATACAACCACAGCCAAAAACGGGAGATGCCATGCATAAAAATATCCTTGAAAAACCGCTTGCCGAATATGATCAGAATACCGACGGAATCTTGAAGAAATATGGTGCGAAAGATAGGTTCGATGAAATTGCCGGGGTATTCCGGTTTCTATCATGTACTGGATCTTGGGGAGTGGTTTAAAGCAGTAACAACTGCTGAAAAATATGAACAGGTGTTTACCATGCTCTCAGCCAGCCCAACCAAACCAGAGATCATTGCGATCGCGATCGCGAAACTCAAACTCCGCCCGGGCGACACATTCTGCGACGTCGGCTGCGGCACAGGCGCGGTCTCGATCGCAGCATCGAGATTCGCGGACACGATCTACGCAATCGACATCCGGGACGAAGCCATCAGGGTGGCAGAGCAGAACTTCGCTGCCGCTGGAATCCTTGACAAAGTAACGCTTGTTCATGGCGAGGCGTCAGAAGCGATTGCGGATCTGCCCGCCCGCATCGACTGCGCATTTATCGGCGGAACAAGGAATGTCGAGAGCGTGCTTGCGGGACTCTGCGCCAAAGTCCGGGGGCGGGTGGTCGCAAATGCAGCACGGATCGAGACCGCTGCCCGGATCATCGGGTGTATAAAGTCGCTCGGGATATTTGAGGAGGTGATTCACGTTCAGGTCTCGAAGGGCTACGAACTTGCGGGGGAGACTGCGTTTAAGCCGGCAAATCCTGTGTATATCGTTGTTGGAGATGCAGGCAAGCTGAAAAGCTGAAAACAGATTCGATTTAAGCGTAATCTACGATGAAGTTCAGATACCCTCTGATACCATCGACCCGTCTGTGTAATTTTACTGACTTTAATATATATGCCAGACAGATTTGCACTTCCTTCTTAGTCTGGCTCTTGTAGCTCGCGATAGCACAGATACGTATCTGAATCTGGTCTTCCAGGCATCCAGCCGGATATTCCTTCGTCAAACCTTTTTTAAGATTTTTCAATGCCTTTATAACATCGATATCCTTTAACTTTGGATCCTCCCGGTAAAAACCTGCGATCGCACCCTCGATTGTGAGCAATATGCCCAGGTATTTATCTTCCTCTCCTTCTTTTATTGCAGACGGCGTGGTACGTGCAGAATCTGGCAGCAATATATCTTTTAGTGGTTTCAATTCAATTTTGATCTCAGTTGCGTCACCTTCTTCACTAACCATGTATTTTGATCCTATTTCCAGATCATATCCAGCCTGTTCCAAATCGTTTTCTACGTCCCTGATTAACGCTTCTATGTGCGATGGCAGATCCATACTCTCTATATCTCTGAGTCCCTCCAGTCTCCCAAGATATTTCTCTTCCAACCCCGCATCAGCATCGAGTTTGAATGCCCGCTCCAAACTGTCCAGAGAGGCGTAAGGCATATCTTCTATGATATTTTCCCTCGCTCTCTCCACAAAATATAGTACCCTCTCCTCTCCGGGCATATTCAGTACGCCAAGATTCTCGTCCTCAAAGTCTATCTCTTCAGTCTCCAGTAACCGGAGTTCGTCATTTCCAAGCTTGTTATTTTTATATTTATCCTTTGCCTGCATGAATTTATTGAAGAAGACGCCTGCCTTCTCTACCGTCCCTTCACGATCCATGATCTCGTCCTTCACGCGTCTTAGAATACCGATCTTGAAACCTTTATGTTTGCTGAATCCTCTTGTCGGCTCCTGCATCTTCAGTACGTGCTCAAAGATCTTCTCCATCATCTCCTCGGGATTGCTTATCTCCAGCCAGCAAGCGCTGCTCCACTCGCCATAAGCGTTTCTGATAAAGACATCCAGACCCAACTTGTTCTTGCTCAATTTTAAATTCAGTGTTCTCAATTCGATAATCGTTATCTCGTTTTTCATCGGATCGTTTTAACTTTCTTACCTTATTTAAAACTATCAGTCCATAAGCGCATAGATTGACTAATAGTCGCAAACGGCACTGTCTGAAAATCCGAGTGTTTCATCACCGCTGTCTGCGAAGCAGCGCCGAAGGCCGAACGCGGAGGGCGCAGAGTTTCGAGACCACTTCAAACCTCCGCGTTCTCCGCGCGCTCTGCGGTAAAATCCAAGGGTATGGCGATTTCACTTGAAAAAGCGACAGTGCCGCCGCAAACGTGTTCTGATGGAGGTACACTGATATACCAGTAGTGCCACAGTTTACACTGGTGACTTGAGATGTCAACTGCTGTTTCGATTCGGATGTCTGATGATATTGCGCACGAATTAGGGTATCTTGACAGGGCTATGGAGCGTTTCCGGACGTACATCATCCGTAAGGCGATAGAATCACATCTTCAGGAGTATGCTGACTATTCAGTCGCCACAGAACGTTTGAACGATAATGATGACGAGATCATCTCAAGCGACGAAATGGGGAATCGCCTTGCCTTATAAGATTGAGTATAAATCATCGGTTGTTCGAGATCTAAAAAATTGGGTGCGAGCGTGAAAGGGGATGCAAGAAAACAAGGAGGAACACAATGTTAATCGGACTTGGGCTCGGACCCGGCGATCCGGAACTGTTGACGCTCAAGGCGGTGCGGATACTCGAAGAGAGCGATAAGGTATTTGTTCCGGGAAAACTCGCTTTAGAACTGGTTCTGCCGTACACGGATGCAGAGATCCTCGATTTTCCGATGACGCACGACAAAACCACACTGGACCGAACCATCGATCATAATGCGGACGTCGTTTCCGCCGCCGCCATGCACAAACTGGTAGCATTCGGGTTGATCGGCGATCCCAACTTCTTCTCGACGTTTACCCGCCTGAAAAAGCGGATACGGGAAAAATACCCGCACATCTTCATCGAAACCGTCCCGGGAATCAGTTCAATCACGGCATTCGCATCGAGAACCGATGCTAACATCGATCGTTCGTTCGTGGTCAGCGATGGCTCGCCTGTCACCACAAAGATTGTGTTAAAGACGCGAAAACCAAAAAAAATCAGGGACAGTCTCATCGAGGAGGGTTACACGAATTTTATCTTTGCTGAGAAGCTCTTCTCTGACGAAGAGCGGGTAACAGATGAGATTCCGGATAAGGGTGATTATTTCAGCATATTGTGCGCAAGCAAAGGAGATGCGGAAGAGGGGCGGATCACGCCAGGAAAGGTCTATTTTGTCGGAGCAGGACCGGGCGATCCGAAGCTCTTAACGCTTCGCGGGAAGGAACTGCTCGAAGAATCCGATCTCGTGATCTACACGGGCTCGCTCGTCGATCGCAAGGTCGCCGCCAACAGCTGCGGCGAGGTCATCAACAGTCACGGGCTCACCCTCGATCAACTGACCGACCTCATGGTGAGCGCGATCCGTGACAAAAAAACGGTCGTCCGGCTGCATACCGGGGATCCGTCGCTCTACGGCGCGATATGCGAGCAGATCGCGGCGCTGAAGAACCACAACATCGACGTCAAGATCATTCCGGGCGTGTCATCGGTCTTTGCTGCAACAGCTGCGCTTCAAACGCAGCTCACGCTCTCCGGAATCACAGAGACCCTGATCATCACCCGCCCGGCTGGCGAGACGCTCAAGGCAGACTCGATCCGGGAACTCTCAAAGCACGGCGCAACGATGGCGATATTTCTCGGGGTGAATAAGATTGCGAAGATTATGCGTGATGTCGAATATCCGTCAGAGACCCCGGTTGCGGTCGTCTACCGGGCATCGTGGCCGGATGAGCGAATCATCAGGGGCACGGTTGCGGATATCGCAGAAAAGGTCGAGGCGGCAGGGATAGAGAGATCAGCCATGATTCTGATCGGCGATGCCGTGCATCCAAAAAGTTTCAGGAGGTCGCACCTATACGGATCGCAGTGATCTCGTTTGAGCGGAACCGGGCGGTTGCAGAGCGCGTCGCGGGTCTCGTCGGCGGCGAGGTGATCTGGTACTCGGAATCTGCATTTCCGGATGCGTTTTCGCAGGAATCCGGGTACGATGCGATCATCGCGATCATGTCCTGCGGGATTGCTGTTCGGAAGATTGCGCCGCTTCTGCGGAGTAAATGGACCGATCCCGCCGTTGTCGTGGTCGATTGCGCGCTTCGTCACGCGATCGCGGTCACTGGCGGGCACCACGGTGCGAATGAGATTGCAACAAGGCTTTCTGTGCTGGGTGCGGATCCTGTGATCACGAATGCGAGCGAGGTCGTGAAGTGAGAGCGGCGCGGCTACCGGTCTGATATTCCTTCATCGCGATATTGTGTTCCGAAAGACTGCATTTCAATCCCGCCACGGTCTGATTTGAACTATTGTCTCAACGATTTAATTTCCAGACAAAGAGGCAGTCTGNCAAAGTCGGGATAATTCAACCACAGAGGGCACAGAGTACACAGAGAGAGGTTTTAATTGATCCTGCGTGTTATTCCATCCTTAAGGAGCACCACATTGAAATTAATTAGCAGTCCAAGGCGTTTTCCGCTTAGTTTGAGGTAGGAAAGCAGTTGCGCTTCGTGAACAGGTGTTATCTGGTTCACAGCCTTAAGTTCGACGATTACAGAATCTTCCAGGAGAAGATCCAATCGGTATCCCAAATTGATTTTCATTCCGTCATAGATTACAGGAAGCCCAACCTGTGACAAGACTTTAAAGCCTCATTTTTCCAATTCATACTTCAAACAAGCCTCGTATGCGCTTTCCAGTAATCCGGGTCCTAAGGTGCGGTGTACCTGCATTGCTGCCCCAATAATCTTTTCAGATATTACGTTTAATTCCATCTTCTCTGTGCCCTCTGTGGTTTTGTATCTTATGGTTTGTTCAACAAGAAATGCAAATATACAATTTAGATGCTTAATACTCGCACGATTCTATATTATGTCTAAAAATTAAATTTGCATGACACTAGTGCCGTTATCACTTTGTTATGGGGTGTTTGATAGTTTCAATCCCGCAACGGTCTGATTTGAACAAATCCTCGACATCACCAATATCGAGGGCATTGAGAGTTTCAATCCCGCAACGGTCTGATTTGAACCCTGAAGGTCTCGAAGACCGTCCGGCTGACCGATCTGGTTTCAATCCCGCAACGGTCTGATTTGAACTACTTACGCCGCACAACCACTGTAGTTAATCTGATCGGTTTCAATCCCGCAACGGTCTGATTTGAACCGACCTGCGAGGCAGTGTTATCAGAGGCGAGATGGTGTTTCAATCCCGCAACGGTCTGATTTGAACGATATTCCTATAACCACAATAGTCTCTCGATCAACTGTTTCAATCCCGCAACGGTCTGATTTGAACTAACGGGTGCGACTGCTGTCGCCAGTACAAGTTCCTGGTTTCAATCCCGCAACGGTCTGATTTGAACAATACGTTCCAGTGAACGAATCACATAGTCTAACACGTTTCAATCCCGCAACGGTCTGATTTGAACCTTCGGCGTAGAATTCGCAGTCTCTGCATCGCGCAGGTTTCAATCCCGCAACGGTCTGATTTGAACGGTTGATCGTGCCGCGAACTGGTTCGTGGGTGGTCTGTTTCAATCCCGCAACGGTCTGATTTGAACTAGGGAAATGTGCTCTGCTATGACACGAGCCACATAAGTTTCAATCCCGCAACGGTCTGATTTGAACTCCATCAGCACGCATTCGGCGCGATAGTCATCTCGATGTTTCAATCCCGCAACGGTCTGATTTGAACCCTGATGATCGTCACGAATATGTCACGTAGTTCGCCGTTTCAATCCCGCAACGGTCTGATTTGAACCCGCCAGTGGAGTAATCGCCTTCTCCTTGATCATGTGTTTCAATCCCGCAACGGTCTGATTTGAACACTCCATGAACGCACCGAACAATGTTTCGCGGAGTGATGTTTCAATCCCGCAACGGTCTGATTTGAACGGTGTTGTACTCCGACTTATCGCCGTACCGATAAGGGTTTCAATCCCGCAACGGTCTGATTTGAACTCGGGGTGATAGGCGTGTGCATTGACATTGTCGTTCGTTTCAATCCCGCAACGGTCTGATTTGAACGACTATGCGAAGATGTTTGCTGCAGCAGACATCACTGTTTCAATCCCGCAACGGTCTGATTTGAACATCCGTTCCCGGGTGCGCGAAAGACATCCCTAATCAGTTTCAATCCCGCAACGGTCTGATTTGAACGGTGTACCCGGTGCTCTGTGCCACACGCAGGGCAATGTTTCAATCCCGCAACGGTCTGATTTGAACTCGTTATCAACCGCATCGCAAGTCGCCCGAGATGGGTTTCAATCCCGCAACGGTCTGATTTGAACCCTGCGCGAATCTTCATGTTGATTGCCGTGAATTCTGTTTCAATCCCGCAACGGTCTGATTTGAACGACTATGCGAAGATGTTTGCTGCAGCAGGCATTACCGTTTCAATCCCGCAACGGTCTGATTTGAACTCTTCTTCGCATCACTCACATACTGCCGGTTCGTGCGTTTCAATCCCGCAACGGTCTGATTTGAACAAGTCTCGCATGATCGGACTATTAGACGCGTTCGCGTTTCAATCCCGCAACGGTCTGATTTGAACGATGTATGTGGCGGACTGCAGGGCATCAAAAATCATGTTTCAATCCCGCAACGGTCTGATTTGAACGCTAACATAATCGGGATTCACTGCCGCGGTCAGCCGCGTTTCAATCCCGCAACGGTCTGATTTGAACCTCCAACATCCGACTGCAATAGTGCGCGGTCGATCGTTTCAATCCCGCAACGGTCTGATTTGAACTTATTAGAACCCCCGCGAGATACATGCTGTATCCGCGTTTCAATCCCGCAACGGTCTGATTTGAACCGATCCTGCCAGGAGATAGGCGGATTTCTATCACGAGTTTCAATCCCGCAACGGTCTGATTTGAACCTTTTCACAGAGATAGTTGCAGAGCAGGGTTTTGATGTTTCAATCCCGCAACGGTCTGATTTGAACCAAGTCCTCGCCCCATATCAGTCTTTGCGAAAGGACGTTTCAATCCCGCAACGGTCTGATTTGAACCATGGCTAAGTCGGCAAGAACAAGACTATGAGAAGAGTTTCAATCCCGCAACGGTCTGATTTGAACCCAAACACGATCTGCAAGCATGAATGCTGGTATAAGAGTTTCAATCCCGCAACGGTCTGATTTGAACAGAAACAGCATTTGAGAACAAGAGAGACTGTATTAGGTTTCAATCCCGCAACGGTCTGATTTGAACGAACCCGGACATCAGAGCACAAAGCACGGGTTCACCGTTTCAATCCCGCAACGGTCTGATTTGAACAAGTCAGGCAATACGCAGGGGGCAAGCCAAGATGCTGTTTCAATCCCGCAACGGTCTGATTTGAACAATAGTAGATCGGCGCTCCACATTCCGGACATACTGCGTTTCAATCCCGCAACGGTCTGATTTGAACGAAACCACTCGGATCCATGGCGACAATCGCTCTCGCGTTTCAATCCCGCAACGGTCTGATTTGAACCGTCATGATGCTGCCTTTGAGCCGCCCCGTATCAAGTTTCAATCCCGCAACGGTCTGATTTGAACCGCATTCAAGCACTGGGATGAGATTGTCGGGATCGTGTTTCAATCCCGCAACGGTCTGATTTGAACACAGCACACAGAGCACCCGTTTGATCCAGATGAGGTGTTTCAATCCCGCAACGGTCTGATTTGAACCTCAGTTGTGTTCAAGGCCACGGCTGCTATGGAGATGTTTCAATCCCGCAACGGTCTGATTTGAACCTCAGTTGTGTTCAAGGCCACGGCTGCTATGGAGATGTTTCAATCCCGCAACGGTCTGATTTGAACCGCCCATCACATTATTTGTTCGTAAAACAATAGCGAGGTTTCAATCCCGCAACGGTCTGATTTGAACTAATCTATAATATACCTGCTATGCCTTCCCCAGAATGTTTCAATCCCGCAACGGTCTGATTTGAACATCAACCAGAAAATCCATCGACTTGCTGTAATAATGTTTCAATCCCGCAACGGTCTGATTTGAACCTGGCTTACATTATGAAGCTATGAGGTGACACACAAGTTTCAATCCCGCAACGGTCTGATTTGAACACAGAGATACGATCTATGTCAAACAAGCTGATCTGAGTTTCAATCCCGCAACGGTCTGATTTGAACTGGGTAGAGAGTGGTAGACGGGTGCAGGGTGTCGGTGTTTCAATCCCGCAACGGTCTGATTTGAACTCTGTGGGATGTATGGATTGTTCAGGACAGTCTCAGTTTCAATCCCGCAACGGTCTGATTTGAACGGGTACTTCCTTCCGGCAAAGGGGCACATAAACTTTGTTTCAATCCCGCAACGGTCTGATTTGAACCGCATATCGAGTTGAGTGGTATAGGGATGTTGGTATGTTTCAATCCCGCAACGGTCTGATTTGAACGCCACTAACGCAACACAGCGAACAATGAGTGTCATGTTTCAATCCCGCAACGGTCTGATTTGAACTTAAGGGATTGATTAGGAGGTTACAATGAGACACAAGTTTCAATCCCGCAACGGTCTGATTTGAACGCAGTCTACCCTCAACATCTGTCACTATGATGCAGGTTTCAATCCCGCAACGGTCTGATTTGAACGCGATCTGTCGACCAGAGGCAGCCCTTTCGAGCTGTGTTTCAATCCCGCAACGGTCTGATTTGAACATGACTAAAGCAATTGAAGACCTCGCTGCAAATAAAGTTTCAATCCCGCAACGGTCTGATTTGAACACATTATTGTGCAGGTGTATGGTGAGGAGCTTTACAGTTTCAATCCCGCAACGGTCTGATTTGAACAGAGACATACCGCTCTGTTAAATGCAGTAAATCCTCGTTTCAATCCCGCAACGGTCTGATTTGAACTACACACGAGGCCATATTTGGTGTGACGGATGGTTAGTTTCAATCCCGCAACGGTCTGATTTGAACCTTCACTTCTCCAGTCGTCGCATCCCGGAAGATCCCAAGTTTCAATCCCGCAACGGTCTGATTTGAACGACCGTGGCGGCAATGCAGCAAAGCCACTCGGATCAAGTTTCAATCCCGCAACGGTCTGATTTGAACAGAGCAGACTGCTCAACGTCAGGGTTCCCAACTTGTGTTTCAATCCCGCAACGGTCTGATTTGAACACTTATCAGAAGTAAAAGGTAAAGCCATAACAGTCATGTTTCAATCCCGCAACGGTCTGATTTGAACTAAGCATGTACTCTTCAGTCGTTACAGACATCTTCGTTTCAATCCCGCAACGGTCTGATTTGAACGTTATCATCTACCCAGACATCTCTATCTTTGTTTAAGTTTCAATCCCGCAACGGTCTGATTTGAACCGTGATAGACCCTGTCGAGTCGGTAACACCCGACATCGTTTCAATCCCGCAACGGTCTGATTTGAACAACTACAACGTCAACCACTTATGTCCCAATAACATGTTTCAATCCCGCAACGGTCTGATTTGAACTATTGAGTACCCGATCCTACAATATTCGCCAGTAATGTTTCAATCCCGCAACGGTCTGATTTGAACTCTGAACATGATCACATCCCTAACCCAAAGGGAATTAGGTTTCAATCCCGCAACGGTCTGATTTGAACTGACATGTTATCTCGATGGCGGTGCATTAGTCGTAGTTTCAATCCCGCAACGGTCTGATTTGAACAACATGGCTTTGCATCACTGGAGCGACTGCGACACTGTTTCAATCCCGCAACGGTCTGATTTGAACCAAGCCCGCCGCCGCCAGATCCGTCGCATGTCTGCCACACAGACGCCGCATCAGATCATCACGCAACCGC
>JGI24025J20009_10002889_pt1 | contig 11995 bp, 13 predicted proteins | sample Cruoilmetagenom3_FD_20009 | JGI IMG/M metagenome (IMG submission 20009)
CTAATGATGATAATAATGTATTATGTAATTTATTCATCTTAGTGAAAATTTCAATATTTGCTAAAATAAGTAAAATTACTATGCAAATAACTATTACAAAAAGGAAACTCAACTTTGATTTACTCATATAATAACCCTCTCTTTATTATTGATATATTTCTATTTAAATATTTATTTTATTATTAAAATTTGCTATAATAATATTGCCACCTAAAAAGCTTATTTGTCCGTTAGACTCAAGGCTTTTTGCAGGTGGCTTTTAATTTAAATATGCGTCTATAATCATCACCTCCAAATAAAAATAGCTGCCCAAACTATTTTTAGCAGCTATGTCTATTAAAACTATATTTCATATTTTTAAAGTTATTGTTGTTAAACATCTTAAGACATTTAATATTTAAAAATAATAGTTTAATAGTTTGGTGTGAACCCCAAAAGTTAGACACAATGTTATCTAAGTTAAACAAACTAACGGACTTCATTTTTTTCATTTTACTATATTTAATTTTTCTTTCAAATTCTTCAGGAGGCATGTATCCAAGTGAAGAATGTAATCTCTTTTTGTCTCATCAGCTATTCTAACTTAATTAATTTTAGTATACAGTGTGTCCAGTAATAGGGGTTCAGTCCATAAAAATTATAAATATTCCTCTCTTTGGTAGTTCAATAAAGAAACATTAAATATAGTATTTTTACCAAATGGGTGGTTATTAAAGCAAATAACAATAAATATAAATTCGTATATTTTATATTAAAATTTTTCTAATTCAGCGCTAGGAGCTTTAGGTTTCAGAGTTACATAGGTTGTTAATCCAACAATTATGGTCATTAAGCCTATAAATATCAAAAGACTATACACATTTATTGATTCTAAAAGATAACCAAAAATTATGAATGCTACGGGCATGGGGATAGTAAGAATCATATCTTTAAGACTAAACACCTTTCCTCTTAAGTTTTTAGGTACATGTGACTGAAACCAACCATCTACTGGGATGTTTAGAATTGCATATGAAATTCCCATTAGAAACATGGTTATGGAGGAGATTGCAAGTGCACTAAATTCATTCTTTTTCAAAAGAAGAGGAGTAACTAAACCTAAAATAAACATACATAATCCTTCACCACTAATTCCACTACTAAACAATAATTTTCTATTTAATTTAGATTTTCTAAAAAATAACATACTCCCTGCGACTATTAAACCCAAACTTTGAAAGGCATTTAAAATGCCATAAGATGTTCCTGCTAGACTAAAACTATATTTTGAGAAAATTGGCATAAATATTGCAATTGGTGATGAGAAGAAGTTCATTATAATTCCAGATATCAAAAGCACCATTATAAGTTTTGATGATTTTATGAAATTAAGCACAACAGTAGTATCATTAATAAAACTCTTAAAACTGACTTCTGCTTTTTCCTCTTTTTTAAGATAGGATTTTTCATCAAATCTTAATGAGAACATGANTATAAATGCTGAAATAAAAAAGGAGATAGCATCAATATAAAGANCTGATGAGAATTTAAGAAATGAGTATAATAATCCTCCACAAATCATACCTNTCATAGAAGATACTTNTTTAGATGATTGTAAAAGTGCATTTGTTCTATCTATACTTTTTTCCTCTATAAGTTCTGGGATTATAGATAATGCAGCTGGTCTAAAGATTGTTTCTCCAATAGTTATTCCAACAAAAACTATAATTATCCATATTACAGAAAAAGAGGGTAAAAATATTAATATTAGAGGTACACTTCCTATAAGTATTCCTCTTGAAATATCCGAAATAATTAAAGATGATTTTTTCTTAATTTTGTCAACAATGAAGCCAGAAAATGGTGTAGCTATAATAAATACTACATAACTTAAGGTATATGTTAGCCCCATAAGATGAGGGTACTTGGTTATATCAAGTATTACTAAGGGTAAAATAGTTTCTCTTAATCCATCACCAAATGTTGAGATGATATTGGAAATTAAAAATCCATAGAAGGATGGATTATTTGTTATTTTAAATTGTTTGTCGCTCATTTAGTTCTGATTCCAATAGATATTCTAGGCTTCTTTTTGTTATTTTACAATTTATCTCATCTGATAAAAATATATTTTCTTTTTTTAAATTAATAATTGGACATCCTCCTCCACATATTGAAATTGCTGGACAATAATGACAATCTTGTAATGCCTTTAAATTCAACCTTTTCCATTTTTGAAAAGGGTCATCTCTAAAAATTTCTAAGATTCTTCTATAACTATTTAAATCCTTTACCATTCTATCAATTCCTTGTGCTGCTATACATGGGGATATATTGTTAGATGGTAAAACTACAATATGTCCCTCAACACCTCCACAATCCAAAGAGGTAGGGGTTTCAGTTAAGAATGGTTTAACTTTATCTTCATAAAAGTTTCCAGGTAAAGTTTCAAATTCTCTTGATTTATTAATTGCTTCAAATACCTTGTCTACTAAGTAGTCTGTCGAATATTTAAATTGTAAAGATTGGGTTAGGTATGGATAGTTAAAATTTACAAAGGAAGGATGAAAAGTTTCATATAAATAATTAATAACTTCTGGCAATTCATTAATGTTATGGTTGTGTATTGTTACAGCTATCTGGTATTGAATATCATAATATTCTAGAATTTTTATCCCATTTACAATTTTTTCAAATGTTCCATTATTATTTATATCTACTCTCATTAAATCATTTATTTCCTCAGGACCGTCTATAGATACCATAACGGAAATATCATGTTTTTTTATAAATTTGCATATCTTTTCATTTAGAAGTGTACCATTTGTTGGTAAAGCATAAGTAGATTCTAAACCCAATTCTTTAACTCTTTTTATTATATATTTTATCTGACTAAAATAAAGAAGGGGTTCACCACCATAAAAACGAATATGAATTCTTTCATTTTTATTTTCTTTACACATTTCTAACAATTTATCAATAGTAGCTTTGTTGATTTTCTCATTGCTTTTTTTGATAAAACAATATTTGCAATTCATATTACAATTAAAACCTAACATAAAGTATATAACTCCCGAAAAGGCAGGCGTGTTTTCATATCTATTTTTGAAATATTTTTCCAAAGCTTTCTTTGGAGAGAAATTATTTGGAACTATAACTTTTAAACTTTGCAATTTATCATAATATTTTTTCATAACTTCATCTCTGTTTCTCGCTTCAAAAATCTTTCTTTTCATAGTTAATGTATTGTAAATAATAAATTTATTATTTCTCCTAAACATATAAGTAAATGGTGATAATTTCAATTAGCCCCCTTTGTTAAACTACTTAAAAATAACTTATACAAATAGTAAAAATTTAATTTAATGTTTTATTCCCTTTTAAATACCAACACCTAGGGTCTTCATTATAAATATTGCCAGTTCTGTGTAATGCTACAGCTCTACAACCACAACAAATATCTTTGTACTCACAAATAGAGCATTTTCCTTTTGGATTTTTTACTATATGTCTTAGTTCATCCATCTCTTTTGAATTCCATAATTCTTCTAAATTATTATCAAAAATATTTCCTAATTTTCTATGAATAAATACACAGGGAGTTATAGCTCCCGAAGGAGCTATAAATAGTCTTGTAAACCCCATACCACAGTATTGTTTGAATCTCCATTGCTTTCTTTCCTTCCTAATTTCGTTTGTTATATTTTTTGGATCTACTAGAAATGCAAAAGGGGAACCGACTCTTATGCTTAGAGAAGGATGATATTCTTTATATAACTCATAAGCTTGTTGTATTAATTTTTTAATATCATTTTTTGATAGTAATATATCACTCATATTTTTAGCCCTTCCCATTGGAAGTAGGTCAGAAATAAGTAAAGCCTTTGCACCTATTTTCTGCGATAGTTTTGCCATTTCTGATATGTAGTTAATGTTCTTTTTATTAACTATCCATGCAACATTAAAATTTATCCCATATTTATCTAGATATTTTATATTTTTAGTTATTTTTTTGAAGGTACCTTCACCTCTGAATAAATCATTTGTAATACTATTATGACCATCGAGACTTATGTCTATTTCAAAACCAGATAGCTTAATCTTTTTTAATTCTCTTACCAAAGTTTCCTCTAGTAATGTCCCATCACTGTTAATAGATACCTTCATTTCATACTTTTTCATATATTTAAGTAATCTTATTATTTCTTTTAAAATAAACGGTTCTCCTCCGGATATACCTATGTTTAAAAGACCATAATTTTTTAAAATATCTACTATCTTTAGCTTTTCATCAAAATTAATCTCTTTTTCTAAGAAAGTACCACAACAATATTCACATTTTAAATTACATCTACTTGTAATATTCCAAGTTACAAATTCGGGGAAATAGTTTTTTTTCGTCTCTCATTATTAACAACCCTTTTAAAATAATAATAATTTATTATTGATTATTTCTATTGATAAATCCCACACTTTTATTAAATTAAATAAATATACTATTAAAGATATTTATAAGGGGTTAGAATAAAATATTCTAACCCCTCATAAAATGCTCCCATGCCATAATTTACTTTATAACCTTTTGCTTGTGCATTTCATACAGCACAATATTATACCCTTCCTATCAATAGCATCCTTAATTTCTTTAATCCCCATTATCTCTTTTTTGTTTTTTTTCTTACTTTTTGCCATTTCTTTTTTCACCTCCTTCATATTTTAAATATTTGTTTTAATTTTTAAATTTAATAAAATCCCTTATTTAATAAAACTAAAATATGTTATTATTTTAAATATATTGTAATTTTTTGGTACTGTGTTATAGTTTCTGTAAAATTGTTCTTTGAAAACTTGAATGGGTCATCAAAATCCTTCATAATGTTTATAAAGAAAAAGTATAGTATGAACCCCAAAAGTTGGACACAATGTTATCTAAGTTAAACCAACTGACGGACTTCACTTTTTTTAATTTTATTATAATTTATTTTACTTTCAAATTCTTCAAGAGGCATATAGCCAAGTGAGCAATGTAATCTCTTTTTGTCTCATCAGCTATTCTAACTTAATTAATTTTGGTATACAATGTGTCTAATGATATGGGTTCAGTCCAATATTCCTATTATTAAATTAATAATATATCTAATTTAATTCTGTATTTACTTAGTATGTGTTGCAAATAAAACCTTACCTGTAATGGCATCAATATGGAATTCAAACCACATTGGTCCCCAATCTCTATTTATTTCAACATTATCAATTTCTATAAACCATTGCAGTTTGTTTTTAAATACAGTTAATTCTGCTGTTACTTTGTGTTTATCTCTTTCGTCTAAATTAGCTTTGAATCTTTCAGGTTTCACTGGTTCTTTATCATGAAATACACCACTATCACCTGGTTGTGTAATATCCTCTACATCCATATCTTTGGCTTTTTCATTAACTTCTGGTATTGGTTTTTCCTCTCTCTTTATAATCTCACTGACCATTTTCTTTGCTTCTCTATAGGCAATATTAATTGCTTTTTCTTTACTTATTGTAGGCTTTTGTTTAGCAACTTCAGGATTTCCCTCTAAAGCTGTATAGAAATTAATTTCTCCATATTTTGTAACTTCTATATTAATATTATAGCCAGTATAAACACCTAATTCATTTTTCTGTTTGAAAAATATTCTAAATTCTCTTTCTGGTGTTTCAGAATCCTGTTCTACTTTTATTTCTACATCATAATCAAATAAGTCTTCAAAGATTTTTATTATAAAATCTTTAGCTATTTCTATAGCTTGATTTTTGTTAATCTCTTTTTCCTCTTCTGGTACTGGTAATCCTAACATAAACATAGAACTAAGATGTTTTGTATCAAGATTTACAGAATATTGATATTTATTATCTGTATATACAAAATACTCTTTTTCAGCTATTTTTTCTATACCTTCATATTCAATATCACCATATGTTTTATCTAATGTGTTTTTAACAATATTTAACCCTTCATTAATAGAATCCTCACTTATACCTTCTGGTTTGTGTATTAACCCTTCCTTAATAAATGGACTAATGTCTCCTTCTGCTGTAGATTTACAATTAGTAAGCCCAGTAATAGCTAATAAAGTTAGAATTAAAACCAAGCTTTTCATTAAATATCTTCCTTTTTTCATTATTTTCCTCCTTTTTAATAGTCACCATAACCTACTGGTAATATTTTTCCAGTAGTGTATCCTCTTATTTCATATGAATCTACACCTCCATAACTTCCATGAACCTTATAAGTATAATTCTTAGCCGTTTCACATGAATTCTTTATTTTATTACCTCCATTATAAATTAAACAGTCAAAGCACCTTTTATCAAAAGTTGCTGAATGTGCTATACCCAAATCGTCTCTAAAACCAACAGAACTGTCAGCACCAAGAGTTATAGCACTATAATCATTCAAATCACCATATGTACTACTATTTCTAGCGGATCTACAAGCAGACCAATATACTAGTCTACACCATTTTAATTTATCTGTAGTATTGGCAAATGCTGCTTCTAGAGAATAATTATAATCATCCCAAGGTATCGATTTAGCAGATATATATGTTTTGTGTCCATTTAGATATCCACATCTAACTCGACCTCCCGTTTTTACACCATGAGCACTAACATAAAACACTGCATCTTTATACATAGTTCTTCTTACCAAGTATGCATATAAATTCCCATATACCCTAGCATCATAACCTACATAATGCAGAAAATGATTTATGTCATAAGTAGTTCCTACTCCCGGATCATTAAACCAATAACATTCCGACCATGGCGGGTCAGGTAGTCCTGCTGCATAAACAAGTTGAGATACCCCAATGATTAAAATTATACTCATTAATAAGACTTTAAATATTTTAGATTTGTTCATTTTACTCCTTTTAATTTTTAAATATTTTTTATATCTTGACTAAACTTTTTCCTATAATACCTCCTTTATTATTTATTTTTACTCTTAATTTTGTTATAATATATTTGCCACCTTAAAATGCCTTATTGTAATGGTCTTACATGGCTTTTTAAAGGTGGCTTTTAATTTAAATAATTCTCTATAATCATCACCTCACAAATAAAAATAGCTGCCTAATACTATTTTAAGCAGCTATATTTAGTAAAATTATTTTTTATACATTTAAAGCTATTGCTTTTTAATATCTCATTATATGTTTCATTTAAAAATAACAACTTCATTATTATCCCTTACTCAATAAAACAAATTTAAGTCAATTTTAATGGTGAATTACATAATAATTAATTAATATTAAAATGATGATCCTATATCCGATATCTTCCAGGTATTATCTCTTTTAACAACCTCAATGAATACAGTGTTGACTCCCTCAGGTACTACAGGAGTTATGTCTTTTTTCCATTTCATATCCACTTCAACTACAAACCATTTCTTATATTCTGTTGCAATAGTATGTGAAGGTTGGGGTGATCCTTTAAACCATTCTTTAATTGGTTGAATTGATACAACTTTTGCTCCAGCCCAAGCACGTTTCATTCCTTTAACAAAATTATTAGAACCTTCTGTACCTGTAGTATATGGGCGATCTAGGAGTTTATAAGCTTTATCGAATTTACCTTCATCAATATATTTATAATAAGCTTTTATTGTATCTTCAGGACTAACTTTTAATTCATTTTCTTCTATTTCTTCGGTTTCATTTTCTTTAGTAGTTTTTTCTGATTGTTTATTAGTAGACATTACTTCCTTTGAAGTTTGTTCGGGTTCATTAACAGGGGAAGAACAACCAATTATTTCAAGTGAAGAAAATAAAACAATTAAAAGAGCTAAAACTGTTAGAACAATATTTTTGAGAAAATTCACTTATAGATTCCTTTATCAATACATTTTCAATTTCATACATGTTTAGAAATATAATAACTAATAATCTCAAAACTAATTAATTTTTAAGATTCAAAGAATTATTACTTAATCATAATATCCTTTTATGTGTACATGCCTTTTATAAGAATTACTCCAATTACTAAGTGGATAATCATCATGGCTAATACTGTGTGTTGCAACTAAAATATTACTTTTCCTTCTCAGATAATTTATTTTTACAATGATTGGATAATGGTAATAACTTGAACTACCATAATGTCTTAAATTAACTAGATCACCCTTACTTACTCCATAGATTGTTGTCGATTTTCCAACAGGACCAGTGATTTGGATATTTGTAGGGGTATGTTACAATACACGCCTACTTCCTTTACACCTGACTTATAATCATTGTCTTAATTTATTCTGTAAATAACCTGTATTTTGCAATTGACCAGGAATGAATAGATAAGAAAATCCGATAACCCCAATTATAACTCCAAAAGTAACAAAAATATTCCTCAAGAGAAACACAGAAGCTATAATTCCCGCAAATCCATACGAAAATGGCCTTATTCCACTATTGACGGTTGAACGAAAAGCAAAAATACGTCCTCTTAATTCAGCAGGGGTACATCTTTGAAGAATAATTGTTTGATTGATGTTTGCAAAAGTAAGATTTGCCCCTAAGACTAAAAGGGAAATCAAGATAGATAGATAACTGGTAAACAATCCAATGGATATAAGACATAAACCAGATGATACTATTGCAACCGATAATAGGAGATATTTTCGTTCTATCTCACCCATAAATGATAAAATAATAGTGGATAGTAAGGCCCCAAGCCCTAACATTGTCTGCATAAACCCAAGTCCGCTGGAGCCAACCTTCAATATATCATGTGCCAGCAAGGGGATAAAAACAAAAATAGTAGTTCCAAAAAAATCTACAATAGCTTCCAGTGAAATAAGTCCCTTTAATTCAACTTTTGACCATATCAGCTTTAATCCATCTTTTATATCAGCAAATATTCCTTTAAGCTTTCTTTTCTCTTTCTTTTTATCCTCTGCTTTTATAAACATTTCTAATATTCCTGAAAGAATAAAACTAATTCCATCAAGCAATATTACTGCTCTCAAACTTACTAAGGAAATAAGCACCCCACCTATTGCCGTCCCAATAAGTTTAGAAAGATTATTCGTCATTGAAATCAGGGCATTAGCCTGGGAAAGACTGCGGTCTTCTGCAACACTTGGAACTAATGATTGCAGAGCAGGGTTAAAAATTGTAGAACAGATCTGGATAGCAAAGACAGTGGAAAATAAAACCCATAATTGAAATAGTTTTACGTTTAAAAATAGACCCAAAAAAAGAAGTATCCCACCACTTATTAAATCAGTTACAACGAGAATATTTTTCTTTTCCCATCTGTCAGCCCATACCCCAACAAATGGTGATAATATTATGGATGGAATGGCACTAGCCATTAAAATAAAGCTTATTGAAGTTGCCCCTCCTATCTTATTAACTGTTACCCATAATATTGAAATGAAAAATATAGCCGAACCTATACTAGAAACAAATCTTCCCAAAAACAAAAGTAGAAAATCACTATTTTTTGTTAGAAGATTTAATTCTTGGAATGCTTTCGAATGGTTTGAAATGTTAACCACCTCTTTTATATACAGTAATAACTTTTATTATATTCCTAATCTTAGCAATATAACATAACAAAAGTATTTTTATTTTATCAACTGTTTATTAGATATTTTTCCCTTTCGCAACCTTTCTTCTACAAATCTTATTAGATATCTCTCGGGGTCATTAGCAACATAAGAACAAATAGGTTTTTCCATATCACCGTTAGTACTTATGGCTTGTGCTAAACAACCTCCTCCACAAAAGGCAGAAATTTTAGCTCTACAGTCTTTACATTTTTGTTGTTTAAAAGGATTGTAATTTTTTAGTCTTTCTATGTTTTCTGACCACTCTTTTTTGTTTTCATTATGAATAGACCCAATTACAAAATTATCCATTCCTCCTCCAGCTGCCCAACAAGTAGCTATCCTACCATCAGGAAGTATATGAAAAACTTTAAAGGATGTAGCTCCACAATATACAAGCCTAGGCCAGCTTAAAGGAAGATCAATATTTTTAAATCCTTCATTGCGTGCCAAGTCATAAAATTTTAAAGCAATTTTAGACCATTGAGCTTCACTATAAACAAGCCCAGATAGTTTATCTTTTACTGCTTCAAAATAATTTAAAACCGGATGAAAGCCTAGAATAAGATTGTTCTTCTCCTTATATCCATTTTCCTGTAAATAATCTAATAAATCATAGACGCCCTCTACATTCTGAGGCCAAACATTTGTCCTTAAAACTACTTCCTTTGTATATTTTAATGCGTTGTTTATACCAGCAATTACTTCCCGAAAAGTTCCCTTGCCATTTTTATATGGTCTCATCTTGTTATGATATTTTTCTGCACCGTCTAAAGTGATTTGTGTAGAAATCCAATCGTATTTAGCGAAAAATTTACACTTATCTTCATCAAGCAATGAACCATTAGTAATTAGTCTTAATTTAAAATAATTTCTTCCAATTTCTTTTTCCAGCCTTAATACTATTTCTTGAATTAAATCGAATTTTAAAAGAGGTTCCCCTCCAGTAAAAACTAAAACAAATTTATCGTCTATTGTGCTTCTAAATTTTTTCTTTATAAAAGCTATCAATGGACCAATATCAGATTTGTTTAAGCTTATTATGCTTGAATCTCCCTGAAAACAATATTCACAATTAAAGTTGCAATTATAAGTTAAAGAAATTACAAAATCTAGAGGTATATTTTTTTTGCATTTTCTATGTTTTTTTTGAGAATTTTGTCTTCATCAGCTTCTGAATTAACGATAAAGCCATTTTCAAAAAGATATTTTAATGTATTTTGTTTAGTCAACAAATATTGCTGAGGATACTCAATAACATTTTTTAATAAAGAATTACCAATAATCACCTTTCCTGTAAGATTAGAAAGGAATATATATTTATTTCCTTTATAAGGAACTATGTATATACTTTTTGCCCTTTTCAAATTTTTCATCTCCATAACATACACATCCTTTCTATATTTAATTTAGGTATTGCTATATTAAAGTTGCCCTAAATTTGTTCTTTGGCAATATAAATTCCCTGATTTAGTAACCTACGAAGTAGTACAACTAAATTCTCATTACGATGATTAAATCTCCATTCTATCTCTTTTAAGTGGGGATTCTAGTTCTTTGCTAAGTAGTTCTATTAAATTTTTTAGTTAATCCACAGTTAGAACAGCACTCCTTACCAATATAAAGATACAAAAATTTTTTATTGCCACAGCGAGGACAACCTTTCATGGCCAATATTTACTATATTATCAGGGAATTGCCAAAGTACTAAGTGTATTTTTTATAACGTATTACCTTAATTTATATATTCCCAAGAACAAAATAATCGTTTCTTAATGCTACTCTTATCTATTTTTAATAAAAATTATACGCAAGGATATTTAGTGCTATCCGACAATAGATAAGTCGGATAGCACTAAAAACATTTACTTATTTAGCCTCCATTGGCACACATATCAAAGAAACAAGTTGACTCAAACTCCGCTTCGTCTACTTCAATAATATCTATACTATCTTTTGTTTCATCTTCCATTACTTAATCACCCCCTCTCATGTTAAAATAATTTTGCCGCCTAGAGATACCTATATTTTTGCGAGTATATGGTCTTTTAAAGGTGGCTTTTTAATTTAAGTAATCATCTATAATCATCACCTCCAAAAAAATAAATAGCTGCCCAAGGTTTTTTAAGCAGCTATATTTAATAAAATTAATTTTTATATATTTAAAAATATTTATATTAAATATCTTAATATACTCTTCATTTAAGAATAACAATTTCATTTATTATCATTCCTCAAGAATAAAAATATGATATTATTTTCAAATATTTTAATTATTTTGTATTTTATAATATAACAAATATTAGTTGTCAAATAAATAGTAATATACTTTACTTTTATATAGGAAATAGTATGAAAAAATATCATGGACATTGGCTTAAAAGAGCAAGACTAGAAAGAGAACTTACACAGAGTGATATAGCAGGGGATAGA
>JGI24025J20009_10002890_pt1 | contig 11991 bp, 12 predicted proteins | sample Cruoilmetagenom3_FD_20009 | JGI IMG/M metagenome (IMG submission 20009)
GGTCGCCAGCGCCCTTGTGCGAAGTTATTACCCGTAAATAATCGTTCTTCGTTATCGTCTCCACGCTAAGTCTCCAAAATTTCGAACATGCCTTCGAGTTCCATGAACCAATCCGGCCACATATATCAAACGCACCAAGCGGGGTGTGCGTGATGTTTAGGCGTTCAATTCTCGCCTTCATCGTTGCTCGGGTCTGTTTGGGCGCTACCATGCACCGCAACATGATTTTACGCGATGCCATTGGCGATCCCGCATAACCCCAACGCATCCAAGAGCCAGATGTTCCCGGATGTAGACAGCTATGGCAATGCGCTTGATGCCGACTATGCCGTCACCCGCGCCAAATGGGAGCCGCTGATCGGAATAATGCAGATCAAGGCAAGCTCGGAGGTACATCGCGCGTTCTGGGCGGCGGATGAATTCGCTGATTTTGAGAATGGGGATTCGATCCAGAAGAAGGGGATGCCCGGTCAACCAAGATGGCCCGTATAAAAAGGGTGGCGGGGAGCTTTGCCTTTGCCCCCTTTGATTCGTTGCCTCAGAAGGGCAAACCCACATAGTTTTCGGCCAATGACCCCATCGCCGTTTTCGACGAAAACAAGTATTCCAGATCTGTCTGCTGCAAATGATTATCAAAGCCGCTGTTGTCCGGGAACCGATGCAGCAACGTGGTCATCCACCAGCTGAACCGCTGACCCTTCCAAACCCGCGCAAGCGCCTTTTGTGAATAAGTCTCCAGGCCAGTATCGTCGCCGTTTTGGTAATGATCCAGCATCGCGTGGTAGAGGTAATAGATATCCGACGCCGCCGAATTCAGACCGCGCGCCCCGGTTGGCGGCACGATATGTGCGGCATCCCCGGCCAGGAACATATTGCCATAGCGCATCGGTTCGGCCACGAAGCTGCGCAGCGGGGCGATGCTTTTTTCAATCGACGGGCCGGTGCTCAGGCTGGCGGCGACGTCCGTGGGCAAACGGGCCTTTAGCTCGGCCCAGAACGCGTCATCCGACCAGTCTTCGACCGCGTCGGTCAGCGGCACCTGGATGTAATAGCGGCTAAGGGTTTGTGAACGCAGCGAACACAGCGCAAAGCCCCGGTCATGCTTGGCATAAATCAGTTCCGGCGACACCGGCTTAGTGCGTGACAGCACGCCCAGCCAGCCAAACGGATAGACGCGTTCGTATTCCCTGATCTTGTCCTTGGGGATGGATTTGCGGCTGACCCCATGAAAGCCATCTGCGCCAATGATGTAATCGCAATTGATGCGGATGATGTTATCGCCGTTGCGATAGGTCAGATAGGGGGTATCGGACGTGACATCATGCGGTTTGACGTCTTCGGCGTTGTGGATAACCTTGCCGCCCATTTTTTCGCGCGCATCATACAGGTCGCGGGTCAGTTCGGTCTGGCCGTAAACCACCACCGAATTGCCACCTGTCAGGCCTTTCAGGTCAACCCGGTCGCGAATGCCGTCATGAGCGATGTAAAACCCGTCGTGAATTTCGCCTTCGGCGTCCATGCGGGCACCGCACTGCGCCTCACGCATCAAATCGGCGAACCCGTGTTCCAGAACGCCGGCACGAATGCGCCCCAGCACATATTCGCGGCTGTGCTTTTCAAGCACGATATTGTCGATCCCCTGAAGGTCCAGCAATTGTGACAACAACAGGCCCGACGGGCCACCACCGATAATTCCGACTTGCGTTTTCATGCGGTCTCCTTGTTTTCTGACCTGTATGAATATGCATTTGTTGTGCTGGTTTGAATGGACGGATATGGCGAATACTTGTACAAATCGTGCATGGATAAGACCAGCAGCACAACCGCTATCCAGACCTATAACCTGTTTGGTGAATCCGATGAATTGCCAGATGTAGTGCATTGCGAATCCATCGCGGCACGTTCTACCTTGCATAACTGGGAATTCGCGCCGCACCGCCATGCACGGCTGCACCAGGTCCTGCTGATCCAGCAGGGTGGCGGCGAGGCCCGGATCGAAGGCCGCGCAACCGCGCTATTGCCGTCACAACTGATCAATGTGCCAGTAGGTTGCGTGCACGGGTTTATGTTTGTGAAGAAAACCGAAGGGTTGGTTGTAACGCTGGCCGATGCCCTGCTGGACGAAATCCTGAAAGAGACCGAAGGGCTGGGGTCGCGGCTGCAAACCCCGCGTATAATGGCATCTAATACGGATATCGAAGGTACGTTCCATAGCATCGCGCAAGAGCACGCAAGGCTTAGCTTTGCACGCGCCCACATTCTGCGCTCCCTGTCCGGGTTGCTGATTGGACAGCTGGCGCGTGTGGTATCCGAAACCGAGCCGGGATCGGCCAATGCGCCGGAACGGCAGTTGAGACAGCGGTTTGATATGCTTGTCGGGCAGCATTATCTGGACCATTGGCGCGTCGCGGATTACGCTCGCGAACTGGCTGTAACACCCGGGCATTTAAGCCGGGTGATGCGCCGTGCCACCGGGTTCTCGGCACGGCACGGCATTGAAAGCCGGGTTATCCGCGAGGCGCGCCGCCATCTGGCCTATAGCAACCTGACGGTTTCGGAAATTGCCTATGCGCTTGGCTTTTCTGACCCGGCTTATTTTTCGCGCGTGTTTTCGCGTGCAACCGGGGCGCCGCCGCGGGTATTCCGCGACAGGCTGGCCGATCCGGGGTAGCGGCGGCAACAGCCGATACCGGACAAAAGAATTTTCGAAAATTCTTTCCCAGAAAATTCGAATTTTCTGAAGCGATTTCTTGAAAGAAATCGGTTTACGGCACGCGAAATTTAAGGGTCAGGCCGCTACCTGAACCGCAAAGCTTTCGACCGGCCGGGATACATTATGCAAGGCGACCTCACCCAGTTCGATCACATTGGTATCCGCCCCGGCAATGTCGCGTGACACAACAATCCGGTGACCGATGGTTTTGCCGTAGTCGCCCAACCGGGCGGCAATATTGGCGGCCTGCCCGATCACTGTGAAATCCAACCGCTCGCGGGATCCGACATTGCCATACGTCACCCGCCCAAAGGCGATGCCAATGGAACAGTCACAGTTATGCCCATCGTCATTGATCCGTAATTCATCCAGCCGGGTCACGATATCGCGGGCCGATTGCAGCGCCTGCGCGCGGGCGGCTTCGGCATCTTCGCCTGCCGGGAATACCGCCAGAACCGCGTCTCCGATGAATTTCAGCACTTCGCCATTATGCGCCTGCACAATAGTTGACGTGGTTTCGAAGAACTGGTTCAGCAGCGTGATATAATCCACACGCCCCAGGATCTCTTCCAGACGGGTAGACCCGCGCAGATCACAAAACATGATCGCCGCGTCGATATCATCACCGTCGCCCCGCCGAAATTCACCACCCAGCACGCGCGCGCCGGTGCGCCTGCCCACATAAGCCTCTAACAAAGAGCGCGCGTTTTCCTTTTGGGTGAACACCTCGTAAAACCGGCTAATCACGGCAGAGCATTCGAACACCAGGCCCAGATTGGCTGTGGTAAATCCATCCGGGTGGTCGCAGGTCAAGGTCAGCACATTGGTGCGCCCATCGGAAAACGGTAGCGGCATTGCCACGTAATCGGTGGCTCCGCTGTCTTTCAATTCCTGCATGATCGGAAAGCTGTTGGTGAAATGCGCGTCGTCCAGTTTCTGGCGCACCCCGCCAAGGCCTTGGGATACATGCATCAGCGGGCTGTTTTGGAAGCTTGGGTGATCGTAGATCTCATAAGACGGGGCAAAGGTGGTCACCTCGGCTGTCTCTTTATTCCAAATATAGTTCATGCCCGCGATCTGCGGATGTTGTGACCAGATCAAAACGCTGAACCGCGAAATCGCGATGCCGTGCTCTATCAGCTTTTCAACCAGATCGGCTGTCAGCTCTTCCGGGGTGGGGATGGACGACGCCTTGCGCAACAGCCAATCAATTAGCGGACCGCTGATATGGGTTTCGTCACTGTCCACCAAGGTATTTTCACCCAGATCCAGGTCGACACCCACTGCGGACATAAAACCGACATAGCCCTGAATCCCCAGGCTTTCGGGCAAGGGTTCATCATAGCTCCAGACGGCGTTGCGCAATGGCGCGCCGCCCAACACCAGATCGCGGTAATTGGCAGTCCCTTTGAAAGGGCAAAAGGTTTGTAGTTCCGATTTATCCCCCAGATCCGCAATGACATCTTCTGCCGGAAAATAGACCGCCGGACCCAGGCGAGTCTCATACATCACCTTGGCCCGGATACTAGAGGCCAGCAGCACCCCATCGCGGTGGGCCGTTACCCGGCCAACCAGGGGCTGAATGTCGATGCCATAGCTGGCGCTGGGGGTCGATGCGTGGATGTTCATGGAATGCAAGCCTTGTTGTCGTCAGCGGCGTTCACCCAAAATGGCGCCGGTGGCCGCGTTTTCCAAGGGGCTGGGGTGAAAGTTGATCGGGGCGTGATGACGGATGCCATAAATTTGTGGCAATATCCGCAAATGTGGATGAAATGGATTGATTGTGTATCGACCGTCGGCATTGCGCTTTTGCTGCTGGTCAGCACCGCACCGGTCAATGCCGGGCGGATGTTTGGCAAACCGGCCACGACGTCACCAGCACTCGCGCCGGACTGGTGTTTTTGTGCCCGCGTCTGTCAGGTGGTGGGCAGCGGATCCAGTCAGGTGACGGTGCCACGGGGGCAATCTCTGGCAATCTGCCCGTCGCTGCATGATGAGACTGCCTATGACAATATGGCCAATTGCGGCTGTACGACGGGTCACGGCTTGCACGGCTCCGGGCCGATAGTATCGCCAAATCGCTGAAAGGCCTGACACCATGTTGCCACGAAGAAAGCCCGCAAGGGCTTGATGAGTGGCCGGTCAAACGCAATGCGCTAGATCATCTGGATCACGTCTTTTTCGATCGCCAGCATATAGCCGCGCCGAGCGATGTTCTTGACCAGCAATTCGCTGACCATCTGGTTGCCCAGCGTGTCGCGCAACCGTTTGATCCGGGTGGCTCCGGCGGCCTCATCGCAATCGGCGGCGGCGCGGCCTGACACCATCGCCTCTATCTCGGCACCGGATAACACGTCGTCATCCATCCGTGCCTCGGCCAGAACTGACAGGGTTTCCATTGCGGCGGCGGTCAGTTTGAAATCAAGGTTGTTAAGGTAAACCGTATTCTCTTCGCGGCTGATCAGCAGGGAATTGACCTGAATGCCATTGCGTTCAATCTGTGCCATCCGCCGGTTCAGCGTGACCAGCATCACCAGAAACACCAGGGCGGCGATCATCATCGCGGTGGCAAAGACCAGCAGTACAAAGATCACCATCCGATAGCTGGCCAGCGTGTCGGAAAACGCCGTGCCCGACTGGGCCAGAATCTCCAGCAACTTAATTTCGGCCTGTGTTGTCAGATCGTTTTCGATAAATAATTGTTCAACCCGCGCGTTAAAGGCATTGGCGTCCGGCAGGGTCAGGAACAAAAATGTTGCGGCCAAGGCCAGCACCGCGACAATCGCCGCAATACCATAGCTGACAATTCTGGTGCCGGACCGGCGCGCCTCAGAAACGGAGATAGAAAGATCCCGCATTGGCCCTCCTTTGGTTCAGCCCCTCGGGGCCAAAGACCGACAACACATTCAGCAAGGTCCAGCCCCCCCGGGCCAGACGGGCCGACACCTCGGATTTGGCAGGGCCGCGTTTGCACGCGCCTTGCAACTGCATGACGCCGTAATGCAGGCGCAGCGGATTGTCCTGCTTGGCCTTGTAATCGGCATAGCAGTCTGCCGCCGCCCCGGTTGATGGCAGCGCCAGCCCGGCAATCAGCGCAAAAGAGATCAATAGATGTTTCATGCCACTTACACTGCGCGTCTGGGCGCGGACATTCAATAACTGCGGGGCTTTGGGGCGGTGATATTTGATAACATTCGCCCGATATTGCCTGACTTTGCGGGTCAGGCCCAGTGTCAGGTCATCACTTGCCCACATCATCCGGGCATCCCGATCACCCAACCCGATCACTCATCAGGAGCCAACCCAATGCACCGCAAATTCATCGCCCTTATCCTTGCCTCTGCCCTTGCCACTACTGGCCTGTCGGCTGCCCCGGCCCGCGCCGATGGCGACACCGCGCGGATATTCGCCGGGCTGGCCGCCCTTGCAATCATTGGCGCCGCGCTAGAGCGCAGCAACAGACACACCACTGTCACCAAGCAATATATCCAACCGTCGCATCCCCTGCCCCCGCGCAGTTTGCCAACCCGCCCGCTGCCGTCACAAGTGACCCGCCGGGATCTGCCGCAGGCCTGTCTGCACAGACGCTCGGTCAATGGGCAGCAACGCAACCTTTTCAACTCGCGTTGTTTGCAGAAAAATTATGCCCATAGCAGCTCGCTGCCATATGCCTGCCAGCTGGGATATTGGGATGGTCGCCGGAACCGCATCGGATACGAACCCCTGTGTCTGCGTGAACACGGCTACAGGACGGCCCGTCGCTAAGCCGGGCAAACCGGGCGCAACAGGCTGCGCCCCACCTTTGGAACCCAACTGGGGAAGGTCACCCGACCTTCCCCTTTTTGTGGGTCCATCCAGAACCACCCCCTTGATCCGCCCCGCCATTTCCCCTAAATGAGCGCAAGCTTGGAATCACTTATCGTGGCTCTGGGCTTTTGGTTTTGTGCAAACCCCGGCGCTTTGGGCTTTCTTCGGCCTCTCAAGAACGCCCGCGCACCAGACCAGGCTATAAGGAATCGACGACCTTACCTCTGGCGGGCGCCCCCACAATGGGAACGCGGCGGACCCGGTGAAGACCAAGAGCTATGAGGACGCGCAAATCTTCGTGGACCAACCACGAGCATATTTAGGAGTAACGCGATGAATCTGATCGCACAGCTAGAGGCGGAGCAAATTTCCGCCCTCGGCAAAGACATTCCCGATTTCAAAGCCGGTGACACCATCCGTGTCGGCTTTAAGGTGACCGAAGGGTCGCGCACCCGGGTTCAGAACTATGAAGGCGTGTGCATCGCCCGCAAAGGCGGCAGCGGTATCGCAGGTGCGTTTACAGTTCGCAAAATCAGCTTTGGCGAAGGTGTGGAACGGGTATTCCCGCTGCATTCGACCAATATCGACAGCATCACTGTTGTGCGTCGCGGCCGTGTTCGGCGCGCCAAGCTGTATTATCTGCGCTCGCGTCGCGGCAAGTCGGCCCGGATCGCAGAAGATTCCCATTACAAGCCTTTGTCAGGCGCCAAGGCGTAAGGAGCGGACCGATGAAAAAAGATATCCATCCCGCATACCACATGATCAACGTCAAGATGACCGACGGTACGATCCTTGAAATGCAATCGACCTGGGGCAAGGAAGGCGACACGCTGTCGCTGGACATTGATCCCAGCGTGCACCCGGCCTGGACCGGCGGCGGTACCCGCCTGCTGGACACTGGCGGGCGCGTGTCGAAGTTCAAGAAGAAATACGAAGGTCTGGGGTTCTAAGCACCGCCCCTGCCAGACCAAAATACAAAGGCTGCCCGCGCATGGGCGGCCTTTTTTGATTGCTGCCCCTGAAATGGTTTCGCGTCCGGCACCGATGCCTGAACGCCCCGTATGAAAGCTGAATGTTGTGAAAAAACCCCTTGCCGACGCGCTGGAACAGCGCGGGTATTCCGCCCTGACACAAGTGCAAGAGGCGGTGACGCAGCCAGAGCTGCAAGAGGCCGATCTGCTGGTTTCGGCGCAAACCGGATCGGGCAAGACGGTTGGATTCGGGCTGGCGCTGGCCTCGACATTGCTGGGCGAAAGTGACCGCTTTGGTCAGGCCGGCCCCCCGCTGGCGCTGATCATCGCGCCAACGCGCGAGCTGGCGTTGCAGGTCAAACGCGAATTGTCCTGGCTTTATGCGAATGCGGGTGCGGTGGTGGCATCATGTGTTGGCGGCATGGACATGCGCGAAGAACGCCGCACATTGGGGCGCGGCGCCCATATCGTCGTGGCCACCCCGGGACGTTTGCGCGATCACATCATGCGCAACTCGATCGACCTGACAGCGATCCGCGGCGTGGTTCTGGACGAAGCCGACGAGATGCTGGACCTTGGGTTCCGCGAAGATCTGGAATTCATTCTGGGCGAATCCCCCGAAGACCGGCGCACCCTGCTGTTTTCGGCCACCGTTCCACGCGCCATCGCCAATCTGGCCAAAAGCTATCAGCGCGATGCGGTCCGGGTGACGACCGGGGCCGAGAAATCCCAGCACAGCGACATTGAATACCACCTGTTGAACGTCGCCGCGCGTGACAGTGAAAACGCCATCATCAACGTGCTACGCTATTACGAATCCCCCAATGCGCTGGTGTTTGCCAACACCCGGGCGATGGTCAACCGCCTGACAACCCGCCTGTCCAATCGCGGATTTTCGGTGGTGGCACTGTCGGGCGAGCTGTCGCAAAATGAACGCACCCATGCATTGCAGGCGATGCGTGACGGGCGGGCACGGATTTGTGTGGCAACGGACGTGGCGGCGCGCGGCATTGACCTGCCCAACCTTGATCTGGTGGTGCATGCCGAGCTGCCGACAAACCATGAAACCTTGTTGCACCGATCAGGTCGCACCGGGCGGGCTGGGCGCAAGGGGGTCAGCGTGCTGATCACCCCGCCAGCAGCCCGGCGCAAGGCGCAGCGAATTCTGAGCGCGGCCAAGCTGACCGCGACAATGGGCGAGGCCCCGTCGGCTGACGCCGTGATGCAGCGCGACCGCGAACGCATGATGGCCGATCCCGCATGGCAGGAACCGGTGCCCGAAAACCAGGCTGCAGCCGTGGCCGATCTGATAGAGCGGTTCAGTGCCGAACAGGTCGCCGCCGCCTATCTGCGGCTGTATCAGTCGCGCCAGTCGGCACCGGAAGAACTGTCTGCCCCCGGCGCCTATGAAAAACCGCAGCCACGCGCGCCGTTTGGCCCCAGCGTCTGGTTTTCAATCACCGGGGGACGCGCGCAGAATGCCGAGCCGCGCCGATACTTGCCGATGCTGTGCAAGGCCGGAAATGTCACCAAGGACGACATCGGCGCGATCCGCATTCAAGAGACCGAGTCGTTTGTCGAGATCCGGCAAGAGGCGCTGGCCGGATTTCTGGCAGCCATCGGCACCAAGACCGAGATTGAACCGGGCGCGGTGATTACCCAGCTAGATCGCCCACCGTCAGTGGCCAAGTCGCCCCGGCCAAAATATGAACCAAAGAAGCGCGAAGTTCGCGGTGATACGCGGCCTGCGGCCAGGAAACCGGCACCGTCCAGCGCACCTATTGACTGGAATGACGATCCGGCCCCACGCACCAAAAAGCCAAAACCAGCGCCGGGGAAACCGCGCGCCAAGCCGAAAAAGCCAGAGCCGGATGCCGTTGTGGAACCGGTCCGGAAACGTCCGGCCAAAAGTGCCGGATCAAACCAAGGTCCAGGCGCGCGGCCAGGCCCCGGTAAAGGCCCAGGCAAGCCGACCGCGCGACAAGGGCCCAAAGGCCCACCGCCACCAGCCGGAAAGTCATCCAGCAAAAAAAACCGCATCAGAGCCAAGATTGAAGCGGCGCAAAAAGCCCGGGGCAGGCGCGGCAAGGGTCCGCGCCCCAGCTGATTTGCGGCATAGTTGAGCTTGGGGACGCCCCATTGAGGCGTTCAACGTAATCTGTTGCGGGCCGCTGCTCTTCAAGCTCTTGCGAGCTTTCCTCGCGAGGTTACATCAGCGGCACTGTGCCTGTTACAGGCCCGACCGGGCGGCGGACAGGGTATCGGCGATGCGGGCACGCACCTCGTCCGGTTCGGCGGCCAAGGCGTCCAGAACCGCGCGCAGTTCGGCGCGCACGCCATGCAGTTGATCAACCAGCGACATCACGATTTCCAGCGCGGATTCTTCTAGTTCAAGCCGTTCGGACAGTTCGCACAGCAGCTCTAGCCGGGCCAGGTCGATCTGGCGGAACGCCGGGCCTTCGCCGGAATGCATCGGCTGCACGAACCCGGCCTTAACAAACGAGGTCAGCCGGATTTGCGTCAGGNTGGAAACGGCTTCGACCACTTGGGTTTCGGAATATATATGGGTCATGATGCCATCCCCTTGCGCGGATCATAGTCATGGGTTTTGCGCCATTTNTGCATGAACTTGGTCAGGTCGTCGTCCATTTCAGGCGGGCTCACGATGCTAAGCTCAACTTTCTGGTCGCCGGCAACTGCAGTTCCGGCGGGTTTGACGCCGCGCCCCCGCAGGCGCAGGGTTTGGCCGCTGCTGGCACCTTTGGGAATTGTCAGGTTGACCGACCCGGCGATAGTGGGCGTGGCAATCTTGGCCCCCAGAACGGCTTCGTCCAGGGTAATCGGCAGAGTAATGTGAATATCATCACCCTCGCGCCGGAACAGGCGGTGCGGCTGCACCGACAAAGTCACCAGCGCGTCCCCAGCAGAGCCGCCGCCAAAGCCGGGGCCGCCCTTGCCGCGCAGGCGCAGGGTTTGACCATCTGCGGTGCCGGGTGGAATTGTGACGCTAAGCGCGCCGCCGCCGGGCAGGGTGATTTGGGTTTTGCTGCCCCGGACAGCATCCAGAAACGGAATGTCCAGCGCATAGCGCTGATCTGGCCCGCGCGCCTGGAACCCCTGCCCGCCTTGTCCGCTGCCACCACCGGCCCGCTGGCGCATGAATTCTGAAAATATGTCCGAGGCATCGTCAAAATCGTGAAACTGCGGCCCCTTGCGTTGTTGGCCAGACGCGCCAGAACGATAGGGATTGCCCGGCGCTTCGGCATAATCGCGATAAAACTGACGATCAGGGCGTTCGGCACCGCTGGCGTCAATCTCGCCCCGGTCAAACCGGGCGCGGGTTTCAGGGTCTTTCAGCAGGTCATAGGCGGCTGACGCCGCCTTGAACCGCTCTTCGGCAGCGGTGTCACCCGGCTTCAGATCCGGGTGGCAAGTGCGCGCAATCTTGCGATAGGCTCTCTTGATTTCGTCATCCGTCGCGGTCTTTTTCAGACCCAGCGCGGCATATGGATCATTGCTCATCCCGGCCTCTGCAGGTTTGCTGGTTGGCAGTCCGGACTGCACGACGCCCCGCAAGGGCGTGGCGCAGTCCGCGTTGTCATCAAGACATCAATACTGTGACCAAGACAAGACCGGCTTTGATTCAGGTCAGTTACCGGCAATTGTGCAGGCGCGGTTGCCCTGCAACGCCTGCAAAGAAAATAGCATCGGAGCAGTATGACCCTTTTGCTTGGGTTCAAACACAAAATATAGTAGGAGGCACAAAAATACGGGCAGCCCAACAGGGCAAAGGGGCAGAAAATGGCGCATATCATTGTCGTCGGGAACGAAAAAGGCGGGGCCGGCAAATCGACGGTGTCGATGCATGTGGCCACGGCGCTGGCGCGTCTGGGCCATAAGGTTAGCGCGCTGGACCTGGATTTGCGGCAACGCACCATGGGGCGATATGTCGAAAACCGCCGGGAATTCCTTGCCAAGGCCGAACTGGACCTACCCAGCGCCGAATGTCACGATCTGCCGGATATTGACCCGTCGTCGCTGCAGCCGGGCGAGAACATGTATGACCACCGCCTGTCCGCCGCCGTGGCTGCGCTGGAGCCGGACAATGATTTCATCCTGATCGACTGCCCCGGATCGCACACACGGCTAAGCCAGGTGGCGCATTCACTGGCCGACACGCTGATCACCCCACTGAATGACAGCTTTGTCGATTTTGATCTGCTGGCCCGCATTGATCCGCAGGGCGAGAAAATTCTTGGCCCGTCGGTCTATTCCGAGATGGTCTGGAGCGCCCGCCAGTTGCGCGCTCAGGCCGGGCTGAAGCCGATTGACTGGGTGGTGGTGCGCAACCGGGTTGGCACCCAGCGGATGGTTAACAAGGAAAAGATGGAACGCGCGATCACCATGCTGTCCAGCCGCATCGGGTTCCGCATTGCGCCGGGGTTCAGCGAACGGGTGATTTTCCGCGAACTGTTCCCACGCGGGCTGACCCTGCTGGAT
>JGI24025J20009_10002892_pt1 | contig 11991 bp, 14 predicted proteins | sample Cruoilmetagenom3_FD_20009 | JGI IMG/M metagenome (IMG submission 20009)
AAATAAATCGCGCCATTAGTGTCGGCTGCCCCCGTGAAAAGCCAAAAATCAGGTGTTCAGATCGGTTCTGAAAAACCGCTGTATCACGGGATTTCATCTATATAGGATTCGTGCGTTCAGCGCAAGGGGATCGCAACATACTGTTACGTCAGGATTCCCATGATCTAGGTGTTGTGGGTCTAGGTGTTGCGGATCAATGCGCGGCTAATCGGCGCGCGGCACCAGAGGGGCATTGTCACCCTCAGTGGGCGGCAACAGGTCGCTTCCCAATGGTGATTCGGTTGCTGGTTCTTCGGTTGCGGCGGCAGGCTCGCTGCCCAGGCGGTCGATCACCGAAGTGCCAGATGCCTTTTGCGCCGCGATGATGGTCAGCGAAATCGACGTAACGATGAACGCAGCCGCCAGCACCCAGGTCACTTTACCCAAGGCCGTCGCCGCCGCGCGTCCGGACATCGCGCCGCCACCGCCACCGCCCATGCCCAGCCCGCCACCTTCGGAGCGTTGCAGCAACACAACGCCAATCAGGCCAAGGGCCAGAAGAAGGTGGATGATAAGGACGATATTTTCCATGAGAACCTGCGGCGGTTGGCGTGTATCGCGGGGTATGTAGGCAAGTTTCCGGCCCGGGGCAAGGGAGGATGTTGTGGCTGGACAAACTGGGCCGGTCCCGCGCAAGATCGGGCCATGCCACATGACCATTCAGATCACGATCACGCCCATGCGCTGCTGCCGCCCGACCCGGCGCTGCGGGTGCGGGCCCTGGAAACCATTCTGACACGCAAGGGGCTGATCGCCCCTGACGCGCTGGACGAGATCATCGACGCCTATCAGAACCGCATTGGTCCGCAGAATGGCGCCACTGTCGTGGCGCGTGCCTGGTCCGATCCCGGTTTTCGCGCGGCTTTGCTGGACGATGCCACCAGCGTTGTGGCCGATCTGGGCTATTTCGGACGGCAAGGCGAACATATGGTGGTGGTCGAGAACACGCCAGAGCAGCATAATATGGTCGTTTGTACCTTATGCAGCTGTTACCCTTGGCCGCTGTTGGGGATTCCGCCGGGTTGGTACAAATCGGACGCTTACCGCGCCCGCGCTGTGCGCGAACCGCGTGCGGTTCTGGCGGATTTCGGCGTGACATTACCACCGGAAACCACCGTCAGGGTGTGGGATTCGACCGCCGAAATCCGCTATCTGGTGTTGCCGATGCGCCCACAAGGCACCGANGGCCTGGACGAAGACGCGCTGGCGCGGCTGGTGACGCGCGACAGCATGATNGGCACCGGGTTGGCGCGGGCCGTGTCATGACGCGGGCGCATGACATGGGCGGACGGTTTGGCGACGGGCCAGTCGTGCCGGAACCGCAAGGCATTGTGCCTTTTGCCGCCGACTGGCACGAACCCGCGTTGGCGCTGACCGTGGCGGCAGGTGCGCTGGGCAAGTGGAACATAGACATCTCGCGCCACGCCCGCGAAACACTGTCACCCAAGGATTACGCCCGATTCTCCTATTACGAAAAATGGATTGCTGCCCTGACCGATTTGCTGGTGGACACCGGGTTGGTCGAGGTTGAAGAGTTGACGACCGGACAAGCGCTGACCCCGGTGGCACCCGGCGATACTGTGGTGACGGCAGAACGGATGGCTGCGGCCCTGGCCAACGGCGCCCCGGCGAGTCGCGATTGCGATGTGGCCTCATGTTTCGACGTCGGGCAGGTGGTGCGAACCGTGCGCCCGGCGGCTAACCGGCTGGTGGATGGCGGGCACACGCGCCTGCCGTCTTATGCAGCAGGCGCGCAGGGGCGTATCCTGCGCTGTCATGGGGCGCATGTTCTACCGGACAGCAACGCGCATGGTCTGGGCGAAGCGCCCGAGCCGCTTTATGCGGTTGCGTTTGCCGCCGGAGAATTGTGGGCGGCACCTGAAAACCAGGGCGACGAGGTAATCCTTGACCTGTGGCAATCCTATTTGGAGTCAGCATGAAAGACCCGACCCCCGAACTGGCACCGGAGCCGGTTTTCAGCGAACCCTGGCACGCACAGGTGTTTGCACTTACCGTGCATCTGAATGAAACCGGGCATTTTGACTGGCCTGACTGGGCGGCACGGTTTTCTGCGACGCTGGCCGCGCACGGGTTGAAAAAAGAGCTGGATGGCGGTGACGACTATTTCAACGCCTGGCTGGAAACGCTGGAAAACTTGTTGGCGGATGCTTCACAGGCCGCCCCTGATGAGGTCGAAGCCGTGCGCGACGCCTGGGAACAGGCCTATCTGGCTACTCCACATGGCGATCCGGTAAAGCTNNCACACTAGGGTGNGTTTAATCGTCCAGGTCGTCGACATCCGACTGGCCGGACATTTGNCGGCGCACATGGCTCCACCCCAGGCCAATGCCCAGCACCACCGAAAGCGACAGGATGCCCAGCCAGACGTTGGTGTCGGTATTATCCAACTCCAGCAGGCCCAGATCATGCAGTACCCATAGAAGCGCCGCCACGACGGCAAGGACCAGGAACATGCCAAACCCGCCGATCGACCGGATGGTGGCGCGCAGATATATGATATAGCCAATCGCCAGCAGCAGCCCCAACAGCACCGCCACAGACAGGTGCGCCTGATAGTTGACCAGCGACCAGCGCACGTAGTTCCAATCTGTAGGATTGTAGGTTGCTGTTAGCAGTACAAATGCAAACAGCCAGCGCAGGAACAAGCCCATATCCGATCTGCCTTATTGTTTTTTTGCGCTAGAATCGCGCAAACGACGACCTCTGTCCAGCCCTGTGCCCTGCTGCGTCGAAATTGCGGTTTCCCTGTTGCGCCTGCATGGGTATACGGGCGCGGGTTTGGTACTCTCAACAAAGGACCGGGTATGGCCAATGTCGTCGTTGTCGGCGCCCAGTGGGGCGACGAAGGAAAAGGCAAGATCGTGGACTGGCTCTCAGAGCGGGCCGATGTGATTGCGCGCTTTCAGGGCGGGCATAACGCCGGTCATACGTTGGTGATTGACGGCGAGGTGTACAAGCTGCACGCGCTGCCATCCGGCGTGGTGCGTGGCGGCAAGCTGTCGGTGATCGGCAACGGGGTGGTTCTGGATCCCTGGCATTTGCTGAAAGAGATCGAAACAATCCGCGCCCAGGGAGTGACCATCACCCCGGAAACGCTGATGATCGCCGAAAACACACCGCTGATCCTGCCCTTTCACGGCGAGTTGGACCGCGCGCGCGAATCGCAGAACTCGGTTGCCAAGATTGGCACCACCGGGCGCGGCATTGGCCCGTGTTACGAAGACAAGGTTGGTCGCCGGGTGATCCGGGTGGCGGATCTGGCGGATGACGCCACGTTGGAATTGCGCGTCGATCGCGCGTTGATCCACCATAATGCGTTGCGCCGGGGGCTGGGGCTGGACCCGGTGGACCGGGATGCACTGTTGGCCAAGCTGCGCGAGGTGGCACCAAAGATCCTGGCCTATGCCGCGCCGGTCTGGAAGGTGATGAACGAAAAGCGCAAGGCCGGTAAGCGTATCCTGTTTGAGGGCGCGCAGGGCGCGTTGCTGGATATCGACTTTGGCACCTATCCCTTTGTCACTTCGTCCAATGTGATCGCCGGGCAGGCGGCCACGGGCACGGGCATTGGCCCGGGCAGCATTGATTTTGTGCTGGGCATCGTCAAAGCCTATACCACCCGGGTTGGCGAAGGTCCGTTCCCGACCGAGCTGGACGACGCGGACGGCCAGCGACTGGGCGAGCGCGGCCATGAATTTGGCACCACCACCGGGCGCAAGCGCCGTTGTGGCTGGTTTGATGCCTGTCTGGTGCGCCAGACCTGCGCCACCAGCGGCGTCAACGGCATTTCCCTGACCAAACTGGATGTGCTGGACGGGTTCGAAACCCTGAAAATCTGCACCGGGTATGAACTGGACGGCGAAAAGCTGGATTATCTGCCCACCGCCGCCGACCAGCAGGCGCGCTGCNTGCCGGTTTACGAAGAAATGCCGGGCTGGAGCGANTCGACCGAAGGCGCGCGCAGCTGGGCCGATCTGCCNGCNGNGGCNATCAANTATGTGCGCCGGGTCGAAGANTTGATCCAATGNCCGGTGGCNATGCTGTCCACCTCGCCCGAGCGCGAGGATACCATTCTTGTCACTGANCCGTTTGCCGACTGATGGCTGATACGTCTGGTCTTAGTCACAAGGCGCGCCGTCGCTGGTCCTTGGTGATTTTGTTGGTGGGATTGCCGGTTTACATCATTGCCGTGGTCACGGTGCTGAACCTGCTGGGCCGCCCGCCCTTCATCGTGGAACTTCTGGTGTATATCGCCCTTGGCGTGGTCTGGGTTCTGCCATTCAAGGTTTTGTTTCGCGGTGTTGGCCAGGCCGACCCCAGGGACGAAGAAGAATCCTGACACCGGTTACTTGGCGATGATCTGACCCGTGATGGCCTGTCGCGGGCGCGTAGGGAATTGACCGTCTCTGTCATTTCAAACTGAGACACAACCCATGGCCATAGTGCGACGCGATACTTGTTGCGCGCTGCTCATCAAGCCCTTGCGGGCTTTCTTCGCGGTGGCAGGGAACTGGTCGAACACAGGTCACAAAAAAAACGGCGATCGATGAACGACCGCCGTTTTTGGCAAGTATTTGGTGTCCGGTTGCCGGATCAGCCAACCTCGCGGGTGTCGGGGCGAAATCCGATCTGACCAGAGGCAGTAAACCGTCCGCCGCCGGTCTTTTGGATCTTGCCGTCACGCAGCAACTGTCCGAAGGACCGCAACCCGTCTTCGCGGTTGAATTTGTCCTCTTTGATCTGGCGAATCTTGTTCATCAGCTGCGGACGCGAGAACTGGTCGCGCCCTTCGACAAAGGACAGATAGGCGGCGGCGGCCTCCAGCATGTCTGGCAGCTCGGTCGCGCCCATTCGCGTGGCAAAATCGGCAAACCCGCCTTCACCCTCGGCCGTGCCGACGTGATCGGCGTCTTCCAGCGGAACAGTCATCACACGGCGCGGGCGAACACCCCCCCGGCGGACCTGGCCAGCGCCTTCGTCGACACGCTGTTCAGCCACCAGTTTCAGCGGGGCAGAGCGTGCATCGGCGGCAGGACGAAGCGGGCGCTTGCCCCCGGTGGTTGGACGGCGCGGACGAACGACACTGGCCAGATCCTCGCGATAGGCATCGTCATCGGTATGCTGGCCCACAGTGCCACCTGCCGAACGTTCGGCTTGCGCGGCGGCAACGGCGGCACGCATGTGGCTGTAGGTTTCGCGGCTGGTAGAGGTTTCGGGATCGTCTAGCTTTTCATCGGCGGCATCCATCAGGCGAGACAGGTCGGCCACGTCTTCGCTGACGGTGGGTGCCATCACAGAAGCTTGGATGCCATGCGTTGCGACTTCTGGTTCGGCGGTGTCCACAGCAGCCGGGGTGGCATCGAAATCGTCGGTTTCGGGGGTCAGTTCCGCCTCGACCGAGGCCAGTTCGCGCAGCAGTTCGGCCTCATCCTCGACCGTCAGAGAGCTAACTGCGTGGGCCTGATTGTCTTCAACTTCTTCTAGGTCACCAGCCTCAATTGCGGCCTGCAGGTCCGAACGTTTGACCTTGACCACCCGGGCTCGCAGCGGCGGTTTTTGCGCATCAGGCGCATGATCAGCATCCGCGCCCAGAATATTGTCAATGTCGTCGCTGATCTGGTCGTCGATACCATCATCGTCGTCCAGATCGTCAAACAGCGCAGTGGCGTCTGACACGGTCTGGTCCTGCGCGTCGTTGGCCATTTCGTCATGGCTTGCATCCAACTGGTCCAGCACCCGCGAAATCTCGTCATCTGCGGCTTCGATTGCAGGCGACACCGGTTGGTCTTCAACATCCGCGTTCAATGTCTGCGTGATGTCGTGGGCAACGCCGGCGACAAACGGCTCGGCGTGCTCGTCCTCGGTATAGTCGTCAGATGCGACCACCTGGTCATTTTGCGAGACAACGGCGCGGATGCGCTGAAGCTTTGCCGCAATGCTGTCAGCAGCGGGAATGAACTCTGGTTTCGGCTGAGGCGCAGGCGCGGCAGGGGTTTGGGCAGGGGTGTCGTCAGAGGTGATATCCTCGGCGATGTCTACTGCGACGTCCTCTGCGACGTCGTCAACGCTTGCGGCCATAACCGCAGCAACAGCAGCACTGTCGTCTGTCAGGTCTCCAGGCGCGGTTTCAACTTCGACGGTCTCGACGACCTCCGCAATGATTGTCTCTTCGATAACCATTTCGACGGCTTCGGTTTCGGAGGCTTCAGTTGGCGCAGCTTCGACAAATTCGGATTCGGTCACTTCTGCTTGGGCAACTTCGACCTCGGCTTCTGTCTCGGCGGTCTCGATTCCGGCAGCCTCAGCTACGGTTTCTGTTTCGGCAATTTTAGTTTCAACGACCTCGGCAACGGGTTCGGCGACGACCTCAACAACGGGTTCGGCCACATTGGCTTGCGCAACCTCAACCTCCGCCACATCGGCCTGGGCCGCAGCTGCCTTGGGTATTTCAACCGGCGTCTCAGCAACTTGGACCGCTGCAGCCTCAGGCTGAGCAACAGTCTCGGGGGGGGGTGCTGTGGCGCGCAGCAGGATGCCGCTTGCGCTGGTGCTGGCCTCGACCTGGCGGGAAATCTCGCGCTGGGCAATGCGCGTCAGCATTTCTGCGTCCGGTTGCGGTGGTTCGGCACCAAAATACCGATCGTCCGAGGCAAGATCGCGGAAGTACTCGGCAATCGCTTTCATAGTGCCAAAAGAATCGTCAAACCCTTCAAGGGTGCAGGAAAAAGTGCCGTAAGAAACGGTTAGAACTTTGTTGTTGAGTACCATGGGATGCTCGTCCTCTACAGTATTATCTCGCCGTGTTTACCATGCCCAGGGCGACCAAAGCGGCCCGAATCTGTGCAATTGAACGTATCATTTTGTGTTCAGATTGTGATCTGTTTCCATTATTGGCATAAAACCCGGCATGAGCGCGCCTATTGTTCACTCTTTGGAGCCTGTTTCCCTGGTCGGGGGCGGAATCGTTGGGAAAAACGACCTGGCCGTGGCGTTGGGCTATGCGCCAACGCTGGTTGCGGCTGATGGCGGGGCGGCGGTGGCGCTGGCGGCGGGGCATGATCCGGTTGCGGTGATAGGCGATTTTGATTCTCTGTCGCTTGCGGATCGGGCGCGCATTCCACCAGATCGGTTGTTTCCTATTCGCGAACAGGACAGCACCGATTTTGACAAGGCGCTGCGCAGCATCTCGGCCCCCTTGGTGCTGGCGATCGGCTTTTTGGGCGGGCGGGTGGATCATCAACTGGCGGCATTCAACACGTTGGTGCGCCATGCAAACCAGCTTTGTGTGCTGATTGGGCCGCAGGAGGTTATCTTTCACGCGCCGCCCCGGTTGGATCTGGATTTGGCGCCTGGGGACATACTGTCATTGTTTCCACTGTTGCCGGTATCCGGGATATCGCGTGGTCTGGAATGGCCGATAGACGGGCTGGCGCTGGAACCGGGCGGGCGGATTGGCACGTCGAACCGGGCGTTGGGGCCGGTACATCTGACCATGAACGTGCCGGGGGCGCTGGTGATCGCGCCACGGGCCGCATTGGGCGCAGTTATGCGGGCATTTGCACCGGATCAGAGGCTGTCCTTCGCGCCCGAGAATGGGACTGGGGCTGGCTTTGCTGGCGGGCCAAAACCTGCGCGCTGGCCCGCTCGCGGAGGATAATGTAAAGGCCGGCAGCCATGGTGATGCAGATACCAACTGAGGCCAGCATGTTGGGCAGGTCGTGAAATACCAGCCAGCCCAAGCCGGTGGCCACCGGAATTTCCAGATACTGCATTGGTGCCAGCGTCGCCGCAGGGGCATAGCGCAGCGACCAGGTCATCAGCAAGTGGGCCGCTGTACCCAGCAGGCCGATGCCACCCAGCAGCACCCATTCCGACGCCGAGGGTACGATCAGGGTTAACGGTTCTATCTCCAGGCTTTGGCCAATCAGCACTGCGGGCAGAAGTATGATGGTGGCCATAACTCCGCTGACCGCCTGCAGGCCAACCGGGTCGGTGTCTTTGGCGATCTGGCGGGTGACCAGTATGAACAGGGAAAACACCACAGCGACAGCTAAGGGCCACAATGCGGGCAGGCCGACTTCGGCAAAGCTGGGCTGGATCACCAGCAGGGTTCCGACAAAGCCGACGATGCAGGCGATCAAGCGGCGGCCGCCGACCTCTTCCTTCAGGACGTATTTGCCAAGCAGCAGCATCAGGAAGGGCATCACAAAAGCAATCGCCACAGCATCGGCCAGCGGCAGGTATTGCAGGGCGGTGAACATCGCCCCGATCCCGGCGATATGCAGCAATGTTCGGATCACCGCCAATCGCAGTACCCGCCGGTTCATCCGCCAGATCCGGCGTGTGGCAATGACCAGTGGGATCAGCACAATCGCCTGCACCGCAAAACGCACCAGTAAAAGCTGGCCCAATGGCACTGACTGGCCCAAAATCTTGGCAACCGCGTCGCCCATCGGTGCGACAACGCAGAACCCCAGCATAAGAAGTATACCCAGTACGGGCCGATCCTGTGACATAACACCCACGCTATTCTTGAGGCGAGCAGTATGCAAGCACAGGTTGCATTGACCAAAGGTTAACGCGTCTTCCCGCCGGTTGCCGGAGTCCTTTCAGCAGTTTGGCACGTTCACTGCCAGCCCACCCAGCGAGGTTTCTTTGTACTTGCTGCTCATATCCTGCCCGGTCTGGCGCATGGTTTCGATACAGGCGTCCAGCGGCACAAAGTGGCTGCCGTCACCGCGCAGGGCCAGACTGGCAGCCGTTACCGCTTTGACCGCGCCCAGCCCATTGCGTTCGATGCAGGGCACCTGCACCAGCCCTTTGACCGGATCGCAGGTCATGCCCAGATGGTGCTCCAGGGCAATCTCTGCGGCGTTTTCAACTTGCGCCGGGGTTCCGCCCATCACGGCGCATAGCCCGGCGGCGGCCATGGCGCTGGCGCTGCCGACCTCGGCCTGGCATCCGGCCTCGGCGCCCGAGATTGACGCGTTGTACTTGATCAGACCACCGATGGCGGCGGCGGTCAGCAGAAAGTCCTCGACATGCGACGGCGCGCTGCCGGGCACATGATCAAGGTAATAGCGCAAAGTGGCTGGCAACACACCTGCCGCGCCGTTGGTGGGGGCGGTGACGACCTGACCTCCGGCGGCGTTCTCTTCGTTCACTGCCATCGCAAAAACGCTCATCCAGTCGTTGATGGTATGTGGTGCGACCTGGTTCAGGCCGCGTTCGGCCAGCAAGGCGTCATGGATACCTTTGGCGCGGCGTTTCACCCCCAAGCCACCCGGCAGAACGCCAGTACCGGCCAAACCGCGTTCGATGCAATCATTCATCACCTGCCACAGGCGTGCGGTTCCTTTGGCCAACGAGATCTTGCTGGCGCGAGAAATTTCGTTGGCGCGTTTCATCGCGGCGATGGATTTGCCGCTGGACGCGGCCATGTCCAGCATTTCGGCGGCGGACTGAAACGGGTAGGGCACCGGCGCGCCCTCGTCTGTCGCTTTGCCTGCGGCAAGCTCCTCCTCGGACATTACAAAGCCGCCGCCGATCGAGTAATAGGTTTGTTGCAGGATGACGTCACCTTGAGCATCGGTGGCTATCAGGATCATGCCATTGGCATGGCCCGGCAACACGCGGTCAAAGTCAAACAACAGATCTTGCCCCGGGTTGAAGTGCAAACTGCCCAGCCCGTCAGGGGTGACAGTATGGGTGGAGCGGATCGTAGCCATTGTCTGATCCGCCGCGTCGGCATCATATGTTTCGGGCACGAACCCGGCCAATCCCAGAATGGTCGCCCGGTCGGTGGCGTGGCCAACTCCGGTAAAGGCCAGTGACCCGTGCAAAGACGCGCGCAGTCCGGCGAATTCAAAGGGCGAGGCGCGCATCAGGTCAAGGAACCGCGAAGCCGCCACCATTGGCCCCATCGTATGGGACGAAGATGGGCCGATGCCGACCTTGAACATATCGAAGACAGACAGGAACATTCAGGTGGGGGTCCCTTCGGGTGGGTTTGGATAGGTTGGGTTGGTGAAAGGCCTGGGGTCAAGCCCTTCGGCCAGATTGGCAGTGTGGACCGAGGGGCGGGTTTCCAGCGCGGCCAGCAGGCGTTGCAGGTGTGGGGTATCGGACAGGGTGAACCAGCTGCGGTTGGCCTGTGCCGGATAAAGCGCCATCCAGCGCATCAGGCAGGCTATATACAGCGTCAGGGCCGATGGCATTTCTGGCGACAGCCAGGTCGGGGTTTTGGCTGCCTGAGTGTCGAGCTGCTGCAAGTGGCGGCGCAGGCGGGGGGTGATCCCGGCGCGCAGGGCCGCCTGATGTGCCGGGTCGGGGCCGGTGTATTTTTCCGGGTAGAACAATATGCGCAGCTCTGCGTGCAGCGTATTGGCGGTGAAGAATAACCATTTCAGGAAATCCCCGCGCGCCGGGTCACTGGGCGTGGGGGCCAGGGTTGCGTGGGTGTCAGCCAGCCACAGCAGGATGGCGCCGGTTTCAAACAGCGGGCCCTGAGGTGTTTCTAGCACCGGAATCAACCCGCTGGGGTTCAGCGCCAGATACGCGGGCGATGTCTGGGCGTTGACACGCCGGTCAACCAGCGCCGTTTCGTAGGGCGCGCCAATCTCTTCCAGTGCCAGCCGGATGATCAGCGAGGCATTGTCCGGGGCATAGTGCAGGCGATAACGGGTGCTCATCCCGGTAAGATAGGGCATGGGTACAGCGGCGTGTACCTTAAACCGACGTTTGTAGTCGGAAACGCGGTATGGGGCTGGTGTCCGCTTCGCGTCAGGCGGGTGTTTTGCGCCGCGCTGCCATTGCCATCCCATCGCGCAGATTGGCGGTCAGCAAGGTGATATTTGTGGCGCCTGCAATCAGTTCTACTGCCTGAATACTATAGAACACCGCATCAAACTGCCCTGATCCGGCACGCAAGGCCAGAAACACGGCGCTGGGCAGCAAGATCAGCAGGCCGTTTGCGGCGATGATTTTCATCCGCCGGGATTTGCTAAGCGCGGCTTCGGTGGCGCCCGCAGTTGCCACGGCAGGGACCAAAACCATCATCTCCCACAGGATCAGGGCCTTTGTCTGGGCGATCAGTACGTGCGAGCCAAACAGCTCTGTCACAATAGTTGAACTCCAGAAGGTGGCGATGGTGAGCAGGGCAAGGGATCCGGCGGCGGCGTGAAGTTTGGGAATCATGGGGGCCTCATTTGCATAGCGCGCTATGCAAGTGAATCCTGTACCGTATGAGGTTTTCCAAGAATGTGTCGGCCGGGTATCTGGCCAATCACATGGCTAGGTTGTTTGCCACTGGGCTGCACAAACGTATTCAGCCATTGGGTCTGGCGCCGACGCAATTCATGGTACTGCTAGAGCTTTGAGCGCAGGACAGGCTGACCCAACGCGATCTGGTGCAACGAGTCGATGTCGAGCAGGCAACGATGGCCAACACCCTGCGCCGGATGGAGCGCGACGGGCTGGTCGAGCGACGTCCATGCAAAGGTGACAAGCGGGCACGGATCGTGTGCCTGACGGACCGGGCGCGCAGCCTGCAAGGCCCGGCGACACAGACTGCATTGGCGCAGAACACTGCGGCGTTGGCCGGGTTAAGCGCGCAAGAACAGGATCAGTTGAACGATTTGATGGCCCGGGTGATCGCGACGATGCGGCGGCTGTAAATTCACGATTCACAAATCGTTAACCAGGGGGCACTAGGATTTCCGCAACTCTAATGCGGAGCGTGGTCATGTTTGTTCGGGTTGCACTAATCGGCTGGTTGATCAGCGCACAGGTTGGGATGGCGCAAGACGTGCTACCGTTTACTGCGCAGGATTTCGATGTGTCTGATCTGGTTCAGACCCTGCCTGACAAGACGCTAAAAACCCTGCGTGAGCGGCCTGAACAGTTTATTGAAACGGCGACAGAGCTGATCCTTGG
>JGI24025J20009_10002893_pt1 | contig 11984 bp, 13 predicted proteins | sample Cruoilmetagenom3_FD_20009 | JGI IMG/M metagenome (IMG submission 20009)
TTTCNCGCTCATAGAGTGCCCCTAAGTGTCCACCATCGATAGTGGACACTAACGCACCAAAATCAGCGACGTTAGGCGGGGGAGACCGGACGCTTACCCCGAATGTATCGAATGGCGCACACAACGTCTTCTTGACGATTAAGAACCCACGAAACGCGTCCGCAGGTCAGCTTTTACAATCCAAGCTCCGGTTCGCAATTTCTTCGTTTAAAACTCTGTAGTAAATATAGATGGGATTTAAGTAAAAAGCAGTTTCAAATATCTGGTCTTCCATCGCCCTAATATTGCCTTGCTGGGCATAACTCATACATAGTTCCGCATCTGTCTGTTGCGATAAATCTGGATCGGCATTGGTCGTGCAACCTGAAAAAAGTATTGCCATCACTATTACCAACTTTTTCATTGTGTTTCCTTCCTGAACGCTTTTCACATAAATCAATAAATTTTCGTTACACCTAGTGTCAACTGTCAGATGACATAGTGGCGTAAGGATGTGTCGGCCAAAAAGCTATTGAATCCGCTCATCATACACTACTTCCCCTGCCTAAGCTCCTCCCCAAACCACTGTTCCATCTCTTCTAGCGACATGCCCGGGTCGAATGGAACGCGTGGCCTACCGTTAGGCGACATCGAATGATCACCCGACCTGTGATCGACACGCCGCTTGTCGGCCATCATCCCAAACAGTTTTGCTTTGCCCGTGATGGCGGCCACCGCCGCACTGGGTTGTCCGTTGTTCATTGCCAGCTGGCGGGCTTCCTCGAACTCTGAAAGGGCTTGTTCAACGGCGAACAATGTTTGCCCCTCGGCCAACTGGAGCATCTCGTCGACCCTTGCTGCAACCTTGCGGTCCGTCAGAAGCCGCGAGGCGGCTTGCCACACGGTTTCGGGCTTGGTGCCCGCCGACACGTCGTAAGCCTGTCTGTAAGCCGCCGACGCGCTTCCAGTGTCGATGTACGCCTGAACAAACGCTTCTTGTTTGACTGTAAGTTCCATGCTGTTAACTCATCTGTTTGGCGACGAGGGTTGTAGCTTCAGCAAGCGGGCACTAACGATCACCAAAACACATCTGCGAAAAGTTATCCCGGCCATGTTTACCGTGAAATTTCGCCATATCGATACCCAATTGTTACCCTATATGAAGTGTATCTTATATTACCATACTAATATGTTGAAAAACAATATTAAATATGTATAAAGCAGCTGATTAGTAATCAGCTAGTATATTGGCGAGACAAACGTGACGCGGGAATACGATTAGAAAGAAACTTCGAAATTCGTCGCCAGAAGATGACCGCCTTCAACACTATTATTAATAATGCGGGACCCCTTGGGACCCACTTTCCCATACTTCAGCAATACAACTCTTGTAATGGGGGAATAGCTGAAAGGGGTCCCGAGGGGTCCCAAATATGTTCAGTTAAAAAGAATTGATGTCGTTAACAAGGACCAGCCCAATGTATCTAGCCCCGTTCGACCTTATTTTTTCGAATCTTTTTCCAAGCTGTTCGCCCCACCTACTATGTGACATGGGCGTTTCACCTCGATCCTTTTTCCATTTGGAATAATTCTCATAAAGTTCCGCTGCTTTCATCCAAGCCCTTCCGCTACGCCCATCATTCGGAACCACTTTGCAGTTTTCTTCTATCCACATATCAATTGTTGACTGCGCCGCGAAGTAATCGGCCGTTTCCGCATCAACGGCCGAACAGGTTCCCAACTTACGCCCATTTTCCATCCATTTGTTGTGGCCTTCCATTAGCCAATACAACACGTATGCTGCTTCTGATCTTAATCGTTCTGGTAAACCCGCATCCGCAGTCTTAACGAAGCTGGCCTTGAAGGGCACTATGCGAAGACGTGATTTAAGCCCTGCATCTGTGCTGCGGATCTGTGGGCGGTGATTGCCAAGAACAATGTGCTTATGCGTTCGTTCAAATTCGAAGAAGTTACCACGCATAAATCGTGCTGAAATTACCGCATCGCCCGACAGTTCCTTGATTTTAGATTCAGACCAAAACGAGCTGTCTTCAACTTCACTAGATACAGCCAACCGAACACCGCGAAGATTTGCTAGTTCTGTTGGATGTCTTTCGTTGGTTGATGTCATCAGGACACTTGCTGGTATTTTTTTGGAATAATCACCAAGGGCGAATTGAACGAGGTCGATCAAAGTGTTTTTTCCATTACGTCCATCGCCTATGACTAAACCCAGCCAGTGGTCTTCGATCGCGCCAGATAGCGTTGAACCCAACATGACCTGCAAAAAGTTTTCTAGGTCTTTGTCATCCAACGTTATTTCCTGTAGGAATTTTTTAAACTGTTCACCACCATGTTCGCAGGGTGCGACCGCCGTAATTTGTGTAATATTTTGTGTTGGATCATGTTCTGTCCTAGTCATTGTCCGCAGGTCGTAGGTGCCGTCTGGGGTATTCAGTAGGTAGTTGTTCGCATCTAGGGCGGCCCCATCTCTCGCAAATACTGGATCGGCCTTGGCTAATCGTTCAACCCCATTAGCGAACGCAGCTTTTCGCGGTATTTTATCGCCGCTAGCTGACGTGCGACCCATGCTGCGGGCGAAGTGAAAGGCAAGTTCTGTGTTTTCCCATTTCCAGCGGGTGCCATCCCATTGAAGCCAAGATTTGTGCGGGTGGCTATAGATCAGAATATCTTTGAATTGTGCCGCGAAAGATATGGCCACACCATCTTCAGAATTGTCCTGATTAAGTGCTTGGATCACGTCATTGTCGAATCCAGTCGAGTAAATATCGTTAGCCGTTCGATTGCCCGTGCTGCAAAGTTCAAACTCAACGATACCTGTGGAATGCTTGTGGTGCTTGCGTGTTATCGCAGCTATGTCGGCACCGTTTTCCTTAGCAATCGCAATAACTGTTTTGATGGTGACGCCTTCGCCACTTTGGAACGTTGACCATTTTTTTTCGACTTCACCAGTTTTATATTTTGAACCACTTGAGGACCAGTTGTCGGCAATTGCCATTCCAATGGCGGATCCGACAAAATGGTCGTGTAACCCCATTAGAACACGGTTCCATTCTTCGTAATCGCAATCGGCAGGGATGCAGTGCAGAAGTTCGATTACTTCATCGACTGATTGTTTATTATTGCCATTGGTACTGGGGCTGAAAACAACCTGACGACTGTCGACTTGCTGGTTGTCAATATCTTTGGCTGTTTGCCAAAGTTTATCGCTGTCCAGCGGTACTCCATCTATGTCGATGATCGTGTGGCCCTCAGCACCCGGTGGATGACTGGGCGTATAGAATGCACTATCGGCACCAAATTTCGAGCTATCAACTACTCCTTGCAAGCCGAGTTTTTCGGCCAGCATTGCGGGAATCCGTTTGTCGGTGAGTTTTGCTTTGGAGGCATAATTCGAAAAAGTAATAGGTTTGTCGAGTCGCAGAACAATTCTATATCGAGGCTTTTCCGGCGAGTGGCTGAAACTTGTGTATAGAACGGCGCAAAATCCAGCGGCTTTGATGCGATCACAAGCATCTTCGGGGGAAATTGGCACTTCACCAGTTTTTTTATTTTCTTCAACATCTAACGCAACAGCTGATCGCATTTTTAACGCAACACCTTTACGACGTGCACCTTCGAATGAAGCAAACGACAATGCTGGTCCGTCCTTATTCTCGCGAACAACGTGACTGGAAACGGAATCCGAAAAGGACTGCCAGGATTGCGTTTCCTCAACGCCTATAGCGGGGCCATGATTATTCACTAAGCATGGAAAGTTTGTAATTGTGAGTTCACTGTTTTCCATAGTTATTCACCCCGAACGAGATGGGCTTTTTGTTCCCATGCTTCGATCTCGCTGATTTTCCAGTATCGGAAGCGGCCAATGTAGATTGGCTTGGGGAAGTCCATATCCGGGTTTTTCAGCCAGCGGTGCAAACTTACTGAAGTAACCCCATATCGTTCCCAAACCTTCCGAGCAGGCAGATAGGGACCGCTGTAACCTTGCTCGTGGGTTCCAGAGTTTTCGTTACGGGTGATGGCTGTACTTTTTATCGTGTCCATTTTAACCTCACGTATTTCCAATTTCTTACGTGGTGTTATTCCAATGCTTTTCACCGGGGAAGCGATACAGCCCGTATCTCAATAACTATTCAGGTGTGCCTTTTTGGGGTAGATTTCCGATAGATATTAAATTCTCTGGAATGTCATTTATTCCGTCGGCCATCCTATCTTCGTGGAGTTTTATATATTTCCGAACGGTTGATTCAGCTACGTTGAACTTCTCAAAACACTCTGCATATACCGCAGTTTTTTTGATATTGTCTGTTTCGGTCCGATGTTTGAAATATTTGGATACCGTTACCGCAAACATAATGTCACCATAAGTTTTAGATTGTCCTCCAGCGGAGTTGCACCATTCGCCAGTTACTAACTGCGCCAATAGCTCGCGTTCGCCTAAACCGAGTGGTTCGTTTGAGCGAAGGATTTCCGCAAGCTCCCGACCTTCACTTCGATATTTGTACTGTATCAATTTTCCCGCACGAACTATTGCATTCAGGAAAGTTACATTAGTGCCGTTTGTCATTGTGCATGCTCCACATTATTTTCTGTTTTGTTGTTGGAGGCTTGCTCAACTATGAACTGATTCCACAGATCAAAAGCTTCTGAAATTTCGCTGGAATAGGTATGCTGATTATAAACACCGACTATTCCTCCAAATGAACCTGACACGTGGTTGAGTGCCTTTTCAGCGACCTGAAGGTTAACTCCTAATCGAGCCATGTTGCTAGAAACCGTTCTTCGGAGGTCGTGTAACGTCCAATGGGGGATTGTTGCTATCGGGCTTTCGTTTTGTGCAGCGTCCAACATGAGCTTATCGAGGCGTTTTTTTGCGACCGAATACCCGCTTACATGTGTTGTGCCGTTTGTTGTGAAAATAAACCCAGCCCCACTTTCAACTCGTGGAATTGCGTCAAGCGTATCGAGTGCGACACGTGATAGAGGAACGGGATGCCTTCTATCGTTCTTGGCCCGCCTTGCTGGAATGGTCCATAAATCATCATGTATTTCAGATTCCGCCATAGCCGCCACCTCGTCAAGCCGCTGGCCAGTTAACAGAAGAAGTCGGAACAATGACCCAAATGGAGAGCCTTGCCGTTCCGTTGCCTTCCAGAACCACCGAATTTCATCGTCAGAAAGGTAACGATCGCGACTCTGTTCCTTACCGGGAGGCTTAACTCCTTGAGTTGGCGTAGATTCAATAATGTCTCTAGACAAAGCCCAGTTAAACATCTTGCGAACCGCTGCTAGCGTTCTATTGGCCATGATCGGGGCAGGGCGGTCGGCTATACCGTCGAGTAACTCAATTACGTCTCGTCGGGAAATATCGTGGATCTTTCGACCTCGCCATTTTGGAAGGACTTCGACGGTGAAAATCCTATTAGTTTCCTTCGCGCTTCTATTCTTACTTGCGTGCCGCTTTAGGAAATCCGCAATTACATCGTCGATTAAATCACGCTGCTGCTTATCACGTTTTCCTTGGGCGGGATCATTGCCTTCTGCAACAATTTGTAAAGCTTTGCGCGCTTTGGCACGCGCGTCTTTTAAACTGAATGCAGGGTAGCCACCTATCGTAAATTTTTTTGTGCGACCCGCATATCTATACCGGACGGCCCATGATTTTGCCCCTTTTGGCTGCACAACCAAATAAAATCCGGGCAACATACCATCAGGGATTTCCAACCGTTTATCCGGGTTGGGTTTTACTGATAATATTGCCTTTTCTGTCAAAACCTTGGTCATTTATTTCCTTAGGGTAACAGCTGGGTAACAAGAATGGGCCGTTAGGTGTCGTTAGCGCCTGTTTGCTATGTTAAGCTAACTTAAGGAAATATAGTAATTAAATGAGTAATTTCAAGCGTTCCACGTGCCGTCACGGAGGCACAAGTGATTACGTTAAGCCTGACTTCTAATCAGCAGGTTGCAGGTTCGAGTCCTGCAGGGGTCACCATTAAAAACAAAGACTTAGCGGAGGATTGGCCAAACTCACTTTTGGTCTGGCGAGCACATGGCGAGCACTGCGCACAATTTCGCGCATTTTGGCGTAGTTGATGGCTACACGTGATTGCATCTTGATTTCGACTTGCTGCAATGAGCCAGAGGTATGACCAACTCCAATACCCCGCACTCAGCAGGGGCAACAATGGGACGAGTTGAGGATGACGTTTACTTTTCATACTGCAGTAGTCTCACGCATTCCCGACAAGAAAACCTCGGATTCCTGGATCACTTTTGTGAGGGGGAAACCCAATTCAGACGTTGAGCAGGCCATACCAGAATGGCTGATTCTGTTGCTAAGAGGGTTGCGCCCAAGTTCGCAATTAATGCTCTTCTTCAACAGTGTTGGTCCAAGCTTGCCACCCGAAAGTGGACTTGTCCGCATTTAGTTTCGAACACCTAACTCATTTACGCAGCCCTTCTTTCAAATGCGAGGGGACTTTTGCCACCTAGCGTAGAATGCCTGCGACGTGGATTATAAAACCCGTTAATGTATTCAAACAAGGCCAATTCAGTCTGCCTGCGCGTTTGCCATGTGTTTCGCCAGATCAACTCGGCCTTGAGGGTTTTGAAAAAAGTTTCCACGACCGCATTATCATAACAATTTCCCTTGCCACTCATAGACACCAGAAAGCCGTGTTTCTTGAGCACCGCTCGATAATCGTTTGAGCAATACTGGCTGCCTCGATCTGTGTGATGAATGCAGCCCTTTGGCGGTTGGCGAAGGGCTACGGCCATCTCCAGTGCTCTTATTGCCAAATCACGCTTCATGCGATTGCTGACAGCCCAACCGATAATACGACGGGAATACAAATCCAGTATAACTGCCAAATACAACCAGCCCTCTGATGTCCATATATAGGTGATGTCCCCAGCCCACTTCTGGTTTGGGCCACTCGCAGTGAACTTTCGATCCAGCATGTTTGGTGCAATGTTAAAGCTGTGATTGCTGTCCGTAGTCACCCGCCGACTGGCAGGGCATGTCTACATACCCAAGAGGGATATGTTTCCGTGTCCTGAAAGCCTTTATGCCATTCTGGCACATCAGCCTGCCAACACGATGGTTACTGACATCAAAACCTAATTCTTGAAGTTCTTCAGCCATGCGGGGGCGGCCGTAGCTTTGCAAGCTAAGTTTGTGCTGTTCCCGAATATGGGCCAGTAAAACCATGTCATCCATCGCCCGGCAGGCGATTGCAAAGCAATCTGCCGTGAGGGGCGCTGCCGCTGGCTCATGGGCCGTGTTCGCCAAGAACGATAGCCTCCAGAGCTAACCTGCATGACGCGACACAGGCTTTCAATCGGATAAATCTTCTTATGCGCCTCAATGAAAGCGAACCGCCTCATTTTTGACTCGCAAAGAAACCTATCGGCGATTGCTGCGCATTCACCTGTCGGTCAGTGGATGGCCGCCTTTTTTAGTATTTCCCCCTCCTCGCGCAATATACGGACTTCTTTGCGAAGGCGTATATTCTCCGTTTCAAGGTCGGTATGAGGCCCAGACATAAGAGCGTCATCTTGATCTTTTTGGACCCAGCGATTCAACGTCGAAAAACCAATGCCTAAATCTTCAGCAACTTGCTGGCGCGTCAAACCACTTGTTAATGCCAAGCGAACTGCTTCGTTGCGAAATTCTTTTCCGTGTCTCGGTGCCATGTTCTGTCTCCTTGATGGCTAAAGTGCTATCAAGTGCTCGAAACTTTCTGCGGACAAGTCCACAATAATGCCGGTCAATAAAAGCGTCGTCAGAAATCGCCAGTCGATGCTGCTGAATATCCCGCGCGCTTGTCCAGCGGATGCCAAAACTTCTAGCGCAATCGACAAGGGTACAATCTGGACGGCTGGCATTTGGAGAATAAGTCCAGCCATCAGAACTGCCGAGAACCCGAAACCGGAATACCCGCGGATAAAAGCTGCGGCGAACACCACCAATGCAGCCCAAAGCAGCGGGTAACCGGATAAACCGAGAGCACTTTCCAATTTGAGACCCCTCCTAGAATCCCGACACAATACGAAAAATGCTACCCGCGCATATATTACCCAATTAGTCTTGGTTTAGAGCATATTACGAACGAAATGTAGTCTCCTAATACGGGAGGGTGCCCCGGATTGGTCGGTCATGGTGAAAATGACTATCGGTTTGAGGCGCGAGAAAGTGATACTGAACGGAAATCTAGTTCGGCCAAATATCCCTTATCGAAGATGGCAAGGAGTTGCGTACATCCTGTATCTCACCTTCGCTTATCCGAGAGTTCAAAACAGCAAACACTGCATAGATGTCCTCTTCTCCCCGATATTCGGGATACTCCCGGATATCGGCGTTGATACGCGCGATGAAAGAATCCTTGTTGCGATCTTTCAGAGGTGTGTCAGACGGTCGCCAGCCTTCGTAAAAAACGCCGCGAATGAGGATGGGAAACTGCGCTGACAACTGTGCGGCTTCGTTGTGACCAAGCAGGTCGCGCAGGTTTGTCAGTGTTGCACGGAGCAAATGGAACACCCCCCGTTGATTACTCCAATCGAGACGATCAGCCAATTCGTTGATCCATTCATGTGTCAGTTGAACGGTGTGGTCGATGACTTCTAGGCCTTGTTTACTCATAACGATCTCCTTTCAATAATGGAAATATTCCCTCTGAACCACAGGCAGCGTAACACCTTTTTCTTCTTGATAGGTTGATCTCGGTCAACGTTCATATTCATCAAAGGTTGATTTAGATCATATCATTCTGACAAGATTAGTGGTTAATTCAACAAAGGTTGGCAGACCGACTCTGCTATGGGAGCGGGGTGGAATGCTCGAATTTCGTATTTGAAGTTTTCCACGTCCTCCACAAATTATAGGAGGAATACGCAATGTTTGGACTAAAAATAAATCGGCTGTTACCCTCAATTGCGGCGGCCGGAATAATGCTGGGCGGCGCAGTTTCAGCCGCCGACTTCACGGCCTGTCAGGTTACAGATACCGGCGGGATCGATGACAACAGCTTTAACCAAACCGCGTGGAAAGGTGTTCTGGACGCTCAGGAAAAACTGGGTATCGGCGGACGCTTTCTGGAATCGCAGGCTGAAACGGATTACGAGGCGAACATCGTTTCGCTACTTGGTGGGCAATGTGATGTTATCATCACCGTTGGCTTCCTGCTGGGTGATGCAACTCAGGCGGCAGCCGAAGCCAATCCGGACCAGAAATTCTCGATCGTCGATTATGCTTACGATCCGACAATTCCGAACGTTCTAGGCCAGGTGTATGCAACCGACGAGGCGGCATTTATGGCCGGCTATCTGTCTGCAGCTATGACTGAAACGGGAATTCTGGGCACATTTGGTGGCATCAACATTCCACCGGTAACGATCTTCATGGATGGTTTTGTGCGCGGCGTTAATTATCACAACGCTCAAAAAGGCACGAGTGTTGTTGTGCTAGGCTGGGATGTCGATAGTCGCGAAGGTTTGTTCACGAACAACTTTGACTCGTTGGATGACGGACGGGCCTATGCGCAGAACCTCTATGACGAGGGTGCGGATATTGTTCTTCCGGTCGCCGGTCCTGTCGGGCTGGGTTCTGCGGCGCTTGCCGATGAACTTGGTGTGGACAAGCTGAAAATCATCGGCGTGGATGCGGACCTGTATCTGACCGACCCAGCAAAACAGCACGTCTATCTGACATCGATCACAAAACGTATGGACGCGACCGTTCTGGATGTGATCGAGGCTGCGATGGAAGGCACCTTTGAGGGCGGCGTTCTCGTCGGTACTCTCGCCAATGGCGGTGTTGATTTGGCGCCTTACCATGACATGGACGCGATGGTTTCCGATGAGCTGAAGCAGGAACTTGACGCTATCCGTCAGGGTATCGTTGACGGTTCAATCGCTGTCGGCGGCTGATACGGCCTTTAATGAAAACTTTCCGCCGCCGTGGTTTAGAACCTCGGCGGCGGGTTTATCCGGTCCGGTTTCAGGAGCAGCACTTTGGAAGTCGAATTACGCAATATCACCAAGCGCTTCGGTGAAGTCGTCGCTAATGACGGCGTGAACCTGACAATCCGCGCTGGCGAGGTTCTTGGACTTCTGGGCGAAAACGGCGCCGGAAAGTCCACCCTCATGAATGTCCTTAGTGGGCTTTATCGCGCGGATGAGGGGGAAATACTGGTCGACGGCAAGCCGGTGAATTTCCAAGGCCCCGGCGATTCAATTGCCGCCGGCATTGGCATGGTGCATCAGCATTTTATGTTGATCCCCGTTTTTACCGTCGCCGAAAACGTTATTCTGGGCGTCGAACCAACGGGCAAGCTCGACTTTCTGGATTTGAAGAAAGCCCGCGCACAGGTTCGCGAGATTAATGAAAAATACGGCCTTGAGGTTGATCCCGACGAGCTGATCGAAAACCTGCCTGTGGGCATTCAACAGCGCGTTGAAATTATCAAAGTTCTGTTCCGCTCGGCCGAAGTTATCATTTTTGACGAGCCCACGGCCGTGTTGACCCCACAAGAGGTCACCGAGTTTTTCGAGATCGTCAAAACCTTGCGCGACGCTGGCAAGGCGATTGTTTTCATCACCCACAAACTGCACGAAATTCTGGATATTTCTGATCGTATCAGCGTCCTGCGACGCGGGCAGATCGTCGGTGAAGGGCATCCGAAAACCACCACACAAACCGAATTGGCCGAAATGATGGTCGGCCGTCCTGTCAGTTTTGACGTTGTCAAAGAACCGTTTGATCCGGGCGAGGTTCTGCTGGAAATCGAGGACTTGACGGTTCTGCGAGAGAATGACGATGTCGCGGTTGACGGTATCGACTTAAAAATCCGCAGCGGCGAGGTCGTCGGTATCGCCGGCGTTCAGGGCAACGGCCAATCCGCGTTGATCGAGGCCCTGACCGGCCTAACCCGCGTTGCCGGTGGCTCCGTCAACTTCGAAGGTAAAGACATCACCCACGCTTCGACAAGGGCGCGCCATCGCATGGGTTTTGCACATATCCCCGAAGACCGGCATCGCTTGGGTATGATCAAGGATTTCACCATCGCCGAGAATATGGTCCTTGATACGTATTACGATGATCGTTTTTCAAAGAGGCGCGTGATGAACTGGCCCAAGGCGTTTGAAAACTCGGCGCGGGTTGCTGCGGATTATGATGTGCGTATGACCTCGGTTCACGACACAGCTGGCCATCTATCGGGTGGCAACCAGCAAAAGATGGTCGTTGCCCGCGAGTTGTCCCGCGAAACCAAGTTCTTAATCGCAGCGCAACCAACGCGTGGTCTTGATGTCGGGTCAATCGAGTATATCCACAGCCGTATAATAAACGCCCGCGATACAGGTGACGGCGTTTTGTTTGTATCCTCGGAGCTCGACGAAATCATGGCCCTTTCAGACCGGATCGTGGTGATGTTCGAGGGCCGGATCGTTGCAGAATTCGATGCGGCAACGGAAGCACCCGACAAAAACACAATCGGATTGGCAATGGCAGGAGCTATAGCATGAACGAGCAGACAGATAAATTCTCGGAAAAACTCCTTCAGCGCGCGGCCCCCGGACGGGTCGAGTTCGAAGATATGGTCGTGGTGCCCGTTTTTGCAGTGATAGTCGCGCTTATTCTTGGAGCGGTCGCAATGCTGGCGACGAATGTCGATCTGGCGACAATCGGGCAGTCCTATATTGCGTTAGTGGTGGGGTCGGTTGGGTCAGTAAACGCCATTTCGGAAACTCTGACGGCGGCGACACCTTTGGTTTTGGCAAGCCTTGGTATGGCGGTCGGATTCAGGGCAGGGCTGTTTAACATCGGGGCGGAAGGACAGCTGTTGATCGGCGGCATGGCCGCAGTCGCCGTTGGTTTTAGTTTCGGTGGAATGCCGGGTTATATCCACCTGCCGCTGGCGTTAATCGCAGGTGCGGTTGCCGGTGGGCTTTACGCCGGAATTGCGGGTTGGCTACGGGCGGCAACC
>JGI24025J20009_10002894_pt1 | contig 11984 bp, 10 predicted proteins | sample Cruoilmetagenom3_FD_20009 | JGI IMG/M metagenome (IMG submission 20009)
GGCCATGCGGTCTATCCTGACCGATCAGGCATTGGATGATTCCATGCGCGGCGAATTGATGATGCTGCCCAGCCCAGCCTATCTGATGGAGCAAATCGACAAGGCCGATCCGGGCGCCGTGCATTCAGCGCGCAAAGGGCTTCGCTTGGCCATGGCGAATGCTTTGCAGGGCGAGCTTGAAGCGCTTTATGAACGCGCCAAGCAAATTGCCTTTGATGATCCCAGTGCGCGCGGCGCACGTAAGGTCAAGACGCAAGCGCTTGCCTATCTGGCAGCATCGGACCCAGAACGGGGAGCCACCCTTGCTGCTGATCAATATTGTGCTGCGGACAATATGACAGACCGCCAAGGCGCACTGTCGGTGCTGTCTGACCTGGAGGCAAAAGAGCGGACAGATGCTCTGATCGACTTTTATAACCGTTATCGCAGCAATGATCTGGTGATCGACAAATGGTTCTCTTTGCAGGCGTGGTCCCAGCATCCCAACGTATTGGAGCATGTCAAAGCGCTGGCCGAGCACCCTGATTTCAATCTGCGTAATCCCAATCGTGCTCGCTCACTATACATGGCCTTTGCCGGCAATCCGCAGGCGTTCCACACGCCAAGCGGAGAGGGTTATCGCATAATTGCTGATTTCATTCTGGCATTGGACCCGATCAATCCCAATACCGCCGCTCGGTTTGTGCCGTCGCTGGGGCGTTGGCGCAAAATCGAAGATGGACGTGCCGCGATAATGAAAGAGCAATTGGAACGGATCATGGCAGTGCCTAATCTGTCGCGCGATACGCATGAACAGGTTGCCCGCTCGCTTGGCTGACAAATCTGTGACCAATCCCATTGTGTGCGATGCGTTGGACGGCGTTGCGCACGGCTTCTTTGGTCATGATGGCGGGCGATTGCAGTTTGGCTATGGCGCGGATGGCGATGCGAACGCCATTCGCTCGGCCCGCAAGACAGCCTGCAAAGCCATTTNACCCGGCAGCGTTTTGGCGGCGCCGCATCAGGTTCACTCGGCTGATGTACTCAATGTCACAGATGCGTGGCCCGATGATCCAACCGGACGACCGCAAGCCGATGCGCTGGTGACGTCGCATCACGGTATCACCCTTGGGATTGTTACCGCCGATTGCGCGCCAGTTTTATTTGCTGACAAGGCGGCGGGCGTCATCGGAGCCGCCCATGCAGGGTGGCGCGGTGCCCATGGCGGAGTTCTGGAGAATACACTGGAGGCAATGGAAGCGTTGGGCGCACAGCGAGACCGGATATGCGCGGTGGTTGGTCCCACCATTGCGCAGCGCAGTTATGAAGTCGACGATGGGTTCAAACAGGCGTTTGCCAATGCGGCAAATGACTTCTTTGTACCGGGGAAGCCGGGACATTGGCAGTTCAATCTACCCGCTTATATTGTTTCGCGTTTGAAGGGGTCTGAGGTCGGGAATATATTGGACCTTGCTCTGGATACTTATGAACAAGACAACCGTTTTTATTCATTCCGCCGGGCCACCCATCGCGGCCAAACCAACTATGGTCGCCAGATTAGTATGATCGCACTTGCATAAAACTGAACTATGTATGTTTAAAAGGCGGTTGGCATTGTGCGGCATTGACGCTATCAGCGCGCCAAATCGGGGTGAGGCAAAATTCGATGCCATAATCCTGAGAGCTGGTCGGGCGGCGGTGAAAGTCACTTAACTTCCCGACAGGTTTGGTAAATTGGCACCCAGCGAATCATTGCCTGGGTGAGTGGACTGAGCAAGGTTAGGTGTAATGGCTGAATCAACAGGCACAGCAACTGCGGATATGGTCGCCAGTGACGGCGATGATGGGGTGCGGCGCCGAGATTTCATCAATATCGCAGCGGTAAGCTTTGCGGGCATTGGCGGAGCAGCCACGCTGTTTCCGTTAATCAGCCAAATGGCTCCGTCTGCTGACGTGCTTGCAGAAAGCAGCACCGAACTGGATACGAGCGGAATTGCTCCGGGTCAGGCGATCAAAGCGATCTTCCGCAAACAACCCTTGTTTGTGCGCCGTTTGACGGCTGCTGAATCGGCTGAGGCCAATGCAGTTGGCTTGGGTGATCTGCGCGATCCGCAAACTTTGGCAGACCGGACCAAAGAAGGTCACGGCGATGTTCTGGTAACAATGGGCGTTTGTACGCACCTTGGTTGTGTGCCTTTGGGTGCTGCCGAGGGCGAGAACAAAGGCGAGTATGGCGGATATTTCTGTCCTTGCCACGGTTCGCACTACGACACGGCCGGACGTATCCGAAAAGGTCCTGCGCCGACCAACCTTGAAGTTCCCGAATATGAATTCACGTCCGATTCCGTCATTCGTGTCGGCTGAAATCAGAGAGATTGATTAGATGAGCTTTTCCTGGGCACGCCAATATGAACCGAAAACCGGTGTCACCAAATGGTTGGACGAGCGGCTACCGCTGCCTCGGCTAGTCTACAACGCTGTTGGTGCCGGCTATCCGGTTCCTCGCAATCTGAACTACATGTGGAATTTTGGCGTTCTTGCCGGATTTTTCCTGGTTTTGCAGATCATCACAGGCGTTATTCTAGCGATGCATTATGCATCTGATGCAACCGTTGCCTTCGCCAAGGTTGAACACATCATGCGCGATGTGAACTGGGGTTGGTTGATGCGTTATACGCACGCCAATGGCGCCAGCTTCTTCTTCATCGTGATCTATTTGCACATTTTCCGCGGGTTCTTTTACTCGTCTTATAAGGCCCCGCGGGAGATGATCTGGCTGTTGGGCGTGGTTATCTTCCTGCTAATGATGGCGACCGCCTTTATGGGTTACGTGCTTCCTTGGGGCCAGATGAGCTTCTGGGGTGCAAAGGTGATTACCGGCCTGTTTGGCGCCATCCCTGTGGTGGGCGAGCCGTTGCAAATCTGGCTTTTGGGTGGTTTTGCACCCGACGATGCCGCTTTGAACCGCTTTTTCTCGCTGCACTTCTTGCTGCCCTTTGTGATTGCGGGCGTTGTGATCTTGCACATTTGGGCGCTGCACATTCCTGGGTCATCCAACCCGACGGGAGTAGAGGTCAAACAGGAATCCGATACGGTTCCCTTCCACCCCTATTATACGGCCAAAGATGGCTTTGGCTTGGGTGTCGTCCTGATCGTGTTTGCGATCATGGTGTTCTTCCTGCCCAACATGTTGGGCCATCCGGACAATTATATCGAAGCGAACCCGCTTTCTACGCCTGCGCTGATTGTGCCTGAATGGTACTTCTATCCATTCTACGCGATTCTGCGTGCGTTCACCTTCGACTTCCTTTTCGTCCCGGCTAAGCTCATGGGCGTGATTGCCATGTTTGCGTCGATCCTGGTCTGGTTTATCCTGCCATGGCTCGACAAGAACCCGGTTCGTTCAGGTCATCATCGCCCGCTGTTCCGCATCTTCTTCTGGATTTTGATGGCGGATATGGCCTTGCTGTTTTACCTCGGTGGGGCCCACGCAGAAGAACCGTTCATCATGCTGAGTCAGCTGGCGACGGCATATTACTTCCTGCACTTCCTCGTGATCTTGCCGATCATCAGCCAGATCGAAAAGCCGCAACCATTGCCCTTCTCGATCACAGAAGCCGTGCTTGGCAGTGATGAAACGGCAGCGGACAATAAACCTGCAGAGACTTCGGCATGAACGGCCGGCTTGAGAATATAGGAACGATTGGCTCATGATCCGTCTTATCTCCATCCTCGCCGGGCTTGGCTTTGCCATCGCAGCCCTGTGGTCCTTTGGTAATGGTGCCTATGTCGTTCTGAACGAAGGCATGGGCGAGAAATCGGCCGAATATGTGCTGCACGAAAAGGCGCGTGGCCCCCAAGGCGGCTTCAGCTTTGATGGCCCGGTTGGCAATTGGGACCGGCAACAGCTGCAACGCGGCTATCAGGTTTACAAGGAAGTTTGTTCTGCCTGCCATAGCCTGAACTATGTTGCTTTCCGCAATTTGGCTGATCTTGGTTACAACGAAGATCAGGTGAAGGCGGAAGCTGCAAGTTGGCAGGTCCCCGGAATTGATCCAAATACAGGTGAAGCGACTTCGCGCCCTGGCAAGCCGACGGACCATTTCCCGTCACCTTATCCCAATAAGGTTGCTGCTGCGGCGGCCAATAACAACGCAATTCCACCAGATTTGTCGTTGATGACCAAGGCGCGCAAAGACGGTTCGAACTACGTCTATTCATTGCTAACGGGCTATGGTGAACCGGACCCCGAGAAGCTGGCCGACTATCCAGAGTTTGAAACTCCGTTGGGCCTCTATTTCAACAAATACTTCCCCAATGTGAACATTGCGATGGCACCGCCCTTGGCGTCCGATGGGCAAGTTACTTATGCTGATGGCACCGAAGCAACGATCTCGCAAATGTCCAAGGATGTCGCAGCGTTCATAACATGGACCGCAGAACCAACCATGGTGAAACGCAAGCAGACCGGTTGGCCTGTGTTGGGCTTCCTGCTGTTCGCCACCATATTGGCCTGGCTGTCGAAGAAGCAGATTTGGTCGTCGATAAAGCCGCGCAAGGAAAGTTGACCGAGTGACGGCAAGCTCAACCTAATCAAGAAAGTTCAGCGCCCCGCCATCCTAGCGATGTTGGGGCGCTTTCTTTTTTGGGGCGATTACGATGAGCCCGAATGAATTGAAAAACCTGATTCGAACGGTGCCAGACTATCCTCAGCCTGGCATCCCGTTCCGCGACATATCGACTTTGATCGGACATGGTCGGGGCCTGCGTGCCAGCGTCGATCATTTGGCGCATCGCGCGGATCAAGCCGGAACAGTAGCGATTGCTGGGATGGAGGCACGAGGCTTCATCTTCGGTGCAGCTGTGGCCGCAGTTATGGGCATCGGTTTTGTTCCGATCCGTAAGCCAGGCAAATTGCCGGTCAAAACCATCGGTGTCGATTATGAGTTGGAGTATCGGACCGACCGTTTGGAAGTAGACCCCGGCGGGATTGGCGCGGGACAGAAAGTAGTCATGGTCGACGATTTGATTGCCACTGGCGGAACGGCGTTGCGGCTGCCAAACTGCTAAAGCAGGCAGGAGCCAGCCTTGATCATGCCTTGTCCGTGATTGATTTGCCCGACTTGGGTGGCGCGAAAAAACTGCGCGATGCTGGACTTGAGGTCCAATCATTGATGGAGTTTGAAGGCGACTAAGCCAGCAATTGGACTCTACGTGTGCTTTGCCGAATTGAACTGCAACCTTGTCTTCGATGGAGCACGGGTGCACTTGCATAGCTTATGGAATCACAACCCCTTACAATTGCACTGATTGGTGTCTTGGGCATTGGCGCCCAATGGATCGCTTGGCGCACGGGCTGGCCCGCTATTGTGTTGATGCTGTTCGCCGGTTTTATGGCGGGGCCGGTAACAGGCTTAATTGACCCAAATGCTGTCTTTGGTGACTTGTTGGAGCCAATGATCGGCATTGGCGTAGCATTGATTCTGTTCGAAGGTGGCCTCAGCCTAGATTTGCGTGAGTTGCGCCACTCGGGCGAGGCGGTCTGGCGATTAGCCACGATCGGAGTTCTGGTGGGTTGGGCATTGGGTTCAGCAGCAGGTTTTTATATCGCAGGTCTGGTTTGGCCGGTTGCCATTCTGTTTGGCGGCATCCTGGTGGTCACGGGGCCAACCGTTGTCCTGCCGTTATTACGCCAATCCAAGGTGCAAACGCGGCCCGGGTCAATCCTCAAGTGGGAAGCCATCGTAAATGATCCCACTGGCGCACTGTGCGCGGTGATCGCCTATGAGTATTTTCGCAAGTTAGCCGATTCTCCAGGGGCCTCTTTGATTGAAGTGGTTCCGCCTTTGATCATTGCCGCCATTATCGCAGGCTTGATCGGTTATGTCGCAGCACGGTTGATCGCCTTCCTGTTTCCGCGCGGCGCTGTGCCTGAATATCTCAAGGTACCCGTGTTGTTCACCGTGGTTATTGGTGTGTTTGTTGTTTCCAACATGATCGAGCATGAAGCCGGATTGGTCGCGGTGACGGTCATGGGGGTCACACTGGCCAATTTGGGCGTATCCAGCCTGCGCAGTATTCATCCGTTCAAGGAAAATATTGCCGTCCTGCTGGTGTCAGGCATTTTCATTATCTTGTCGGCCAGCCTTGAGTTCTCCGACATGAATTATTTCAACTGGCGCTTTGGCTTGTTCCTGCTGGCGCTGTTGTTCCTGGTCCGGCCGCTGACGGTGCTAATCAGCTTGTTGGGCAGCTCAATTCCGTGGAATGAACGATTGTTTGTTGCCTGGATTGCGCCGCGCGGCATCGTGTTGGTGGCCATTTCCGGCCTGTTTGCCTTGCGGCTCACCGATCTGGGGTACAGCGACGGCAATGTCTTGATTGGCCTTAGTTTCGCCGTGGTCTTTGTCACCATTGTTGCGCATGGCTTCACAGTTGATCTGGTGGCGAAGCTGTTGAAGGTAAAGGGTGCGACCCGTCCTGGCCTATTGATTGTAGGCAGTACGCCGTGGACGATGGCCTTGGCCAAGGAGATGGCCGCGCTCAAAACACCAGTGATGATTGTCGATTCAAGCTGGCAAAGGCTTGGCTCTGCCCGGCGTGAAGGCTTGCCGTTTTATCATGGTGAAATCCTGAATGAAGCGACCGAACATAATCTGGACCTAACCCCATTTCAGGTTCTGGTCGCGGCATCCGATAATGAAGCGTATAATGCGCTGGTCTGCAATGAATTCGCGCATGAGATTGGACGGGATTCGGTCTATCAATTGGGGGAGGCTGTGGATTCTGATGACAGGCATGCCTTGCCCGATTCAATTCGCGGCCGGGCCTTGTTCGAATCTGGTCTTGGCGTGTCCGATCTCAATGAAAGGCAAGCGCAAGGGTGGAATTTCCGCAAAACCAAATTGTCGGAAGAGTTTGATTTTGACGATGCGAAGGAACGACTTCCAGAAAGCGCCCATATGCTTTTACTGATACGGGCGAGCGGCAGGCTGCGTTTCTTCACGCATGCAGCGCGACCAGAACCGCACGCTGGCGACACGATCATTTCGTTTATTCCACCAACGGTAGTTACAGCTGAACAGCCTGAGATGAAACGCTCTGGCAATTCTGACCAAGATGGTACGAAACCGCAAAGGGCATAATGGTGAAGGACAAACCCGTGATCAAACCGATCAAACACAGCCTGGCCTTAGCGATGATCGCTTTAACGCTGGCGGCTTGCAACCAGACCGAACCACAGCCCCCAGCCGAACCTGTCGGGGATGAAGCGGATGCACCTGCGCCGCAGTCGATCATCCGCTCTGATGTGGAGCCGGTAGCGCCCGTAGCAGTGCTAACGCCGCTAGTTACCAGCATTTCCTTTGCCGACGGTGGTGCGCAATTGTCCGAAGGCGCTTTGGCGGAATTGGCAACTGTTCGCAGTTCGCCGCAGATGGCAGTGGGCGGCCCGATTATTTTGGGTGGGCACAGCGATGCCGCTGGCAGTGATGCAGCCAATCTACGCGCCTCGGCGGCGAGAGCAGAAGCGGTGGCTGAATGGTTGGTGGATATGGGCGTCGCGCGCGATCGCATCACTGTGATCGCTTTTGGCGAGCAAAACCCGGTCGAACCCAATGCCAAACCCGATGGCACTCCCAATGAAATGGGCCGCGAGGCCAATCGCCGGGTGGAGGTGACAATTGCCCTGCCTAGCTCTGCAGAGGGTGTTGGCGATAAGCCGGACGAGGTAGATCAGGCGGCATCACAAGAAGCACCAGAACAGACAGACTGACCACAGTGTTTCGCTTGAAGTGATCAGTCGAGTTCGGCCACCAGTTTGAGCACACGTTCAGCCCATTCGGGCCGGCAGATCAGCAAGTCGGGCAGATAAGTGTCCTGCTGATTGTAGACCAGCGGCGAGCCATCAATCCGCGAACAATGCAGGCCATGTGCCAGCGCCACGGCTGCTGGCGCGCAGCTGTCCCATTCGTATTGCCCGCCGGAATGAAGGTAAATCTCAGCCTCTCCGCGCACGATGGCCATTGCCTTTGCGCCCGCGCTGCCCATTGGTACTAGCTCTCCGCCGATGGCCTCAGCTACGGCCACAGCTTCTTTGGCTGGACGGGTGCGGCTGACGACTAAGCGCGGCGTTGTCGCTGCTTGTGGAATGTCAATTGGCGCATCGGTTCGCAGCACGATGCCGCCATCTTGACCGGGCAGGGCGACTGCACCGGTGTGCGCTGTGCCGTTGATGGATAGCCCAACATGCACCGCCCAATCTTGGCGTGCCTCGCCATATTCGCGGGTGCCATCGACCGGGTCGATGATCCACACACGCTCCATGGTCAGACGGTCTGCATTGTCCTTTTCCTCTTCAGACAACAGGCCGTCATCGGGTCGTTGAGCGCGCAAGGCATGGCACAAAAATTCATTGGCAGTGGCATCGCCTACCTTGCCCAATTCCTTGCCGCTAAACTTGTTAGAGGCACGCAACTGCAGCAGGATATTTCCCGCCTCTGCCGCCAGTTGCGCAGCCAGTTCTGCGTCACTCACACTCATTGCTTTGCTTGTCATTTCAGGGGCATGATCTGCGCGATGATGTGGTCGGCGGCTTCCTCAATGGTCATTTCCACCGTGTTCACGCGGATTTCCGCATTTTGCGGTTCCTCATACGGGCTGTCGATCCCGGTGAAGTTCTTCAACTCGCCGCTGCGCGCTTTCTTATAAAGACCTTTGACGTCGCGCTGTTCGGCAATATCCAGCGGGGTGTCCACAAACACTTCGATAAACTCACCATCGGGGATCATGCTGCGCACCAATTGCCGCTCGGCCCGGAAGGGAGAGATAAATGCGGTCAGCACAATCAGACCGGCATCTGTCATCAATTTGGCGACTTCACCCACGCGCCGGATATTCTCGATCCGATCGTTTTCGGTAAAGCCCAGATCCTTGTTCAGACCGTGCCGCACATTGTCACCATCCAGCAGGAAAGTGTGGCGGTTCATCAGATTGAGTCGCGTCTCCACCGCATTGGCGATGGTCGATTTGCCCGAGCCCGAAAGACCCGTAAACCACAAAACCAGTGGTTTCTGGTTCTTCAATGCCGAGTGGTCATCGCGGGTAATCGTGGTGGGCTGCCAATGCACATTCTGCGCGCGGCGCAGACTGAAATGGATCAATCCAGCACCAACGGTTGCATTGGTGAATTTGTCGATCAGGATGAAGCCGCCCAGCTGACGGCTCTTGGTATAAGGCTCGAAGATGATCGGCTTGTCAGTGCGCAATTCTGCGACACCAATGCCATTTAGTTGCAGCGTCTTGGCGGCGAGATGTTCAAAACTGTTCACGCAGATTTCGTATTTGGGCTCTGCCAAAGTGGCGCTGACCATTTGCGAACCAAGCTTCAGCCAATAGGCCCGGCCAGGCTTCAGCGCTTCATCGCTCATCCAGATGATGGTCGTTTCGAACTGGTCGGAAGCCTCGGGCGGATCGTCCGCCACTGCGATCAAATCGCCGCGGCTACAGTCGACCTCGTCTTCCAGAGTTAGAGTGACTGATTGCCCTGCAACGGCCTCGTCCAATTCGCCATCAAATGTAGAGATGGATTTGACAGTGCTGGTTTTGCCCGTTGGAACCACCCGGACGGCATCGCCCGGCTTAATGGCACCGTCGGTAATCAATCCGGCAAAGCCGCGAAAGTCCAGATTGGGCCGGTTGACCCATTGCACTGGCATGCGGAATGACCGCGCTTGCGCCGCAAAATTGGCAATCTCAACCGTTTCGAGATGGTCGATCAAAGCCGGCCCATTGTACCACGGCGTGTTCGACAATGCTGCGCCATCGGCGGGGGTGGTTATGTTGTCCCCCTTGAAGCCAGAGATTGGAATAGGAGTGAAGCTTTCAATCCCAGTGTCGCTGGCAAATGCGGTATAGTCGCTAACAATCTGCTCGAAGGTGGCCTGATCGTAATCGACCAGATCCATCTTGTTCACCGCCAGCACCAGATGTTTGATGCCCAGCAGATGCACCAAGAAGCTGTGGCGCTTGGTCTGCTCTAAGATACCTTTGCGCGCGTCCACCAGAATGACGGCTAAATCTGCAGTGGATGCACCGGTCACCATATTGCGGGTGTATTGTTCATGGCCAGGCGTGTCGGCGACGATGAATTTGCGCTTTTCGGTGGTGAAGAAGCGATAGGCGACATCGATTGTGATGCCTTGTTCGCGCTCTGCGGCCAAGCCATCTACCAGCAGCGCGAAATCAATTTCTTCGCCCTGTGTGCCGTGCTTTTGGCTGTCGCTTTCCAGCGCAGACAATTGATCTTCAAAGATCATCTTCGAATCGTACAACAGGCGGCCAATCAGAGTGGATTTGCCATCATCTACGCTTCCGCAGGTGATGAAGCGCAGCAAGCTTTTGTGCTGGTGCTGGTCCAGATAGGCGTCAATGTCTTCGGCGATCAGGGCTTCGGTCTGGAAAGAGGAATCTTGCTGATTCATCAGAAATACCCCTCCTGCTTCTTGTCTTCCATCGAGGCAGACTGTCCCTTGTCAATCGCGCGCCCTTGGCGTTCTGATCCGGTCGCCAGCAGCATCTCCTGGATGATCTTGTTCATGTCGGTCGCATCGCTTTGCGTTGCACCCGTCAGCGGATAGCAACCCAAGGTGCGGAACCGGACGTTACGCTCAACCGGATATTCACCGTCTTCCAAGCGGAACCGATCATCATCGACCACCAACAGCAGTCCGTCCCGTTCAACAGTGGGGCGCGGCGATGAGAGATACAGCGGAACAATATCGATTTTTTCCAGCGCAATATATTGCCAGATATCCAGCTCGGTCCAGTTGGAGATCGGGAAGACGCGGATGCTTTCATCCTTGTTCTTCTTGGCATTGTAGAGGTTCCACAATTCAGGGCGCTGGTTCTTTGGGTCCCAGCGGTGCGATGCGGTGCGGAAACTGAACACGCGCTCTTTCGCGCGCGCTTTTTCTTCGTCGCGGCGGCCGCCGCCAAAAGCTGCATCAAACCCATGCTCTGTCAGTGCATGCTTCAAAGGATCGGTCAGCTGCGCTTGCGAATACAGCGCGCTGCCTGTGTCGAACGGATTGATGCCCTGTTCTTCGGCTTCTTCATTTTGCGTCACAATCAGTTCAAGATTGTATTCTTTTACGGTTTTGTCACGGTGCTCAAGCAGCGACTGAAAGTCCCAACCTGACGCCACATGCAACATCGGGAACGGCGGGGGCGATGGGTAAAATGCCTTCCGAGCCAGGTGCAGCATGACCGATGAATCCTTGCCAACCGAATACAGCATGACGGGGTTTTCGGCCTCGGCCAAGACCTCGCGGAAAATATGAATACTTTCGGCTTCAAGCCGTTCAAGGTGAGTCAGTTGGCGCATAATTCGATCGTGCTGTTGGAAGAAGCCATGGAAATAGGCGATTTGTCGTCAGAGGCAAGGAACCATTTCTTTGCGACAGTCCAAATCGAAGTTTGCTGTGGCAGAGCAGACTCGGGCCCGTCTATGCTGCAATTGGTTGACGAATCTGCCCTGATCGTGGCAATGGCGGCGCTCACACGGGACGGATCGCTTTTCAGCCATCTGCTCCACAGGATTGAGCGGGTATAGCATAGTGGTAATGCTCTAGCCTTCCAAGCTAGCTAGAGGGGTTCGATTCCCCTTACCCGCTCCAACCTTTTTGACACCAAATTGCCCAGCTATTCCGCACAGAATGCTGCAAAGATATCGCTGCGACTTGCGCGCCTCGATGGCGGTGCGCAGGTCAGGCTTTTTGGATGAAACGAAGTTCGGGTGCCCGGATTTTATCCTGAGCGCCCGATGAGACCCGAAAGGCTCTACAGCCGATCTAATCTACGGCTTAACAGCATCGTGAATCCATGGCTTGTCCCCTAATTGGGGGGCAAATGATAATGTTCACACACGCCACCGTGGACGATGGGCGGCGCGCTTGCTGTGCTTACCTGCGGATATCAAGCCCAGAGAGACCGCTTTGACAGCCGCT
>JGI24025J20009_10002895_pt1 | contig 11984 bp, 10 predicted proteins | sample Cruoilmetagenom3_FD_20009 | JGI IMG/M metagenome (IMG submission 20009)
CAAATTCGATCAATCCAATCTCTGGAGGCATAGCGCTTGGCCTTTTCCTCTGCCAGTAATCTCTCATCGCTCTTAACTTCGCTCTCGACCAGATCTGCATCGTCTCTTCCATCTCCTTGAAATTTTTTACCCCTCCAGAAAATCTGACATCCTCTTCAACGCCCTCAACTTCTCTTTTCTTTCTATATTTGCGTCTTTAACTGCATTTTTTAAAACTTCTATCGACTCATCGTATTCTCTCCTTTGGACCGGAAAGGGATGACCGTCTTTTCCGCCGTGGGCGTAACTGTACGTAACGGGATCCTTCCACGAGAGTTTGGAGCCGTATATGACGTTGGAGACTAAGGCTAAAGATCTGATCGTCTTCTTGCCGACACCCCTTATCGAGACGAGCTCCTCGTAATTCTTTGGCTGTATCTCGTATATCTTCTTAAGCGTCTGAATCCCCCTTTTTCCTAAATCTATCCGCAATATCTCGTGCCGTTTAGGCATTTTGAGATCTTCTGGGAAACCCGATTCCGAGAAATCTAAGAGTGTGGTATTCCCCGTTAGATAGCGCTCTATATGCTGAGGATTATCTTTAACAATATCAACGCTAATCTTTCTCGTCTCTTCGCTCTTTATAGATGTCATATCAAGGACGTAATTCTTCTCACGTTCACCACATATCGCACTGTGCGGCTCGACAACGATACTCTCTATATCGGAGGAGAGCCAATGGTATCTCCTCGCGTGCGTATCAGACATTCCCTGCTGAACGACCACCCAATTTCCGTGCTCATCCAAGAATAAGCAGTGGTGATAAAGATCAAATCCGTCTTGCAGGCAGGAATTATCTATCTTTGCAGACATTCTGCTCTTGTAGATTAGATCTCTCACCTTCTCATCAGATAGAGAGAAAATTTCCGAAGCCCTTCTAATCTCCTCCGGAGTTTTCTTAGACGCCTTTCCCTTTCCCCCGGCCACTGCTATTCCGTCTTTCTCCGGGTTCAATGCGACTTTCAGCGCCCCACACGTCGTAGTTGTAGTTCCAGAAGAGTGCCAATCGAATCCAAGGACGCAAGAGAGAGATTGAAACCAGAAAGGATCTGAAATTCGCTTAAGAAACTCATCCTCCCCATATTCCAAGATTATTATCTCGGAGATACCGCCCGCGAGTTTGACCATCCGATCAAAGAGCCATCTCGGTGTTCTGCCTCCGTGCAGGGGAAGATCTGCGGTCCCTGATTTTTTCATTTTGATAGGGGATATTGGGATAAGAATGGCCGCGTTTTAATCGGAAATTAACCGGAGAGGATTTCCTCCAGCTTCTGAAGGGCCGTTTTTATCTCCACATGACCTCTGAGTTCATCCAGTCTTCTCCTCCATAAGAGCTCATTGTAACACTCAGACGATACCTTTGGATTATCCACCACATATTCCCTCACCATCTCCATCAGCTTCTTATAAGATAAATTAATTATATGCCTTCTAAATTTATTCTTCTCCCCTTCTCGCCTTTTAGACAATTCTCGATAGCAGGTCTCTATTATCTCGTCGTAATCTTCTTCTGTTGAGCTGTGCCGTTTTCTTGTTGATTCTTTTTTCAACATCTCTGTCGCAGATAGCCCAATCTTCAATAAGGTGAGATTATCCAACTTCTTGAGATCATCGATATTCATTCTATCCCTTTAAAATTCTGGCAATCTATCGAGTAAGCGTCTCGGTATATCGAACCCCCAATAGATGATGATCGCGGAGAGAGCGGTCACCAGATACCACAGCCAGGCGAGTCCCGGCAGTAATCCGGTCGCCTCCAGAACGACGGTGAATAAAGTGAATAAGCTTACACCAGTGATGAGAAGCGACAATGATAGCCTAACCTTTCTGTAGCTCGCAGGCGACTTTGCCAGATGGTAGGCAAAGAGACCTATCACACATAGAAGGAGTGGCAATCGGGTAAGTAGCGTTACTGTAACCATCTGTTCGGAGACTGCCTTAACCAACGTGCCCTCGATTGGCACGAGAGTCCAGGGGAGATGGCATATCGCAAAGATGTACGCCACTGTCACCGCGGTGGGTGCAACCGTTATCAGCGGGTTTTTCATGCGGTCGGTAGATATCGATAATGAGAAGAGGAAGAGGAAGAGCGTTGCTATTCCGCCGAGAAGATTTGATACCTGCTGAAAGGATACCATAGCATTCATACCACCAACGCCCAAGTAATCGGCTGTGACTCCACCAGTAATCATCAGATATGCCATTCCCTCAAATAAGGCAAAGAGTGATATGAGAAGTGCGTCTATGTTCTCTTCTTTACGAATTAGACGGGCAAATATCAGTAAAAAAACGATGCCAGTAACGAGCGAGCCTGCAAGGAATGATAGCGTCTGAAACATTTTTATCCTCGTGTATTAGATACCAGAATATTTGCTACTTTTATAGTATTTTAAACCATCGAAAATCTGAAGATTAATTAATCCTTTCTTGAGAATAGGAGGGGAAATATTATATCGCTCCCACAGCAAGGAATCCAGACCGCAAGGAATAAAAACAGAAAGATTGGGAGGAATAAAATCCAGTCGATCGTCGTACCCAATGCCATTGTTATATGGAATAGAGATGCGTATGTACTTATCAAGACGTGCCCGGCGTGTGGAAACTTGGTGGTGGGTCTCAGATAACCGATCGCGATACCAAGAAATGCCAAAGGGTTTACAAGCCACCATTTCTCAATGAAACCTATATGGATCCCTGGATTGGGCAGACAAAGTAATACTTCTCCCATATATGGGATTATGGAATCGCTCAGTGTGGCTATGCCGACCGATCCGATATAACCGATCAGGATTATCTTCAAAATACTACTCTTTGCCAAACTGTGTTCCTTATACATGGACGTGGTTACTATCGCACTCAATACCACGTGGATCGGATGTAAGGTGTAAAAGGCTTTGTACGAGATCTCAGAGGGAACTTCAGCGAATACGATCATTGCCATAACGAGGATTCCCGTGAATGCCCCAAGAGTGGTAAAGGGAAGGTGTTCCTTAAGTTCCTTTGCTATCTCGATCAGTTTTTCCTTTCCCTCTTTGCTCATATCACCTTTTTACCTCATTCGCAAATCTAAAGCAATACCTTCATCAAATCTCTGTCATGGAGCATTCCTATAAGCTCATCTTTTGCCGAGACAACAGGGAGCTGGTCTATCCTGTTTCTTACCATCCTAAGCGCGCATCCGCTCGCCTTTGAAGTGTTGCTGACTTTTACAACGTCTCTTGCCATGATATTCTTGACCGGTATCATCGGTTGTTCAATCCTGGAGACGCCGTAATAGTGGCTTTCAACGTTTCTAACACATTCCCACGTCCATTCGTCGTTGTCATATCCCGGAGAATCGGCAAAAACTTCAATATAATCTTCTATTTTGCTAACCCTTATTATATCCTCGTCGGTGATGATGCCTGTAAGTTGGCCTGCGTCATCAAGAACGGGAAGCGCCTTCATCTTCGCAAGATCCATTATCCGGGTGACGACGGGCAGAGGGGTACCGTCCCACACAGAAGTGACCTCCTCGTTGACATAATCTTTGATCTCTTCCTCTATCCCAATGTTTGCGACGCACCTCATTACGTCCGCGACGGTCACTATGCCTATCAAGACGGTATCTAGGACCACCGGCAATCTTCTTATCTTCTTCTCCAATAAGACCTTAGCTGCTTCTATCACACTTGAATGGGGAGATATGGTGATTGGATTTCTCGTCATGAGCATAGCCAGCTGGTCTTCCTCTAAATTCTTTAAAATATCCGTTCTCGTAGCTATCCCTACGAGGTGTCCATCTCTGCTTACCGGAACCCCCGATATCTTGTTTTCTTTGAGTGTCTTCAGCAGATCATCCCTTGTCCCTGGTACATCCACGCTGATGACGTTTTTCACGACGATATCCCAGATCCTCACATCTTCTGGCAGTATCGTCCCTCTCTCAACCTCGACTGGAATTTCGGAATTGTTTATGATCTCGGTAAAATCTATTTTATTAAATTTATCAACTTGGTTTGTTATAAATAATCTTATTTTATTGACGTTTTTTCTCTTCACGTAGCTCAATACGTCTTCTGCCGTGCCATAAAAGACGAACAGATTCTTACGATCGATCTCGCTCGGTGTGCTCAAAAATCTCTGATTTTTGGCATCCCACGACAAAGCCCTCAGGGCTTCTCCCTTTATATATTCCATCTCTTCCCTTAAGATATCGTCCATCTTCTCTACGTCGTCGAATAGCTCCACCGAAAAAAATTCCGGATTTACGGGATATAAAATCCTCAGATCTTTACTCTTCTTGAATTCCTCTCTTGCCTTCTCTATGGAATATCTTGACCCATCAACTATTATAACATCGCCCATATCACCCCTCCATCTTTCTCTGTTGGCGTTTTATCCTCTCGCTGAGGACACATTTTTTTCCCCTCACTCCCCCTATCGGGTTTTTAGGGTTCCCCAAGGAGTTCATACATCTTGCCATCGCGGCTGCTCCCCTCGCCAGACCATCATCTACAAAAACCACGTTTTCTTCAGGGCTACTATATAAATTTAGCCCTTCAATTAGCTCTAATGTCAACGAAGGCTTATTTCCCGTTATNGCNGCCCTTCCGGTAAGTCCTATCGCTGTTTTATNGCTTATCAAACCCTCTTTAAGTGNTACCTTAAGTAGTCTCTCCACCATCACCGCACAGACCACGTCTATCGTAGAAGAGAGCATCTCAAGACCATCCTTCTCCATTATCTCTCTGCCCATCTCTCTCAACTCGTTTAGTCTATCTCCGTTCTCTCCCACGTCACATCCTATCAACGTGACACCGATATCTTCAGCCACTTTGGGATTAACCGGTATATAACCATACTTCTTTCTATCGAGCGGGACTTTTTCTATCCTTATCAAATGGTGAATTTTATCCGTATAGTTTTCTATACTTGCCTCTCTTCTCGTGCGACTGCTAAAAAATTTGGATTTTTTCCGTTTAGAAGATCCTTGGTTCTTCCCTTCGAAGAGATCCAGTGCGGTAATATTATCTTCCTCAAGAGCCCCCTTAACGATGTTATCTGGTATCGCGCCTGCAAGTCCACAAAAATTTCCAATGGTCTTTGCATATGGAATACCATCATCCGTTATCCTGCCGTCGAGCGTCGTTCCAAAATCCATAGAAACGCAAGGATTTCTAAAATCTACGCCTGCCCATTTAGCCCCTTCCTTGATTCCAACCGTTGCCAATTCCCCTTCCATCTCATTCGCAACGATCTCAACACCTGTGGAGCCAAAAGGCGGAGTAACTCCACCGACGCCGCCATCGAAATATACCTTCTCAAGAAGGCTAAATTTTCTAATATTCTTTGGCAACCCATCTATACTAATAGCGGGCGTCATATTTCTCGTTGGAACACCAGCCGACAGACAACCATCCGCCAAGGATAAAACAAAAGTTCCAACATCATCCGGGGAGTCGAATCCGGCAACTACGCCAGTTGATCTAACAGCAAAGTTTAAATCTCTCTTTATGTTTAGATCAGATTCTTTATGTGCCTCAAGGAGTGTATCTCTCACCAACTCCGAGACGGATTCTCTCGTGAGTGGGACTCCATCCAACGTTCTTCCAAAGACCTCTTCTCCATGCTTAGGAGGTCTGACGTCCCTCGTCATCTTTACCTTCTTATTTATGATATATGCCTTGCCCTCCCTCAAGTTGGTTGCGGTTAGAATGCACTTCGTGGTCGTATTTCCAACCTCGACGGATGCCACTATATAATATGTATCTTTGGATCCGCTCCGCAATGCAGATCCCGTTTGCAGATTCCCTTTAAGTCGTAATAGATCTATCCTTCTGCTCTTGGCAATTCTCGGTTTTAACGCAGATCTTCCTAGAAATCTATTGAACATCATTTAAAAATCTCTGATTTTTTTGCGATCATCTTCCCGATGCCATCGTCTCTTTTATGATCTCTCCGTAAGCAGGTCTCGTGACCAAAATTCCGATTAAAACCCCAACGATCGTTGTCAAGGCAAACCCGCTGAGCTTTCCAAGCCCCATAAATAAGAGGGGTGCCATGGCAAATATTGTCGTTGCGGCAGATACCACTATTATCTTAAACGCGTTTGACAATCCCCTCTCATACCCCTTGCGTGATCGAACAACCTCTCTCTTCGGTGCATTAATCTTTTTGGTTTTCTTTTTGGTTTTTGACCCCGTAGGTGTCTCTGATTTGATAACTTCATCGGTTATCACGATCATTTGGTCTATTCCGGTTCCAATAACCGCTATAATACCTGCTAAGCTTGGTATATCGAGTTGCCATCCTATCCGGGGCATACTGGCAAAGCCGAGTATGATTATCACCTCGGAAAAAGTGGTTATCAACATGGGTAATACGATCTCGTGGCGTTTATATCTATATCCGGTTATCAGTGAGACCGCGATCAGAGCGAGCACGATCATCAAACCGATCTGCTTCTTGAACTGCTCTCCGAGTGTTGCGGGAACCTGCCCAGACATATCTATCGAGAGTCTCACGGGCAATGCTCCGGCACTTAAATGTATTATCAGATCCCCTGCCCTCTTCTTCCCCTCTTCCCCGATTCCGGTCTGTGCGACCAACCCGTAAGATTTATTCTCCCTCATGTGAGATGCCAGTTCTCGAGAGAGAGGTGCAGAATAGACCTCCTTCCCATCGAGAAGCATGGATATGGGGTGTCTTTCCGGAGCGTCCACGGCGCCGTATCTCACTGTCGCCTCTCTAAACTTATCTGCCCCCTTCTCGCTCAACGTAAATCCGGCGCCCCACGGTGCATCATCTCCGTATCCTGTTCTTGCGGGCATCGGGTCAACGCTCAAAATATCATCTCCATAGAGGATATGTTTCGTCTCTCCTCCCTCTGTCTCGATTCTCAGCTCGAATACACCAGGGGAAGAGACGATCCTCTCAGCATCGGATAAATTCACACCTGCCAGATCCACCACCAGATATTTGTCCCCCATCGTTCTGACCACGATGTCTTTCACCCCGAGCATATTCAATTTATCTTCTAAAATGCGCTTCGTCTGATCCAATGTTTCTTTGGTTATCCCCAGATCATAATAGGTCAGATGACCACCCGCATCTCCCAGAATCTCTTCGAGTTTCTCTCTTTCTACGATCTTTCTCACTTCGTATCTCTCTTCTCCACCGTAATATACCGGAGTAACCGTCGTATCCAGCTTCTTCTCGAGGTAATCTGCGACCGATTCTTCCTTTGATGTTGGGAGATCCACGCCTATGATCATCGCATCTGGTTTCATTCTTAGATAAGAGCCACCACTCAAATCAAGACCAAAATTTAAGTTCGTCTGAAATTTCCCATCCGAGATGCTTGGATGTATGAGGCAGATGGAGAGTATGACGAGTATTATCAGCAGCCAGAATCTTACATTCTTGAATAGATCCCTCATCTTGTCCCTCTCTTCTCGATATATGATTTTAGCATGCCTACGTTAAAGAGCCAGGTATTCCAGAGATCTGCCACCAGACCGAATATCAATATTGCAGAGATCTCCCTTAATATTGATATCTGTGTATAAGACGTGAAGAGATAAGAGAATGTCGAGACAAGGAACATGACAACTATTGCCGCTAAACTCGTCGTCGTCATCGTGTAGCCCGTCTTAAATATCCTCTTGAAGTCTTCTTTGGAATGTTTTCTCTCCTTTAATACCTTGTTCGTGAGGAGTATATCCGTATCGACGGAATAACCGATTAACATTAGAAGGGCGGCGACCGTTCCAAGACTCAGTTCTATCCCAAAGACGTTCATCATCGCCATTGCTATGATTATATCCGCTCCCGCACAGAATACGATGATGAATGAGGGTAAGGGGTGTCTAAATACGATGAATACAATCGTCGCCATTAGAGCAAATGCCATCAAGACCGCTATCTCGGCCCAACGTTGAAGGTCTCTGCCGAAAGCGGCACCCGTATGGCTGAACATAACATCCTCCCCGTACTCCCCTGTTATCTCTTCTTTGAGCTGACTATTTTTCTCAGAGCTCATGGGGCCAAACTGGAGCATCGTTCTCGAACCGATCTCTCGCACGAATAGCAGGTCATATCCCTGATATTTCTGCTCCACCTCTTCCACAGCTTTTGACGAGGGAACGGAAACGGCAGTCCCACCGGTAAAATCGTATCCCAATTTGACGGGACTTCCGTTTGACGCGTAAGAGAAGCAGAGGATTCCTATACAGACGATAAGGATTACCAGAGGTATCCCGATCATCTTCTTTCTTGGCATGTTATAGAGATCTAATTCCTTCATACGAATTTAGCCCTCATAGACAATTTATATGGCAGAGATAGCCGCTTCATCGGTAGATCTTCTGTCTCACTCTTTATGATCCTCAAAAGATCTCCGATATTTATCTTTTTTCTCTCTCCCTTCTTTCTCATCGTGACACTTAGATTCCTGTTCTTCTTCTCTCTATCCCCTATCACAGCAATGTAAGGTATCCATTCCATCTCTGCATCCCTTATCTTTCTCCCTAAAGTTTCATTTCTATCGTCTATGTCTCCCCTTATACCGCTCATCTTGATCTTCTCGTAGATCTCTTCTGCATAATCGAGGTCTTCTCCCTTAACCGGTATTATCCTCATCTGAGTAGGAGAGAGCCACGTCGGGAGGGTAGGAATATCTTCCATCGTTCCCTTCTCAAGGAGCGCATACATCACCCGCTCTATCGCCCCGCTAGGGCTGCAATGCAAGATGATTGGAAATTTATCTGATCCATCTTTATCCACGAATTTTATACCGTATCTTTCTGCGTTTTCGACGTCTATCTGAACTGTGGAGAGTGCGCTCGCCTTATCGAGTGCGTCTATAAAATTAAACTCAAATTTCAACACGAAATAGAAGAATCTCTCTTCCCAGATCTCTATGAGGACAGATTTTTTGATCGTCTCAACAAGTTCTCGGATGAACTCTTTATTCTCATCGTAAAATTCCCTGGTAAACCTTATCGCGACCTCGTAATCCTTCTTTTTTAATCCTATATCATCGAGAAGATCCATACTCAATCTATACTGTCTCTTGAACTCTTCCATCGCCTCTCTCTTATCATAACAGATCGTATGCATATCGGGCATCGTGAATGACCTAAGCCTTCTCAAACCGGTTAGTTCTCCTCTCTTCTCCTTTCTAAAACTGTATCTGGTCATCTCGACCATCTTGAGCGGAAGGTTTCTGTACGAGATCGTCATATCTTTATTCATCAAGAATTGGCCGAAACAGGCGGAAAACCTCAAAAATAATCTCTTTTTGTCGGAATTTATCTCGTATTGCCGCGCCGGAAATCTTTTTAGATATTCCTTGAGCGCAGGGTGTGCCGTATCATACATTATCGGCGTCTCTACCTCCATTGCCCCGTCTTCCATACATCTCTCGAGGACGTACTCCTCAAGCAGGGATTTTATGAGTCTCCCTTTCGGGTAATATCTCATGTTCCCTGGATCTGATGCAGGTTCGTAATCTGCGATCTCTTCCCTTCGCATCAGAGGAACATGGGGAGGTACTTTATCCGAAGTTCTACGTCTAGAGAATTCGTGGATGTAAAATTTTTCTAAATTCTTGTGTTCTGAAAAATTGAACGTCTCTGAGGAGTGAAGATCTCCGTCCAGATCCAAGATATAAAAGCTGGATTTCGCCTTCTCTTCCGCCTCTATCGCCGTCGTTTCTTTCTCTTTTTCTTCCGAAGGAGTTATCCTTCTTGAGAGCTCTGATAATGGATGNCCCTTACAACTTATCTCGAATGATTTATACCAGCCAAATGGNGCTCTATTTACATTGAATTCTTCTTTTAGNCCTAATTCCAAATTTTTCAGNACTTCCATCGAGGTNTCTGGACTCCCCAGATCATCGCTCAGATGTGCGTAGGGATAGAGCATTACATTATCTGCTTTGACCTTTTGGGCGACGTCTCTTATCTCATCTATCGCCTTATCGGCGACTTCTTCTGGATTCTTCTCGTCGATACTCTCGATGGATATGAATGCCGTCAATACCTCATCCATCTCCCCCTTCTTTGCCGATTCATCTATCTCCTCTGCAAATTTGGTCTTTCCTTTCGCCTCATACTCGATTCTATCCGCATGTATCAAGAGAAGCCTCATATCACTCTGCCCATGAAATACGTCGTCCTATCCTCTTCAATCTTAATATTTACCTTCTTTCCAAGTGGAATTTTATCTTCTATTATGATCTGATGGTAGAAGATATCCCTCGCGATCGATCCTCCCTTCTTCCCCTTCTCCGTCATAACTCCCTTCACCTCCCTTCCGACCCATCTCTTATTTATCTTTTTGTATATCCTTTTTACTTCATCGGTCATTATCCTCGATCTCTCCTTCTTTATTCTCCCATAGAGTCTGTCCTTATCCGCATAAGGAGTAAACGGCCTTTTGGAGTACCTCGTTATATTGACCTTGTTCGGCTCACACGCGTTCAATAATCTAAGAGATCTTTCAAAATCCTCTTTGCTCTCCCCGGGAAAACCGACGATAAAGTCGGTGGAAAAACCTAGGTCCCCAAACCTCGATTTGAATGCATCAACAATCTTTAAAAAATCTTTTACTTCATATCTTCTGTTCATCTCTCTCAATACCTTATCCGAGCCTGATTGAACCGGAATGTGTATGAATTTGAATATCTTATCGCTCTCAAACGCAAGGATAAGATCGTCTAAAATATCCTCTATCGAGTGAGGATTCATCATTCCGACCCTGACATAAAACTCTCCTTTTAATCTGGAGATTTTTTTGAGTAGACGGGGTAGATCGTAAGAGATATCTATTCCGTATGCACCAACGTCCTGTCCCGTAAGTCGAATCTCCCTAACACCCCTTTTTATGAGTTCTTTAAACTCTTCCATTATCTCTTCAGGAGATCTGCTCTTTATATCTCCCCTTGCTTTCTTTGAGATGCAGTATGAACAGTTTCCTATACATCCTTCCCCGATGCTTACGGTTCCGATCTTTCCGTTCTTTCCGTTATAGGCGACGATCCTTTCGTTTTTCTCTTCTTCCCTAAATAGATCATAAAAATATTTTTGATCCAGAATAATAGCGTCTCTATTTGTCTCTCTAATCTTTTCTGGCTGTATTCTCGCCATACATCCCGTAACAATGAGTTTTTTTCCCTCCCCCTCTTCTCCCCCAAAAGATCTTATCTTCTTCAACATCGCCCTTTCCGTCGTCTCAATGACGGTGCACGTGTTCAAGACGACTGTGTCAGCTTTTTTTGGATCTTTTATAATCTCAAATCTTTTTTTTCTTAGATAATCTTCTAATTTCCTCGCAAACTCCTCGTTTGCCGTGCACCCGTGAGATTCTATATATATCTTCATTTCGACGTTTCTGCTTAATATCTCTAAAGCAAAACACTTATATATTACCGGTATCTAATAAAAAAACAGGTGATGAAGAATGAAAATTAAAAGGTTGAAGATGAGAAAATTGCAGGATATGTTGGAAGATGAGGGAGGCTGCTTTTTTACGTTTGATATTCCGACTTGTTTAAACTTTATGGTGGCCCTTTTAATGCTTCCCTTAGCAATTTTACCGAGTTGCTTACTACCTTGCCTAGTACCTTTATTATCGAAGTTGGGTCCTCTCACTGCTGGAATGTAAAAAAAAGATTTTCTTTTTTAATTTTTTTAATTTTTTTAACTACATTTCAATACCACTCTTGGTTATTATCTTGATTAATATCTTCACATATAATTAAAAAGTTGATGATCAGGAATCTCAAGCATCCCATTACCCCTTCATATATAAAATACCCTTCGCCCTTCTGACAGAGAGATCTCCCGTATATCTATTGAATTCAATTCCTTCTAGGATCTCCATTCCGTCCATCTTAAACGTTGGCATCCTATCGGTAACCTTACCCTTGACAATGATCGTTCCACCCTTCATCTCGCCTC
>JGI24025J20009_10002896_pt1 | contig 11982 bp, 8 predicted proteins | sample Cruoilmetagenom3_FD_20009 | JGI IMG/M metagenome (IMG submission 20009)
GAATTTTTAACATCCTCAAAAGAGTCAACAAAACCAGTAAAATTCGATATTTGTTTACTTATGGTATATCCTTTTTAAAATTGTGTTTCCATGTCACAAAGTTGTATTTTCAAGAAAAGTACGACTTCATTCATTTTCACAACATTCCAGATTTTCTCGTGTTTTCTGGTTCTCTCCCAAAAATCTTTGGCGCAAGGTTGATCCTTGATATCCATGATCCAATGCCGGAAGTTTACATATCGAAATTTTCAGAAAAAGTATCGGATCTCACATTAAGACTCATCTGTTTTGAAGAAAAAATATCATGCGCCTTTAGCGATGGGGTCATCACAGCAAATCACCATTTCAAGAATAATTTGGTGAAAAGAGGAATCCAACCAGAGAAAATTACGATTATCAATAACTACCCAGATCCTGAAATATTCAAAAGAGAGCCGGCGAATGAGTCTGAACCTAATGATAACCAAAAATTCACGCTCATTTTCCCTGGGACAATCGCACCACGTTATGGTTTGGATATAGCAATAAAGGCTATTCCTTACATGATATCAAGGATCCAAAATCTTTGTTTACGCATTATCGGACCCTTGGGAGAATGTTCAGACTCCTTGATCAACCTTGCAAAACAATTGGAGGTTGAAGAGCATGTGGAATTTTTATCAAGCGTTCCTAATTTTATAATTCCTAAATTTCTTCAAAAAGCGGATATAGGGATTTACCCAGCACTCCCTGGTCCGCATATGTCGATAGCAGTACCTGGAAAAATTCTTGAGTTTGCAGCTATGGGATTACCCATTGTATCGACAAGATTGAAGATTGTGGAGGAGATTTTCGGTGACTCAGCGCTACTATTTTTTGAACCAGGAAATTATAAAGAATTCGCGCATCACATTATCAATATTCATGATGATCCATTACTTCGCAAAAACCTTTCAGAAAGGGCTGGAAGGATTCTTGAGGAAAAATTTTCACATGATCAAGAGCGCAGTAAATATTTCTCACTGATTGAGAGGTTAATGTCAATTTAAATATGTATTTCACGATGATTTCTAAACCAAATTTAGTAAATCGAATGATTAATCATCAAGGTCTTCGATGAATTCCCCCTTAAGAGTAAAGAGCTTTGTTGTTTGGGTGACGATTGGATTATTGGCGACAAGCTGCAATCCGATCGAGAAAGACCTGCAGGAAATTACCCCGACAGTCCAGCCCACGCCCACTTATGCATTGAGCAATACGTTCTCATCGTTTGAGAAGGAACAAAACCCGGTGAGCAATCCTGTTCAAATCGTTGAAAATGCAGACCTCTCTGAACATGTCATCTGGGTAAACAATTCTAAGGGTGCTGATACGAATTCCGGGCTCTCGCCAGAAGAGCCGGTTTACTCAATTCAAAAAGCACTGGATATGTCCTACCCCGGTGTTTTCATCCGGATTGCTCCCGGCATCTATCGGGAATCTCTCACCGTTACAGTAAACGGCACACCCGATGAACCGATCACCATATTGTCTGATGAGGGACCAGGAAGTGTAATCATCCGAGGTTCAGAGGCTTCAAAAACGCTGTTGTGGAAAAAAATGTCTAAAAACACCATCGGATTACCTGAAAATGTGAATATTCTGGAGATTTTTTCAACCGATCTTTCCTCCTGGGGATTGACTGAACCGCCGCATTTCCTTGTTGAAGTCGATTATGAAGAGGATATTACATCAAGGTACATGCCTGCACGGGAACCAGATTATCATGTCGAGGCGGAATGGCGGTTTAATGAATTCTGGTGGTCTGCCAATGGTGGTTTTTCAGTTGCTTCATGCAACCCAATTTTAAATATTAATCGTGACTGTGATTTACCAAACAGGTCTTATACCGAGTTGACGGACACAGCTAATGATTCGGACCCTGTTGGGGTTGAACCTGGAAATCTTACGAATTTTGGTGATTTAACTGGGGCGACATTGGTGGCAATGGATGCGCATCATGCACACTATGTCTATCGGCGCACCATCACAGATGCGGATCCTGCTCGAGGAAAAATTATCGTAAATGAAGATTGCGAAAGAGAAGGTGAACCTGGCTTAGGATGGGGAAGCAAGTACTACATTGAAAACCATCCTGCGCTGTTAGATAATCCCGGCGAATGGTGGTACGATGTTGAAACAAACACATTATACTTTTGGTCTCCAGAGGGGAAAGATCCAGTGTCGCTTAATCTAGAAATTTCTCGCCAAGAAAACGGTTTTGATGTATCAAATGTTTCAAATATCGTGCTGGTTGGGCTTCAAATTGAACTTTTCAACAACAATGCTTATGAAATTAGGTGGAGAGAAGGTGCTGGTACTGCAGTCGGTAACCAGATAATCAACACCAAAATTCGTTTTGTAAATAGGGGAATAGTTTTTTATCATTTTGTAATAGGCGATAGTGATCAGTTGGGAATAAGCGGGTTTCGATTGGAGAATTCCATATTGTCTTATATTGATACAACGGCATTAAGCTCCTATTTTAGTTGGAAGGGCATGCCGCTACCCGACAACTTCACTCGTTCGGGTATTCGTGACATCACAATTCGGAATAATATTTTCCATCATATCGGTTTTAATTCCGACCATCAGAGTGCAGTAGGTATCAGGATTTTCTATCCAGATCAATTGATCTTTGAAGGTAACCATGTTCACCATATTGCTCAAAATGGTATGCATCTACACCTTTCCGTGGTTGACTCAACAAAAACCTACGATCTTGATCCAGATGAGATCAAGATAGGGGGGATCCTTATTAAGGATAATATTTTCGAGAAGACGTGCCAGGCGGCTTCAGATTGCGGCGGATTTAAAATTGGGGGCAGCGGCCGTCCATATTCACACGTCTTCCGTGATGTGTTGGTTGTAGGCAACACATTCAAGCATGTTTTTGGATGGAGCTATGTTTCCATCCAAAGGAGAATCAATGAATATGGAGATGGAAATGGCTTTTACCTGGATTATGCATCCGGCGTGCATGTGTATCGTAATATCGCTTATAACAACTCCGGAGCTGGTTTCAAACTAAGCTGCCTGTGGCGAGATGGGGATATGGTTTTATATAACAACATTGCAGCAGGAAATTATCTTTATGGGATCAAGACCACAGGTATGGATGGCTGCGATGATCATCAAGGCAGTGTAAATACCCAGTTCGTGAACAATATTATTAGCAATAACGGCCTTGCAGGAATTGAATTTTTAAGCGTGGACAGGGAAGCGTATGGCAACCTGATCATTGATCATAATCTTTATTTCCAAAATGGATGGGATAAAAATGTAAAAGGCAGCAATGTTGATATTCTGCTTTATCACAGAACGTCTCCTGACTTTAAACTAAGAAATATATCTGGGATACAGGAAAAAACTAGTTGGGAAGATCACGGTGTCTTTGAAGATCCGATGTTTAAGGATTCCATAATAGAAGGTTTTATTCGTTATCAATATCCTGATTTCCGACTAGAACCTGCTTCAACAAACAGCCCGGTATTTGACACCGGCTCTTCAGAACTTCCAAGTTCCCTAAAAAGATTAATGAAAATATTTGAAGTAGAAGATATTCGCTGTGGTGTAGCTTACGACATCGGACCTTATGAGGTCTGTAATTCAGCTTTAGATTAAATCTCTTAATAAATAAAATAGGTTTACCTACTAATAATGCAGTATTTTTTTGAAAAATTAGTAGGAAAATTTTATTCATCAAAAAAAATTAACACTTCATTTCAATCTTGTGTTTCCCTATCACTAATATTTATTAGTAAATTTTTAAGGATCAATTCTTGCTCATGTTGTTTTAAAGATAAGAATATCCAAATAGAAAAGTAATTATGCGAAAAGATGCTATCCCAGTTGAAGAAAGCCGATTGGTCGGAATCGAGAACTTAGGTGACTATAAAGTTGTTAAGGAGCGTCATCGCGTATTTCCCGCAATTTTTGAGCAGCGTCAGCATCAGAATATTCTTGATATTGCTGCTGGCGTTGGGGTTGCCTCATTCCGGATCCATAATGGATACGATGCAAACCTTGTTGCAAGTGATATCACACCAACCTGTTTGAGTATTCTGCATGGACTGGAGATTCCAACACTCTCTTTTGACATTGATGATCCGTCTGCCGCATTCCCATTTGCTGACCAGCAATTCGATGCTGTAGTCTCACTGGTGACACTTGAGCATTTAATTTATTTTGATCATTTCCTTGAAGAAATCTACCGAATCCTAACAGACGATGGTTTCCTGTATATTTCAACACCCAACTACGCCGCGCCAGAATATCTTTTGCAACCGATATTAACAGGCAAGACATTCCATGATCCCCTTGGCACAGAAGAGAAGTATGAGTTTTATGCGCACGTACGCTATTTTACCTATCGGACTTTGGTGGATCTTGTTCGGTTCTACAAGTTTACGCCGGATACGGTCTACCTGGCACTCCCTGAAAGCAGCACCCGGTACCAGGCTTTACAGGCTTCTTCAAAGCTTGTGGCATTCGGTTTTCGATCTATTATGTGGTTGAAGCATAACCTGCTTCCAGCACGATTGGCGGCTGAACCTATTCTTTGTTGTCAAAAAGGCAACAATAATCAACACCAAAAAATTCGAAAAGTCGTTCTGTGAGTGAGAAAACCCATCGTATGAGTTGTACTATAAGGATATTGACATGAGTACGGGTATTCCGGAACAAATTGATCCGAATCAAAAACCTTATCTGCTTTACGAAGGTATTGAATACAAGGATTTCTGGCGAGATAGTGACAATCGCTCCAGATTGGATGAACTGGAACGAGAGATTGTCCGGGAATTTCTCCCTGTGTCCGGAACCAGGATTGTGGATCTTGGTTGCGGATTTGGTCGGTTAACAGAATGTTATTTGGACAGGTTCAAACAGGTCATTCTGTTTGATTCGTCAACCTCTTTGCTGCACCAGGCTCAGGAAACGACGAACGGCAAAGGATGGTTCATTGCGGGGGATATTAACCATCTGCCTTTTCACAAGGCAAGCTTTGATAACGTTTTGATGGTGCGGGTTTTTCACCATCTGCCCGATTCACAAAAATGCCTATCCGAGATCTCTCGTGTCCTTAGTCGAAGTGGAGCGTTTATCTTCAGTTACAGCAACAAACGCAATCTTGCCCGGATAGCGGCATATTTGCTTGGAAGAGATCCAAATAACCCGTTTTCGCTTGAAACACAGGGACTTGATACTACGCTCATACGCCACCATCCTCGCTATGTTGATGACCTTTTATTCAAAACGGGGTTTCGAGAGCTGAAGCATCGGGGTGTAGGTGTAGTCGACAAATTTTCTAACAAAAGAGGACCTTTACAATTTTGGCTCAACCTGGGAAAGGCGCTAGCGCCAATTTTTGGAAAGACCAGGCTTGCACCATGGGTTTTTTGTAAGGGAAAAATACCAGGAGAAGAGCGACTTTTGGAGACAGATCAATTAATCGACCTGCTTCAATGCCCATCCTGTAGTGAGCGCTTGGTTGATGAAGGTGAGATAATCCTTTGTACAGGCTGTAATGAAAAATTTCCCAAAATCGACGGTATTATCGACCTGCGACCCAAGTAATTTTTCTGTTTCCCAAAAAATCTTTTTAATTAGTTAAATTTGTAAGGATTTTTATGAACACATTGGTTCCTGTATTATTGACTCCTTTAGATGAACATATGGGATTGGACATAGCCCGTTCTTTGGGCAAACGAGGGATACCAGTTTACGCGCTGGATTCAGATCCTAAAGCAGTGGGGAAATATTCTAAATATATACAATTTTCTCAATGCCCTGAAATTGAGGAGAATGACGGAAAACCTTACTTGCAGTTCGTGGTGGATTTTATAAAGAAAATTGGAGGCAAAGTCGTATTATTTGCCCTGAGCGATGAGCATATCCTTCTTTTTTCCCGGGAAAGGGAAAGTTTGAGAGATTATTGTATCTATGTCATGCCAGATCATAATACACTTTCAAATCTTGCCACTAAAGATGGACTTGATAGTATTGTAAGAAAATTCAATATACCCGCACCCCGGACAGTCTTTTTAGACGGGAATTGGAGTATCGATTCGATTGCTGGGCAGTTAAATTACCCTGTCATTCTTAAACCCACCGAGAGTACTTATTGGCACACTCCTGAAATTACAGAATTGCTTCGTAAAGGCTTGATTGCCTGCAGAGCAAAAATCATCAAGTGTCAAACGCCAAAGGAATTGATCGATTCTTACAATATGATTGCCTCCATCGATAACCGGTTGGTGATCCAGGAGGTCATTCCTGGTGAGGATAGTTGCTTAGTCTACATCTCCTTTTACTTTGACCGCAACTCAAAACCTTTGGGGCTCTTTGCCGGAAAGAAATATCGTGTGCTGCCAACAGGATTTGGTTCAGCCAGCTATGCTCGAAGCATGCATGACCCTGAACTTGAAAAATCAGCTTTAGCATTATTGTATGCTGTAAACTATCGAGGCTTGGGCGGTATCGAATTTAAATTGGACCCACGGGATAATCAATATAAAATCATTGAATTCAATACAAGGTTTGGAATGTGGGATGGCCTGGGGGCTAAATGCGGGGTAGATTTGGCTTACCTGGCATATTGTGATGCAATTAACATTCCGGTAGAACCAGCCCGATCCTACGAGGAGAATATCATTTGGGTAGACTGGCAGCGAGACACCCGGGCAGCTATTGAATATATGCGAAAAGGAGAACTGACATTTGGTCAATGGTTAAATTCCTTGAAAGGGAAGAAGATGTGGGCGATTTACTCAAAAGATGATTGGCGCCCCGGAGCCGCCTTTACGTTCAGCTTGATGGGTAAATTTTTAAGCAGGTGCATGGAAAAGAATAAGGTTTGTAATCTGTCTGAGAGACATCCTATTGAGATGGAGAAATAGACAATATCCAATTATGAACACAGACAATCAATCAGCTAGAGTCAACAGGTGACATAAATGAAGACCTTCATTTTGAATACCCTTGATGAAGAAAAATGGCGTGATTTTGTGGAAAATCATCCAGATGGGAATATTTTCCACACGCCAGAAATGTTTCAGGTCTTTTCAAAGGTAAAAGGTTACAAACCCGAAATTTGGGCGGCTTTAGGCGATAAACAGCAGATACTGGTATTGTTTTTACCTGTTCATATTTTTCTTCTTAATGGAATATTGAATCGTCTTACAACGCGAACAAATGTGTTTGGCGGAATCCTAATGGACCATAGTCCAGACGCAAAAAAAGCATTGATTGATCTGCTCAAGGCTTATCAACAAAGGTCTGGAAAGCGGTCTGTTTTTACAGAGGTTCGCAATATGACTTCAATTGATAATTATCAACCTTTGCTTCAAGACATCGGCTTTGCTTACGAAGAACAATTGAATTACATCATTGATCTCATGCCCACCCCCGAAGAGGTTTTTAACCGCATTGGTAAGAGAACGCGCAAAAATATCCGTAACGGACGGAATAAAGAACTGGTAACCATTAAGACAGTTGAAGATCATGCCGGTGTTTTAGAGAGTTATGAACTTCTTTTAAAATCCTATCATAATGCTCAGGTCCCTTTGTCAGATCTCTCTTTGTTTACCACTGCCTTTGATCATTTGATGCCTAAGGGGATGATTAAGATTAGAACAGCAATGGTTGAGGTTTCCCCAGCTGCAACTTCGATTGAATTGTTTTATAAAGAGTTGATATTTGGCTGGTACGGAGGAATGGATCGATCATTCAGCGCTTTTATCCCCAATGACTTATTGATGGCGCATATCCTTGAAAGTGGCAGCGCAAATGGCTATCGAAAATACGATTTTGGCGGGGCAGGAAAATCCGATAAAGACTACGGGGTTCGTGATTTCAAAGCAAAATTTGGTGGTGACCTGGTGAGTTATGGACGCAACACCTGGATTCCCCATCAGTCGTTATTTTCGCTCAGCAATTTCGGTTATGAAATGATTCGAAATTTCAATTTTTTTGGTCTCTCTTAGTTGCTTTCGGGATTGATTACATAAAAAGTTAAGATAACTATTCATCCAGATAATTGGTCTTTGGGAATCAATATGAGACTGGTAGATTAGGTTTGGAAAGTAGCAGGGATTGATGAATTTTGTCGATTGGTATAAAAAGCGCGGTACACGTTTCATATTTACCCGTGCCAAAAAGCTAGCTGAGCGGTACGACTTCAATCCGGGCAAAGCAATTTCTCGCATACGATATTGTGTTGGAAAACTATCTGAATATGGCTGCCATCCATCCTTCTTTGTCCCTGCAATTGTTGTCAGGAGAAATTCGGATTTCATCCATGAATTGCAGGAGAATGGATGCGAAATTGGTGTGCATGGTTATCAGCACATCGATATGCGCAGCATCCCTCCCCAGGATGCAAATCGCCAATTGGTAAAAGCTGCGGAAGTATTCATACAAGAAGATATTAAGATCGATGGATTTCGCTGTCCCTATCTTAGTATCTCTGATGAAATTCTTCAGGAACTGCAACCAGGTCTTTTCAATTACAGCAGCAACAGGGCAATCGCCTGGGTGAACCCGAATTCCGATAATCATCAAAGAAGCGGCCTTTTTGAGACTATTGGCGAATTTTATCATCCATCCCTTGCACTCTCCACACTGAGCCTTCCCTATCAAGAGGAGCAAGTCCTGGAAATCCCTGTAAGTGTGCCGGATGATTTACAAATGCGGGATGGGTTGAATTACACAGAGGATGAAATATCCGCCTCCTTGTTGGATACTTTTAATAATACCCATCAAAGAGGAGAACTCTACAACCTAATGTTTCATCCCGAACTAGCTTCGCTGTTAATTGAACCTTTCCTGGCTGTACTTGATGAAGCGTACGCTAATCAGCAAGGGGTGTGGATTTCCCAATTGAGGGATATTAGTGAATGGTGGAAAGAAAAAACCAGCTACAGGATTCACATCGATAGATTGAACGGGAAATATCAATTGGTTATAAATTGTCCAAAACGAGCCACCCTACTCCAAAGAGGGCTGGAAGAATACCTTCCCTCGAGCCAATGGGATGAAAAATACCGTAAATTGGAGAGTGATCAAATTATTATCAGTAATGACATCCTTCCTTTGGTTGGAATCTCCCCCGAACTGCCTGATTGGGTTTACTCTTCCTTGAATCGAATGGGTTATATTTCGGTGAATTTAAATGATGAGTTAGATTGTTCAGTGCGGGTTACCAGTGAATTCCTCAGGCGATGGGATAATCCAGTCAAATTGATCGCAGCTATTGAAGACCTGGATATCCCTTTGGTGCGATTCTGGCCGTGGCCGGATGGCAATCGCAGTGCACTTTGCCTCAGTGGTGACCTGGATGCATTGTCCTTGATGGATTATGCCACCCGACTCCTGCCAATGTGAAAGCGAGTGAAGGAACGTCAAAAAATTTCCCCCGAATCCATAAATTTTGATCCCATCTTCTGTTTGAGATGCCTACAAATATTCAAAACGCCACTTCAAAGAAAGGAGTGAAAGAATGAAAATCGAAGGTAATAAGGTCCTCGTGACAGGTGGGGCTGGCTTTATTGGAAGTCATCTAGTGGATCGACTACTGAAAGCTGGTAACCAGGTATTAATTGTTGATGATTTTTCATTCGGAAAAGAAGAGAACATCGCTCACCTTCGCAATGATCAGAGAGTGCAAATAGAAACGGCGGATATTTGTGACGGCGGAAGAATGATGGCTTGTGCCAAAGGGATGGATTATGTATTCCACCTGGCAGTGTTCTGCCTGCGCAATTCGCTGCAAAATCCTACTCGTTCCCACGAGGTAAACACAACAGGGACTTTAATCATGCTCGAGGCGGCACTCAAAAACCAGGTGAAAAAATTTATCTATACCTCGTCTGCAGAAGTATATGGAACCGGCTTATATTTCCCCCTGGACGAAAACCATCCTTTCTTGCCGACCAATGTCTACGGCGCTGCGAAAGCGGCGGGTGAACTCTATGCTCGCACCTACATGAAAACCTATGGTTTGCCAATCGTGATCACACGCTTGTTCAATACTTATGGGCCAAGAGAGCAGTGTGAGGGCTGCAGGGCAGAAGTTATTCCCAAATTTGTTTTACGAACCCTAGCAGGACAGGCTTCCGTCATTTTTGGCACCGGTGAGCAGACCAGGGATTTCACCTTCGTGGACGACATCGTCACCGGGATCATGCTGGCAGCTGAAAGTAATCAGGCTGTCGGCGAGGCTTTTAACCTCGCCCATGGTGAGGATGTCAGCATCGCCAGAATCCTTGAATTGGTGCTGGAAAAACTCGGACGCCAGGACCTTAGCCCGGTGTACCTGGAAGAAGGCCGCCCTGCGGATATTGATAAAATTGTTGCTGATGTTTCAAAGGCAAAAAGGATTTTAGGCTACTCAGCGGACATTGGGATCGAGGAGGGTCTGGATCGATACATCGATTGGGTTCAGCAGCAGGAGATTGATCTGGATTGTTGGTTGGCGCAGGAAAAGGTCAAAAATTGGTAACAAACATAAAATGAATAATGGAAATTTTTATTGTTTGGCATGAGATTCATATTTTGAATCTTATAATCGAAGGGTAATCATGCTGATATCGTAATAGATATCCAAAGATCAAGAAGTTTTAGAAAATCCCCTCAATTTGTAGTGACAGGGTGCGTTCTTTATGCACCCTGTCAAACTTTTAAGAGCCATTATCAATTGTTGAGTTAAAACTGGCAAAGATATGTTAGCAAAGGGATACAAAATAATAAAACTCATTAGTATTTGTTAATAATATTTCTGAATTATCTATTCCCTGCCTGATTACCGATGATCTAAGTTTATTAAAACTGACCAATATCCAACCAATATCTCAACAGGATACTTCAATGATTCATTCCTGTTCTAGATAGCCTCCTGGCAAAAATACTTACGTGATTCTTTATCAATAGAGTGATTTAACCGACGTGGAAAGGAGATTTGGCGAAAAAAGGTATATTAATTAATTTTTTCATCCTTACCAACTTTCAACCTGTGTTATCATTTCCTGCAGACACAACTAAATAAAAGGAGCAGTCAGGATGAAAACCCTTTTACTCATGCGACATGGTAAGTCAAGCTGGGAGGACAGCAGCCTTTTAGATCACAAACGTCCCCTCAAGAAACGCGGCAGACGAGACAGCAAACGCATTGCTCAGGAACTCGACAAAAACGATCTTTACCCTCATGTGATCCTCTCTTCGTCAGCCACAAGGGCGAAGGAAACCGTTGAAGTGGTGGTCGATACCCTTGACTATGAAAATCGGATCATCTTTACAGATGAGCTTTACATGGCAGAACCGGAAGATTTTGTTGATGCATTAAGTAATTTAAGCGACGACGATGATACCGTTTTAATTGTCGGTCACAACCCCGGCATGGAAGCCTTTTTGCAAATTATCGATGGTGAAATCATGTCCCTCCCGACAGCGGGCTTGGGTCACCTGGTTCTGGCGCTTGACAGCTGGCAGGATCTAAGCCTCGACACGATGGGTGACCTGATTGGTTTATGGAAGCCTAAGGAACTGAGCAAATAAGATTAGTGACCGAAGAGGGTTTCTGCGGAATTTCATGTTATTTTCCCCTGCGTTTTTCAAATTTGTGTCCCGAAAACTCGAATTCCACCCGTAAAAATGCTGTTTTTTGGGTAAATGATAAACTCAGGAGATTAGTGACCGAAAATTAACCTAATCTGCATTCATGCATCCAATTCAAAAAGCCCTTATTGCAAAGGAAAGCACCCACATGGTGTTACTTTCCTTTGCAATGAGTTTTTTAGGGTACTCATTCATACAACAAAAAAGGGTCCGTGAGAACTCACCAGGAAAACACGGACCCTTTTTTATATTGTGGTTTCAAACTTTTAGTGCAACAACATTGTTGAAGACCTCGTCAGGTTTATTGAAGTTCAGTGCTTTACGAGGTCGATCATTTAATTTTCTTTGAAC
>JGI24025J20009_10002897_pt1 | contig 11981 bp, 12 predicted proteins | sample Cruoilmetagenom3_FD_20009 | JGI IMG/M metagenome (IMG submission 20009)
GGGTCCTCTATCCAGTGGCTGGCCTGCCTTGCTGGAGCGGGATTCACACCCGCTGGAATATGCGACCTTGCCCGGCCGCACTGAACGGTTACATTTTGTTTAATGGCATAGCGCCGCAGAATTCCTGTCAGCGCACAGGACGAGATCAAAACAAGGCCGAGGAACAACCAGTCAAGCATTATTGTTTTTCCTCTCTCAGGAACCACTCAACGGTCCTTTCCAGTCCCTCGGCTATGCTTACAGGCGGAGTCCAGTCCAGCAAAACCCGTGTTTTTCCCATATCCATCTGCAAGGAATCGCAAAGCCGGTCTGCTTCCGCCCCCCTGCCGATCAGTGCCCCTGCCAGGCGCAGCAAAGGCACAGGAATGCGCACAAGCCGGCAAGGCCTGTGCATTGCCTTGGCAATCCGGCGTATGATCTCGGCCGTGGACAGATCCTCCCCGTCCTTGATCAGGAATACTTCCCCGCAGGCTTTGGGATGTTCCAGGCAGATCCGTAGCAGATCACAGAGATTAAAAACACTTACCAGGCTGCGGCGATTTTCTATACTGCCAAAAGGCAGTGGCAACCCACGGTCCACCAACCTGAGAAGGCGGAGGAAATTACCCCTCACACCCGGGCCATATACCAGAGGCGGCCTGATTACCACAACTTCCAGCCCGGTCTCCCTATCGATTTGATGCAGTACTTGCTCAGCCTCCCACTTTGAGAGGGCATATGGATCCTGGGGTGCAGGCAAATCATCAGCAGCGAAACTATCATCAGTGGTCTTTTGGCCATTGACCTTTATACTGCTCACATACACGAAACGTTTTACACCAAGGGAAACAGCCTGGCGTGCAAGTCTTTTGGTTCCTTCTACATTGACGCGCCGGAACTCCATAAGCGGATCGACTGCTGTCTCCCTCATCACGTGGACCCGCGCGGCGAGATGCACCACCGCATCCATACCATTCAAGGCTGGAACCCAGTCAGTATTACTATCTATGTCTCCAACTGCGAAATACTCGCACGCTGGATTTTTAATAGCTATATGTTGGGAGTCGCGCACACTTCCTCGCACTTCCTTGCCCGCATCTGCCAGCACGCCGCACAAACCACGCCCTATAAATCCGTTTGCACCGGTCACAAGGATGTTCTTCACGGGTCAATTACCAAGCAATTCTTCATATAATGCGAGAGTAGCACGAACTACGAGTTCTTCCGAGAACTCATTTACTGCGATTTCCCGGCTTGCCTTACCCATCCTCTGTCGCAATTCCCTGTTTTGCAGCAACGTAGCCAATGCCTGGGCAAGCCGCTCCGGGTCTTTTGGAGGGACTATAAAGCCATTGACACCGTTTCTGACAATTTCTCTGCAACCACGCACATCAGTGGCAACTAACGGTAACCCGGCAGATGCAGCTTCCAGCAGACACTTAGGAATTCCTTCCCTGTAGGATGATGGAAGCACTGCCACATGACATTGCTGCAACAACCGGGGGATATTCTCCCTATGACCCAGCCAGATTATCTCTCCTTTCTCATGCCAGCCAGTCAGGATTTCCTCAGGAATGGAGGCGGGATTATCCGGATCAGGCCGCCCGGCCAGAATCACCCGGCCTGGCATACCCCGGTTCTTTAACAATTTAGACGCTTCCACAAGATCTCCCACACCCTTATCCCAGAGCATGCGTGAGGCAAGTATTGCCTTGGGCTCACCCTCTGCTTCAGGAACAGGAGAAAAAAGGTCTGTATTCACACCTGATCCACGGATGAGGACAGCCTTTTCCGGAATGATTATTTTGCGATCAATGAATGTCTGCCGGTCCTCGGGATTCTGGAAAATCCCCCGGCAGTTCCTGCAGGAAAATGCAAACCAAAAAAAAGGCGTGATCAGGCTGCGGAGAAAAAAGGCCTTTTTCCCTTTGGCGATAAAGACATACCCCAGACCAGTCAGGGCGTTGACAATTGCTTTTATGCCCGCAAACCGCGCTGCCAGGGAGCCGTAAAGTATCGGTTTGATCGCTACCTGATGAACCAGGTCAGGTTTTTCAGTTGAATAGATTTGGTATAATTCATAAATCGCTTTTATTTCACAGAGAGGATTTCTGGAACTTCTTCGCAAGCCGATGGGGATCAGTCTGAAACCTTGTGTCCTAATGCGATCGCCGTGATCCTGAACCCGAGTGGCAACAAGCACCTCGTGGCCCGCTGCCTGGGCAGCTCTGGCCAGAGGCAGACGGTGGGACCAGAAATACCAATCCTCGGTAACCAGAAAGAGGATTTTGCGCATCCGCTTTACCTTCTACCCCAAGCAGTGTCCGTAACACGGAGCATCATTATTTTAACTTAACACTTTCCAACCATCCCTGGAACATCAAGACATCCCAGAGATGATACGCCCAGTTTCTTTTACCTGATAAATGTTCCGCCCACTTTTCGTGGATCGGTTGAGGATTAAAAAACTCTTCCTGCCGCAGCCTTGTCTCATCCAGCAAGGCCTCTGCCCATTCGCGCAAAGGGCCACGCAGCCATGAATCTATTGGTATGCCAAATCCGCTTTTGGGCCGTTCAACCAATTCCTTTGGAACATATTTGTACAGCACCTGCCGCAGTATCCATTTCCCCTGGCCATTTCTGATCTTCATAGATAGAGGGAGGCATTCATCCGGGAGATAACAGCAGTCATCTCATTTGCGCTTTGTACTGCGGAAGGGCTAAAAAAACCGGTTATGCCACACATTTGTAAAGTTCCTCATACCGTTTGACAACAGAAGGCAGACTGAAATTTTCTTTGATCCGCAACCGTGCGTTATCTCCAAGTTTTTGGCGCTTATCTTTGCCAATTTTAATTAATTCGCTCCACGCACCAGCCAGTGCATGGGGGTCTTTTGGAGGTACAACTTTCCCTGTATCTCCTACGATTAATGCAGAATCCCCTACATCAGTTACCACACACGGCACGCCACATGCCATTGCCTCACCAACTACGTTAGGAAAACCTTCGCCATAAGAAGAAGAAGAAGAAGCGATGTCGAGGGCAGTCATAATCCGCGGAATATTATCGCGTCTCCCAAGCAGATGAAAATATTCAGACCAACCGGCATCTTTAATCCACGATGACAATTGATAATTTCCCCATGTAATATCATCACCACAGAGCAAAAACTGTACATCCTTGGTTTCTGTGTGCAGCAAAGCCGCCGCCTTTATAAAATTGCGATGGTCCTTTTGCAGATCAAAACGCCCCACCATACCGATAAGCATAGTATCTTCAGGAATACATAGCTCCTGCCTTACCAGAGTCCCTCCCTCTAAATCCGGCTTAAAGAGGTTCAAATCAAAGCCATTGGGAATAACCACCATCCTGTCAGGGTCATAACCAAGGGCTATATGCACCCTCTTTGATGCCTCTGAGCAGCAGACAATCTTCACCGGCAGCCAGCGGGAAAACCGAGCGCAGGCCTTTGCCGTCCAAATAGTGGTGCGTTTGTTCCCTTCAGGGTCAAGGTTGCTGTGACGAATCCCCCAAACAACGGGGATGTTTCCAGCCAATTTTGCCGCCAGACCGCCCACAAGATCGGAATGATACATCCATGTCTGGATAAGATCGGGCGTGTATTTTTTTAACCAGCGGGCCAATTTAAAGACCATTCGCGGATCAGGAACCCCGCTTTTTATGCCGAGTGCTTCTACCGGTATCCCTAACGCCTGAATCCTTTTTCCAATTGGACCAATATCGGTAAATGACATAACCTGTATTTCAAACTTATCCCGGTTCATCCGTGAGACAAGTTTGTAAAGCATCATTTCGGCTCCGCCAGTGGAAAGGCCGGTGATGAAGTGTAGTATTTTCATACAACTAAATCTCGCAGGTAACGGGCAAGTTGTGGAACAACCACATCAATACTAAAATACTTTTCAACAACGTTCCTGCCATTTATCCCCATACTTGCCCGTTTTCCCTCGTCTCCAAGCAAACCAACCAGTGCTTCAGCCCAATCCTTTTGATTTGACGCACCTAATCCGACAGTACATAGAGATAACACTTGTGAATTCATACCAACGGGAGATACTACAACCGGCACACCGCACGCCATGTATTGGAGCATTTTGAAGCTGCACTTACCTCGCTCCCAGGCTGAGTCGGCTAATGGCATAATCCCGATTGACATACCCTGAATCCCTTTTACTTCGTTTTTAGGCGACCATGGAATAAAATCAATCCTTTCTTTCTGAATGCTATGAAAAGTTGGCCTAGCATCAGCAATAATGCGCAAGATTACATCAGGGCAGGCCTTGAGCACTATTGCCAGAGCAGGCTCGATTTCATAAAGATATTTGAGATTACCGCTTGTTCCTGTCCATCCAATAACTTCACGCTTACTTGCGTCCATTGCCTTCTTTGGGAAGTACCGTTTTGTATCCACCGCTGTCGGGATAACCCTGACGTTTTTATTCCATTGGCTAAAAATATCCCCCAAATAGTCATTGCCACAAATAATTAAATCGCATCGGCGCGCAAGACGCTCAGCAAAGCGCCCTCCTCTGTATAAAAAAATGGCATCATCCACATCCAGGACACGCGGACGTTTAGTCAAGGGTTCGAGCGTCAAAAAAGTAGAAACAAGCTCACGCTGAAGAAATGTTATATCATAATGATGTGTAGCCAGGACGGCGGGAATGCGTACAGTAAGTGCAGCGCCACCCCAGAGTGGCCGTAGCCATTTCGCTGCAGGGGGATACTTTGATACGTGCGGGATGAATTCATGCATAAGCACGCCGTTTTCTCGCAACGCTGGAATCAATTGACGCACACGAAACCGTGTGGACGGCACGTTTATTCCACCAGTAAGAGCTGCTACTCTCACTCCATCAGCGGCACTCATGAAAGTTTCCGATTGATTGCTTTTTGGCTTGGGCTCTATCAAGTAGCCACATGTTAATGACCGCTACCGGGAAGAAAAGCATCCAAAGATGTCCGAACTGGTTCAAATACGGATTTGTGGCTTCAGCCACCAATGCCCCGCAAAAACCTGCCAACATGGGTACCATGTGCAGACTCAACGTCGTCCTCGCCGCAATGACACGGACTCCTGTCCACAATATCCAGATAACACCGGACATATAAAGAATAAATCCTACTATTCCCGTCTGGAAAAGTAGCGCAACATACCTCAGTTCGTAATTCCACGGCTTCTCGGGATCACGGATATACTTGTCACTTCCCACTCCCAGGCCTGCCCCGAAGACGGGTCGTTCGGAAACGCCTTCCATAAGCGCCGAAAATTGCTCTGCACGTATCATTGCACTCTCGTCATGTTTAAAATCAAAGGCTTCCGCGAAGTCCCGCAGTAAGCTGTGCGTCTCCCAACCCATGATACCTCCCAGGGAGTATGCAGCAACCCATGCAATAGCAGCCATCACGAACAGGGCCTTTACTAAGCTCAGGATGGCGTTCCTACGCTCTTTTCGGCGCAGAAAACTCGCTAATGCAACCAGGATAAATGGGGTTAGAAACAAGATCAATAACAGTACATGCCTCTGTCCAACCATCACGGCTATCAGGCTGAGTACCGTACAAAACCACAGCTCTGCACGCGGTACTGGACGATTTTTCCCCGAATAAACGGCCAGACAACCTACCATAAAAGGCAATAGAAAGATCAGTGAAGATAATACACGCGGCGTATATGATAACTCATTTGTCAGTCCATTCTCCGAAAATGCCATTACAATATATTCGAACCCTGGCAACGTAAGACCCATAACCGACAACACCTGCAAAATTACAAGCACTGACATTGGAATTGTACAAAAGATTAATATCCTTAGCACGTTAACTAGAGAACCATGTGTCCTAATTAGGGTGACAAGAACCATGTAAGCAATCGGATAAAGGACGTATAGTTTTATGATGGGCAAAACTCTCACAGCGCCATTGATATGCCCCCAAAAAATGAATAACAATCCGAGACACAAATAAAATATCCACCAAAAAAAAACCGTCTTGTGCAGCCCAAGCCTCCAGTTCAAATGGAACATTACCCAAAACGCACATACTCCGATTAATGCTAAAAATCCGTTTTTAATCGATTGCAAAATGGCTGGGAAGAGTATAACGATTACCAAGAACGCATATAGTACACTGCTGGAGATCCAGCCGACTTTTCCTGGTTGCTGTTGCAAACCTATTTTCCCTCTATTCACGTTCAGTCCTTCACTAATCAAGAAAAAGGAGTATAGACCTTATGGACATAACGAGGTAATATCCGCTCGTTTATAAAGCAAAGCATCCTTCGCAAGGCTTTTAAACAAATATCAAGGCATATATTAGCGAGTACTTTGACAAAAAAAACTAGACTAATCCAGCCACCGATCGATAGAATACCCGTACCATAATAAAAGACCGCCAAACCTTTGGTCTCCTTTTTAGCCTCTTGAAATAGTGCATGCCTGTCCAGCACCGCACCCTGTAATACAAGCCTTGGGGAAAACATCAAAGCCCCTACCAGGAAGGAAAAAAGAGACAAAAATATAATAATGTATGTATAAACACTTATGCTTGTCAACATGACCATAAGGCTCAAATGATAGAGCGAGATAGAAACCAGATTAATCCCGAGGCAAAGCCCTATAGGCGCAAAGAAATCGCCATAAACCAATCTGACAAAATAAAAGCTGAAATAGGCCAGTAGACCTAAAATTACGAAGATCAGGATATCCATAAAAGTCACTCCATCCTTCGCGCCCACACCGTCATCCTGCCAGCTTGGCCAAAAAGACTTAAAACATAGGCAAATGGATACAGCATCAGATTACCGGCAACCCCTATGTTGGGAAAATTTACAAGGTAGCTTGCCAGCCTGGACCGGGGCATTTTATCTTGCAGGCAATACCCTAAGCTCACAACCAAGTTTGTTAAAATTCGCTGGTCAAACACCTTTTCCCTCCGCCATCCCGTCTTGGCCAAAAGCATTTCAAGGGTCCGGGGGGTATAGTGGTAAAGATGGGTCGGCACTTGTAGTGCGTACCAGGCATCTTTGAACATACGAAATTCCAGAGCAGCGGCATTCGGTACGGAAATAGCCAACCACCCACCGGGCTTGACCCACCGGCGTAATTTCTTCAAGGCGAGCAGCGGATTATGCAGATGCTCCAAGACCATCCATCCAACAACAAGATCATATAAATAATCGGGCTCTGGAGCTCCCTCAATGCTTCCCATGTATACTGGATATCCCAATAAACGCGCGGAATTGGCTGCATCTTCGGAGGGTTCGATACCTTCCACTTCCCAACCCTGGCAGGCCATCCTGTGAAGAAACGCACCGGAGGCGCAGCCAACCTCGAGCATTCGTCCCGGCGGTAAAGGTGGCAGACACTGTGTATTAAATTGAAAAACTCTTTTTAAAAGACGTTTCCATGGCGGTAGCGGTCCATCTGACAACTTGGTATGGTCAACACGGGTGCCATGATAAGGACCGTAATCATCTGGATAATAGTAACCGATGGTTCTCGGTGTTGGCCGAGGGTTTGTACGCATCAGTCCACAAGTACGGCACTTGACCACTGTGAATTCACCTGGCAGATTATGGAGCCGATCCCGGCCAACCAGAATAGTCTCATCTTCCGGTGGACAACCGAGAGGACACTTCATATTTTCTAATAGGACTTCAGGCGGCATCACTTCTCATTTCCCGCGACAAATAGCCCTCTCTTAGGTAACTGAAATTTCACCGTTTTTAAAATTTCAACTAGCTGTTTTTATTGAATAAAATTAATTGCTTCTCTCTTGGGAAAGGTTTTTCTGGTATGGAATCTAAACATCGCAATGCCGCATTTTGGGCAACCTATTGAAATAGCTATAAATTATGAAAAATACTTATGATCTGCCTTTCCCAAAAACTGTAGAAAAACAGTGAAACTTCAGTTAGGTAAAACAGAATATTTTTGAAAATAGTGAAAGAAATATTCATAATCTCTCCTTTCTTATACCTCTTAAGTCGGGCGAAAGCTCAGAAACCTTTTTAGCAGCCTGCGTTCTTCGGGTGCTAACAACCAGAACCATGTCACCGCAATAAAAACTATCAGCGTTCCAATAAGAAACATTCCCTTGATAAACAGACCCACTGTATATCCTGCCATAATAATAATACTGACAGCTATGATAACTCTCAAAAGACTACTCAGGATGAGAGCTTTTGTATTGGGTAAAAGCCACTGCGCCATAGCAAATAATATTAAGGTATCAATGCCCACCCTTGCCACCCAGGCAATGGCCGCGCCTTTTATACCATAAGCACCAAGCAGCCACCATAATATCAAAAGGTAAATTGGCAGTTCGACAAGATGCATTTTAGCAGTAAGATCCGGACGTCCTGCGCCCTGGACCAACGCAGATGGGACCTTTGCCAGGCTGTTAACAAACACTCCAACGGCCAGCCATTGCAGTACAAAGGCGCTGTTGTCGGCAAACTCCGCGCCCAGCCACTGGGACAGACCTTCATGGGCCATGGTGACAATGATAAGAGTCAGCGGAAACAGCACAATAAAGATATAGTTTATCCCCCGGCCAAACAGACGGGCGGTACGAGCTCGATCCTGGGCCAGAGTGGTAGAAAAGGCCGGAAACAATACGCCGACTAACGCACCTGAAATAAGCCCGAGTTTTGTCACTACCTCATAAGGCGTGGTGTAATAAGCAACTGCGGTAACGGAGATAAGAGCGCCAATAAAAAATCTGTCCATATAAACCATGACCGGCCCAACAATATTGGTGACCGTCATCCAGCTCCCAAAGCTGATCAGCGGCCGCACCATGTTTCGTTGCGGTCTGATGTTGTGACGCAACGCGGGGACCTGACGCAGGCATAGCGCTAAAAACACCCCGCATGTCAAAATTCTCACCGCAACCAGCACAGCTACCACAGGAAACAGACTGTTCGAGAAAGGCAGTACGATAAGTGGCCCCAGGAATGTAAATATCCCCAGGGGAATACGCACTATGTTTGTCAGGTCGAATCGTTGATGCGCTTCGAGTACACCGCGCAAACCAATAGCGCTGATCACAACAGGAATGGACAAAGAAAGCAAATAGAAGGCATTCAGGGTTTCCCCTTGCAGTGCTTGGGGAATCTTCAAAATATTATAAACCAGCCAGGGAGAAATGCTTGCCGCCACCAGTGCTCCGATAATACCGAGCATTCCCATTAGCGCCAGCGCTGTCCAGATAAGTCTGGGTATATCCTCTGCTTGTTCCGCACCCAACTTCTCTGCCACCAGCTTTGTCAGCGCTCGGCCCAGTCCCAGATCAAACAGGCTAAAATAACCGACAACCGCCCACGCGAGTGTCAATACTCCAAAGCGAGCTGTACCCAGACCTTTAATTAGCAAAGGAATAGCAAAAAGCGCGACTAATAGAGGAGCGCCATGACCGACTAGGTTCCAGATTGTATTTCGCGCAAGGAGACGCCCGCCGGTCATGCTGCTGCTTGCGCTGTTCGGCGCGGCATTAACCAAAACATGATCTGCCATTACAATTTTTCACGTTTATTCTTGTTTGGTTTTGTCAAGAATGCGGGACGTAAGAATGGGGAACGTCCATAAATAAGTAAATAACTTGTTAGAGGGGAGCAGGTAATAATTATGTTTCTTAGCAATCTTTTCTCCTCTGTTGACAGCATATCCCACTCCTGGGTTTTGGGTTTTGAATATTGATTCAGATGAATGGATTTATAATTGTAAGTTTATTCTCAAGATTAAAACCATCCCGCATATCTTCCGATATTAAATAATAAGGGTCTTTCTCATATTTGCAGAAAGTAAGGAGGGGTTGCTGAGCTGAGACCTTTGTCATATTAATGGGTTAGCACAACTCCATTATGATAAGGAGATCTCAACTATGTCCAGCTCCCCCTCACCACGGCCATTATATAACTTTAATCGGTGGGTTATCAAGGGCATTAAACTGAGTAGTGATGTAGCTGTGATTAAGATTCGTCATGACAAACGATATCTCCATCGATGTCCTTTTTGTGGGCAAAAAATGGGAGAAAATAGGCGTTTGTGGCAAGTTGCTAAAGACCTGCCTCTTGGAACAGCTCGTCTGGTCGAGATCATCTATGAGGCCATTCAGGGATATTGCAACAATTGCCAGAATTGTACGTAGAGCTTGTGGCTATCGTGACCTCGATTATCTCTTCCTGAAAATCCGTCAGGAATGTAATCCTGTTCTGCAAATATGAGAAAAAGCTCAAAAAATCAGGGTTGTTTTTGGAGACTGGAAGGATTAAGGCTCGGTAATTGGAAAATGTCTGACTGGGAAAATCTGATGTCGGCAGATGTGCCGGCGAATGTATACGCCTGGAGGAAAAGGGTTTGAGCAATCAACACGATGAGAAAAATATCCAGTATATGCCTGTCCAGATGATGCCCATGGCACCGGATGACGATGAAATCGATCTGCTGGAATTATGGCGTACCCTGATGCTGAAAAAATGGCTCGTCCTGGGGATTACGCTGGCTTGCCTTCTGGCCGGAACGGGGTATGCGTTTTTGGCAAAGCCGGTGTATAAAACCAAAGCATATTTTTTGCCGCCGAGTGTTGCGGATGTTGGGGAATTGAACATTATAAGCGGCAGCAGTGCTCAGTATACGCCGGCAATCGTCTACCAGATGTTTCTGCAAAATCTCTGTTCCCGGGAGTTGCGCAGGAAATTTTTTACTAAGAAAGGTATCTTCCCTGTGTTGACGGATGGCGATAAGGATGCTGTCGTGAACCAGGTTTTTGAAAAGAAATTTAATGAAAAGCTTGTGTTACAAAAGGAGGATAACAAGAGAGACAAAAATACATCGTTTTACTCCCTAAGTTTTGAATGGAAGGACGCATCCCGTGTTGCTGACTGGACAAATATGTTCGTCTCCATGGTTGTGGACTACACCCGAAATACGTTGATCAACGACATGCTAACTCTCAAAAAAAATCAAATCAAATATTTTGAGCAATGCATTGCAAGTAAAAGAAAAACAGGACGAAGCCTGAGAGAAGATCAGATACTGCGTTTCAAAGAAGCCTTGGGTATTGCCAGAGAGCTTGGGATTACCGCTGACAGGCTTTCAGACGGCGATATACGATCTGTGGACAAAAAAATTAACAACAACACTCTGGATAAAATGGCTAAGCGTGATGTGCGGCCTATTGCTATTTATGATATTGGTCGATTATATTTGCAGGGGAGCAAGGCCCTGAGTGCACAGATCAAGGCTTTTCAAAATCGTAAGTTAGATGATCCTTTTATTCCCGGTCTTTGCGAACTGCAGGAAAAATTGGATACCATTAAAATGGCAACCATTTCTCAGGATCATATTCAGGTGGCCAAAATTGACCAACCAGCCCAGGTACCTGACAAACCCATCAAGCCTAAAAAGAGACTTATTATCGCCCTTGCCGGAGTGGTTGGACTTTTTATGGGAATCTTTGCAGCCTTTTTCATGTGTTTTGTGCAAAAAATGCAGAAGAAAGAACTGTAGGGATTTTGCGGGACATTATTGCAAAATTGCGTTATTGACTAGGTTGAATAAGTGCGATAATGGTATGAGCAAATAGCTGATTGGCAGGAAGTGGTATGCCGAGGCAGGCTAGGCTTGATGCTCTATCGTGTTTTTCATGATCAGAAAGAATATACGTAACTTCTCAATAAATCTGGGCGGAATCATGGTATTTCTATTTTTACCGCTTCCCTATGAAACTTCCATAAGTTTTTTAACTGATACCTCCATCCGTTGAAAAAAAAGCGGGACACAGTGGCTTGAATAGATTATGATTGATTTATGGCTACAGATCGTCTTACTAAAATCCCGAATATCCCCAATGTCTCTGAAGCTCTGAAGAGGAGTTCTCGCCTCTTGTTGCCGAGTTACTCGATATTTGTTGTCTTCAACAAGAGCTGATCCTGTCACTGCAGGAACAAATTCAAATCCTAAGAGACGAAATCGCC
>JGI24025J20009_10002899_pt1 | contig 11973 bp, 9 predicted proteins | sample Cruoilmetagenom3_FD_20009 | JGI IMG/M metagenome (IMG submission 20009)
CATTCTCGACCGCGATGGCGTGATTAACCAGGACTCTGACGCTTACATTAAATCAGCGGATGAGTGGCAGCCGATACCCGGCAGCATAGACGCTATCGCTCGGCTGTGTAGTGCAGGTTACACTGTTGTAGTGGCTACTAATCAGTCGGGGCTGGGGCGTGGCCTTTTTGATCTCGACGACCTTGAGGCCATACACAATAAAATGTGTGAGCTNGTTGAGGCCGCTGGCGGCCATATCGCAGGCATTTATTACTGCCCCCATTTACCGACGGCAGGCTGCAATTGTCGTAAACCTGCGCCCGGGCTACTCGATGTCATCGCCGAAGACTTCAGCACTTCGCTTACTGGCGTGGTGTTTATTGGCGATAGTTTGAAAGACCTGCAAGCTGGAGTCGAGCGCCAGTGTCGGCCCATTCTGCTGCGCACAGGCAAAGGAGCGGCTTATGAACGTCAGTTGGCTGATGAAGCTAACGAGCAGGTGCGCAATGCTCAGGTTTACAATGACCTCGCCGAGGCGGTCGATAACCTATTAAAAGAGAGGAATTAAAGCTTTGAACTTTGTTTATGCGCTGCGCACTATCATTTTTTATTGTGTCTACTCGCCAACCATTATCATCTTCTCTGTGCTCGGCTGTACCGTCGGCCTGTTCATTCCCTATCGACCTCGGCAGACTTTTATTACTACCGCCAACGCTATTGTCCTCTGGTGGCTAAAGCTGACCTGTGGCATTAAGGTCAATGTTGAGGGCCTGGATAATGTCCCCAAGCAGCCCTTTGTTGCCCTAAGTAAACACCAGTCGGGCTGGGAGACTTTCTTTTTACAGAGAACCCTGCGCCCAGTCAGCACTATTTTGAAAAAAGAACTGTTGAAGGTGCCATTTTTTGGCTGGGGCCTGGCAATGACCCGACCTATTGCCATCGACCGATCGAACCCCAAACAGGCCCTGCGAGAGGTGATAAGCCAGGGTAAACAGCGCCTTGAAGAAGGCAATAATATTTTGATTTTCCCCGAGGGCACGCGTATCGATTACGGTGAGATAGGTAATTACTCGCGCAGTGGCACATCTCTGGCTATAAGTAGCGGCGCAGCCGTTCTACCTATCGCCCACAACGCGGGCAGCTGCTGGCCGGCCCACCGTTTTGTTAAAACGCCGGGCACCATCCATGTGATTATCGGCAAGCCCATTGATAGCACGGGGCGTAAGAGTAAAGAGTTAACCGATGAGGTTAAAGACTGGATAGAGACGACAATAGAGGCTTTATAAGCGTCTATTACGTGTTGAAGCTTTCTTTAATGGCATCAACGCGGCAACGCCCTACTCAGCCAAATAGCAAGAGTTCAGCCAAGAAAAAGCCCCTATTGCGAACGCTACATTGTGTGCAATAGAGGCTCATTCTTAGACCAATAATTAATATGAACGCTTGCCATCAACCCAGCGGGTGTAGTTAGCAAGCACTCACTTTCGACCACACTACTATATATCGAGATTAACAACTGCGAGAGCGTTGGTTTCGATAAAGTCACGTCGTGGCTCTACCTGATCACCCATCAANGTNTTAAACATTTGATCTGCCGATATGGCATCTTCAATAGTGACCCTTAGCATCCTGCGTGTTTCAGGGTTCATCGTGGTATCCCATAACTGTTCGGGGTTCATTTCACCCAGGCCCTTGTAGCGCTGGATGCTGTAACCACGGCGCGACTCCTTCATTAACCAATTGACAACCTGTTCAAAATCATCAACCAGTAGAGTTCTTTCACCACGCTTAATGTAGGCACCGTCTTCCAATAAGCCCTGTAAACGCTGACCCAGATCGATGATCGCCCGGTATTCACCAGAGGCAAAGAAGTCATTACTGAATATAAACTCATTGCTGACTCCATGAGTTTCAACGCTGACCCTGGGTAAGAAAAGACCCCTTTCATTATCACGGGTGTAGTCAACCGTGTAACGCGTGCTCGCATTAGCACTCTCGCTCAGCACGCTGGACAAGGATTTGCACCAGGTATTAACGGTACTTTCCTGTAACAGCTCATCACGGCCAAGGATGGGGAGATAGATCATCTCTCTGAGGATGAGAGCTGGCCAGGATCTGGCGAGTCGCTCAATACGCGCCATAACTAAACGGTAGCTTTGCAATAGGGACTGTAAAGCCTCACCGCTTATACCTGGGGCATCAGCGTTGACGTGCAAGCTGGTTTTCTCAAGAGCTGCCTGGGTTAAAAACTCAGTCAGCGCATCATCATCCTTCAGGTATTGTTCTTGCTTACCTTTACTAATTTTATAGAGTGGTGGTTGGGCTATACACACATGACCGCGCTCAATCAGCTCACGCATCTGACGGAAAAAGAAGGTCAATAATAAGGTGCGAATATGCGAGCCATCCACATCGGCATCGGTCATGATAACGATGGTGTGATAGCGCANTTTATCGGCGTTAAACTCTTGAGCACCGATGCCACAGCCTAATGCAGTAATTAAGGTGCCCACTTCGGCACTTGATAGCATCTTGTCAAAACGCGCTTTTTCGACGTTAAGAATCTTACCCTTCAGCGGTAAAATAGCCTGGGTACGACGATCACGACCCTGCTTGGCTGAGCCACCCGCAGAATCACCCTCCACGAGGTAGAGTTCTGAAAGCGCAGGGTCTTTTTCACGACAATCGGCGAGCTTGCCAGGTAGGCCGGCAATATCCAAAGCACCTTTACGGCGGGTCATTTCTCTCGCTTTTCTTGCGGCTTCACGAGCTCGTGCCGCATCAACCATTTTGCCAATAATAGCCTTAGCTTCTGCTGGGTTTTCTAACAGATAATCAGCCAGTGCCTTGGACATTTCTTGCTCAACAGCACCTTTGACTTCAGAGCTAACGAGTTTGTCCTTAGTTTGCGATGAGAACTTGGGATCGGGTACTTTTACCGAAATAATACCCGTTAGCCCTTCGCGNGCATCGTCGCCGGTTGTCGCTATCTTGTTGTTTTTACTCGANTTACTCTCTTTTTCGATGTAATTGTTCAGNGAGCGNGTCAAAGCACCTCGGAATCCAGCCAAGTGAGTACCACCATCGCGCTGGGGGATATTATTGGTATAGCAAAAGATATTTTCCTGAAAACCATCATTCCACTGTAAAGCGGCCTCGACCGTAATCCCATCTTCACGCTCCACATTGATGTGGATTACCTGATTGATGGGGCTTTTATTGGTGTTCAAATACTCAACAAAGGCACTGAGTCCGCCTTCATACTGAAAAACATCCTGCTTATCACTTCGCTCATCACTCAAAACTATACGAACACCGGAGTTAAGAAAAGACAACTCCCTTAACCGTTTCGATAAGATCTCATAATGAAAACTAATATTGCTGAATGTTTCTGCGGAGGGCCAGAACCGCGCATGAGTACCCGACTCATCAGTTTCGCCTATTACCGCAATTGGCGCCTGTGGCACACCGTGAACATAGTTTTGTTCATGGATTTTTCCGTGACGGCGAATTGTTAATACCAAGCGCTCTGACAAGGCATTAACTACCGACACACCAACACCGTGTAAACCGCCAGAAACTTTATACGTATTGTCATCAAACTTACCGCCAGCATGCAGTACCGTCATGATAACTTCAGCGGCCGATACGCCCTCTTCATGGATATCAACGGGTATGCCACGGCCATTATCTGAAACGGATACTGACTCATCGCTATGTATTTTTACTGATATTTCGCTGCAATGACCGGCCAAAGCTTCATCGATTGAGTTATCAACCAGCTCAAAAACCATGTGATGTAGGCCCGTGCCATCATCGGTATCACCGATGTACATTCCCGGCCTTTTTCTAACAGCATCCAGACCTTTTAGTACCTTAATGCTGGACGAATCATAGTCTTGTTCAGAGCTCATTGAGCTTCCCCTTTCAAATCTAGAACCTTAATCGAATTCACCTTGCCCTGTTCCACGTGGAACACAGCAAAATCATTAATTTTCTCTTTCTCAAGTACCCTTACTAAAGGAAGGTAATCNGTACCTGTTATAAACACTTGAGCCTTTGCACTTGCCAGCACNTTAAGCAAGCGCAGTAAATATTCATTATCAAGCTCTGACACAAGGTCATCAAACAGGTAAATACACTGCTTATNTCTGGCTTGTCGAAACATTTGGCCCTGCCCGACAATTAAGGCAGCAACTAATGACTTTATCTGACCCCTTGAAAGTACATCACATGCAGCCCGCCCATTAACCTGTACTTTTATATCGGCTCTATGGGGGCCAATATGGGTACTGTGGCGCTTATAATCGCGATTAAAGCTTTCGCTGAGCAACATATCAAGCGGTCTACCCCCATCCCAACCCTGGTAATATTCGAGTGATACACCTCGTACTGACGTTAACTTTTCTATTAATGCATAGAAAACAGGTGTAATACTTTCAAAATACTTGCGCCGCATATCACTTAACTCTGTCGATAAACGCACGAAACTGTCGTCCCAGGAACTCATTTCTTCCACGGTTATTTTATCACGCCGAAGAAGTTTGTTCCGCTGTTGTAAGCTACGCTGGAACTGCGCCCAGATTGTCTGAAACTGCTGTTCCACGTGGAACACACCCCAGTCGAGAAAGCGGCGACGACCACCTGGCCCACCCTCTATCAGAAGGAAACTATCACTATTCATCAATAGCAGTGGTATGGATTCAGCCAATGAAGACGAAGTTGACACCCTGCGACCGTCAACTTTAAATTGAAATGATCCGCTAGTCTCTCTCGACACACCAACCGTATAAGGCACTTCGTGCTCTTTGCTATTGGCAGCGCCAAAAACGGTACACTCCTTGGCCTCATGGTTTATTAGTGTCCTGGTATAGCGAGAACGAAATGTGCGGCCACGGCCTAATAAATAGATAGCCTCTAGGAGACTAGTCTTGCCACTACCGTTATTCCCATAGAGGACATTAATGCCATCTATGGGTGACAAGCAGGCACTGCTTATATTTCTTATGCCATGTACATCAAGCCGAGTTAAATACACTAAATATAGCTATACATAAGATCAAAGGCGCATCGGCATAATGACATAAGAAGAGCCAGACTCGTCGGCAGGGTCCTGAATAAGGGCGCTACTATTGGCATCGGAGAGGATAAAATCAACCTCCTCCCCCGCCAGGGTATTAAGAACATCGAGTATGTAATTCACGTTAAAGCCTACTTCAAGATCTATGCCTGTGTAGCTGACCGCTACCTCTTCCTGAGCTTCTTCTTGCTCCGGGTTGTTAGCAACGATATTGAGCAGGTTTTGAGTGAGTAAAAGCCGAACACCTCGATACTTTTCATTGGACAAAATTGCAGCTCGGCTAAACGCGTGTCGTAAACTATCACGATCTCCTCGAATAACCAGAGTGCCACCTTTTGGTAAAACCCTGTCGTAATCGGGGTAGGCACCATCGACAAGTTTCGATGTGAAATGAAAGTCTGAACCACGCACACGCAGATGAGCCTCACCCAGGGAAATCGTAACATCGCCCTCATCAACTAAAAGGCGGGACAACTCAACCACACCTTTGCGAGGCAATATTGCCTGTATAGAGCCACTTGCCACATCACCAGGTAAATCGATAGCACTGATGGCGAGGCGGTGCCCATCTGTCGCGACTCCATTTAGCTTAGAATCACTTACTTCCCACAACATACCATTAAGGTAATACCGGACATCCTGGTGGGCCATTGCAAAAGATGTACTATCAATCAGATGTTTAAGACTTTTTGCGGGTAAGCTGAATTCAAAGTTTGCAGCACCATCTTCAACATTGGGGAACTCCTCAGCAGGGAGAGTCGACAAGGTGAAGCGGCTACGTCCACTAGTGATAACAACGCGGCCCTTATCATTCGTACTGAATTTAATGTCAACACCGTCAGGCAAGGAGCGGCATATATCGAGTAACTTTCGCGCGGGTACTGTTATTTGACCACTGGGCTCGGTACCTATTTCTGAGGCAGCTCTGCTGACGATTTCGACTTCCAAATCTGTTCCCGTGAGAGCCAGCTCACCGTCTTTCAGGTTGATTAAAACATTGGCCAATATTGGCAGTGTTTGCCTACGCTCAACAACACCAACGACCATTTGCAACTGCTTAACAAACGTTTCTTTACTAACACTGAACTTCATACCGGGCTCTCTATAAACGTTAATGGTAAGTATTCACTTACATCTTAACTAGTCAATAAGCGGGTTAATAATTTTATGTCTTTTCGCATTTCAGTACTACTATCCTGCAGCTCCTTAACCTTGCGACAAGCATGCAGTACCGTCGTATGATCCCTGCCCCCAAAGGCTTCACCAATCTCAGGCAAACTATGATTGGTCATTTGCTTCGCCATAGCCATGGCAACTTGCCGTGGCCGTGCCACCGAACGAGTACGGCGCTTAGAGAGCATATCCGACATTTTAATTCTGTAGTGCTCCGCCACTGTGCGCTGAATATTATCAATACTCACCAAGCGATCTTGCAGGGCCAGTAAATCTTTCAAAGAGTCTCGAACCATGGGCACGTCGATATCTTTTCCAGTGAAGTGAGCACTTGCTATCACTCGCTTCAAAGCCCCTTCTAACTCTCTTACATTGGAGCTAATACGCTGGGCAATAAAGAAGGCTGCATCATGGGGCAACTCAACGTGTAAGCCCTGCGCTTTCTCAATAAGGATCGCGACTCGGGTCTCGAGTTCGGGGGGTTCAACCGCAACAGTTAAACCCCAGCCAAAACGCGATTTCAGCCTTTCTTCAAGACCATCGATTTCTTTAGGGTAACGATCACAGGTGAGGATCATTTGATGATCCCCTTCGAGCAGGGCATTGAAAGTATGGAAAAACTCTTCCTGTGAGCGCTCCTTACCAGCGAAGAACTGGATATCATCAATAAGCAAGGCGTCGACAGAACGATAGAACCGTTTGAAATCATTAATTGCGTTGAGCTGAAGGGCTTTAACCATATCTGCGACAAAACGCTCTGAGTGCAGATAGACTATTTTTGCATCGGGTTTTTTGACCTTTAAAGCATTGCCCACCGCATGCATAAGATGCGTTTTACCGAGACCCACTCCACCATAAATAAACAAAGGATTATAGGAACCACCGGGGTTTTCGGCAATTTGCCGAGCCGCAGCGAGAGCCAGCTGGTTAGATTTACCTTCAATAAAATTCTCAAAACGAAATTCATTGTTGAGGCTATCAGGGTGACCAATGACTTTGTTAACACGTTCTTTGCGTACGGGCGAAAAAACGGGGGCTTGCTCTTTTTGTTGGGATACTACTTGGTGAGATACTTCGATTGAGCCCGGTACCTTGCTCATCACTGGTTTGGGTTTTGAGTGTGCCAGCTGTAATGCATCTGAACTGAGCCGAATGTCAGGCTCAACGGCAATGGGTTGGGTAACGGCGGGGGCTTGTTGTACAAAGCCAGGCGCTTTTGAGTTGACGGCGACCTCTACAGGTGTGCTTTCATGTCCTGCTTCAGAGGCAAGCTCATTAATTCGGTCGAGAAACTTGTCGACCACCCAATCCTTTACAAAACGGTTAGGTGCTATCAGGCGCACTGTTTGATCAGCTGAAAGGCTGTCAATTTGCAACGGCTTGATCCAGGTGTTGAATTGCTGAGCGGGTAACTCTGCCTGCAGGTGCCCCAAACAATGCTGCCAAATTACTTCAGCCAAGCCATTTCTCCATTGGTTATAAAAAGCGAACTACTGCCATTTGTTACACAAAAAATTATTATTATTTTCGAACGACAGCTAGTCTAAGAGTTATAGCTTAAGTTATCCACATATTTTTTAATAAATTTTTGTGACTTAAATGATTAAAATAATTATTAAAAATCAACAAGTTATAAAATTGATTCGGCAAATAAAAACGAGCCTTATCTCCGTGGGAAAAGTCAAAAAACATCGACCTGTGGATAAGCTGTGAACACCTTCTTGATAACTCGTTAACTTCAGCTATTTTGCGGCCAACTGTGTTTTTTTCTAATAGAAGCATTAATTGAGGCGTTATTGAGTAAGAATTAATCAGGCCTATTTGCCAACACAGAAGCTGGAAAAAATTTCGCCAAGTAGGTCATCACTCGTAAAATCACCAGTAATACTACCGAGCTCTTGCTGAGCTTGCTTTAAGTCTTCCGCAATCAGCTCACCCGCCCCAGCTGTAAGAAGTTGTTGCAGGGCCTGTTCGATGCAATCCTGTGTTTGATTTAATGCGCTTATATGACGTCGCCGGGCCGAAAAAAGCCCCTCACCTGCACTGACATAACCCGCACATTTTTTCAGGTGCTGCTTAAGTTCAGGCAAACCCGAACCTGTCTTGGCTGAAATTTCGATAACCGTGTGTTTGCTTTGCTGAGCCTGACAACCCGTATAATCGGGTGTATCTGTTTTGTTCAAGACAAAGGTTAAATTTTCTGCGCGGCTAAAATCGGCTTCAGCCTGGGGGAAAATATTATCGGCCGACAGGTCAAATGACTTTGATGCGTCGACTAAAAACAGAATTTGGTCAGCTCGCTTGATCTCATCTTCAGCACGCTCTATACCTTTACGTTCAACAGTGTCTTGCGTAGCGCGCAATCCCGCGGTATCAATAATGCGCAAAGGCATACCGTCAATGGTGATTTGCTCGCGTAATACATCACGGGTTGTTCCCGGTACATCGGTGACAATAGCAGTGTCCAACCCAGACAGAGCATTGAGCAAACTAGACTTACCAGCATTGGGCTTGCCGGCAATAACTACCGATATTCCCTCCCTTAATAAAGCGCCCTGAGTAACACTCGCTAGCAGGGCTGCCAACTGATCACTAAGACCTCGCAAACCAGATTCAACCTTGCCATCAGAGAGGAAATTAATCTCCTCTTCGGGAAAATCGATTGCTGCCTCAACGTAAACACGAAGCTGAATAAGATCTTCAAGGAGTTGTGTTACCCGCTGCGAAAACTGGCCCTGCAATGTTTTAATCGCACCACGAGCTGCCTGCTCACTGCCGGCATCAATTAAGTCAGCCACGGCTTCAACCTGGGTCAAATCCATTTTTCCATTAAGGAAAGCCCGCTCGGAAAACTCACCGGGGCGAGCCTGGCGGGCACCAAGTTCAATGGCTCGACGCAGCAAACAGTCCATAACAACAGGGCCACCATGGCCCTGAAGTTCGAGTACATGTTCGCCAGTAAAAGAATCGGGGGCGGGAAAATAGAGGACGATACCCTGATCGATTAGCTCACTACCGGCTGCAAGAAAGGGCTGATAATGGGCGAAACGAGGTGTTGGTGTGAAACCCAGTAGCCCCTTGAAAAAGTGCTCTAAATTACCGCCTGACAAACGGACAATGCCGACCCCACCGCGACCGGGTGGGGTGACAAGTGCGGCAATAACATCGCTACTATTAACAAGCATGTGGCAAAGGGCTCAAGCGCCTGGTGATACAGTAAAGGTTACTCTCGTATGATTTTTCGCGTAATAGTCCACTGCTGAGCAATCGACAATATGCTGTTGACCGTCCAGTAAAGTACCAAGCCGGCCGGGAAAAACATAAAGAAGAAGCTAAAGGCGACGGGCATTAAGCGCATAACCTTGGCTTGCATGGGATCGGGCGGTGCAGGTTGTAGGGTTTGCAATACAAACATACTGATGCCATTAAGCACCGGCAGTACATAGTAGGGATCTTTTTGGGATAGATCTGTCAACCAGAAGATAAAGGGCGTGTGCCGCAATTCAACACTTTCATTGAGCACCCAATACAGGGCGATAAACACCGGCATTTGAATCAACATGGGCAAACAACCACCCATGGGATTGACCTTTTCTTTCTTATAAAAGGCCATCATCTCCTGGGACATTTTTTGCCGATCATCCCCATAGAGTTCTTTTAAGCGCGCCATTTCGGGTTGCAGCTTGCGCATTCTGGCCATGGATTTATAGCTAGCCGCTGAAAGAGGGAAGAACAGCAATTTAACGACAAAGGTCAGGAAGATGATCGACCAACCCCAGTTGCCCACCAGGCCGTGGAACATGGTTAAGCCATAGAACAAAGGTTTAGCCACCCACCACAACCAGCCATAATCAATGGTCAAGTCGAGGTAGGGAGAGATTTCTTCCATGCGATACTGATCTTTGGGTCCAACATAGAATGCGGCACGCAATTCGCCACTATCGCCCGCTGCAACATCAACAGCAGCACTGGTAAAACCCATCGTGTAGAGATCTTTACTACCCAGCTTACGCAGTTGATAGCTATTATTCACACTTTGATCAGGTACCCAGGCACTGACAAAGTAGTGCTGAACCATGGCCACCCAACCACCTAACTTCTCGGCTTTGAGGGCCCCTTCATCCATATCTGAAAAATCAAACTTCTTATACTTATCTTCATCCGTGGTAAGCGCAGCACCCAGATAGGCATTCGGCCCCATCGTGCTATTTACATTTGGGTTGTGAGAATCGCGCTGAATTTGGCCAAATAGATGGGCCTGCCACACTTCACTGCTGTGATTTTCAACAAGATAAACAACATCAACCAAATAGTCATCTCGCTTAAAAATAAAACGTTTGGTTAGCGTTGCGTCATCTTGTTTAAGGTGTAGGTCAACGATGATTTGCGCCTCACCATCTAGCAGCTCGTAGTGGGCTTTAGCGACAGAAAAGCGTGGTCGACCGGCCGCTGTGTCAGTACCATTGCGACCAATCAAACCACTTTGCGCAATATAGGTTTGGCTTTGGGTGCGGTTGAGCATGACAAATGAATCTGCGCCCGGCTCCTGAGAAACCAGGTGCTGGGGCAAGGCAACACGGACGATATCTCCGCCCAGAGTATCAATTGTTACTTCCAGCACATCACTGGTAACAGTGACTAAACGTGCATTTTCAGCAGCTGCACTGTCTTTGACTTGAACCTGATCGACACGCTGCACCAATTCGGGGATATCCGAGCTATCACTCTGTTGAATTTCAGGTGCTAGAACGCCCTCTTCTGGTAGAGGAGGAATTAATACAGACTCGTTACTGCTTTCAGTAATAAGCGGAGCATGCGCTTCCTGAAATTCATTCCAGCGGATAAATAGTAGTCCGAACACGACGACTATCGCTGCGATCAAGGCACTGCGTTGCCAATCCATTACTAATTAGGCTCCGGGTTTTGTCGGGAAGGTTTGTTTAAACACTTGTCGGGTACGGGATCAAGTCCACCCGAGTGGAAGGGCTGACATTTGCATATTCGCTTAACAGAAAGCAGGCTGCCATACAGGCAGCCGTGTTCTTGCAATGCCTCTATCGTATATTCAGAGCAAGAGGGATGAAAACGACAATTACTACCCAACAAAGGACTTACTAGATATTGATAAGACTTGACAAAAAAGACCATCGATTTTGCAATCATGCCTTCCTCACCTTACTCATTTGCCGCGATAGCTTCCGCCATGACTCTAGCAACAGTTTTTGTTGCACCGCAGGCTCGAGCTTATCCAGCCCCCTGCGTGCCAAAAAAATGATATCGAGCGTTTCAACAGTTCGCTGATTAAGACGAAAGCTATCTCGCACCACCCGCTTTATACGGTTGCGCTTAACCGCCAAACGGACGTTTTTTTTAGCCACTATCAGGCCCAGACGAGCTTCTTTTAAGCCATTTGGGCGGGCTAGCATAAGCAAGTTTCGGTGCGAAACCCGATACGGTGAATCATCAAATACTGCCTTGTAAGCCGCCTTGGTTAGTAGGCGCTTACTCCTGCCAAAACCCATGTTGGGTGTGGCAGTCACCTAACAACCCGGGGTTCAGGCAGCCAGACGCTTACGACCGCGAGCGCGGCGACGGTTAATCAAGGCACGGCCGTTTTTGGTCGCCATACGCGAACGAAAACCGTGAGCTCTTTTACGCTTGAGGACACTGGGTTGAAATGTTCTTTTCATAGCTATTAATCCGTTTCCCCGGGTTGTTAGCAACAAACTAACAACAGCATT
>JGI24025J20009_10002900_pt1 | contig 11968 bp, 12 predicted proteins | sample Cruoilmetagenom3_FD_20009 | JGI IMG/M metagenome (IMG submission 20009)
GGTTGGCAGCCCGCAAGCACGGTTGCCAGCACTACGCCCGTTGCCAAAGCGGCAGCTATCGTTACACCAAGTATTCCTTGTCGCATGGCTTGCACCTCGCTTTCCCTCGATCTGCCTGGGCGTCCCGGAGCGACTCGCCGAAGTCGTGGCCCTCCACGAGCACAGCAGAAGGACTCATCGGCCTCATGTTTAGCCTTCGCCAGACATTGTACACCAGGTTCGGGAAAAAGAAGACCCTCGTCTCTCGGCAGAGACGAGCGTCTTCGCAGGCGGATGAGCGTGATTGCCATCAGCGCATGGATTCGGCGGTGCGCAGCAACTCCTCCAGCGGCATGTCACCGATGACTTGAAATACCATCCCGTCAGCAAACCATCCCACACCACCCGGGTTGTGAACCGGCCCTCCCATGGCGTGTTCTGTGATGCACGGTTCATGCCCTGTCCCTGGCGCGCCGTTCACCCGTATCCTCTTATGCGGTGGCGGCACCTCTGCCAATTCCTCCCAGGTGGGCGGGTGCGGGGCCAGATCTTGGAGGATGAAGAGACCATTCGAGTAGACAAGGATAATCTGTTGTTGCTCTCGTACCATGGTCTCCGGGGACACGACGATGAAGGAAAGAGTCGTACTAGCCGGTAGATAGCTGGGCTGCCGGATCTCGAAAGGCATCCTGCGTCTCGCCTCCTCGAGGGTCACTCGCTCTCCTCCCGGAATGAGGTCCGGGTTACTCACGAACGCGCCGCCGCCACGGACACGCGTCTGCTCGGCGGAGATCAGAGGGAGATGCTGTTGCTGCCCTTGCCCTTGCCGAGCGGCATAGATGCCCCACCCGAGCAAGGCAACCAAGCCCATCGCGGCGGCGACGGTGGCCAGGATCGGCATCTTGTTACGGCCAGCGCCACGCGCTTCGTCACTTCCAGATACAGGTTTCTCTTTCATCGCTACCACCTCTCAACAGTGTGGCATAATAGAGCATCGTTGACAAACGGACAAGGCTGAGTCAAAAGCTCACTCACGCACCACCTTGAACTCGGTATTGGAAATCTTCTGACACTTCCAATCGGGATTGCTGTCGGGCAACATGCACTCCAGCCTATACCAATCGGCCCAGCCGAGCGAAGTGCGAAGCTGTAAGCCCCACCAGCGGGTATAGGCCCCTTCTCTTATCTCGTGCACCTCACTCTGACCGCCCACTTCGCCTTCGTTCATGTACCAGTGTACAAGGTCTGGTCCATACTATGTGCCATCCAGCCAGAACTTCCAACGATAGTTATAGTAGGGGTTGTTGACGTTAAAATAATGCCTGGAAGGCGGGGGAAGCATCTTGAACTCTTCTTCTCCATACACGCCGTTTATCTTCCACGCTTTGAAGGCATACGGATGCACCCACTCGCTCTCGTGAGGTCCACACTCGTAACCTTTACACCAACCCATTTCCACCCAGTTAAGGTCATTCCTGTACACCCACACGGAGCGGACGTGCCAACTCTCGGGTTCAGGGTCTCCGCAGGCCCAGAAACTCCGTACGTAGTTGTATCCCCTCACACCCCGCCGGCATAGAATAGAATCATCCTGGTGTGCCTTGACCACATAGCCATACGCATTAACATCACAATAAGTAGCGGTACCAAAAGGCGACTGTGCCGCCACGGGCATGACAGTCAAAATGAGTATCCNGCAAAGAAGGCCCAAATGCCATACCGTTCGCAACTTCAACTTATGTACCATGATGCTCCCTCCTCTCCGCCAATTGCAGGGTGACTGGAACGCCGAGCCAGATGGCATTCACATTATAGCACAAAAACGCTGACTTTGTGTATCAGAAGCGTATCAGTTCCATATCAGTTTCGTGACAAAACGGCTGGCACAGGACCCATGCAGGGCTCGGCTGTCGAATGGCGGAATCAGCCACCGCCTACTCGGGGCGGGGGGCAGAAGCGGGCGGTGAGAGCCAGCGATAGCCCACGCCGCGCACGGTGCCGACGTAGCGCGGCCTGATCACACTATCGCCCAGCTTGCGGCGTAAGCGTTTGATGGCATTCCTAACCAGTTCCCGCGTGCCGCCCTCATGCTCATAGCCCCAGACGTTATCCAGCAGCTCATCGTAGGTGACCGCGCCTCCGGCGGAGCGTACGAGATAGTCCAACAGATCGAACTCCAAGGAGGTGAGCGGGATGTTCTGCTGCCAACGGCGGACTTCCCGCGTGTCCAGGCTGATCACCAGCCGACCGGCGCGCAGAACGGCAGACGCGGACGTGCCCAGCAGCTTCCGTGCCCGCAGCCGCAGCTCCTCCGGCCGCCAAGGGGCCACGACCACGTCGTCCGCGCGCAACAACAGGGCGCGTTCGGCTGCCCCGTAGTCAGACACAAGAACCAGCAGCGGGGCTCCAATCGCCAACGCCAACTCAACCCCCTGCTTCACACCGTCGGCCTCCTTGCGAGCATCGAGCACGATCAGGGCAGGACGGTTCTCACTAGCCAACCCAGCACCAGGCGCCTCGGACACCACCCCAAACCTGCTTACGCGCAGGTCAGGCATGGACATCAGAGCAGTGCAGATAGTCTCAGGTTCGGTGCCGATGATCCAAACCGTCCGTTGCTCCATCGCCCTGGTCTCTTGAGGTACACAGTCACTGGAGAGCCAGGAGTCGCTCGACGGCGGTATAGGGGTCCAACTCCCGCGCCAGTACCTGCTCTACCAGCGTGTCCAGACGCTCCGCCGGCACGCGGGCGCGCAGCCGAGCCAGCAGTTCCGCCTGCAGGATCGTCTCCAGCTCACCAGTCACCCGCACCCGCTCCCGCTGCTCGAAGAGGCGGCTCTCGTGCAGATAGCCAGCGTGGGCCTCAATGGCCTCCAGCAGCTCGTCTACCCCCCGACCACGGGTGGCGATGGTCTTGATGATCGGCGGCTGCCAGCCATCGCCGGTTTTCCTGCCTGGCCCCGTCGCCCTCGGCGACAGCCCCTGCATCATCTCGATGGCCATCACCGCATGATCGGCCCCCTCGCGATCGGCCTTGTTCACGGCGAAGACGTCGGCGATCTCCATCACGCCGGCTTTGAGGGCCTGTACCTCATCGCCCATGCCCGGCGCAGCGACGACGACCACGGTGTGGGCGGCGCTGGCGATCTCCACCTCCGCCTGCCCCACGCCCACCGTCTCCACGATGACCCGCTGGAAGCCTGCTGCGTCGAGCACCAGGACCACATCCGCCGTCGCTCTGGCCAGCCCGCCCAGGCTGCCGCGAGTGGCCATGCTGCGGATGAAGACGCCCGGATCGCCCGCCAGGTCCCGCATGCGGATGCGGTCACCCAGCAATGCACCTCCAGAGAAGGGGCTGGTGGGATCTACGGCCACGATGCCCACGGTCACGTCGCGGAGGCGGTAACGCTTGGCCAGCCCATTGACCAGCGTGGATTTCCCCGTGCCCGGCGCGCCGGTGACGCCGACGATGTACACCCGGCCGGTGTGGGGATAAAGCTCAGCCAGCGCCGCGTGTGCCTCCGCGCCACCGTCCTCGATCAGGGAGATGGTGCGGGCCAGCGCACGGCGGTCGCCGGAAAGCAGTTTAGCTACGAGTTCCATAGAGTCACGGCCTCAGTGATTGGGTCTCAGGGATCACTGATCACCGCCTTCTCGTTTCTGGCGAGCTCCTGGCGGATGAAAGCTACGATGTCCTGCGTGTTCGTCCCCGGCCCAAAAATGCCGCCGATACCTGCTGCCTTCAGAGCGGGAATGTCCTGGTTGGGGATGATGCCGCCAGTAAGGACCAGGACATCGTCCATACCATGTTGAGACAGCAGTTCGGCGACGCGAGGGCAGAGGGTCATGTGCGCGCCGGAGAGGATGGACAGTCCTACCACATCCACGTCCTCCTGCAGTGCAGCCTCGACGATCATCTCCGGCGTCTGGCGGATGCCGGTGTAGATGACCTCCATGCCCGCATCGCGCAGCGCCCGGGCGACCACCTTCGCCCCCCTGTCGTGGCCATCCAGACCCGGCTTGGCGATGAGCACTCGGATCTTGCGCTCAGGCATTGGGATATACTCCTCGTGCAAGGTTGTATGACAAGCGTGACTACTCTCAGCTAGTATACCACCTATCCCCCCTCCCCACAAAGCCCAAGGCTCCCGTTGTGCAGGTTCAAGCGCCTGGCTTGACAAAATCGCCGCTTTGCGGTTCAATGGGGACATGCGAAACATGCCCGTGACCAAGGAAACTATCCTCATCGTGGACGACGAACCGAACATCCTGGAGCTGGCGCGGATGTACCTGGAGGCGGAGGGGTACCGGGTAGTCACCGCCGCCGATGGCAAGGAGGCACTGGTCCAGGCGGAGGCAGCCCACCCTGCGCTGGTGGTGCTCGACCTGATGCTGCCGGAACTGGACGGTTGGGACGTATGCCGCCGCCTGCGGGCAGAGTCGGACCTGCCCATCATCATGCTCACCGCTCGCTCCGACGATGTGGACAAGATCGTCGGGCTGGAGCTAGGAGCCGACGACTATCTGACCAAACCCTTCAACCCCCGTGAGCTGGTGGCCCGTGTGCGGGCTGTACTCCGCCGTGCTACGCCCACAGCCAAGGCAGACCGCCCCCTCACCCTGGGACATTTGACCATTGACCCCGCCAGACGCGAAGCGACCGTCGCCGGCCAGCCCGCGCGGCTGCGCAGCAAGGAGTTCGACCTCCTTCACACCCTCATGCAACATCGCGGCATGGTCCTCACCCGCGATCAATTGCTCGATCTGGCCTGGGGCTACGACTTCTACGGCGAAAGCCGCACCGTGGACGTGCACATCGGGCAATTGCGCCCCAAGCTGAAGGGGAGCGGTGTGCACATTGAGACAGTGCGCGGGGTCGGATACAAGCTCATCGTCAACGCTTGACGCTAGCTGATGAGAGGGAGTTGCACTCCCGATCAGGGCTCGGAGTACAACTCCTCGCCATCACAGGATATGATGACATGTTCACCACATTGCGCTCTCGACTGATCGCTTCCTACGCCCTGATCATCTTCGTGACCCTGATCATCGCTGCGGCCACGCTGCCTGTATTGCTGCGCGACTATCAAGACCAGGTCACCTGGGCGCGCCTGGACGACCAACTGACACTCAGTACCCGCGCCGTGGTGAACCTCTGGCGGCAGAACCTCACAGCAGCGGACATCCTGGCCCGACTGCCCGAGGATGCCGCTGGCCCCGGAGGACGGTTGTTGCTGCTCGATTCCAACGGACTGGTGCTGGCGGACACACGGAGGACTCTGGTGGGCCAGCAGATCCCGCAGACGACACGCCGCCGCTGGCCAGGCACGCAGCGCTTCTTCGGCGACTTCCGCACCCCCCTGGGGCAACGCATGCTCTACGTGGCCTTGCCCTTGCTGTCCCGTCTCGCCCCACAACGCTCGCCTATCCTGGCCCAAATCGCCCCCGCGGGCGGGCTGCGGTCCCTGGCCGACCTGGGGAGAAGGCTGCTCATCGCTGGCGGAGTGGCGCTAGGGCTAGGTCTTCTGCTGGCGCTGCTGCTGGGCCGCTCCATCGGGCATCCCCTGGCACGCATCACGCAGGCCACAGAAGAGATCGCCCGCGGCAACCTGGATCACCGCCTGGAGGTCGAGGGCCCTGACGAGGTGCGCAGACTGGCCGCGAGCTTCAACACCATGGCCCAAGAGGTGAAAACTTCCCGCCAGGCGCAGCGGGACTTCGTGGCCAACGTCTCCCATGACCTGAAGACGCCGCTGACCTCTATCCAGGGTTTCTCGCAGGCGCTGCTCGACGGCACGGCAGCGGACACCGCGGCGCGGCGCCAGGCTACCCAAGTCATCCACGACGAGGCGGCACACATGAACCGGTTAGTGGAGCAGTTGTTGGAACTGGCCCGCTGGGACGCCGGACAAATCGCCCTTGCCCAAGAGGCAGTGGACCTGGCGCAACTGCTGAGCACCTGCGCGAACCGGATGCAGTGGCAAGCGCAGGAGAGGGGGGTAACGCTGACAGTGGAGACGAAGCCGGTGCCACCGCTGCGGGGCGACGCCGACCGTTTAGTTCAGGTTTTCACCAACCTGCTGGACAACGCGCTGACGCACACGCCGGCCGGTGGCTCGGTGACCGTGGTTGCAGAGGGCGTGGAGGGGACCGATGGGCAGCCGGAGGTGGAGGTTAGCGTGACCGACACGGGGACGGGCATTCGGGCCGAGGAATTGCATCGCATCTTCGAACGCTTCTACCGCGTGGACAAAGCGAGGGCGGGCAGCCGCCGCGGCGCGGGGCTGGGGTTGGCCATCGTCAAGGAAATCGTGGAGGCGCACGGCGGTCGGGTCTGGGCCGAGAGTCTCGTCGGCCTGGGCACCCGATTCATTGTGCGGTTGCCGACCGGGCGATAGAAAGCTCAGTCGTAACTACCCAACCTGGCTCAGGTACAACGCACTTCGGTTGTGGAATCAAGCTATTCTCAAGTGCGATTCGGTCAAGCAAACGGTCGAATATGGAGCAGATCAAGTGCGTTGCACCTTGTAGCTGAGTAGTTGCGTTCAGTCAAAGGAATCTCCCGGGTCGCCGAGGTGAATCAGATAGTGAAAACCGTCCGGCCCCAGCTTTTTCTCCAATTGAGCCATGATCCTCGGCACGTCGTCATACGGTCCCGAGATGAAGAAAGGCTTGCCCTCTTCGCCGCCCAGAGGGACCTCCACATCGCAGGCCTGGGGATCTGCATCACGAAGCAGAATGGCCGCATCGCGGTAGTCGGGGTCCGGAGTGAAGCCCAACTGGCTGGCATAGGCGATGCCCTCGCGGATGATTTTGGCCACCAGGTTCAGATCGGCAGGGACCATCGTCTGGTGCTGCAGCACGCCCTCCCGCAGCTTCCGTTCGTATTCCCGCACCGAACCGAAGAGGCTGGCGAAAGCGCTCTTGACGCCCAGGCAACCGAGGTCTACCAGAAAGGTCCCGGTGGCGACTTCGCCCCAGGGCGAGCGACGCGCCACCAGAATCTGCACGGTTTGTCCTTCCTCTTGCCAACCCTGGGTCACAAGGCACTCGTGCAACGGCCAACCCGCCGCTACTCTGAGCAGATGATGCGGGCTCAAGCGCATTTTCGCGGCCTGAGACTTCCTTTTCTGCTTGCGTTTGGCCGCCTTGCGCCGCAGGGCCTTCTGTCGCCGTTTGACGTCTCTGGACATCGTTTCCTCCCCGTCATTCTTATGGAACGCAGACCACGCTGACCCACACTGATCTTCGCTGATCTTGCACACACCGGCGTGCATCTGGCATCTATTCTATCACAGACCAGCGCGAATGCCAAGCTCTACAAGAAGGGACAACCCATGGACACCGACCAATTCATCGAACAAGCCGAAGCGTTTCTGACCGAGATCGAGCGCGAGTTCTACCTCGTCGGCTCGGGCCGCAAGGAGCAACTGGAGATCGCTTCCATCTTCGATCGCTACCCCGACCTCTTCAGCCACCAGACGGTGGAGGCACGCTTGAGGGAACGGGCGCAGGCCGCTGAACCTGTCGCCGCCCGCTACCTGGCCACATTCGCCGCCGACGGCTACATGGAGAACACAGTCAAAGCGATCAGCGAGGAGATCACCAACCGGGAGCTGGCGGCCACGGTGGAATGGGACGGCGAGGAGCTGCCCTACCGCCAGGTGCGCACCGTGCTGGCCCAGGAGCCGGATCAGGCCCGTCGCCACGATCTGCACCACCGCCAGTTGGCCGTCACCGCACAGCAGCACGACAAACGGGCCGAGCGCCTCCGCCGCCTGCACCAGGAGGCCACCTCCCTGGGCTTCGAAAGCTATGCCACCCTCTACGAAACGCTGAAGGGGCTGCAACTGCCCATGCTGGCCGAGGCCATGAGCCAGCTACTGTCAGACACCGAGGCGGCCTACGCGCAGGGGCTGGAGAATGCGTTGACCGGTGCCAGGGTAGACCCTGACGTCGCCGACGTCTCGGACATCATCTACTGCTTTCGCGCCCCCCAGTTCGATCCCTGCTTCCCCGCCGACGAGATGGTGCGCGGCCTGCACCGCACCATGGCCGGGATGGGGTTGGTGCGGGGCGATGACTTCGGCTTTGTCCTGGACATTGAACAGCGGCCCAAGAAATCGCCGCGGGCCTTCTGCTCGCCCGTGCTGGTGCCCGAAGAGGTCTACCTGGTGATCAAGCCCCAGGGCGGCAGCGACGACTACGACAGCTTCTTCCACGAGGCCGGGCACGCCACGCATTACAGCCGCATCGCGCCCGACGCACCCTGGCCGCTGCGCTGCCTGGGCGATACGGACATCACCGAGAGCTACGCCTTCCTGTTCCACTACCTGGTACACAACACCCGCTGGCTGCGGGACGTGCTGGGCATCCCGCTGCAAACAGCCGAGGAGTTCCGCCGCTTCGCGCTCTTCAAGAAGCTCTGGTTCCTGCGCCGCTACGCAGCCAAGCTGCACTACGAGCTGACGCTGCACGGCGGCGATCCGGCAGAGACCTGCGACGCCTACGTGCCCACCCTCACGGAAGCATTGCAGGTGGATATCGCTCCTGAGAACAGCCTGGCCGACGTGGACGATGGGTTCTACGTCGCCCAGTACCTGCGGGCCTGGATCTTCGAGGCCATGCTGCGGCGCTTCCTGGAGGAAGAGCTCGGCGAGGCGTGGTGGACCAACCGCGAAACAGGCTGGTTCCTGCGGGACTGGTGGTGGCAAGGACAAACGCTGCCACTCTCCGCCCTGGCGCGGGGGATCGGCTACGAGGGACTCGACGCCCGCCCGCTGGTGGAGGAACTGCTAGGCCTGTGGTAATCAGCCGATGGAGCGGATGGAGCGGATGGAGCCGATGGAGCCGATGGGAGTTCATGCGCTTTGTCGATCCTGTCTGTTTCCTTCCGCTTCTTCCGCTTTTCCGCTGACAGTCAGCCGATGGAGCCGATGTTCAGAAGCACTTAGGCATTCATTCGCAGACTCCTCGGGTTTCGCCTGACGAGGCAGGGGGGGCTGGATCGTGCCGCGTCAACTTCCCGCGGCCATATCACTCTCCTGGTGGGGATAGACCAGGACCTTGAGGGACTGTTTGTCTATCATCAAATCCAGCCCTTCATGGATGTTTTCGAGGGATACCCGATGAGTGATGATCGCTTCTGCGTCAATCTTCCCTTCGGCCATGAGACGAAGCCCTTTGGCCACGTGCTCTGGGCGCGAGTCGGAAGACCCCACCACGCGCAGCTCGCCGTAGTGGAGGATGCGGCTGTTGAAGGTGATGTCCGGGTCATCTTTGGGCAGGCTGGCGAACAGGCTGATCCCCCCTCCCTTGCGCGCCAGGTGGATGGACAGTTCGTGAGCCTCCCGCGTCGGTCCGGCGACGATCACGACGTCCGCGCCCAATCCACTCGTTCGTTCCTTCACAATCGACGCCACATCTTCATGGGCGCCATCAATCACGACGACATCCCGAAGCCTGCGCCGCAGTAGCGACAACCTCGGCTCCGATCGCTGCGAGATCATCACCTCCTCCGCTCCCAGAGCCTTGGCCAGTTCCGCGTGCAGAGCACCCAGCGGGCCGCCGCCGAGAACTATCACCCTGTCCCCAGCCTTGACTCCCACAAGCTCCTGGGCGTTGATGGCGCAACTCAACGGTTCGCTCAGGGCGGCGGCTTCGTCCGAAACAGCGTCGGGGACCTTGAGCACATTGCCGCCGGCCAGGGCCAGCGGGGGAATGGCCAACCGCTCAGCAAAGGCACCGTCGTAATCGTAGCTGATGGGTTTGGCGTTAGGACACATGTTGCCCAGGCCGAGATCGCAGTACGGGCAGTCCCCACAAGCGAGGGTCGTGGCCAGAGTGATCCGTTCACCCTCGGCAAAGCCCTCCACGTCCGAACCGACGTGGACGATGTGCCCCACCATCTCGTGGCCGATGATGCGCGGGGGATGACAACGGGGGTTGCCGATGGTGGCCAGTTTCTTATCCGTGCCGCAGATGGCACAGTAGCGAACCTCAGCGATCAGATTGTCCCTGGTCGGCAGCGGTTCGGGACGACCCTCTACTCGGATGTCGCCAGGCCCATAATAGACGACTGCTTTCATGATATCCTGTACTCCGTCAGACAGATTCGGGGCAGATCTGCTCCATGGGCATTGTACCACGGATCGCGGCCCGGGGCAACGTGCTGGCGGTTCTTGCCGAGTATTTGCCTGGTTCTACCACTGCTGTTATACTGTTCCTATCTGCACAATACCTTCCCCCCACCCTGGCGACGCCAGCGTTCGCCGCTACTCTGCAAAGGAGGCCAGCAATGAACCAGAAGTTGGACTACCGGAAGACCTTCCTCATCGGCTTCGGCTTTTTGGGCACCAGCATCATGTGGGCGCTCTACAATACCTACGTCCCCATCTACCTCCAGGCCGGCAATCCGGCCTTCGACTCGCAACTGGCCGTGCAAACCTTCGGCTTCGGCCTGAGCGCCACGCTCACCGGCTTCATCATGACGCTGGACAACATCGCCGCCTTCTTCATCCAGCCCATCATGGGGGCCATCAGCGACCGCACCTACACTCGCATTGGCCGCCGCATGCCCTACATCCTGATCTTCGCCCCCATCGCCGTGCTGGCCTTCGTGCTCATTCCCCTGGTCCCCCAGATGATCCCGGCGAGCTTGAACGGGCAGGTGGGCCAGCTCGGCGGGCTGCTCGCCCTTTTCATCGCCGCTCTGGGCGTGATGCTGCTGGCCATGGCCGTGTTCCGCACCCCGGTCATCGCCCTGATGCCCGACCTGACCCCCTCGCCGCTCCGTTCCAAGGCCAACGGGGTGATCAACCTGATGGGCGGACTGGGCGGGGTGCTGGCCTTCCTCGGCGGCGGCCTGCTCTACAAGATCCTCCGGCCGCTGCCCTTCTGGGTCGGAGGGGCGATCACCCTCATCGCCGCGGCCATCCTCTTCTGGAAAGTCAAGGAGCCCAGGAAACTGGTCGAATCGGCGGCACGGCGGGAGGAGGGGATGGGAGTCTTCAGAGGCCTGCGGAACATCCCTCCCGAAAACGTCCGCAGCCTGGTGCTGCTCATCCTGGCCATCTTCTTCTGGTTCGTCGGCTACAACGCCATCGAGACCTTCTTCAGTTCCTACGGCGTGGCGACGCTGGGGGTGAGCGAATCGACGGCCGGCATGATCCTCAGCGTGGCCTACATCACCTTCATCATCTTCTCCATCCCCAGCGGGTTCATCGCCACCCGCTTCGGGCGCAAGCGAACCATCATCGTGGGGCTGGCCATCTTCGCCGTGCTGCTGGCGATCGCTTTCTTCACTCCGGTGGTGCCCGTCATAGTGGCGTTGCTGGCAGTGGGTGGGGTGGCTTGGTCACTGGTCAACATCAACAGCCTGCCCATGGTGGTGGACATCTCCACCTCAGAGACGGTGCTGGGGACCTACACGGGGCTGTACTACGTGGCGGGGACGCTGGCCGCAGTGGTAGGGCCCATCCTCAACGGCTGGGTGATTGACCTGACGGGCCGCAACTACAACATGATCTTCCTGGTCACGCCGGGCTTCTTCGTGCTGGCCATTCTCTGCATGCTGGGAGTCACCAAGGGCGAGGCGAAGCAGGCCTAAGGGTCAGCGGATTGAGCGAATTGAGCGGACAGGGCAGATAGAAAACCTCCAAGGCGAGATCTGAGAGGGGAAGATAGGGGGAGCCGCTCCGCGCCCTTTGTCTCCCCCTCTCCGTGTCTCCCTTGCTCCCTGGTGTCCACAGTCTCCGCCCCAGGACCGCAAGGGGACGCCGATCGCCGCCGACGAACGCTGGAGAAAGACCGGATGGGACTCCATGACCATCCGCGTTCAGCCGTGTCCTATTCAAGGTCATTGAGCGCCGCCGGCAGATCGGCCAGGTCGTCGAGGACGCGGCCCAGGGGATGGGCAGCCACGGCCTCAGCACACCAGTTGGGGGTGTATTCCGTGCGCAGAAGGAAGAACGGGATGCCCATCAGCAGT
>JGI24025J20009_10002901_pt1 | contig 11966 bp, 10 predicted proteins | sample Cruoilmetagenom3_FD_20009 | JGI IMG/M metagenome (IMG submission 20009)
AAATCATCTATGGTACTTACCAGAGATCTTTTTAAATTAAAACCAGGGGAATCTTTTATTATTACGGCAGATACAGAGACAGATCCCCATGTAGCAGATGCTATTGCGCGGGCTGCATTTGCCTTAGATGCAAAACCAATGGTAATTTGGACGGCATCAGGTTTAGGTTGTGGAAAAGTTCTTGATTCTTTTTTACCTTCTAAACCGTTAACTGCTGCCCTTAAAGAGGCAGATGCTTGGGTAGAGTTAAATAATAAATGGATTTTTTATTCTACTATATACGATACGGCTATAAAAGAAAATAAAAAACTGCGATATTTAAATTTAGTAGGTATGACCCCAGATATGATGACCAGATTAATTGGAAGAGTTAATTATCCTGTTTTAAAAATATTTTTAGAGGAAATTACTAAAATGACTGAAAATGCTAAACACGTTCATTTTACTACTCCTGCTGGTACTGATTTAGAATTTGAGCATCTCAAAACTTCTGAAGGAAAACCTGATCCACATCATCCTTTTTCGGCTGAGTTTGGAGATGCTAGTGTTCCGGGGGCTCATATGTTAGCTGGCCAAATTGGGTGGGTTCCGGATCTAGATTCGATTAATGGTTTACTTGTTTTTGATGGAACCGTTGATCCTCCATGTCGTAAGTTAGAAGAGCCTATTCGTCTGACAATTAAGAAGGGAACAGTTACTAAGGTTGAAGGGGGAAAACAAGCGCTAGAATTCGAAAGTTGGTTAAAAAGTTTTAATGATCCGCAAATGTTTAGATTGGCTCATGCTTGTTATGGTTTTAATCCTGGTGCGCATCTTTCTGGAGATATCGTCGAAGATGAGAGAATTTGGGGTTGTACCGAATGGGGTCTTGGTAATATTGGTCCTCAATTACTTACTCCAAATGGAGTGCCGGGAGCATCTCATTCAGATGGAATATGCTTAAATTCATCTGTATGGTTGGATGGAAAACAGATTATGGACAAAGGACGAATGATTGATTCTCGCCTTTCTGAATTAGCTCATAAACTCGGGCATTAATAAACAAGAGAATACTAGAGAACAAGTCCAAAGTTTTACTGACCTATTTGGAGCAAATGGAAGGCAATTCTTAAGGAGTGCTGAATTGCCTTCCAAAGGAAAGCTTTTAGATGATCCATTGGAACTATTAGAAGAATTAAAAACGTGCCTTAGTTCTGTAAAGTCTATTTGGACCAAATTAAAGAAAATGATGAATTAGCTGAACGTTTAAAGACCATACTCGGTAGAGGTTTTACCATGTTAATTAGGCATGAGATAAGTATTAATACCCCATAGGTGGGCTTTAATTGAAGTAATAATGCCAGCAGACAGAAAATATGCCTAAATAAGAAGCTATTATGATCCAATGTAGGCTAAAAAGGGGGTCCTATATCAAATTTTATGATGTATGCTATAAATAGGCACAAGTAGAAGGATAATCGATAATTTGAAGATGGGAAAAATAATGATGAAAAGCCAATGCAGCCCAGAGAAATAAAACTTGTATTTGGCTTTCATGGCAAGGAGATAACTAATGAATAAAAAGTTAATCGATACTTTCTTTAAGATGGTTCATATTAATAGTGAATCAGGTGAGGAAAAGGAATTCGTTTTATACCTTAAAGACCTTTTTACAAAGGAACTTAAAGCAAAATGTACCATTGATAATTATGGTAATCTCATAGCAAAGATTCCCGCCAAAAATATTAATTGTACAGAACCTGTCATGTTTGCAGCTCATGCCGATACCGTTAAACCGGGTAAAAATATTGAGCCTATTTTAAAAAATGGGATAATTCGTTCCAAAGGAGAGACCATTTTAGGTGCGGATGATAAGGCTGGTATTGCAGAACTCTTCGAAGCGATTAGAACAGCTGAGCAACATCCTCCTTTAGAGATTGTAGTTTCAAGAGAAGAAGAGGTTGGACTCAAAGGCTCCAAAAACATTGACATATCTTTACTTGATTCAAAGACTGGGTTCTTGATCGATATGGATACTCTTGATGCTATTGTCATTGGTGGGCCATCCTATATGAGTATCGATGTAGATATTACAGGAAAGGCAGCTCATGCCGGGATGGAACCAGAAAAGGGCATATCATCGATTAAAGCAGCATCATACGCAATTTCAATGTTAAAAGAAGGTTGGATTGATGAGGAGACAACTGTAAATGTTGGAATTATCAAAGGTGGTCAAATACTTAATGCTGTCCCAGAGAGAACAGATGTTAATATCGAATGTCGAAGCCAATCACATGAGAAGTGTCTTCGCCAGAGCAACTTAATTAAGGAAGTGTTTATCACAGCGGCTAAGACTGTAGGAGCTCAGGCAGAGATTAAAATGGAACTACTCATAAAAGCTTCCCACATTTCAGAGGATGCCGAAGTGGTAAAAGTTGCCAAAAGAGCAGTGAGTAGTGTAGGTTTAAAACCAAATGTACGGATTATCTGTGGAGGGACCGATGCTTCTAACTACAATGCGAAAGGTATCGAGACAGTAGTTATAGGGATGGGGGTTAAAGCAGAACATACTAAAGAGGAGAATATAGCTGTGGCAGATATGGAGAAAGCAGTAAATGTAATTCAGCATATCTTTAAAGAATTAAGTGAGAAGAGCTAGGAATGAGAGTATTTGAGGTAATTAAAGGGCGACGAAGCATTCGGAAATTTGAAAAACGTTTGATAGAGAAGAAGATTTTACAGAAGCTTGTGGAGGCAGGTGTTTGGGCTCCTACAGGAGGAAATGCGCAGACCTGGGTGTTTATAATTATTACCGATAGCAACCGGATTCAAAAAATGAAAGCAGTGAGTCCAAGAATATTGGGGATTCCCAGTGCTCTAATTGTAGTCTGTCAGGATAAGGAACTCGCTTATAAGAAGGGCGGGGAAATCGGTAGAGATATATTATCGATAATGGATGTTGCTATGGCTAGTCAAAATATTATGCTTCAAGCACATGATGAAAAGATAGGCTCTTGTCCAGTCTTGTCCTTCTATAAAAAAGGGGTGCAAACTTTACTTAACCTTCCGGAGTGGATTGTGCCAGAATTACTAATCTCCCTGGGTTATCCAGCAGAGTCTCCAAAACCTCCAAAGAGAAAGTTTGAAGAGGTTTGCTTTTTTGAGGAGTATAAGAGCGCAAATGGAAGATAAATTAGAAAAGGAAATATTCGAACTAATATGTTATATGCTAATAAGTGCAAGAAACCTGGACCAGGAAACAAAGATGTATGGTCCATTTAGGTTAGTGGATGCTACTAGTAAACTGATAGAGATTTTAGAAAAAAATGGGATTTATGATGAACTTCTCTCCCAAGTGAGAACCATGATTGAGGCTAATAAGTATAAGGTAATGATAGATAAAGAGGAGTTTGTAGCTTTCTTGGATGATCTAGCCCTAAAGATAGTGGCAAAGTTAAAAGAAGCTGGATAAGGTGAATCTGAATGCCTGCAGGTCTAACTTTACTGGATTAAGAAATATTTAAAAAAGGAGGTGATGTGAATACGGGCGACAATAAGTTGCTACCTTAAATTAATATTTTATTTATAAGGAGGATATTATGAGTAAGAGTGTAAAGATTTTATTGATTGCTTTATGTTTAGTTGGGATATTAAGTTTGGGAGTTGCAAGTGCGGCAGAACGGCCTTTAAGAACTAACTGGTCCTGGCCTACATATATTGACCCTGCAGTAGGTTCTGATTTTTCAAGCTCAGTTGCTTTAGTTAATCTTTATGATACCCTTTTTTATCCTGATGTTAAGGGGGACCCTCAGCCTCATGTTGCGGAGAGCTGGGAGGTATCAGCCGATGGACTAACCTGGACAGTTCATCTGCATCAGGGAATTAAGTTTCATGATGATACTGAACTAACAGCAGAGGATATTAAGTTTAGTATGGACAGATTAACAACTATTGGAGAGGGTTACGCTTACCTATTTAAAGTGGTTAAAGGCACGGAAGTACTCGATAAATATACTGTGGCTTTTCATTTAAATCAACCATTCGGACCATTCGAGACAGTTTTGTACAGGTTTTATATTTTAAATAAGGATTTAGTTATGGCGAATATTAAAAAACCTGGACCATATGGTGATATGGGTGATTATGGTAAACAATACCTTCTAACTCACGATGCTGGCTCTGGACCTTATATTGTTAAGGAGTTTCCTCTTGAAGAATACTTACTTATGACTATAAATTCAAATTATTGGAAATCGATTGACTCCAATGCTCCTGATGAATATAAGATGATCGGGACGTGTGAACCGGTAACAGTTAGGACATTAATGTCGCGTAGGGAACTTGAAATTGCAGACCAATGGCAACCAGTCGAGGCACTCGATGCATTAGAGAAGATTAATAAGGTAAAGATTGGGGCGTTTCCCTCGGGAAGTTCACATTATTATATGTTAAATACAAAAAAACCCCCAACTGATGATATTCACTTCCGAAAGGCTATGGCTTGGGCTCTGGATTACAAGACTGCAATAGATAAGATATTCCCTGGTTGCGTTCAGTCAAGGGGTCCCGCTAATCAGTCAATTCCCGGTGCCGATCCTACAGTATTTCAATACCACCGGGATCTGGATAAGGCAATGGCGGAGTTAAAACAGTCTAAATATTACAATCAATTAGAGAAGTACCCTGTTGTCGTCGCCTTTCCTTCCGTTCCGGCTGACAATGAGAAGATGGCTCTCTTATTTATGTCTAATATGAACGATATCGGAATAAAAGTTGAGACATTAAAGGTCCCCTGGGCATCAATAATTGAGATAATGGCATCAGAGGAGACAAGTCCGCATGTCGCAGGAGTTAATGTTGCTCCTCACTATCCAGAGGCAGGATCTTTGCTTGAATCACGATACAAGTCTGATTCAGTTGCCACATGGGAACAAAACGAATGGTTACTCGACTCCAAGTTTGATGCGATGATTGAGGATGCCCTTAAGACTGTTAAAAGAGAAGAAAGATTTGTTAAATATAGCAAGATACAACAATACATTATGGACCTTTGCCCTACTCTCTTCATATTTGACCAGATGGAGAAAAACCCCTATCAGGCAGGCTATATAGACTGGCCTGCAGTCAGAGGAGAAGTTATTCCAGTTATGGGTTACAATTTTGCTGGGCGTTTTATCAAAATATATCCAGATAAACGAGCTGAACTGTTAAAGTAAAGAAAAGGAGGATGTATAGGGAGGAATCTATATAGATTCCTCCCTATTTTAATATGGGAAAAACAATAAAGTTTATAGCAAAACGGTTGTTATTTTCAGTATTTGTCTTAGTGGGGCTCTCTATACTTATATTTGTTATAGCTCGTGTGATGCCAGGTAACCCAGCGAGAATGGCTTTAGGGGCAAGAGCCCCTGAGTGGGCTGTGGAGAGACTAAGAGAAGAGATGCATCTTAATGAACCTTTTTACGTCCAATACTATTACTGGGCTAATGGAGCTCTACACGGTAATTTTGGGATGTCCTTGATTACCCGCCGCAGTGTTGCCAACGATATTAAGGAATTTTTTCCAGCAAGTCTGGAACTTGCCCTTTATGCTGGGATTTTCATGGGGATTATAGGAATTATACTCGGTACTATTTCCGGTTGGTACGCTAATACATGGGTGGATAACCTAGTACGGATTATCTCCTACATGGGGATTATTACCCCTTCTTTCGTGTTTGCCATTTTTTTTGTATTAATTTTTAGTTACGTTTTGGAAATCTTACCTACGATAGGTAGGCTTACCCCAGGTGTAGTGCCACCACCTTCAATAACAGGGATAATTACATTCGATGCATTAATTGCAGGTCGCTTTAATGTATTTTTTGATGCCCTGAAGCACCTTTTATTACCTGCAATTAGTTTAGCTATGGGACCACTTTCTCAAGAGGCAAGGATTACTCGAGCATCTTTAGTTGATAATGTACAAAAAGATTATATTGCAAGTGAGAGGTCATGCGGCATACCTGAGCGAACTATTATGTTTAAGTATCTTTTAAAGCCATCGCTTATTCCAACTATAACCATATACGGCTTGGATTTTGCCTCAATTTTAGGTAATGCCTTTTTGGTTGAATTAATTTTTAGCTGGCCCGGGCTATCACGCTATGGGATGAATGCAATGTTGCAAAAAGATCTCAACGCTATAACAGCAGTAGTTCTTGTACTTGGGTTAGTTTTCATAATCGCTAATATCGTTGTAGATTTGACTGTTGGTTATCTTGATCCCAGGATTGGCTTGGGAGTAGAAAGAGGTGACGAATAAGATGCAAAAGAAATCCCCCACACAAGAAAGATTGTCCAGAAGATGGGAAAATATTCGAAGAAATTGGTATAAATTTTCGCGTAATTCTCTTTCTATTATAGGACTGGTAGTGATCTGTATAATTCTGTTTTTTGCTATATTTGCCCCTTTTGTTTCTCCATATCCTGAATCAGCCGGTAAATTTATAAACTTTTACGAAGCAAGCCAGCCGCCAAACTTTACTCATTTATGCGGAACAGATGCATTTGGCCGAGATATCTTAACGCGTATTTTCTTTGGCTGCCGGTATTCTCTAATGATGGGAGTTACCGTTTTATTGTTGATTGTCCCTGTAGGCGTTGTTCTGGGACTAATCGCGGGATACCATAGAGGTAAATGGTTAGATATAGTAATTATGCGAATCACCGATATTTTTATTGCTGTTCCACCTCTAATTTTGGCTCTTGCAGTTTGTTCTGTTTTAACTCCTAGTATATTTCATGCTATGCTTGCAATTTCTATTGCGTGGTGGCCCTGGTATACAAGGTTGTTGTATGGAATTGTCTCTTCCCTTAAAGACGAGTTTTTTGTTCATTCAGCAGAGGTGACTGGGGCAGGTAAAATGCATATACTATTCAGAGAAATTCTCTTAAACTGTATATCACCTATCCTTACTAAAATGAGCTTGGATATGGGTTGGATAATCCTGATTGGAGCGAGTTTAAGCTTTGTAGGACTTGGGGCTCAGCCTCCAACCCCTGATTTAGGGAGTATGGTTGCCGATGGCTCCAAATATCTACCCGATCAATGGTGGATATCAGTATTTCCTGCTTTTGCAATTATGCTAATTGTATTAAGTTTCAATCTTTTTGGAGATGGAATTCGTGATACACTCGGAGTAGAAAGGGGATAAATTTTATGTCTAAACCATTACTTGAAATTAAAAATTTGCATGTATGGTTCAAAGTCTTTGGAGGAATACTTAAAGTATTAGATGGAGTAAATTTTACCGTGAGGTCTGGAGAAAAAGTAGGTTTAGTTGGAGAGGCGGGTTGTGGGAAGACAACTACGATGAAAGCCATAATGAGGCTACTTAGCATGCCTCCTGCAATAATCCCTAAGGGAGAAATATTATTTAAGGGTAAAGATATCCTGCGGATGAACCAAGCAGAACTCCAACAAATTAGAAAGGAAAAAATCTCTATGATATTTCAGGACCCAACTGCTGCCCTAAATCCTGTCTTTACAATAGGCACTCAAATCCAGGATGCCGTTAGATTTTCAGAGAGATCAGGGAGGAAAATGAAAAAAGATGAAATCAAAGCACGTGCAATACAAGTATTAAAAGAGGTTTCACTACCGGACCAGGAAAGAGTGCTTCAAAACTATCCCATCCAACTCTCTGGGGGCATGCGCCAGAGAGTATGCATATCTATGGCTCTGGTAAGTGCCAGTGAGCTGATTATTGGCGATGAACCTGGGACTTCGCTCGATGTAACAATAAAAGATCAGATCCTGAAATTATTAAAAGAACTGGCAAAAAAACATGATACATCGATTATTTTAATTAGTCATGCTTTAGGAACAGTTAAAAATATGACAGATAAAGTTTATGTTATGTACGCCGGCGCAATGGTAGAGTTGGCAAAGACAAAAGAATTATTTGCTCATCCATTGCACCCATATTCTCAGGGGCTATTAGCTGCTATCCCCAGACTAACTGGTGGTGGAATAGGAGAAGGAATTGATGGTCATATCCCCGAATATATCAATCCCCCAAAAGGTTGTCGGTTTCATCCAAGATGTAAACAGGCAATGCCTATATGCAAGGATAAAAAGCCACCCTTTTTTAAGGTCAGCGAGAACCATGAGGTTGCCTGTTTTCTATTTCAGAATTTTGGTGGTGATTGCATTGACAAATAATATATTACTTGTAGATCAGCTCAAAAAGCATTTTTTTACATATCAGGGGATTGTTAAGGCAGTAGATGGAATTAACTTTTTTATCAAAGAGGGCGAAACGTTTGGTCTTGTAGGTGAATCTGGTTCAGGAAAGAGTACAGTAGCCTATACAGTAGTTGGAATGTATAGACCTACTAAAGGAAAGATTATATATCAGGGAGATAAAGATATTAGCCAGGATAGCAGGAAACGCCCTCTTGCACTAAAAAAAGAGATACAGATTGTTTTTCAAGACCCTGGCACCTCTTTAAATCCCTCAATGACTATTAAGGATATCTTGGAACTGCCACTCAAAGTACACAATATCGGTAAAAATCACGAGGGTCGTATTAATAAAGTTAAAGAACTACTCGAAATGGTTCAATTACCAATGAGTTATATATACAAATATCCATCGATGATTGGAGGTGGAGAAAAACAGATGGTGGCCATTGCCAGGGCTTTAGCCACAAATCCTTCCCTTGTTCTATTGGATGAACCTACATCAGCTCTTGATGTCTCAGTACAGGCGAAACTTATTAATATGTTGATTCAATTTCAAAAGGAATTTAATTTATCATATCTCTTTATTACTCACGATTTGAGTTTGATGAGGAATGTAGCGTCCCGAGTTGCCATTATGTACCTTGGAAAACTCTGTGAGATCGCGCCATCCTCCGAATTTTTTAAGAATCCACTTCATCCTTATACACAAATGTTACTCTCTTCTATCCCAGTGATTTCCGATGAAGAAGAAGCACTTAAACCCAAGAAGATAATATCTACGGGAGAGATTCCAAGTCCCGTAAATATTCCTCCCGGCTGCAGTTTTCATTTTCGCTGCCCTAAGAAAATGGACATCTGCTCTCGTGAGGACCCGATTATAACAGAGATAAACGAGGGGCATACTGTTAGATGCCATCTTTATACAAAATAGAGATTATTGGAATAAAATGGATGATTTAAGCAGAAAAATTTTCTATAAGGGAAGAAGAAGAAAGGGTTTTGCAATAAAATCCTAAACAATATTAAATAGCCGAAATGCAGAATTTGAAGCAATCTAAGATAAAAAATGAATATTGATCAAAAAAAACAGTAAAAGCTTTTTTAAAATTCTAGTTTACGAAAATATTTTGTGCAGTTTAATTTTAAATATTGAACCTAAAAATATCAATCTAATTGCCATTATTTAAGAATCTATAATTCAGGAGATAGAAAATATAATGAAAGATAGAGAATTTCAAAAAAGAATATTATATAAATTCTTTTAAGAAAACTAAAATATTACGATTAATAAAAGGGCGTAGAAAATGGCAAATCGTATTCTTTGGATTAATCCAGTAAATGAGGTAGCTGCCTTAAATCAATCTACTGTAGAGTTTATTAATATTGCAAAGCAAGCGGATACACAGGTAGATGTAGTTGCTCTCAAAAGGGGACCAATGCATCTTAATTACTACTACTATGATGCTTTAATTCTCGCTGATACTCTACATCAGGTTAAAAGAGCAGAAAAAGAAGGTTATGATGCTGCAATAATTGGATGTTTTTATGACCCGGGCCTTCGTGAAGCAAGAGAGATTACTGATCGAATTGTCATTGCTGCTCCTGCCGAGGCAAGTATGTTGATTGCTGCTGGATTAGGGCACCGATTCTCAATTATCGTCTCGAGCGATAAATGTATTCCCAAAATGTATGAAAATGTTGTTAATTATGGTTTAATTAATCGTTTAGCATCGTTTGAGTCGGTCAATTTGGGGGTGAATGATTTTCAAAAGGATAAAACAGAAACCATGCGGCGAATACATAAAGCGGCAGAAAAAGCAGTTCATGAAAAACTTGCTGAGGTAATTATCCTTGGTTGTACCATGCAATTTGGTTTTTATAAAGAGCTTCAAGAAGATCTTAAAATTCCTGTGATAGATGCTATCATAGCTCCGCTTAAATATGCTGAATTTATGGTTGAACTTCGCAAGAATTTTGGTTGGGGTCATAGTAAAATCTGTAGCTATGAGTCTCCACCAATCTCTGAGATAAAGAAATGGAAACTATCTGATCAATATCCTGGGATGGGGGGATTGTGGTGATAGTGTGTAAGATTTTAGTAGGAGTTTTGAAGAAAATAACTTGCCAAGAGGTAAATGAAAAAGATAGACATTGTTTAGTAGATACTCACTTATCAGGATAGATTTACCTCAAAAGGATAGAAGAAAAAGAAGTAACATTCTTTTTAAAAAGGAAATAAATCTATCCTATGGAAAATTTAGAAGTAACTATACAATTACCAAACCTTAAATTAAATATACCAAAGATAAGATAAATTTACATAACTTAGAAAAAAATAGTCTTCGATTTAACCTGAAAGGTCGACCAAGAATTATTAGAAGAACTATTACAAATAATAGATGAAAGGAAAAATAAACTCGGCTACAATATCGGGATATTTTCCCCAATTATATACAATGCACGGGGAGCGAGCAGCAGAGATTGTATGTGATGTCCTCGGCGTCGATGTATAGTTCAGACAGCTCTTTCTAATTGTATTATATTGAGTTCAATTCTGGAACGAGAGAATTCGACAATTCTTAATAATGTGGTGATTTCTTGTCATTTAAAAATCAAAATGTAATATTTTTTAATGATTTAAAGTTCAAAAGTGGACTAACATAGAATGGTAAAAAGACGTAATCTAGAACTAAATCCCAAAGGAAAAAGAGGTTATAAATTATATTTCAATAATAGCACAAAAACTTTACCGATTGCAGGTTAAATAAGTCCTAAAAAGTTATTTAGATAAAAAAGCAAAACATCTTACAATTTCATGATAAAAAAAAGATTGTAAACCTATAGAAAAAGTTTTATAGCTTATTAACCAGATTTGATTAAAGAGCTGTAAGACTGCGGATTAAATTTAAAAATATAAAAGGAAGGGTGTTTTATTAATTGTGAAGGGTTACGCAGGAAAGTTATTGAGAGTTTTTCTGGGTGAGAAGAAGGTTAAAGAAGAAGAATTAAATTTTGATGATTTAAGAGAATATATAGGGGGAGTAGGATATGGGGCTAAACTTTTGTATGATGAACTTAAAGAAGGAATTGACCCTCTAAGTCCTAAAAACAAGCTAATTTTTGCTACCAGTCCTTTAACAATGAATACTGTACCGGGTGGAGGAAGTATAGAGTTATGTTTTAAATCACCCCTAACCAATGGTTGGGGAGAATCCAGGTGTGGCGGAGATTTTGGACCAGAAGTAAGGAAAGCTGGTTATGATTTTATAATTATTGAAGGAAAAGCGGGTCAACCGGTGTACTTGGTTATTAATGATGGGAAGGTGAGCATTAAACCCGCTGATCATCTGAAAGGCAAAACAGTAACTAAAAAAATAGAGAAAATAAAGAACGACCTGGGTGATTCAGATTTTAAAATTATGTGTATTGGCCCAGGCGGAGAAAATTTAATAAAGTATGCTACTGTGATGTTTGGAGGTCGTGCTGCAGGTCGATGTGGTGCTGGTGCAGTAATGGGCTCTAAAAATCTACTGGCGATAGCAGTTAAAGGTACAAATAAAATAACTCCCGCTCAGCTTGAAGAATTTAAGAAAGCTATCCGGATGGTAATGAAAGTGGTAAAAGAAAATCCTAATACCGCTGCTTTTAAAGAAAGAGGAACTATAGGGGATATGCCGGGGATTGATGTTGAAGGGGATTTTCCTACCAAAAACTGGCAGTCTAATTCATGGGGGAAAGGAGAGGAGATATATAATTA
>JGI24025J20009_10002902_pt1 | contig 11953 bp, 9 predicted proteins | sample Cruoilmetagenom3_FD_20009 | JGI IMG/M metagenome (IMG submission 20009)
GGTAAATCAACATTATTCTCATTAATTACTCATTTGTATAATAGCCGCGAGGGTGAGATTTTTATTAAAGGCTACGACGTAAAGCGTCAATCTTGCCAGGCCTTAGCGCACTTAGGCGTGGTCTTCCAGCAGACTACGTTAGATATGGACTTAAGTGTTCTACAAAACCTTTATTATCATGCCTCTTTACAGGGTATGAGGCGTAAACAGGCAACACGCCGAATTGAAGAAGAATTGGACCTGCAGGGAATGCTAGCTCGTAAGAATGAAAAAGTTCGCCAGCTGAATGGTGGACATCGGCGACGCGTTGAAATTGCCAGAGCGTTGCTACATCAGCCATCCTTATTGTTATTAGATGAACCAACGGTTGGTTTGGACGTGCCTAGCCGTAAAGGTATTGTGGAGCATGTTCATGCTTTATGTGAAAACGATAAGCTATCGGTACTGTGGGCAACGCATCTGATAGATGAAATATACCCTAGCGATCAGTTAATAGTGTTACACGAAGGTGAGGTCAAAGCACANGGCTCGGTCTATGAAGTCTGTGGTGGTGATTCAACAGAGGATATTTCTCAAGCGTTTAAACACCTAACGCAAGGAACATTATGATGAAGCTGGGCCATGCGGCTATTGCATTAAAAGGCATTATAAAACGTGAATTATGGAGGTTTTTACTTCAGCGTGAACGATTTGTTGCTGCACTGGTTAGGCCGCTAGTGTGGTTGTTTGTATTTGCGGCAGGTTTTCGCTCAACGTTGGGGATAGCCATTATCCCGCCGTATGAAACGTACATATTATACGAAGTCTATATTGCAGCAGGTTTGATCGGCATGATTCAGCTTTTTAATGGCATGCAGAGTTCCTTATCAATGGTGTATGACCGTGAAATGGGTAGCATGAAAACCTTATTAGTGAGCCCATTGCCGCGTTGGTTTCTATTAACGGGTAAATTGATGGCAGGGACGTTTGTGTCGATTCTTCAAGCGTATGTATTTTTGTTGGTGGCTTGGTTTTATGATATCCAAGCACCCTGGTTAGGTTACCTTAGTTTGTTTCCTGCCTTGGTATTAGCAGGTTTGATGTTAGGAGCATTGGGGATGTTGTTATCTTCATTTATCAAGCAATTAGAGAATTTTTCCGGGGTTATGAACTTCGTTATTTTCCCAATGTTTTTTATGTCTACAGCGTTGTACCCCTTATGGAAAATTAAAGAATCCAGTGAATTACTGCATACACTGGCGAGCTATAACCCATTTTCTCAAGCCGTTGAGCTGCTCCGTTTTGCAATGTATGGGCAGTTTAATGGCTATGCCTTTCTTTATACCTTAGCGGCGTTTGTGATATTTATGACCGTAGCTGTCTGGGGTTATAACCCTTCGAAAGGCATGATGGTGAAAAAAACGGGCGGACCAAGTTGAGTCAAATAGGTCTGTTTGGGGGTAGAGAAGAAATTAGTGAGCGAGTTTTTCTTTAAGCGTCATGAAAAAGGTGTTTTTTGGTATAAAATGTCGCTTATATGACCAAAAAACTATTTATACGCACACATGGCTGTCAGATGAATGAATATGATTCTGAAAAGATGGCGGATGTACTGGCTCAATCACATGATTTAGAGCTAACTGAGAATGAGAAAGAGGCGGATGTATTGCTTCTTAATACCTGTTCGATTCGTGAAAAAGCACAGGAGCGAGTGTTTCATCAGCTCGGTCGCTGGCGTCCGTTCAAGGAAAAAAATCCGGATTTGCTGATTGGTGTGGGTGGCTGTGTTGCTAGTCAAGAAGGCAAAGTGATTCGGCGACGGGCACCTTACGTTGACGTGGTGTTTGGACCTCAGACATTACATCGCTTGCCGGCGATGCTAAAAGAAGCGCAAACGAAAAAGAAGTTAGTAATGGATATTTCTTTTCCGGAAATTGAAAAGTTTGATAACTTACCTGAACCAAGAGCGGAAGGGCCAAAGGCATTTGTGTCGGTGATGGAAGGCTGCAGTAAATATTGTACGTTTTGTGTTGTGCCGTATACGCGTGGTGAAGAAGTGAGCCGGCCTTTGGATGATGTTATCGCTGAAGTTTCAAGCTTGGCAGCGCAAGGTGTTCGGGAAGTTAATTTACTAGGCCAAAACGTTAATGCTTATCGGGGTGAAATGGCCGATGGCGAAATGGCTGATTTCGCATTATTGCTTCATTATGTCGCAGCGATTGAAGGGATAGATCGTATCCGTTACACCACTTCACACCCGAAAGAATTTTCTGAGAGCTTGATTCAAGCGTATGAGGATATTCCAGAATTAGTTGATCATCTTCATTTGCCGGTGCAAAGTGGTAGTAATAGTGTATTAGCAAGAATGAAGCGTGGGCATGAAATTGATATGTACATTGAGAAGCTAGCGCGACTAAAAAAGATTCGCCCAAATATCAGCTTTTCGTCAGATTTTATTATTGGCTTCCCACAAGAGACCGATGAAGAGTTTGAAGAGACGATTAAGTTGATTGAAAAAATTGGCTTTGATTTTTCTTTTAGCTTTATTTTTAGCGCTCGACCGGGTACACCCGCAGCAGATATGGCCGATGATATTGATATGAGCGTTAAGAAACAACGCTTAGAGCGCTTGCAAAAAATAATTACTCAGCAAACAGCGGATATTTCAAACAATATGGTGGGGACTGTTCAGCGCTTGTTAGTAGAAGGTGAATCTAAGAAAAATTCCTTACAAATGACCGGGCGAACGGAAAATAACCGGGTGGTGAATTTTGCCGGCCCTGTGCGTTTAGCAGGGCAGTTTGTTGATGTATTGATTACCGAGGCGCTGCCATATTCATTAAGAGGGCGAATGGTTAGTAAAAGCAAAGAAACCGCAATGGAGACGGAAGACAAGTGCGGAGTGCTTTAAGTTGAGCAGTCAAACTAAAACCATTGATATTAGTTTAGAACCGGCTAATAACAAACGCTTGGCAAGTTTGTGTGGTCAATTTAATGAGCACATCATTCAGCTAGAACGGCGTTTAAACGTAGGGGTAAAAAATCGCGGTAACCTGTTTAGTGTCAGTGGTTCTGATGCAGATGTAAGCTCCGCTATCACGGCGTTGAAAGCGTTATATAAAAGTACAGAAAGCGATCAATTAACACCTGAAAAAGTGCACCTATTAGTGCAGGAAAATAAAATGGATATCGAGCAGCCGGTAAATGATGACTCTACCGTCATCCACACACGAAAAAAAATTATTAAGCCGCGTGGTGCTAATCAGCAGGCTTATGTTAAAAGTATTCCTAAAAATGACATTGTTTTTGGTATTGGACCGGCGGGAACCGGTAAAACGTATCTGGCAGTGGCCTGTGCTGTTGAGGCTTTACAGTCAGAAAAAGTAGCAAGAATTATTTTGGCGAGACCGGCTGTTGAAGCTGGGGAACGATTAGGTTTTTTACCCGGCGACTTGAGTGAAAAGATAAACCCATACCTACGGCCTTTGTACGATGCGTTGTATGAGATGTTGGGTGTTGAGCGAGTGGAAAAGCTCATTGAGAAAAAGATTATTGAGATTGCACCACTCGCTTTTATGCGTGGCAGAACACTTAACGAAGCATTTATTATTTTGGATGAGGCGCAAAATACAACGCCGGAACAAATAAAGATGTTTTTAACGCGTATCGGTTATGGTTCTACGGTGGTGGTAACGGGTGATATTACGCAGATAGATTTGCCCGGTCATACAGAGTCTGGTTTGAAGTTAGTGACGAAGATTTTGAAAAATATTTCGGGCATTAGTTTTACTCAGTTTTCAGGTGCTGATGTTGTGCGTCACCCGATTGTTCAGAAAATTGTTTCTGCCTACGAAAAGCACAGTACGTCATGACGGTTGAGGTGCAAATAGCGACAGAATGCTCTGAATTGCCCGACACGCAGGTGGTGACTGAATGGGTTGAGCTGGCGACTGAGCAGCATAAAAAAGCGGACGTTGTTGTTAGGCTGGTAGATGAGGAAGAGTCTGCGGCGTTAAATCAAGCGTACCGTCAAAAAAACGGCCCAACCAACGTGTTGAGCTTTCCATTTGAACGACCTGAAGGTTTACCTGCCGATGCGCTATCAAACCTTCCGCTTGGTGATTTAGTTATTTGTGTGCCGGTGGTGTTGAGCGAAGCCGCTGAGCAAGGTAAAACGGCATTGGCGCATTGGGCGCACATGGTGATACATGGTTGCTTACATCTTCAAGGTTACGATCATATCGACTCGAACGATGCGCAGCAGATGGAAGCACTGGAAATAAAATTATTAGATAGCATTGGAATCCGCAACCCGTATGAGGGCTAAGACATAATATGAATCAACCGCAGAACGAAAAAATTGAAAACCGCTCTTGGATTGAGCGACTTGGGCAAGCATTGATGGGTGAGCCAAAAGATCGTGAAGACCTTGTTCAATTAATGCGCGATGCCGAAAAAAGAGATTTATTAGGTCAAGATGCTTTGGCAATGATTGAGGGCGTGTTGCAAGTGTCTGAATTGCAGGTTCGAGACATTATGATTCCGCGTTCGCAGATTGTTTTTATCCCTAGAGATGCGGTATTAGAGGATATTTGCCCGCTGGTGACAGACTCTGCCCATTCACGATTCCCTGTTCAAGATGAAGAAACATTACACGTTGCAGGGATTTTATTAGCAAAAGATTTGTTAAGTTATGTTATTGCTCGTGAAGATCAAAAATTTGATGTGAAAGATGTGATGCGTCCAGCTATTTTTGTGCCAGAGAGTAAGCGTTTAAATGTGATGTTGCATGAGTTTCGCGCGAATAGAAATCACATGGCGATTGTGATCGATGAGTACGGTTCAGTGGCGGGTCTTATTACGATTGAAGATGTGCTTGAGCAGATAGTGGGTGAAATTGAAGATGAGCATGACTTTGAAGAAGAGGCGTTTATCCTTCAGCGTAATGAACGTGAATATAATATTAAAGCGTTGACAGAAATAGATGACTTTAATGAGCGCTTTGGTACGACCTATTCTGACGATGATGTGGATACTGTCGGCGGTATGGTGGTGAAAAGTTTTGGTCATGTGCCCGATCATGGCGAAAAAACACAAATTGATGATTTTCTATTTGAAGTATTAAGAGCCGATAATCGTCGAGTCCATTTGCTTCGAATGACACTGCTCAGCCCTTCAGTCGACACCACTGAATAACTACTTTTAAATGGAAGTAAGGGTAGGGGGACTCAAGTCGATTAAGCTGCACTTACTTGCGCTTCTAGCAGGAGCGCTTCTTCCTTTAGCTTTTGCACCTTACGATCTTCCTTTTGTGGCGTTAGTGTCACTCGCGTTATTGTTGTTTCTTTTGCGTTCATTGACGCCCAAACGGGCTGCGTTAATAGGCTATTCATTTGGTTGGGGCTACTTTGGCCACGGTGTTTATTGGGTGTACTTTAGCATTCATCATTTCGGTCATGCTCCATTATGGTTAGCCGTTATTATTATGCTGGGGATGGTGGCGATTCTTGCCCTTTATATGGCGCTATTTGCTTATTTAATGAATCGATTCTTCAAGCAAAGTAGAGCGATTCGTTATTTACTAGCGTTTCCTAGTTTATGGGTTGGACTGGAGGTGCTACGTGGTGTCTTGTTCACAGGCTTTCCATGGCTGTCGCTTGGGTTTAGTCAGCTGGATACGTGGTTGTCTGGCTGGGCGGCTATCGTGGGCGTGTTCGGCGTTTCTTGGTTTGTTGTGATGTCAGTTGGTGTGGTTTTATACTGTTTTTATGGGGTAAAAAGTAGTTACCGTGCTTTATCAGCGGTTTTATTATTTGTTGTTTGGCTGGTTGGTTTTTATTTGAGCGAACTTAGTTGGACAAAGCCAGCGGGTGAGCCAATTAAGGTGGCTTTGTTGCAAGGAAATATCCCGCAAGAAATTAAGTGGCTAAGGTCTTTTCGACAAATCAATAACGGCATTTATTTTGATATGACAAGACAGCAAGTGGATGCTGACTTGGTTGTTTGGCCGGAAACGGCAGTGCCTGCATTTTTTCATCATGCGGAGCGCTCATTAATGCCGGTTCTAAAGCGCGAGGCAAACGATCGCCAAATGGATATCATTTTGGGGTTGCCGGTTATGCCTGAAGGCAATAGTGATTATTTTAATGGTTTACATAGTGTTCGATACCCAAAGGATTTTTATTTAAAACGGCATTTAGTTCCATTGGGCGAATATATGCCTTTGAAGCCTTTCTCGACAATCCTGTTACGTTTTTTGAATATCCCTTTATCGGACTTTTCGGCAGGGCCTAAAGAGCAGCCGTTATTAACAGGCGCTGGCTACCCATTTGCATCATCTATTTGCTATGAAGATGTGTTTCAGCAAACATCGATTGATGGCCTTCCAGAAGCAGCTTATTTAGTGAATGTGAGTAATGATACTTGGTTTGGCGATACGATTGCGCCGTATCAACATTTTCAGATGGCAAGGATGCGAGCACTTGAAAGTGGTCGTTACTTGTTGCGCTCTACAAATACAGGTCTAACGGCCATTGTTGATCCGTCGGGGCAAATCGTTAAGCAGGCCCCTATGTTTAAGCGATTTGCCTTAACAGGTGAAATAACCCCTTTAAAAGGCGCGACACCCTTTGTACAAGGTGGTTGGTGGTGGTTCTTACTATTTATAGGGTTATCGCTGTGTGTTAGTTTTTTGAAGCGAGATAAGAACCAGTAAATAAAAGGCCGGTTCAGCTTAGGTTCCTTCTGTTTATTGCCTCAGCATGCCTATTCAACACTGTCTAGTAATAATCAGATTACTTAACATAGGCTCGTTTTACTTTGAAAAGCGTTACCATTGAGCGTGTTGGCAGTGAATAATTGAGCGCCACGATAGCGCTCAAGTAACTAAAGAGTCTTTCTATATGGATCTAGGTAGGGGAAGATTGTTGTTTAGCTCTCCAATTGCCTAGAGTCTAAAAATTTATCGTAATGGATGTTATCTAAGTTAACATTGGCTTCTTCGAGTTTTGCCATGGTAGCGTCAATCATTCCTGGCGGGCCACATAAATAGGCATGACTTTCTGATACTGGGAATCCAGTTGTTTCATCGTTAATGAAATCAGTTACTAAGCCTCGTTTGCCTGTCCAGTCAGAGCCTTCAGGTTCTTCTGATAGCACGGGTATAAATTTAAAGGTGTTTGGCCACTTGCTCTCAAGTGCTTTCATTTCGTCTAGACAATATAAATCACGTTGAGCACGTGCCCCAAATAAATAAGTAACAGGGCGGTTTACATTTTTTGCTAGCGCGTCTTCCAAAATAGATTTTAAAGGTGCCATCCCACTGCCGCCGGCGACACCTAAAATAGGCGTGTCTGCTGTTCTTAACCAAAAGGCGCCACTGGGGCCATGTAGTTCAAACTTTTCGCCTTTGCGGTCTTTTTCAAAAAGCCACTGAGTATAATCACCGCCCGGTACATTTCGTACATGAAAGGAAAGTGTTGATTGACCGCCTTCAACTGGCGCGCTAGCAAATGAGTAGCTACGGTGACGTTCAAAACCTTCTAGCCCAATGTCGGCAAATTGCCCAGCAGTAAAAGAAATATTACGGTCTAACTCAACCGTTACTTCCATAATATCGTGCGTATGCATGTGAGTATCAATGATGGTGCCGTTAAAGATTTCCATCGCATGGTTTGGCAGGTTGGCATCGGCCTCCAGTTCAACCACAACGTTTGATTTTAATAAGCTTTGGCAGGCTAAAATATAGCCTTCTGAAATTTCTTTTTCAGACAGAGTGTATGAGAAATCCATAATAGCTTTTACATCGCCATCAACCAGTTTACAGCGACAGTTGCCACAGGTACCTACCGTACAATGATAAGGAAAGCTCACGCCTTCGTTAAGAGCTGTTTGTAATAAGGTAGTATTCTTAGGGACCTGGAATGTTTGACCTGATGGTTGAATAGTGGCTGTTAACGGTTCTTTTTTTGAACCGCCAAATAAGCTGCCGAATAGTTTTCTCATAATTATTTTTTTTGAAGAGGTTGGTTTTAGTAAGTGAACTATAACGGCCAGTTTATCGCTGTCACCGTAGGCTATTTTTGTGTGCTCAATTAAAATTAAGTATGTGTTTTAACTTAATTTTGGGTGTTAATGCAATTATTTTTTATTCAGTTCTTTGTACAGGCTTTTAAACTCATCGGTTACTTTATGTGTGGGTGCATATTGAACCATCGGCTGACAAGCACTGTGTGACTCTCGTATTTTTACTGACGGGGATATTTTGGTTTTAAACAGCCTCAGTTTGTCATTAATTAGCTCATCAACAAGTTGTGTGGGCAGCTTCGCACGTGTTTGGAATTGGTTAACCACGATGCCTTCAAGAGCTAAGTTAGGATTATGATCAGCCTTTACTTCTGCCAAGGTATCGAGCAAAGAATAAAGTGCTTGTTTTGAAAAAATATCGCAGTCAAAGGGAATGATGCAATTATCTGCAGCGATTAATGCTGAACGAGTGTAGAAATTTAATGCAGGCGGTGTATCAATAAATACATTATCAAAATCATCCATCGCCTCAAGAGCTTCTTTTAGTTTATATATCTTGTAACGTGATTCAAGCTTGGCGTGTAAATTATCCATATCGGGGTGTGAAGGCATAACATATAGGTTTGGCACCTGCGTTTCATAGATAAACTGGCTGAAATCTTTAGGGAATAAGCTAACACTTAGGGTGCCAGCATAAAAATCAGCTAATGTTGATTTGAGTTCATCCGTTCGATAGCCTAATAAATAATGGCTTGAGTTGCCTTGAGTATCGAGATCAACAACCAATGTTTTTTTGCCCTTTGATGCACTAATGGCGGCTAAGTTACAGGTAATTGTTGATTTTCCAACACCACCTTTTTTGTTGAAAATAACGCGATTCATTGCTTAGTTGAACTCTTTGTGTGACGCTTGAACTCTGTTTTATGACAGCTTGGGCAGGGTGGAATGTGCCCTGTTTTTTTGAAATGAAGGATCTGCTGGCAATGCGTGCACTCTAATGTGCCTGGGCCGGTCATGCCACCAGAATGATACAGCTGGCTTTTAATGGCATTTAAACGGAGCTGATCCCATTGTAATTTAGTTTTGTCGGCCACCAAGTTGATCCAATCACCGACTTTACTTTCGAGCAAGTCAGATTCAAATGATAACCAATCCGAGAATTCTTGTTGAGTGTCTTGCAGATAAGCGGAAATATCCTCTATATCTCTTTTTAAATAGGCGGCGACCTTGCTCGCTTCTTCCTTGCTAAGTTCACCTAATTCAACCGCTTTTTCTTGTGCATTTTTGAGGTTTTCGTCGATGGTTGGGATGGCGAGTTTCTCAGCCTGTTCCACAGCATCATGAAGTCGCTGAGACATTTTGTCGTACGCATGAAGTAGCTTGTCTTGTAGAGGGTTAGTCATAAAATCTCCTTAGCTTAGGGTTGCTTTTTAAAACAGTTAATCTAGGGTTGTATGAATAAATTTAAAGGCTTGTTCTGCCTAATACAACTTTAGATTTGGAGGTAGCTAATGTATTCTACACACCTTGTTTAATAGTGTGTCCGACGGTAAAAAAATGCAAGAAGAATATCAACCTTCTCTTATAGAAAAGAGTGTTCAAGAAAAATGGCAAACCACGGGGGCTTTTGAAGTCGCCGAGGACTCAGATAAGGAAAAATACTACTGTTTATCTATGTTTCCGTACCCCAGTGGACGTTTGCATATGGGGCATGTACGTAATTACACCATTGGCGATGTGATTAGCCGTTATCAACGAATGAAGGGGAAAAACGTCTTGCAACCGATGGGTTGGGATGCGTTTGGTTTGCCAGCAGAAAATGCGGCAATGAAACACGGTGTTCACCCGGGTGACTGGACTGCTGAGAATATTGATTACATGCGTGATCAATTGAAGCAGCTTGGTTTTGGTTATGATTGGACGCGCGAGTTAGCCACTTGTAATGATGATTATTATCGTTGGGAGCAGTGGTTTTTTACGCGTTTACTTGAAAAAGACCTCGTGTATAAAAAAACGGCCCCGCTTAATTGGTGCCCAGATTGTAATACGGTGTTAGCCAATGAGCAGGTGATCGATGGCTGTTGCTGGCGTTGTGATAATGAAGTTGAAAAACGCGAGATTTCTCAATGGTTTATGCGCATTACTCATTATGCGGAAGAGCTTTTAAGTTCACTAAAAGAGTTAGAAGGCTGGCCTGAGCAAGTTCGTACCATGCAGCAAAATTGGATTGGCCGTTCAGAAGGGGTTGAGCTCTCGTTCGATATTAAAGGCAGTGATACAACGTTGTCTGTTTATACAACACGACCAGATACCTTAATGGGGGTGACGTATGTCGCGGTTGCAGCAGAGCACCCATTGGCCATTCAGGTCGCTGAAAATAATACGAGTATTTCAGCCTTTTTAAATGAGTGTAAAACGATGGAAACATCTGAAGCAGCGATGGAAACCATGGAGAAGAAAGGTGTGGACTCCGGTCTGAAGGCTGTTCACCCATTGACGGGTGAAGTGGTGCCTGTTTGGATAGCCAATTTTGTTTTGATGCATTATGGAACCGGTGCGGTCATGTCCGTACCAGCACATGATCAACGTGATTTTGAATTTGCGACAAAATATGGGCTTGAGATTAAACAAGTTATTAAACCAAATAATGCTGACGAGATTGATATTGACCAGCAAGCCTACACGGGTAAAGGTGTGTTGCTTAATTCGGGTGAATTTGACGGGCTGGATTTTCAACCGGCGTTTGATGCGATTGCGCAAGCACTCAGTAGCCAAGGAAAAGGTGAAAAGAAGGTCAATTATCGCCTGCGTGACTGGGGTATTTCACGCCAACGTTATTGGGGCACGCCGGTGCCAGTTATTTATTGTGATAGCTGTGGCACCGTGCCGGTGCCAGATGATCAATTGCCGGTGATATTGCCAAAAGATGTTTCATTAGAAGGCGTGGGTTCGCCATTAGCCCGACACGAGGAATTTATTAATACGTCGTGCCCTAGCTGTGGAGAAAAGGCAACGAGGGAAACGGACACGTTCGATACCTTTATGGAGTCNTCATGGTACTTTGCGCGCTATTGCTGTGCTGATAATGATCAAGCGATGCTGGATGAACGCGCGAATTACTGGTTACCGGTAGATCAGTATGTGGGTGGTATTGAGCACGCTATTTTACATTTATTGTATTCACGTTTTTATACCAAGCTGTTACGAGATATTGGTTTGTTAAACTGCGATGAGCCCTTCAAAAACTTGTTAACACAAGGCATGGTGTTAAAAGAGGGTACTAAAATGTCAAAATCAAAAGGCAATACGGTAGACCCGCAAGGTCTTATTGCAAAGTATGGGGCGGATACAGTGCGTTTATTTACCATGTTTGCTGCGCCACCAGAGCAATCGTTAGAATGGTCTGATAGTGCGGTAGAGGGCTCATTCAGGTTTATTCGTCGGCTATGGCGTTTAGTTAAGGAGCATGTTGATACGGGGCTAATGCAGGGCTATGAGGTAGCAAAATTATCTAGCGAGGAAAAAGTATTACGTCGTCAAATTCATGAAACGTTGAATAAAGTAAATGATGATTTTGGCCGTCGCTTAACATTTAACACAGCCATTGCGGCGAATATGGAATTGTTGAATGCAGTGTCTAAATTTAAAGTTGAAACGGATGTTGCTCGCGGCTTACGTCAAGAATGTTTAGAAAGCATTGTCTTGATGCTTTCGCCTATTATCCCTCATGTTTGCGATGAAATGTGGCAAGCCCTTGGGCATCAAGAAGAGCTCGTTCAAGCGACATGGCCCGAGTTTGATGCGTCGGCATTAGTGCTAGATGAGATTCAAATGGTTGTGCAAGTTAATGGCAAGTTGAGAGCAAAGATAACCGTGGCAGCGGATATGACTAAAGAAAACATAGAAAAGTTAGCGCTATCCGAGGAGAATGTGAGTAAGTTTATTGACG
>JGI24025J20009_10002906_pt1 | contig 11946 bp, 14 predicted proteins | sample Cruoilmetagenom3_FD_20009 | JGI IMG/M metagenome (IMG submission 20009)
AGTTCCTTCCACATCATCTCGTAGTCGAGCTGAACGAGCGCCAACTCGTTTGGGTACTTTTCAGTGGTCTTATAGAGATGGTTCGCCGTATACGTTATCTCTGGATACGGTTCGAAGGTCTCCGGTATGCAACCGAGCTCGTACGTTCTGAGCCAGGGTTTCTCCACATATTTATCTTCCATTAAGTCACCTCTTTTCAAACTTTCTATTTATCCTCATTTTACATTATAATACATAAATGTTTCCCTGTTGGATTTTTTTATGGTGGAAGAACAATCCGTAACTTAACCGATCTTATCTATATGAATTGATGGCTGATGTCCCCGAGAAAAGCATAACTTTTTAAATGAAGTTGATGTTGGATCTCAACGTGTATCATGCGGAGATGCTAAAATGCCGGATAGATTGAAAGAATTGCTTAAAGATGCAACCGAGGAGAAGGAAGTGACCGCGGATGATATAGCCAAAGAAGTCGAAAGAATTGTTTCAGAAGATGAGGAGATCAAAAAGGAGATATCTTTAACGGAGGAGATGATCTTCAACGTGAAGATTGGAGATACCATTGAGATAGGGGTGAAGATAAATGGCGATGAGCTCTCGGTCGATGGTGCATCCGATGAACCAGATTTCTTCATCGATATACCCCTCAAAATATTGTCGGAGATCATCTCCGGAGAAAAAGACGTAATGTCGCCGTTCATGGGTGGAGAAATTGTAATGTGGAGAGAGGGAGAGGCAGGGGATGCATCAAAAGCAATGGATATACTCCCACTGATAACGATATTTACAGAAAAATTGGGATTAAAAATATAATACAAATAGAGTAAATAAATAAAAATAAAAATAAAAATAAAAATAAAAATAAAAAACTTTAAAATTAAAACCTTTACGCCCTGGTGAAGATGTTGACGAAGTAGCTGCCACCTGTGCCAAAACCTCTTCCGGCGAAGCCGCCGCAGAAGCCGCTTCCCTCACTCCCTCCGTTATATTGAACTGCCCTCTCAACATCTTCGACTTGCCTTTTTTCCGCTTTGCCTCTCAATTGGAGTACAAGCTCATATGCCTGAGCCAATCCACAGGCACCGAGTGGTTGGCCGTTTGCTATCATCCCGCCATCCGTGTTCACCGGAAGGTCACCATCGGGCATCGGCACACCTTCCTCTATCCACTCTCCCGATTTTCCTCTACCACAGAATCCGAGTGCTTCATATGCTATCAACTCAGAGATAGCAAAAGAGTCATGGACTTGGGCAAGATCGAGATCCTTCGCACCAAAGAATGGACCCACCATTCTGTATGCCTCTCTTGCTGCCCTTACAATCGGATCATAAGCCGATTCTAAGTATTCAAGACCAGGTTTGCCTGCTGACATTGCACATCCAGCTATTTTAACAGGATCAGGATTGTAGTATCTCGCCTGCTTGGCTGGAGCGAGTACGAGTGCAACAGCACCGCTTACAATGGGAGCACACATATACTCCGTCAGCGGTTCTGCCACAATCGGTGAGTTTAAGACGTCATCTACCGATAATTCCTCCTTCCTAAAAGCATAGGGATTAAGCGTGCCATTCTTGAGATTCTTGGCGGCAACCATCGCTAGCTGCTCATTAGTCGTTCCGTATTCACGCATGTGCCTCCGTGCCAACTGTGCAAATAGTCTTGCAAATGGCCCAGACTTTACATCCTTGCACTTCCATGACTGCCCTTCAGGATGTACGTACAGTGCTCCAGGCCCCATTATTTCAATGCCGATGACTACTACGATATCCCGTAGTCCGGAGGCTATATCGTAGTATCCGTTCATGAGTGCTGTTGTACCACTCGTGCTCCCATTGTCAACGGAATAGCACGCTTCGCCCAAATAGCCGACATCTCTGGTTATCATCTGGCCAGCATTTGTGATCGGATCCGATCTACCTGTATAAGTTGCCTCGATATCCTGCAGCTCAAGATTATCGACATCGTCTAACGCCTTTTTAACCGCATCTGGTCCGATTGGCATCGGCATAAACATTGCAACCATCGGATTAAATTCCTCTTCTAATTTAAACTCTGTTCTACCAATACCAACTATCGAGACATCTCTCCTCTCTGCCATATTACCACCCCCTCTTGAAGACATGGACACAGTACGTCATTCCCACACCAACACCACCACCCATGTTATGCTTCCATGCAATATCCGCATCGGGAATCTGATTGTGGGCGTCTCCTCTGAGTTGATGAACGAGTTCATATACCTGGGCGAATCCTGTAGCACCGAGCGGATGACCCTTTGATATCAATCCCCCATCCGTATTGACAGGAAGATCACCTCCCTTACAGGGAGCACCTGACTCAATCCATTCACCCGATCTTCCCATCTCGCACCAGCCAAAACTCTCATAATGCATGAGTTCTGCGATTGCGAAACAGTCGTGAACCTGTGCAACATCGATATCCTTTGGTGATAAACCTGTTTGCTTATATGCCTCGTATCCGGCCCTGATGTTTGGATCCCAACCGGACTCAAACGCAAGCATATCGGCGGTTGGCCTAGCCGTCTTCATCACACCTGTGAGTATGTCAACCGGTGAATCGCTGAACTTCTTTGCAATCTCCTTAGCACAGAGGATAGCAGCAGACCCACCCGTCGTTGTTGGACAGCACATAAACATCGTCAATGGATCGGCGATCATCGGCGCATTTAGAACGTCATCTATCGTTAACCTTTGCCTGTACTGCGCGTTGGGGTTTGTGGCCGCATATTCCTTCGATTTGACGGCTACCATCGCAAGATGCTCTCTAGTTGTCCCAAACCTCTTCATATGTTCCCTTGCCTGTCCTGCAAACATTCCTGGAGCCGGAGGTTCTGTGTCCCTATCAAATTTCTGTGTCGTCAAACCTCCACCAGCACCGGCTGAGAGTGCACCTTTTCCAAGCTTCTCAGCCCCAAATGCAAGTATAATATCGTGGATACCAGCAGATATATCGCGATAAGCAGCATCGAATGCGCAAGTCCCGGATGTACACTGATTCTCGTAGTTTGAGACTGGTATGCCCGTCAAACCTTCCTGTGGTTCTATCCCCTTCTCTTCCATTCTACTCCTCAATCTGGCCAATGCTTTCTGACCTGCTTGCGGTCCTCCACCCATCGTACCAAAGTACGACGCCTCTACGTCTTTCATCTCGAGATTTCTTAGATCTTTATCATACAGTGCATCTATGACCCCATCTGCGGCTATATCCATAAAACTCTCTGGTCTATGCGCGAATGGAGTCATTCCAACGCCAACTATCGAAACGTCTCGCATCACATCACCTCCTCTTTCTGTGTGATTTTACAATATTTAAATGTTATTGCTCATCTGTAATATTTGATAAATATTAAAACCTCCGCCATCATTCCTTCTAATGGAATAACGGTTAGATATAGAAAATGCATATATCGACCTTTTTGGTTCTAAATAAATTTTTCTAACTTAAAAGAACTTCGAGAACAAGCTTCTCTTTACCGCACATTCTTCTCTATACTCGCAATATTTACAAAATACCTTCTCCTCTCTTTCCGGCAGATTCCCGCGATATATCTTTTTTATTTTATTTCTAACATCTAAAACGAGCCTCCTGTCGTATCTGTTTATCTCAACCAAGATCGGCTTCCCAAAGCGAAAATATTCCACAACACCCCTATTTATCGTCTTTCCCACCTCTTCTTCCAATAACATTACGTATGCGGCCAGTTGTATCCTATCTTCTTTCCAAACGCCAAAATCTGGGCATCTTCCTGTTTTAATTATGCTTGGAATATGATCTTTCTCTCTATCGGATATGATCTTATCCACCCTGCCGAATAGTCCCAATCTATCTGAATACAACCTCCTCTCTATCTCTTCAGGCTCCATCAATGCCCTCACTTCGCCGCCGGAATTTTCTACCGCGCACCATATCCCTTCGGATATCTCTGAAAGCTCGTTCTTCACCTCTTCCTTGACTGAAGAAAAGAGAGAACTATCTATTCTTTCAAATTCTTCCCGATAGATGTCTTCTATCTTACCTTCAACAGAAGAGAAGGACCTTAAAAGCAATTTATTTAGTATAGACTTATCTTCCCATTCCCTCTCATACAACGCTTCTTCTAATGATATCTCCCTCAAGAATGTGTGTTTAAGAAATTTATCCGCCTTATCTTTCCATTCGTCGTCCCCCCTGAAATACAAAATTCTCGGGCAGACAAGATAAGTCCTTATGTCCGAGACGTTTATATTCATCCTTCTCCTAAAGTTCTCCTAAAAGGGAGAGAGATTTTATGTACTCCCCTTTTGCCTCTCTCGTCGTTCCTACGACCAAAACTTCCTTTTCATCCCACTTCTCAAGGACGCCTTTTGCCTCGATAACTTCCCCCTCAAAACATTGCCCTGTGTAGGTGTGTGTAAAAGATACAACCGTATCCACATCCCCTCTAACCTCATAAATTGCCGGGCTATCGAATGCATATTTTGCGTTCGAGACAGCCGCTCTTATTTTTTTTACGCCGATCTTCTCCTTTTTGGTCGGAAAATTTATCTCTTCTATCTCTTTCCAGTCTCTAACGTAAAGGAGGTCAAAATACCTCTCGCCGATCATCCCTCTGTTCCCTTTTCTCTTCTCGTGAGTCAAGAACTCTTCAAAAGATAGCTCGGGTCTTCTCTTCTCATAGATCTTTTTCCACGTATCTTCATCTAAATCCCTGATGATCTTTCCTCTCTTCAAATTTTTGATGATCTCTCTCGCCCTCTGCCATTCTTCCCCATAGATCACGAAATCTATATCGGATGAGTCGGTCTCAAGGTTCAAAAGGCGTGACCCCGTGATCCCCATCGCTTCTTTAGAAACCCCCGCCTCTGACAATATACAGACGAGCTTTTTCAGATCTCTTGATCTTCTCATCGCATTTTTTAGCTCTTTTTCCGGTTTTAAGATCTCTTTTATGTCCCTTTTAGAAATTAATAGAGCTTCTTTTGAGAGATATTCAGGCTTATTCTCTCTTATGAACTCGATGGCACCGTTAAACTCAAGTTTCCTATATCTCTCCCCATCTCTCTCCCTCTCCCCGTGCTCATCCGGGATATATCTCAACATACCATTTATATAGTCTCTATCTTCGTACCCAACAACCGCAAAGATCCATCCATCCTTATTTATGAAGAAGTCCCTTATCCTAAGACGCATCTTCAACCATCGCCTCCTTTAACCATCTTGGAAAGAGCTCTCTGTTTCTACGAAAGAAACTTTTAAAGTTCGAGTCGAGGATATAGAAGTGTGACCAATCATTCTCACTCCTCGTCGCCCTTCCATATGCCTGTGTGATCTTTCTTGCCACCATGATATTCATGAATCTATCACCCTCTAATTCCCTCCTCTTCTGTATCTGGGGATCTTTCAAATTTGGATAGGGAACCTTGGCCAGTATGTTTACCCTGCAGAGCTCATCATCCAGGGAGATACCGTTTTCCATATTGACAGATAAGAAGATCTTGCACCCACCATCTTTAAACTGCCCGAGGTCCTCCTCTCTCTTTCCCTGTCTCTGTAAGATGCAGTCGTAATCTAAATATTTGGCAATATCATTGGCAATACCATACGAATGGCAGTGTACAACGGTTCTCTCTGTTGCCAATTCCTTTATCTTCTCTGCCATTTTAGGAATCGTCTTTGCCCTGTTAGAAAGTGACATATACCCAACGTAATCCAGATAAATGGGCCTATTCTTTACAGGGAACGCGGAAGAAACCTCGATAACCTCCACGTTATCTCCAAAAGGTCCGAGCTCTTCTTTGAACGGTGGCGTCGCAGAGGATAAGACGAATCGATCGCCTTTACCCAAGATTACATTTAAAAACCTCTTTGCAGTTATGGGAAAGAAGGAGAGCATATCGATCTTGTTTATTCCATCTGTTTTTTTAAATTTTTTTATCCCCCACTCCTCTTTAGAGCGGTCGTAGTCATTCAGAATGAAATCTATCTTGCCGATCGAATTTTCTATCATATTCATATCCCTCAATCGTGACGCCGTGATCTTGTTGGATAGATGGCCTTTTGCCTCTTCCAATAGATCCTCTCGCCGATCCTTAAGTTCGTCTCTATATTCTTGGAGGAAGGGTATATAACTTCTAAAATCATCTAAAAGAGGGAATTTAAACTGATCTCTCCTGAAGGTAATACTTAAGTTGGATCTTATCGTATCTTCAAGTTCGTGTGCCTCATCAACGATGATGAGATCACGCTTCTTGAGGAATCGCGCCGTCATCAACATCGACATATTCGTCACGACGATCTGTGCATGCTCCGCCTTCCTCTTTGCCCGCTCATAGGCACAATCTTTACACGGGCAGGGATCATCGCAATCATCACAGTGTAGACGTCCCCCGTTATAGGGACAGACGCCAAGCAGTTTTATGCAGTCGGCACAGGTTCTCTTCGTAATGCTACACATATAATTAGAACGCCCTTTCAGAAGGGAGACATATCCACCAAAATTTTCTTCTATCTGATCCTGCAGGTTCTTCGTCGCTACAACATAATACGATTTATAATGGCGACAGAGAGTTATATTCACGGCGGACTTTCCAAAACCAGTTGGAGCAGATAAAATGATATTTTTCCCCCCAGAGAGATTACTATGAGTTTTAATTATTACATCTTTTTGAGAGGGCCTGAATTCTTCAAATGGAAATAATTTGACGGTCTCTTCGTTGTAATTTGTGCTATTCTCGTCTAAATTCCTTTTCCCGTTATCTTTTCTGTCCGCAGGCGTAAAATCTTCACAATTATTGCAGATCTTCGGCGAGGAAGAAGCATATCTTATGCCCGTCAATTTGCATATAAATATCTCATTACCACTCGAGCTCTTCTTTCCTGTGCTTGAAAGATATTTACACCTTCGCATTCTCATTCTCTCTTATTTTTTAGCTCTTTTATCTCTTTCTTCATCTCAATCTCCCTTATAAGCAAGTTCTTCTCAATAGCATTCATTTTCATAAGCAAAGAATACCAGAATACCACCATCATCGCGAAGATACCTAATATGCCAACCTCTGCCCCCGCCTTACCGAAGAGAAAAAGTGCGAGATCCACAAACCCAGCAATGGCAATAATTAAAAAAATTATTATCTCTGCCCATCTTTTTTGCTCCATTTTTATCCCTCATTCTATAAATTTGCACAAAATATTTAATCCCATCGGATATTCTATCAGATGTGGAAGGTCAGCACATGCCAAAAACAAAGTTTTTGAGCGCGATGACGGGTGGAATAGCTTTCTTCACGAGAATCCCAATAAAGACGGGAGAGGAAGAATTTAGTGCGTTAACGGATAATACGTTTGTATTCACTGTTATAGGCGCCATTATAGGTTTATCAGTCGGGATATTTTCATCTTCAATATCATCCATAACTTTCATAAACGTTGAATTACGAGCAGTTCTAACGATCGTCTTTCTNTATCTCTTGACNGGTTTTCTCCATCTGGATGGCTTAGCCGACCTATTCGATGGATTGATGGCAAACGANATAGAGGCGATGAAAGATACGAAGGTTGGTGTAGGAGCGCTTGCATCTCTCGTCATCTACCTAATCTTCTTGTACATCGCGATCAAGAATCTTGGGGATGGAGCAAACTTAATTTTGGCGTTCTTGTCTGCGGAGATGTTGGCAAAGATATCGATGCTTAATCTGGCATTCTTTGGCAGGAGTTCTCATGAGGGAATGGCAAGGCCGTTCATCGAGAAGACGTCCCGGAAAGACATTGTAATCTCTTATATCCTGCTTGTCCCATTCTTCTATTTCTTCAAAGATTTCTTCTTTTTCCCAGTTATATCGGTCCTCTTCGCCGATTTAGCCATTTTATGGGTATGCGATAGATATTTCGGCGGAATAGGAGGCGACGTTTTGGGGGCAGGAAACGAGATCGGAAGGCTGATTGCACTGGTTGTGATAGGATGTATGCCGTTTTGATGGCTGGAGGAAGGGGAAAAAGGCTCATACTTGATTTTGAAAAGCCAATTCTCATCATAAATGGTAGAACGATGATAGAAAGGATTATAGATGAATTGAGGCGATCGGATCTAGATGGGATATATGTATGCACGACGAAGGATACGCCGCTTACCGAGAGACTCGTTTCCCACAGCTATGGAGAGAAAGTGAAGGTGATAAATACCGCTGGTTTGGGTTATATAGAAGATATGAGAGAATGCGCAAAGAGGGCAGTTTTGAAAGAACCGTTCATTTATATATCTGCGGATCTACCCCTGATCAATTCTCGGATGATAAATTACATCATCTCATTCTATGAATCAAGAGAGGAAGATGCCCTATCAGTCTTTTTGAAGAGAGAAGTTTATGCTAAATATGATATAGAAACCGAGATGGTTCTTCATTATAAGGGTGAAGAGATCGTTCCGGTGGGCATAAATATAATAGATGGGGGACGTATTGAAGAAGAGCAGGAAGAATGTAAACTTATACTTGATATTCCAGAACTCGCATTTAATATCAATCGTATCGCGGATTATGAGCGATTGGTAGATTTTTTAAAGGATGATCTTTATGTGTGGGGAGATGTTGAGGGGGTAGTATAATGGAAAAGACCATAGGAATATACATCATACATGCGCATGGTGAGGATAAAGCGAAAAATATAGCGTTAAAAGTGCTCAAAAATCTTCGATTTTTGGCATACTCAAATCGGAGATTTGCGACTACTTTGAGGCGGTTTGAGGACGATAAAATATTTCAATCCGGCTCGATACAATCTGTTTTCCCAGCCGATAGCGTGGGAGGGGAGGAAGCGATCTCTAAGCTTATCGATCAAACGGAGAATCTCTTCCGAAAGAAGGTGATAGATCTGAAGACGTTCGTGGAAGAAGAGGTGAATGTATCTGGCTCGATGCAGGAGCACGTTATTCCCAAATCACGTCTTCGAGAACTTGCAAACGCGGTTGCGTCAGTTGTAGCATCAGATTTTTATTTATTCTCAGGTATTATCCCTGTTGGTCGTAAGAGCGACGTAGAGTGCCTCCCAGAGTCATGGATGGCCCTTGCAAGAGTTGGGTATTGATTAGATTTTTTGGCATGCTGGCGGAAACGAGGTTTCAGATTTACCATTCTTGCGGGCGGAAGCGGCACGAGGAGATTCTATATTTAAGAAACGTTAAATAAAGTCGCCACGGTCGGGGTAGATGATATGAAAGAAGGCAATCATTCATTTGAAGATATGCACGAAGATATTAAACAAGATATGCACAATATTTTTTAGAGGAGGTATCCGTTTCTTAGAGGGCTGTTTGATGAACTGAGATAAGCAAAACCAGACCCGTATCCAAAAATGCAGGTGATAGAGCTTGTTGGAGTGGCACAGGAAGGGAAGATAAATGGGAAGAATGAGAAGATTGTGAGCTCGAGATATCTAAGGGAACAAAATATTCCAATCTTATCTATTGCCCGTTTCTCCTCTCTTTTCTCTATAATTTTTTATCGCCTCTCCAAGCGCGTCGGCGGCCAAATTAGAACAATGCATCTTCGCGGGGGGGAGCCCCTCGAGTTCGTCGGCGACGTCGTTTCTCGTTATTTTAATAGCTTCATCGACGTGCATGCCCTTTGCCATTTCAGTAACCATGCTACTCGTTGCTATCGCGGAGCCACAGCCGAAGGTCCTGAATTTTATATCCATTATAATATCGTTTTCAACTTTGATGAACATCTCCATGAGATCACCGCAGACGGGATTTCCCACCTTGCCATACCCATCTGGATTCTCTATGACTCCCACGTTCCTGGGGTTCGTGAAGTGATCCATTACTTTTTTACTATATCCTATCTGTGCCATATTTTCCTCCTATTTATGCCATATCTACCCATACACTATCCATGCTTATATTCACAATGGAGAGAGTTTTCTCAACCTTTCAACCGTTTCCTTTACTCCTTTCACTATTCTGGGCACCTGTTCCAAATTATTTGATCGCCCAAGGGTAATAACCATCGATCCATGTGCCTCTTCGTGCTTCAGTCCTACCGCCAGCAAAACATGTGATGGTTCCAGTGTTTTTGAAGAGCATGCCGAACCGGTTGCCACCTGTATACCGTACATACTGTCCATATTGAGCAGTATGCTCTCTCCTTCTATGCGGTCGAAGTGGAAGCTCGCGTGGTGGGGAAGCCTCTTCGTGGGGTGACCGGTGAGATACGATTCTTCTATCTCCAATATATCTTTGATCAGTTCATCCCTCATTCTAACGAGCCTAACGCTCTCCTCTCCCATCTCGTCCTTCGCTATCCTCGCCGCTTCACCCATCCCAGCAATTGCGAATAAATTTTCCGTACCTGATCTGAGCCCGCGTTCCTGTCCACCTCCTGGGAGGATCGGCTGGATCTTTACGCCCGGTTTTATGTATATAGCGCCTGCACCTTGGGGCCCGTATAAATCGTTAGAGGAGAGTGTTAAGAGATCTATTCCGCCGTTTTGAACGTCGATTGGTATTCTACCCTCTGCGGCTGTAGCATCCACATGCAGATATAAACCCTTTTCGTGGACTATCTCGCTCATCTCCCTAATTGGTTCTATCGTCCCTATTTCGTTGTTCGCGTACATTATCGATGTGACGGTCGTGTTTTTAGTTAAAGAGTCATCCAATTTCTCTAAATCTAGCATACCAGTCGAATCTACGGGCACAACGGTAAGTTTAAAGCCGCTCTTTTGAAGATCTTTCATCGGATTTAGGACCGACATGTGCTCTATCGCGCTCGTCACAACTTCTTTTCCTTTACCCATGTTCCTAAGAGCGGTACCCTTAATGGCAAGGTTGTTAGATTCAGTAGCACCGCCCGTAAAGATGATGCAGTGCTCTCTCTCAGCATTGACAAGTTCTGCTATTTTTCCCCTCGCATCTTCAATAGCCCTTTTAGCCTCCAATCCCTCTGAATAGAGGGAGGAGGGGTTCCCAGGGTTGTTAAGGTGCTTGCTGGCAAACGCCAGCACCCTTGGGTCAACCGGCATGGCCGATGCGTGATCTAGGTAAATACCTTTCATTCCTAAAACCACATCGTCGCGTCTGCTTCCAGCACCAGGTCGTTTAGGGTTGCGGCGCCTACTATCTTTACGCCAGACACCAATTCGACCTTTTCCAAACCTAGCATCTGCTTTGACGCCTCACACGCATAGATCTCTATCCCCATATCCAAGGTCTTGTTGAGCATATCCGAAAGGCTTGGAAATCTGCCTAGTTTTATCTTTTCTGCCTCTCCTGGCATTAATATTCTCAATCCTTTACCTAGATAATACACTTTGGAATCGATGCCCATATCATTAGCAGTCTGCGCTAAAACCAGAGGCGAATACTGCTTTTCTATATCATCGCTCGTTTGTACGTATAGAATCGAATTCTTGTCTTTCATGCGTCACCCCCTATTCGAACACGTTAATTCGTCCTTCTTATATAGAAGGTAAGTATAGTTCCCTTCTTTTCAAATCCCAGAAGCTCATGTCCGGTCCTCTTGGACCACCTCTCAATATCCTCTTCAGCCGCCGGATCGTCTGCCACAACTTTGAGCACCTGTCCTACCTCTATCCCATCTATCGCCTCTTTGGTCATAGATATAGGCATGGGACAGTAGAGACCCACACAATCAATCTCCTCGTCGGGAACGATATCAACCATGCTCTATTTTTGATTTTTCTCTATATATATCTTTCCCTCTCGCCTTCTCTATCTATTTTTCTCTTGATATCGCTTCCAATGGAACAGCAAAGGTCTCATGGTGCTCCTCTTTACCGCGGGGAGGAATTATGCCGATATACGGACGGGAAGCGTACCAAAACCCGTCATTCTGTTATACTTGACCTCGTTATCTCTCCAACGATATTCTTCTGCATCAAACTTCTGACCTCTTCCAGATCGTCTGTCTGACCTAAAACCCACATCAGCTT
>JGI24025J20009_10002907_pt1 | contig 11944 bp, 9 predicted proteins | sample Cruoilmetagenom3_FD_20009 | JGI IMG/M metagenome (IMG submission 20009)
TGGCAGTTGCTTAAAGTGCCGGGCATTGGGCCTGCCTCAGCCAAAAAAATAATGGAAATAAGAAAAGAAAGCAGAATTAGAGATTTTTATCAACTTCGGGGAAAAAGGTTCCAAGTTAAAAAAATCCAGGAGTTTATTTGTTTTTAGTTTAAACTTGCTCTGATTCATAATCAAAAATATTCCAGAGTTCAAACATTGATGCTCTTTCCCCTAGTAATTTAAAGCCCCAGCTCCTTTCTTTTTCATGATCACGGACGCCAAAGTAGAAAGTGGGCGCTAATAAAAATCCAGCCCACGCTTTTTTTAATTTTTCAAGATTACTTCCCATTTTTCTTTCAAAAATGAGTGGCAAATTTAGAACTGCCACCCATATAGCGTGTTTGCCAATGTGTCGCAGTTCGGTTTGCCAAAAGGGTTGTCTTGTTAAACAATAGTCTAGGTGAGCCTCTTCGTGCTTAATTATTTGGCTTGTTGTAAATTCCCTTAAAGAGCCTTGCTCTCCCAGGACTTGTCTAAGTTTAGCAATATTAGTTTGATGGCCTAAACCTTGCGCTCTATTAAGTTGCCGAAAGAAATCATGGGGTTTCCCAGAGGCCAAGGATTGATAGGCTTGATCGCGAAGGTATCGGTGACGAGTTAACTCAAAAGGGGAAGGTCCAATATTTTCCATAAGTTAGTAATTTTACCAATTCTATTAAAAAAATAGAAATCAATTTGGTAGAATGAAGCTGGTGAATAAAAAAGACTTGATTGTTTGGGGAGCAGTTATTGCTGTTCTTTTGAGCCTGGTTTTATTTTTAGGCCGGGGGTTAAGAATTGAAAAAACGGCCCCAACACTAATGGCAGTCAGTTTTTCCGGAGAAAATTCAGTTCCTCTGGAACCAGTGATTGTCGAATCAGTGGAGATTATTGAAGGGTAGGTTTTTTATGTGAAGTTTTTTTGGTATAATGAAAACTGTTATTAGTTTAAATTTAAATATATGAATAAAAATCTACTGATCGGAATCGGAGCGGTAATTCTTATTGGAATTGCCGCCTTTCTAGTTAATAGTTCGCAAAAACCATCTTTGCAAAAGGCTTTAACCGAAGTATCTCAGCCCCAAGAAGAAGCTTCAGGCCTGGGAAAGATTAGCGGGACCTTAAAAGATTTGCTTGTCCGAGGCACTCCTATGGAGTGTACTTATGCTCACGCGGTTGAAGGTCTAACTACTAGCGGGACTCTTTATCTGTCTGGTAAAAAAGTGCGGGGCAATTTTGAAACTACCCAAGAAGATGGGCAACCAATTAAGAGCGCCATGATTCAGGATGGAGAATATGTTTACATTTGGTCGTCTAAGCAACCTCAGGGGACAAAGATGAAGCTTGCTGATGCGGGTGTAGATGAAGCAGAGGGCGAAGGCTTAACAGAAGAGTATGACCCGATGTCTTTTGAGGAGATGAACATTGATTATTCTTGTAAAGCTTGGAGGGAAGATGCTTCATTCTTTACTCCTCCGGCGGAAATAGAATTTCTTGACCTTAATCAGAAAATGGAGGAAATTGGGGAAGCTCAATGCGATGTTTGTGATAGTTTGCCCGAAGGAGAAGGAAAAGAACAGTGTCTGGAGAGTCTAGGGTGTAAGTAAAAAATTAAAAACATCCCTGCTTCGCGCTCCGCCTTTTTGCCCTTCGAGCAGCTTTGTTCTGCGCGATTTTATTTTAATCCTACGCAGATAATTTATTTATAAAACTGCTCTTGTTATAATTCAGAGTGGTTGAAGAAAGGGAACACAATTCAATCTTAAACAAATATCGTTTGGCTACAGTAGCACTAGGCGATGCCCTAAAAAATGGTTGCGGGAGTGGTAAATTTGGCAAGTTTGCTTTTGCTTCACTAGACTACTTATCATCAGTTACCAGGGGAAGAAGATTAACTTCTGAATCAAAAGAACTAACGATGGCTGCTTTATCGTTGGGGGTAAAAATTAATGATTACTATGATATGGGAACCCTTTCTCCGAGAAATTATATGAAGTTACTAAGGGGCATGAGAAAAGATAACCTAGGAAGATATGAGGACTTTAAGGAATATAGAAGAAGGATTTCTAGATTAGAAAAAAATAGACCAAATCCTCAAGCTTTGGCTCAAGGACAAGAAGACGAGAGAAAAGCAGTAATAGAATACAGGGAAGCTGTTAATCGCTTGTCTTTAGCCTTTTGTTGTTCGGTAGCTTTTGATGAACCCCTTGCCAGTTTTTTAGGAAAAGATAAACCCAATTGGTTTGACCCGTTTTTTAATTTAGTAATGGCTTCTCAAGTAGTTGATGATTATATTGGAAGAAAGGGTGACCTTGCCCATAATAGACCAAGTTTTTATACCATGTTTTGCTCTCCCCAAGAGTTAGTATCTCAGAATGCCAGACCCAACATGAAGAAAAGAAGAGGGCTAATGAGGTTATTTTTCGAGTATATTAGAAAGTCAAAGGATAACTCTCCGGGTTTTTTGACGCCAATAAGGTCAGCGGTGGCAGGCATGGCCGCTTATCCTGTAGTGGCAGATTTAGTAAAGGCCATCCCTTTTTTGGACAAAGCTAGGCCTTTTATTATGAGCAAAAGGGATAGTAGCAATTTATAAAGCCTGAAGAAATAGTGCCTAATTTTTACAACTCGTGAAAAATTTAGAGAAAGCCAGAATACACTTCACTCTCTTGTAACTTAACTTCACGCTTTCGCGCTCCGCTTTTAGGAATTTTTTGCGCGATTTTTTACTAATTGCTGAGGGAGAGGATCGGATGTTTTTCAAATTCATTCCAGCCTCTGGGCCAAAATCCTTCTACCCACTCTTGCAGTTCTTTCATTCTTGGGTTTTCTATTTCTTGACAAGCTCCCCTATATTTAGTGCCAAGATGAGCCCAAATACCAGGTTTTTGGTTTTCTATTATTGCGACAGCTTGAGCCGCTAAGGTAATTTTACCCCAAATTGTTTTGTGAGGATTATCATAGGAGCCGCTTTGGTCCCACCAGAGTTCATTTTTCCAGTTATGGTTTTGGTATTGGGAGTAGTCTAGAGGGAGAACGTAAAAGCCGAGAACTTTAACGGCTACCATTTCTGCCACCCCTTCGACTATTGCCTGGGAGTTGGCAGGGGCAAAGTTGGTAGCGTATTCGTGAGCAACGCCACGACTATCCAAGTCGATGAGGGCAAGGCTGTCGGCCTTCGGGGAAGAGGATAGATTTGTTTGGGAACGGCGGATTCTTACCTCTTGACCGATAGGAAAGTTTTCTACTTCAAATCCTAATTTTTGGAGAACTGCCCTTGTTTTACGGATTGTTTCTACTGCCAGGCGTTTTTCTTGAACACCGAAATCTCCCTGAAAAGTGATAGGGAGAGGCTCTTGAAACCCTTTTTGGTAAAGAATAATTGTTTCCGATGAATCTTTATCAGGAATTTGGAGTGAATCGCCAGCCCAAATAAGATTCGGATCAGTAATTTTTTCTTGGTTGGCTCTCGTTAGATCAAGCACAGAAACTCCATGGAGGTTACCAATGCTGGTTAGGGTTTCACCACTTTTAACCATATGAATATTAGTTAATCCCAGGGCGGCTAATGGCCTTTTGAGTAAAGAGAGAGTAAAGCCGGCGGCAATTGCTTGTAAAAATTTTCTCCTAGAGGGTTCTAGGGACAAAGCTTCTTTCATTTAAATATCCTATATTGTGATTATATCACAAAAAGCCTCCGCGCTTCGTGATATATTAAGGCAATGGATATTCTAATTGGAACTAAAAATGCCTATAAAGCGACGGAAATGGCTCAATTTTTGACTGGTATTCCTAATCTGAAAATTCTTTTTTTAAGAGATTTTGATTTAGAGATTAATGTGGTTGAAGATCAAGCAACTTTAGAAGAGAATGCCAGAAAAAAAGCCGAAGCGATTTCTAAATTAGGGAGTTGGCATGTTTTAGCCTCAGTAAGAAAAAAAGTGAACGAGCTTAAAACTTTGCCTCTGTAAGTGCATTAATCAGCGAGGCGCCACGAACGGGCGCACTTTCTTAAATTGTGACCCCAACTGGATTTGAACCGGTGTTTGGTCGAAGTGTCGACCTGTCCTGTGCCGCTAAGGGGAATCGAACCCCTGTTTGTGCCGTGAGAGGGCACTGTCCTAAACCTCTAGACGATAGCGGCTAACTCGAATTGTCTCGCCTCTCTTAGTGTACCGAATTCCTTTTTATAAATTAATTTAATAGGCAGTTTCCACCTGGTTGATTTACTCTTGCCTCTTTTGTGTTTATTAATTCTTCTTTCCGTTATTAATTGAACCCGGGTTTGGTCGAAGAGTCGACCTGTCCTTAGGGCCACTACCATGTACCAGTTATGAATACGGTACATGGCCGTGTACCGTGCTACGCTCTGGTACGCGGGACGATGGGGCCAAAAAAAATTAAAAGTTAAAAGTTAAAAGTGAAAAGTTAATGAGCAAAGATATTTTAGCAGAAACTAGGTCAATTTTGAATAAAGAAAGGTTTTTTTTCGGTGAAGTGCCTTGTAGTATTTTTGGGCAAACCGGTGGGATTCGTCGCGAATTTGTTGGAGGAGTTGAAGAACAGGGGAGCGAGGAGATAGTTTTAATGAACGCCAACCGGTGATTTTCTGGTTTTGGATTTTGGGAGAGATTATTAATTCTTGTTTTTTAGCTAATCCTAGAATAGCAATGTGACCAGCTAAGTTTTTTTCTTTAACGACTGAATAGGCGGCAGCCACTTGAGGCTTGCCGCCGTCAACTAGAATTAACTGAGGGTAAAGCCATTCTTGGTGCTTCAATCTTCTCTCAATTATTTGCATAATTGCGGCCGTGTCATTTTGGGTTTTTTGGAATATTTTAATGTTAAATTTGCGATAAAGGGATTTTTCCGGTAGTCCATTGATAAAAACTATCATTGAACCGACAATAATCTCTTTGCCTAAATTGGAAACATCATAACCTTCGATTTTGGTTAAAGAGATTGGATCAATTCTTTGGTGTTTAACGATTAGTTTTCTTAAATCCTTTAAGGTTTGACTGGTGCTTTGGTGGCCGAGGGTTGCTCTTTTCCAACTTTGAGTCACGTATTTTATCGCCTGGATTTTATCTTTTAAAACTCTTGCTTCTTCATATTTTAAGGCTTTGGCTTTTTTCCTCATCTCTATCCCTAGGTTTTTGATTAAGGTTTTAGTTTGACCGTTCAAAAACTTTTTTATTCTCGTTATGTTTTTTAAATATTCAGTGCTATTGAGGTTTTCTATCCCTGGGCATAAACCCAAGTGAGCATAAAAGCACTGTTTTTTGGGCGTGGTTTTACAAGAGCAGAAGGGAAAGATCCGGCGAATTATTTTTAAAACTTGTTTGGCAGAAGCTCCTGAAGGAAAAGGGCCGTACCAAGCGTCTATTTTATCGTGTAAATCGATACGTCGCACAATATTGAGGTGGGGGAAAGGGGAGAGAAGAACCGCAATGTATAAATATCTTTTGCCGTCTTTGTGCTGAATATTAAATTGAGGCTGGTGTTCTCTAATTAGTTTCGCTTCCAGCAGCAAAGCCTCAATTTCTGAATTAACCACCAGGTAGTCCAGGGAATTTATTTGAGAAACCAGCTTGTTGGTTTTTTCGTCTATGCCTGTCCGCTTACTAGCGGATTTTTTAGAAAAATAGCTTTTAACTCGGGGTTTTAAACTTAGGGCCTTACCGATATAAATTATTTTCCCCCTCTTGTTTTTGAAATAATATATTCCGGGCTTGTTGGGAATGCTGTTCAGGTTTTTCTTATTTATTGTTTTGATCATTGATGTTTGAAGTTTGTTTGGAAATTGAAAGTTGATAATTGGAAATTTAAAATTTTACTTGTAAATTTTAGCCAGGTATTTCCCGGTCCAAGAATCTTTGTTTTTGGTAATTTCTTCCGGCTTTCCTTGGGCAATTAGCTTGCCGCCTTCCTCACCGCCCCCTGGTCCCAAATCAATAATCCAGTCCGCGTTTTTAATAATATCTAGGTTATGTTCAATAATAATTACACTGCTTCCTCTTTCCACAAGTCTGCTAATTACCGCCAAAAGCTTTTCAATGTCCGCAAAATGCAAACCAGTAGTGGGCTCGTCAAGTAAGTATAGAGCATGATTGCGATTGCTTTTAACTAGCTCTCGGGCCAGTTTTAGCCTTTGTGATTCTCCACCCGATAAAGTAGGCGAGGGTTGGCCTAATTGTAAATAACCTAGCCCAATTTCTTGCAACACCTTTAGTTTTTTAACAATTTTGGCAAAAGGAGCAAAAAACTCCAAAGCTTCGCCGACGTTAAGTTCTAGAATTTCGTGAACATTTTTATCATTATAATCAACCTCTAAAACCTCTTCTTTAAATCTGCTTCCCTTGCATTCCTCGCACTCGACCCAAACATCAGGCAGAAACTGCATTTCAATCCGATTCATTCCCTGACCGCGGCAGGCCTCGCATCTGCCCCCCTCCACATTAAAAGAAAAATGACTCATGGTAAAACCCCTTAAGCGACTTTCAGAAGTTTGAGCTAGCAACTGGCGAATATCAGTAAAAACGCCGGTATAAGTAGCTGGATTGCTTCTGGAAGTTCGCCCAATCGGCGATTGATCAACTAAAAGGACCTGGTCAAGATAGTTGGTACCGCTGATCTTTTCGTGTCTTCCTGGTTTACGGCTTGAGTGAAAACCTAGAGCCTTTTTAGCAGCCGGGTAAAGAGTGTCATGAATCAGGGTTGATTTGCCTGAGCCGGAAACCCCAGTGACACAAACAAATCTCTTTAAGGGAAAAGCGACTGTTAAGTTTTTAAGATTATGTTCAAGACAGCCGGAGATGATTAATTGCTGATCGCTTTTATCCAAAGGGTGTTTTTGAGAAACCTTTTTTCGCTTGCTCAAATATTTGCCTGTTAAAGAATTTTTATCCTTTTTAATTTTGCTGGGGGTATTGGCGGCCACGATTTTGCCGCCCTGTTTGCCGGCGCCCGGGCCAAAATCAATAATCCAGTCAGCCGCATTTAAGATTTCTTTATCATGTTCAACTACTACTACTGTATTGCCTAAATCCCTTAACCTTTTTAGGGTTTTGATTAACTTTTTAGTGTCTCTTTGATGTAAGCCCACAGTGGGTTCATCTAGAACGTAAAGCACGCCAGTTAGCCCAGTGCCGATTTGGGAGCCGAGTCTGATTCTTTGGGCTTCGCCCACCGATAAAGTGGAGGCTTGGCGGCCTAAGGTTAAGTAATCAACCCCAACCGAGATTAAAAAATTAAGCCGGGATTTTATTTCCGCAAATAACGATTTAACAACCTGTTTTTCCTTGGCAGAAGAAATATTTCTAGCAAAGTTTTTTACCCAGGAATAGAGTTTGTTTAGGGGTAAGTCAGAAAGTTGAGCAATGGATTTACCATCAACAGTGACTCCCAGGGCTTCTTTGGTTAATCTAGCTCCCTGGCAAAGAGGGCAAGTTTCTTTGATCATCAGTTTTGCAATCTCTGATCTTATAGTGTCGGAACTGGTGTTGTAGTATTGCTGTTCTAAGCTTTGGGCTCGCCATACGGAAACTCTTGAAGCATCAATTTTCATTTTAGCCCCAATGCCATTGCATTCCGGACAAGCGCCTTGGGGAGCATTAAAAGAGAAAAGCCGGGGCTCAATTTCCGGTAAAGAAAGGTTGCAATCCGGGCAAGCGAACTTTTGGGAAAAAGTTAAATCCTCCATAACTTTAGGCTTTTCCACAAAGTCAAAGGATTTGTCTTTTACTTGTGAAAGAATAACTAGCCCATCAGAAGCTTCCAGGGATATTTCTACGGCGTCCAGAACTCTTTGCTTGTAAGTTTTTTGGGAAAAGCTTTTTTTGGTGGGGTTTAAGCGGTCAACGACTATTTCAATGTTGTGACGGTTGGTTTTGATAAGCAGGATCCTTTCGTTTAGATTAATGATTTGGCCATCAATTCTTACTTGCTCAAACCCCTTTTTGCGCAGGTTAGAAAAAAGTTTGGTAAACTCGCCTCGTTTATCTCTGATAATTGGGGAGAGGATCATGAACCTGCCAATTTGTTTTTCGGCCAGTTTGCTTTTTATTTTCTCCATGATTTGGTTAGTAATGGAAACCGAGGTTTGGCGCTCAATTTCCCTCCCGCAATTTGGGCAATGAGGGTGGCCGATTCGGGCAAAAAGAACCCGAAAGTAATCGTAAATTTCCGTGACTGTGCCAACGGTGGAGCGGGGATTGTGGGATAGTCCGTGCTGGTCGATGGCAATGGCCGGGGCGATTCCTTCAATGGTGTCCACTTCCGGTTTTTTCATCATTCCTAAAAACTGGCGAGCGTAAGAAGATAAACTTTCAACATAGCGCCTTTGCCCTTCGGCGTATAAAGTATCCATCGCCAGGGAAGATTTGCCTGAGCCGGAAACTCCGGATAAAACCACGAGTTTATTTTTGGGGATTTTAACGGTAATATTTTTTAAGTTATGAACTCGCGCTCCTTTAATAATGATTTGATCTTCGGGCTTGCCCCGGACTGTACGAGCACAGCGAGTTCTAGTTTGGGGTTTTCTTCGGGTCATGGTTTTGATTGTAACATACTTGGCTAAAGGGGAAAAGAGGTTATTCTTGGCTAGTTTTTTCTTTTTGTTTTTAGGATAATTAAAGGAACGGCTAGTAGTAAGCCAAAGCCTAAGAACTGGAGCAGTTGCGGCCAGAAGAAAATATAAACTTTTAGCTCTTTATTTTTTATTTTTAACTTTTCATTTTTCATTTTTAATTGATTTAACTCCCACCCATTCGCCCAATTGTTAACCAAAACATGATTTTTAAGAAAAATTGGCTTTATCCCCTGGAAATAAAAAGCCAGCCAGTCAAGGTTATATGATTGATTGAGAACTAAGTATCGATTAAAATCAGGTGCTTTGTAGTTCTGATAGTTAATGGCGCTTAAAAGACGATAAGGCAGGGGGATAATAACAATCTTTTCTACCTCGCTAACACTTGGCGTGTCAGCATAAGAAATGCCATGAAGCAGCAAGTGATAGCCGTGAGAATTGTCCATGGCTGGAATCAAAAAGTAATCCCAGGCAAACTCTTTATTTTTTTCAACCTCATCTTCAAAAGCGCATAAGTTGCTGTAAAGATTTTTAAGGCAAAAACGCAGCGGGATACCGGTAATGTTTCTTGTTTTAAGGCCAATAATATAGCCTAAAAAGTGAGGTAATTTTTCAAGCCTAAAATTAGTGCCCCTGGTGCTATTAAGAGCGAAGTATCTTACTTTTGTTTGGTCATAAGTTTTTAAACTAATACCAAATGAGCCTTGATTAAGCTCATATATTTTCTGGGCGTCGAATTCAATGACTGGCGTGTTAAAAAGATGTATGTCTTGGGGTGAAGGCTGAACGTTGGCCAGGGAGTTAAAGTGAATTTTTTCCCCGTTAATGTAGTTGTCTCGAGGGTAAATCATGGCCCAACCAATATTTTTAGGCTCCCCAGATTCTAGCTCTGTTTTATCAATCTCTAAATGATGATAGTTAATGGTTATTTTAAAGTGATTTTCTTCCTCTGGACTTTCAATAACTAAATCTTCAGCTCCTTTTTTTAAAAAGGATGGTAGAGCTAAATTAAGTTTCAAAAGATATTTGTTTTCTTCACTTTTTTTGACGATGACAGAGGCGAAAATCTCTTTTTCTGTTTCTTCTAGGGGCGGGGTTAATAGGTAAAACGGACTTGGGGGCTGGTTTAAACGAACATCCCATTTGCCTTGATTTTTGGTAATGCTTAAAAGACTAAGATCAATTTTATTGTATTTATTTAAGACATTTCTAAAAGGGTAGTAAATGTTGCTGGAGTAAAAGTCGAGACTGACATAATCTCCTGTTTGATTAAAAGCCGCATCACTGTATCCCCAAAGATAGGAAGGAGAAACGTAGTTGTTAATATGGCGATGGGTAGTTAAGGGGTTACTTTCTTTAACTATTTGGTAGAGTTTGATAGGGCCGAATGAATTTTGGTAAATAATTAAGCCCTTTTCAAGCAGGTGATTGATAATGTTTCCTGTTTCTTTCTTAAAGGTGATTTGGTCAATATTTTTGGCCGCCGTGGTAGTTAGACTCTGGTCCCAAGCTAAGTACTTAATGTCGTATTTATTAATGACTTTTTCAAACATATCTGTATCATAAGCATAAAGAGAAGAATAGAGCTCACGAAATGATTGCTCATTTTTTGTTTCCCAGCGATCAAAGTCACGATCTAATACCGACTGTTTAAGGCCAAACCAAATGAAGCCAGAGCCTTGATATTGCCAGTCATAATATTGCCAGCCCGATGATTGGTGAAGAGGAAGAGTAAGGACCAAGCCTTTGGGTTGATCCTTCATAAATTTCCAAAAGTCAAAATAGCTTTGGGGAATCTTAATTTTTATTTTTGGTGAGATTAAACTTCCTTGCAAAAAGGGAGCCGCATAAACAGTAACTAAAATAACAATGCCAACTAGGATTCGGCTAAAGTTTTTTTTATTTTTTAATTGCTGGGAAAGAGAAACTAGACCTAAGGCGAAAAAAACGGTAATGCCCATTTGAAAAAGGCAAGCGAACTTGGTGTAAACAAATCGAAGGGCCTCATCTAATATTGGCAGAGTCTGGAGTAAGTCAAAAATGTTTCTAAACAAGGGTAGACGGTTGGCTAGAAAAGCAAAAGGAATAATTAAAAAAACAGCCAGTGGTAAAATTTTTTTATCACGGTGAAAAAATGAGGCTGTTAAACCGATTAAACTGATTAAGAAAAAAGAATAGCCAATTAATAAAATATCGTGATTTTGATAGTGATGTTTCCACTCAGGCATTAAAGGAGTTGATCGTCGGTAATTAAAATCAAAAATTTCCCAGTTAAAGTAAAAACCGCGATTGATTATAACGTCTTTTAAATAACCTGTTTCTCTATTTTTAAGACGAAACTCTTGGGAATGGAGGCGGTTGGTTCGATTGATTCTGGGCGCTTCGGATGAAGTGGAAATGTAGTAAAGATTAGGTAGCAGCCAAAAAGAATTGATAATTAGGGCCAGGCTAGTAAGAGTAATAATCGATTTAAGTTTGATTTTTGGTTTTTGAAGAAGCCAGTTTAAAACAATAAAAATTAGAAAAATGCCAAAAAAAGGATACCAAAGGTGAGCGGCATAAGCTTGGGGAATGGAGAAAAAAGTAAAGATTGAAAATAATAATAGATTTCTACGATTGGGTTTGTTTAAAAATTTAAGGGAGGAATAAAGAATCCAAGGAAGAGTAGCAAATTGAGTGGGAAACATTTCAAAAGGAACATAGAACTGTTGGGCTGTGGCCGGATTAAAAAGGTAAAAAAGAGCGCTTGAAAAAGCGATTTTTTTGACTCCTTCTTTCTTTTGGAGTAAAAAAGAAATTAAGTAATAAACTCCTAAAACTCCAGTAATTAAACAGAGATAAATGTATAAATAACGAAGTGAATTTAAAGGAAAAACAATATTAAGCAACCAAAGAATAAGCACCCGGGGCAAATCAGCCATATGAGAATGGGCGGCTACTGTTCCCAGGCCCTGTTCTTCTCGCCAAACTCCAGAGATTAGCCTTTTGAAATTAAGGCCGAAATCAAACTCCGGATGAAGAGTGTCCCAACCGGTTAAGAAAGTTCCCGGGGTAAAACTCTTATAGGCAATAAAAGCACTAATTAAAAATAAAATAAATGGATAGCGGTGCTTAAAGATTATTTTTCTAATTTTTGCCATCTCTTGTATAATGAGTATACAATGAAGAAAATAATCCGTAAACACTGGCCACTTTTACTACTACTGGGTTTTCACTTATTGGTTAATTTGCTTTGGTTAATTTTAGACAATACTCCGCCCGCTTGGGATCAGGCCGCTCATATCAGGTCAGCCGTCATGGCCAATCAATGGCTTTCTGGTGAATTGCGAATTAGTTTTG
>JGI24025J20009_10002909_pt1 | contig 11939 bp, 9 predicted proteins | sample Cruoilmetagenom3_FD_20009 | JGI IMG/M metagenome (IMG submission 20009)
ACTCTCTTGAAATAACCAACCACATATCAATACCAACATCATCCATTAATTTTGGTAATAGATTGTCAAACCTATCAACCAATATTTCATCTTTAAGAATTGATTGTTCTTTTTCGGTTAAAATTTGAGCATTTGCCGAAAAGCAAATACATAAAAATAAAAGGATGCTAGATAATTTCATCATTGAAAGTTTTTAATTTAAGAATACTGCATTTACAAAAAATAATTTTCCGTTTTCCCAGAATGAACGGAACAACGGATTGTCAACCATATACACTATTTTTCCTCTTCCTTTGTTTTCAACCCCAAACAACAATGAATTTGGAATTTTTTTCAACGCTTTTTCTCCTGCGTAACCCGAAATATGATTTGCTTCTTTTGAGAAATAACCCACATTTACACCTTTTTTAAGTAATTCAAAAGCAGTTGAACCTTGTTTTAGCGTATAATAATGATTCGGATATCCGTAAGCTAAAGGATGCGTATTGTCTATAATACTTTTAAAAATACTACCAGTTATCGATTCTTTTATATATACATTTTCACGCTTATCAAAAGGTGTTAAATCAACTTCTTCATCTTCTTTTTCATCTGCCTTCTTCTTTTTTAATGCGAAGCCATCTTGATCTGCAAAACTACCAACCGAACTCCCAATTGCGATTACAGTTCCACCTTTACTCGCAAATTCCGAGATTGTTTTTAATTGCGATTTACCAGCATTATAGCGATTTGGCAAAATTAAAACATCAAATTCTGAAAAATTCGTTCTATTAAAATTTCTAGTGTTTATAATGTGCAACGGATACTTTAATTGATTCTCAAAAAAGTGCCAAATCTCACCAAATCCTAAAGATGAAGTCCCTTCACCTGATAAAACGGCAATTTTCTTATTAGTTATTAGGGCAACACTTGAAGAACCAAAATCAGCTCCAGAAGTTACAAAGCCAGTATTTACAGCGGTTATAGTTTTTTGTTGTCTATTCGCGATTTCGATTACAACTTCAGAAAAATCAGCAGTTTCTTTATTTTCTCCTTTAACTATTACTAAAGTTCCTTTTTTATAAGATTTCCCCTCAATGGAAAAATCAACTTCGCTAAAACGAACATTTAATCCTTCTTCTAATAAATCGCCTAAAAACGCAGCATCTTTAACCGAATTCCAAGTAGCGACAAAAGCATACGGAGATTTTGGCACACTATTTTTAATAAAGTTTTTGTCGTTTGAATTTTCACTAGCTCCAATTTCTTGTACCGATGAAAAACCTTGTAAGCCATAAGCAAAAGGTAAGCTCCAGGCGGTAATATCATATGTAAAAGGTATTTCCAAAGCTGTTTCTTTTTCAAACAATACTTTTACCATTTTCCCTTTTGGCTGATTTGAAGGAACTACAATATCAGCATTTGAGGTTTTTAAATTTATAGAACGGTTCGCATCATAATCAAACGCTTTTACAGTTTTTCCATTTGCATAATGGTATTTAATTTCGTGTGTATTTAAAAGTGATGTTAATTTTTTAAGTTTGTTTTTATCACCTCTCAATACATAACTTTTATCTTTCAAATTAGAATCATCAAAGTATTTTTCAAATTCTGAAACTAATTTTTTTGAATTTTTAGAAGCCATTTCCACTGTTGATAATCCAGTAGTTGTGTGGTGAATAAGCCTGTCCCACAGCGTTAATTCATTATTGTTATTTGTAATAACTCCAAGTCCAGCTTGTCCACTTCCAGCTTGCTCATACGTCATACCAATAGCACCCATATACGTTGGATAGGTATCTCCATAACTTGGGTATAATAAATCGAAAGATTCTTTGGTGAAATATTGCCAACCTTTTTCATCGAAATGTTTTGCGTGATTTTGTCCAATCTGAACTTGAAAATCTCTTTGAAATTCTGTGATAATGGTATGAAATGGTTTTGCTGCTGGCGCAAAATAATACGGATTATTAATTCCTTGTTCGTGAAAATCTACATGAATTTGAGGCATCCATTTATTATACACTTTAAGTCTTTGTTGTGTTTCAATTTGAGTTGCCCAAGCCCAATCTCTATTTAAATCGAATAAATAATGATTTGCACGTCCGCTAGGCCAAGGTTCACTATGTTCTGTTGTAGCTCTGTTTGAATTGTATGGTGAACTTTTAGTTTGGTTATACCAATTTGCGTAACGATCTCTACCATCAGGATTTATACAAGGATCTAAAATAACAAGTGTGTTTTTTAGCCAATCTTGTTTTTCAGTAATTAACTTGTAAATAGTTAACATGGCAGCTTCCGTGCTAGATGCTTCATTACCATGAACATTGTAACTTAACCAAGTAATAACAACATCTGAATTGGATGAATTACTAACAATTCCAGTTCTATTTAAATTTGCTAAACGAATATTTTCAATATTTTTTAAATTTTCTTCGGAAGAAATATAAGACACATATAATGNTCTAAACTCATTGGTTTCTCCATATTTTTCTAGCGTTGCATTGTTTGAGCTTTTACTTACATATTTAAAATATTCCACAACCTTATGATGCCTTGTAAAACGACTTCCTAATTCATAGCCAAGAAATTCTGAAGGTGTTTCTATGTTTTGAGAAAATAAAGACGATATAATTAATAAGTTGAAAAGTAAGGTTAGAATACTGATTTTCTTCATTTGATAAATTTTTAAGTCTCAAATTTAACTATTTATCATTAATTGAAACAGTATAATTTAATCAGAATAATCTTTTTTAGTTAAAATAGTGTTAGAGGCGTAATCAGATTTAGACATAAACGTCAAATTGTTTACTTTTATAAAAATTAGTTGATTCAATAATAAAAGATACCTAGTTTGTAATAATTATGAGTTACGATTTTCGAGATCATTGGGATAAAGCCTACCAAAAAACGCCAGTTACAAATTTAGGTTGGTTTGAAGAAAGTGCGAAACCTTCTTTAGATTTAATAAAAATGTGTAATTTAAAAAAGGATGCAAAAATTTTTAATGCTGGAGCTGGAGCAACAGTATTGATTAATGAATTGCTAAAAATAGGTTTTGAAAATATCATTGTAAACGATATTTCGGCACAAGCCTTGACCGAACTAAAAAATAACTTAAATCAAAATAAAAATGCTCAAATTGAATTCATTGTTGACGATTTAACAAATCCAGCAGAGTTATTAAAACTAAAAAATGTTGATTTGTGGAATGACAGAGCTGTGTTGCATTTTTTTACTGAAGAATCTCAGCAAAAAGCATATTTCAATTTGCTAAAAAGAGCAGTAAAAAAGAATGGCTTTGTTGTTTTAGCGGAATTCAATTTAGAAGGAGCAAAAAAATGTTGTGGACTCGATGTTTTTAATTATAACGAAACAATGTTACAAGAGCGTTTAGGCAATGATTTTGAATTGATAAAAGCCTTTAATTATACTTATACGCAGCCATCAGGAAATACCAGAGAATACGTTTATACTTTATTTAAAAGAATTAATTGTTAATGAAAGTACATCAAATACCATTTCAAAATACAGGTTATTTTTCAAAATTAATTTGTGATTATTTAAATAAGGAAACCAAATTGGACGATTTTTATGGTAATTTTCCAAATATTGATGGTTTTGAAAAACAACTAAAATTAAAATCAAATTTTTCAAAAGTAACAAGAGAAATTTTATTTCAATCTCTAAACGAGCAATATNTCAATTTTCACAAAGAAGATTTAGTTTCGGAACATATAAAGCTATTGAAATATGAAAATACGTTTACAATTACTACCGGACATCAATTAAACCTTTTTACAGGACCTTTGTATTTTTTGTATAAAATTATTTGTACCATTAACTTAACAAAAAAGCTAAAATTTGAATTTCCCGAGTACAATTTTGTTCCTGTTTATTGGATGGCAACTGAAGATCACGATTTTGAGGAAATTAATTTTTTTAATTTAAATACTGAAAAGATTGAATGGGATCGGGATTTTGGAGGAGCGGTTGGAAAATTGAAAACGGACAGTTTAGAACCGGTTTTTAATGAGTTTGATAAGCACTTGAATAATTCACAAAATGCAAATTTTTTAAAAGATTTATTTAAAGAAGCTTATTTTAAACATGATAATTTAGCCCAAGCTTCGCGATACATTGTAAATAAACTTTTTGGTGAAAATGGACTTGTTATTATTGATGGCGATGATAAAAATTTAAAGCAAGTTTTTGCACCGCTTGTTCAAGAAGAATTAGCAAACCAAGTTTCATTTAAAGAAGTTAACAAGACTAATAAGCAACTACTTTGTAATTATAATATTCAGGTAAATCCAAGAGAAATTAATTTGTTTTATTTGAAAGATTCCATAAGAGAACGAATTTTATTTGAAGATAATTCTTATAGNATAAATAATACGGATTTAGTTTTTTCTAAAACCGAAATATTAGAGGAACTATCTAATTTTCCTGAACGTTTTAGTCCAAATGTAATTATGCGACCAATTTATCAGGAAACTATTTTGCCAAATTTATGTTATATAGGTGGAGGAGGAGAATTGGCGTATTGGTTTCAATTAAAAAGTTATTTTAAATCACAAAATACCGTTTTCCCTATTTTGTTATTAAGAAATTCTGCTTTAATGGTCTCAGTAAAACAACTAGAAAAAATAGAGAAACTCAATTTAAATTTAAAAGATTTATTTAAGAAACAAGATGTTTTAGTGAATAGTAAAGTTAAAGAAATTTCAAATATAAAAATTGATTTTTCTGAGCAAAAAGAGTTTTTACAACAGCAATTTGTTGCATTAAAAAAGTTGGCAACAAAAACAGACAATTCTTTTATAGGTGCAGTGAAAGCACAGGAAAAGAAGCAATTAAATGGTTTAGATAAATTAGAAAAGCGTTTGTTAAAAGCACAAAAAAGAAAACTAAAAGATGAAGTTGATAGAGTAAAAGCAATTCAAGATGCTTTATTTCCTAACCAAAGTTTAGAAGAACGTTATAGAAATTTTTCGGAATACTATTTAGAATTAGGACCAGAGTTTTTAATACTTCTTTTCAATGCTTTCGATCCATTAGCTCTAGAATTTACTGTAATTGAATACTAACTAAATGGTTTTAAAACTGAAAACTTCTTTTTTAAATTCGTATTGAACTTCTTTTATTTTACCGGTTTTAATTTTTTTGGCTTCGTCATTTTTTAATTCAAAATCTATTTCGGTAAAATGTGCTGGGGAATTTTTTATTTGGTTCGATGCTATATCGGTATTATCAGATTCTAACGTAATAACTTCATTTTTAAGTACAAAATTTATTTTACAGCCAGTTCTTTTCACCTTTAGTTTAGTGTCCCCAATTATCACAGTTTTTAAATATGGAAAACCTCCTAATTCTTCAATGTCAACAAAAATATGGTTAGTTTCATTGGCNGCAAATTTTGTTCCTCCTTCATATTTTATGCCGTTAAGAACATCTCTAACATCTATTTGAGGCTTAGGCTGAAATATCTTTTTTAAAAAACTCATAATTCTAATTTTAAACTAGTGCAAATTTAATTAATTGGTATGATAAGCCGTGTTGTGAGCCAATGTTTTTCCACAATCTTTACAATTCGTTGCAGTTCCTGCACCGCCGCCGCATCCATTAGTACACGTATAATGATAAACGCCTAACGCATTTTGTGCTGGTTCAGCCGGACGAGGAGCGTTTGTGTTTTGTTGTTGTGTACCATCATATGCAGGTACTTCTAAAGGACCTGCTTTTAGAAAGTCTTTATCATGAAAAGCCTGATTATGAAGATATGGTGTATTACAAGTTGGACAAATTCCTTCAGTTGGGCCACCACTATTTTTACAATTATTTTTACATATATAATGTTTAACTGTACTTGTAACTTCTTTTTTAACAGGTTGTTTTTTTTCTTGACAAGATGTTGCAATGAATATTACAGCAATAAATAATAGTTTAAATATTTTCATAATAAGTGGTTTCTAATAAATTTGAATTTCAAATATACTATAAAAACTAAAATATGATAATTCTTTGTAGTTTAATTATAATAGGATCTTAATTTTTAACAGTAAAATTTTATCTAAGCGATCATTTCTGCTGAAGCAAAATCCATATAAACCAAGTTTAGATTCCTGCTTTCGCAGGAATTACACAATCGCTTGGTTCAATTTAAAATCTAATTTTTAGCAGTAAAATTTTGAATTGCGGTATTAGGAGCTACGATATTTTCCTTTGCCCAAAACGAAGGATCGTATTTTGGTAAATAGGTAGCTTTGTATTTTTTATTTTCGACTAAATTATTGAATTCGTTTTCAGTAATTTCAGAAGATTCATAAACAAAGTATTCTTTACTATAAACTTGCTCCATTTGAAATTCCATTTTTATGGCAACTTCATTTTGTTTTCGTCGTCCTTTTACGTGTTTATTTTTTTCAATAATAGTTAATGGTCGTTTAATTCTGAACTTATCACCTCTGCTTAATTGAATAAAATATGGAGTATAACTGTTTCCTTTTTTTCTGAAGAATACCTTTGATTTATATAAATTTTGACTAAATGAAACCCCTAATAAGGAAAAACTTTTTAGTGGTTTAACATTTGTATAATCTAGTTGTACAATGGCAAAATCATTGACATTTACATGTAAAGTCCCTTTAAATTCTTTGCTGCCTTTTGGCTCAAAATTAATAATATAACACGGTTCGTCATTTACAAGTGTATAGCCATTTAAAGTATATTGGTACCGGTTTAATTTATTGATTAAATTAAAAGTTGGGTCTTTTGCATAGAATAACGATCTGTATAAATTTCGAATGCCATATTTTACATTTCTGAGGTTGCTTTTAGGCGCATTGTCTCCTAAAGAATCGTTTAATTTTTTTTCTAAATTTTTGGCTTTATCATTTTCAGCTAAAATAGAATCTACTTGAACTTTACTACTGAAAATACCCGATTTTACTTTTAAATAGGAATTTGGTTTGGTGTTTTGAGTTAAGAGTTTTTCAAATATTTCTGAAAGTCCTTCAATAGAATGATTTACCTTTTTATCATAAAGAGACGCCGCTTTCGTAATCGTTAGTTTAGGAACTTTTCCATTTGAATAATAGTTTCCAAGCACTTCAAGGTGAGAAGACATGTTTTTTGGAATTAATCCTTGAATGCTATCTAAAAATTGTTGGTCTATTTCTGGAATACTGGACTCTTTTATTTTTGTTTGAAACTTATTAACTTTTGAAGTAAAAGAATTTCTATAAAACACCTTTTTATTGGTAAAGGAAACAATATAATTACTATCCATTTTTTCCTCAACAAGATCCATTATTTTTTCAGCAGTATAGTTTTTTGAAGTTAAATATACCAAATCCAAATTTTCAACAGCCGATTTTAAATATAGAATACTGTCTTTTAAATTGTTTACAGCGAAGCCTTTNTTAAGGTAGCCAACTGAAGAAATGTAAATACTATCTTGTTTAATTTTACTTAAATCTAAACTAAATTTACCTTCTTCATTACTGATAACACCATTGTTTTCGGCAAAGATTATACTAGCATATGGAATTGCATCTTTCGTTTCAAAATCTTTTAAGGTTGCTTGGTAGTTTTGTGCTTTGCTATTTAATCCAATAAAAGCAATAAAAAGTAGTATGGTATAACGCCATTTAATCATAAAAAAAGTTTTAGTTATCTGATTTAAGACGAATATAGAACGAATTCGCAACCAAAAGTGTTAAAAAAAAGCCATTCTTTCGGAATGGCTTTTAATTTAATATTTTGTTAACTTTTATAAGTGGATCACTTCATCATAAGCAGCAGCTACGGCTTCCATCACCGCTTCACTCATAGTTGGGTGAGGGTGAATTGCTTTTAAAACTTCGTGTCCCGTAGTTTCTAGTTTTCTACCTAAAACAGCTTCAGCAATCATATCTGTTACTCCTGCACCAATCATATGGCAACCTAACCATTCGCCATATTTGGCATCAAAAATTACTTTTACAAATCCGTCTGGTGTTCCAGCAGCTTTTGCTTTTCCAGATGCTGAGAAAGGGAATTTTCCTACTTTAATTTCGTAACCTTCTTCAATTGCTTTCGCTTCTGTTAAACCAACACTCGCAATTTCTGGTGTTGCATATGTACAACCAGGAACGTTTCCGTAATCAATTTTTTCAGTATGTAAACCTGCTATTTTTTCAACACAAGTAATTCCTTCGGCTGAAGCAACGTGTGCTAATGCTTGTCCAGGAACAACATCACCAATTGCATAATAACCAGGAATATTAGTTTGGTAAAAATCGTTTACTAATATTTTATCTCTATCTACAATAATNCCAACATCTTCCAAACCAATATTTTCAATATTTGATTTTATTCCAACTGCAGATAAAACAATATCAGCTTCTAAAACTTCTTCTCCTTTTTTCGTTTTTACAATAGCTTTAACACCATCTCCTGAAGTATCAACCGATTCTACCGATGAATTGGTCATTACTTTTATTCCAGATTTTTTGAAAGAACGCTCAAATTGTTTTGAAACATCAATATCTTCAACAGGAACCAAGTTTGGTAAAAATTCAACAACAGTAACTTCAGTACCCATTGAATTGTAAAAATGAGCAAATTCAACTCCAATAGCTCCAGAACCAACAACAATCATTTTTTTAGGTTGCGTTGGTAAAGTCATTGCTTGGCGATAACCAATTACTTTTTTACCATCTTGTGGTAAATTAGGCAATTCGCGAGAACGAGCACCCGTTGCAATAATGATATGGTCGGCACTGTATTCAGTTACTTTTCCATCAGCGTCGGTAACATCAACTTTTTTACCATTTTTTATTTTTCCAAAACCATCGATAACATCAATTTTGTTTTTTTTCATTAAGAATTGAACACCTTTGCTCATTCCATCAGCTACATTTCTACTACGTTTAATTACGGCATCAAAATCTTTATCTATTGCTTCAGCTTTTAAGCCATAATCATCTACATGTTTTAAATAATCATAAACCTGCGCACTTTTTAGCAAAGCTTTTGTTGGAATACAACCCCAGTTTAAACAGATTCCTCCTAAATTTTCCTTTTCAACAACAGCAACCTTAAAACCTAATTGTGAAGCTCTAATAGCCGTTACATATCCGCCTGGTCCACTACCTATAATTATTATATCGTATTTCATTTGTATTTTTTTTAGTTTTTAATGAATGCTAAAATTTTGTGCAAATTTACTTATTTTTTGTTTGAAATGGTTTGAGAATTTCTTAATTCTTTGACTCTTAAATTTTCAATCTTTCAATCTTTTAAAGAATTACATTCTTTCAGGAACGTTAATTCCCAACAATTTAAAAGCTGATTTTATAATATCTCCAACTTTTTTTGATAATTGAGTTCTAAATATTTTTTCAGTTTCATTTTGGCAAGCCAAAATTGGAACACTTTGATAAAATGAATTGTATGCTTTTACCAAATCATAAGTGAAATTAGCAATTAATGCTGGACTGTGATTTTTTGCAGCATTTTGAATTACTTCTGGAAATATTTCTAGCTGTTTTATCAATTCTCTTTCTTTAACATCCAGATTTATAGTTGTAATTGTTTCTGAATAATCAAAAGATGCCTTTCTTAAAATCGATTGAATTCTTGCGTAAGTATATTGAATAAAAGGCCCTGTATTTCCAGCAAAATCTACCGATTCTTCAGGGTTGAATAAAATGCTTCTTTTAGGATCTACTTTTAAAATGAAATATTTTAACGCTCCTAAGCCAATGGTTTTGTACAACTCTTCTTTTTCCTCGTTAGAATAACCGTCTAATTTTCCTAATTCTTGCGAAATAGTTCTAGCAGTATTGGTCATTTCAATCATTAAATCATCGGCATCTACCACAGTTCCTTCTCTCGATTTCATTTTTCCTTGTGGTAATTCCACCATTCCATACGATAAATGGTACAAGTTTTTCGCCCAATCATATCCTAATTTTGAAAGAATTAAAAACAATACTTTAAAATGGTAATCTTGCTCATTACCAACAGTATATACAAGTTCTTCTAGATCGTAATCTTTAAAACGTTCAATGGCAGTTCCAATATCTTGCGTCATATAAACGGCAGTTCCATCGGCTCGTAGCACAATTTTTTCATCTAAACCGTCGTCGGTTAAATCAATCCAAACAGAACCATCTTCTTTTTTATAAAAGACACCACTTTTTAAACCATCTGCAACAATATCTTTTCCTAATAAATANGTATTGCTTTCATAATANTTTTTGTCGAAATTTACACCCAATTCTTTGTAAGTTTGCTCAAAACCATCATACACCCATTGGTTCATTGTTTTCCAAAGNTTNACNACTTCTTCATCGCCAGCTTCCCATTTTAACAACATTTGTTGTGCTTCCAATAAAATTGGTGCTTGTTTTTTTGCTTCTTCCTCTGTTTTACCNTCTAAAATTAATGAAGCGATTTCTTCTTTGTAAGCTTTNTCAAAAGCCACATAATAATTCCCTACTAATTTATCTCCTTTGAAGCCTGTGCTTTCAGGAGTTTCANTATTTCCAAATCGTTGCCAAGCCAACATACTTTTACAAATATGAATACCACGATCGTTGATAATCTGCGTTTTATATACTTTTTTTCCTGAAGCAGCTATTATTTCAGCTACAGAATAACCCAATAAATTATTTCTAATATGACCTAAATGTAAAGGCTTGTTGGTGTTTGGAGAAGAATATTCTACCATAACAGCTTTCTCATTTGCCTTTGGGGTTTTTAAACCAAAAGTTTTTTCAGCATATATTTCATGAAACCTATTTACAAAATGTGCATCGGAAATAACAAGGTTTAAAAAGCCTTTTACCACATTAAAGTCTGAAACTTCAGCAACAGTCGATTTTAAATACTCACCAATTTTAGTTCCAATTTCAACAGGATTTCCTTTAACATAACGCAAAAAAGCAAATACAACAACAGTAATATCACCTTCAAAATCTTTTCTAGTAGATTGAAATTCAACGTTTTCAATGGAGGCATCGTAAATTTCTTTAAATCCTTTTTTTACTGCTTTTTCTAAAATGTTTTGCATAATTTTTTGCTGAAAATTTTTGAAGTGCAAAAATACTAAATTTCAAATTGTTTTTTGCGGTTTTATAAAATCAAATTCATTATAAAAGTAACAAATATAGCTTTGAAAAAGTAATATTTTCGTCTACCTGAACTTGGTTCAAGTTCTCATATTGGTTAATTTCCTGTTGTGTGAGATTCTGAATCAAGTTTAGAATGATGAGTTTTAAGCTAAGTTTAGATTTAAAAACCTAATTTCAATTCTAAATGTCATTACCATAAATAACATTTATATATTTGCCAAATGAAAGATTTTTTAAAGGAATTACCAGAATTAGCTCAAGAAAAACTAGTTGAAAATAAAAAGTATTTTCAAAAGTTAAAGAAACGTACTCCTAAAAACCTAGATATTGTTGTTCAAGATTTACATGAAAAAGAATTTAAAAATACGGATTGCCTTACCTGTGGAAATTGCTGTAAAACTACAAGTCCGATTTTTACAGAAAGAGATATTGAACGAATTGCTAAGCATTTAAAAATGAAAGTTGTGAATTTTATTTCACAATATTTAGAAAGAGATGCAGATGATTTTTATGTGTTGAAAAGTGCCCCTTGCACGTTTTTAGATTTAAATGATAATTCTTGTTTCATTTACGATGTACGCCCTAAAGCTTGTAGCGAGTACCCTCATACAAACAGAAGAAAGTTTATTCAATTAACAGATTTAACTTTGAAGAATACGGAGATTTGTCCAGCAGTTTTTAATATTGTGGAGGCATTGAAAGTGAAATTGCCGAAGTAAAAAACTATTATTAAAACATCCCTGGAATTCCTGGCAATTGACCTACTAGCGCTAAGGAAACGATACAAATAGCAAACATTGCACCTGGAATAATTAATTTTTCATTTAATGTCAAAGA
>JGI24025J20009_10002910_pt1 | contig 11938 bp, 9 predicted proteins | sample Cruoilmetagenom3_FD_20009 | JGI IMG/M metagenome (IMG submission 20009)
AATTATATACCAAATGATTCTAAGTTGCATTTTAATACTGAAGATTCAAAAAAAAAGAAAAATAATTAAGGTTTTTCCCTTTATATAATTTGATATTTAAAAAATTAAAATATAAAAATTAAATACAAAATATAGCAGGGAGGCTTGTTTATGGAATCTAGAGAATCAAATTTAACCGATAACTTTATTCAAGAAATCATCGATAAAGATAAAGAAACCAATAAATATCACGGAAGGATTCATCTAAGATTTCCGCCGGAACCGAATGGATATTTACATATCGGGCATGCTAAATCCATTTGCTTAAATTTTGGTATAGCAGCTTATAATGGTGGATTGTGCAATCTTCGTTTTGACGATACTAATCCCAGTATGGAAGATACTGAATATATCGAGTCTATCATTAAAGATGTCCGGTGGTTGGGATTTGACTGGGAGGACCGGCTTTTTTATGCTTCTGATTATTTTGAGAAAATGTATGACTATGCCATTCAAATTATTAAAGTAGACAAAGCTTATGTATGCGATTTAAGTCCTGAGGAAACTAAAAAATATCGGGGAGGTTTTAAGGAACCGGGAAAGGAAAGTCCCTATCGTAATCGTTCTGTGGAGGAAAACCTGGATTTATTTAAACGTATGCGTGCCGGTGAATTCCCGGATGGTTTGCGGGTATTAAGAGCCAAGATTGATATGACTTCTCCTAATTTAAATATGAGGGACCCGGTTCTTTATCGAATTTTACGAGCTACACATCATCGAACCGGAAATAAGTGGTGCATATATCCCATGTATGATTATGCTCATCCTCTTGAGGATTATTACGAAAAAATTACACATTCTGTTTGCACTCTTGAATTCGAAGATCATCGTCCTTTATATGATTGGGTTTTAAATGTTTTAAATCTACCTGAACCTCCTCAGCAGATTGAATTTGCCCGGTTGAATCTAACTAATACCATTATGAGTAAACGTAAACTTCGCAAACTGGTTGAAGAAGGATATATTTCCGGTTGGGATGATCCTCGCATACCAACCCTATCAGGCTTACGGCGCAGAGGTTATACTCCGGAAGCTATTCGGAGTTTTTGCGAACAAATAAGTATTTCCAAGAGTAATAGTATAGTAGATGTCCGTTTTTTGGAACATTGTATCAGGGAAGATTTAAATATGCGGGCACCCCGGGTAATGGGTGTGCTACGACCTTTAAAATTAGTGATAAAAAATTACCCCGAAAACATAATAGAAGAGCTGGATGCAGAAAATAATCCCGAAGATCCAAATGCCGGTACGCATAAAATGCCTTTTTCTAAAAATATTTATATCGAAAAGGAGGATTTTTGCGAAAATCCACCAAGAAAATATTTTCGGCTTACACCGGGTCGGGAAGTAAGATTGAAAAATGCCTATATTATTAAGTGTGAAGAATTTGTAAAAGATGAAAATACCGGGGAGGTAAAAGAAGTACATTGCACTTATGATCCTGAAAGCAAAAGCGGTAGACCGGGTGCCAAACGTAAAGTAAAGGGCACTTTGCACTGGGTATCAGCTGATCATGCCCTGAGAGCGGAAGTCCGCTTATATGACCATCTTTTACTTGAACACAATGAAAAAATAGAAACACAGGAGGAAGGTGAAGACTTTATAAGACGGCTAAATCCAAAATCACTGGAAGTCTTAAAGGATTGCCTGGTGGAACCTATTTTGTCCAAAGCGACTCCCGGAAGCAGATATCAATTTATGAGAAAAGGTTATTTCAGCCTGGATGTTGATTCAACTACCGATAAGCTGGTATTTAACCGGATCGTCTCTTTGAGGGATAGCTGGGCTAAGATTCTTAAAGCAAATAAGTAATAAAAAATAATGAAACCTACTGATTAAAATTTCAAAAAGTTTTAATGTAACTATATTTCGAATGTTAATTAAATAAGAAATCCGAAAAATATTTTTTTCGGATTTTTTATTTTTAAGACAAAAGAAGGAAAAAAAGGTAAATGCAGAATATTTATATGATATTACTACGTATACCGAATCTATTTAAATAAGTGAAATCGATTAGAAGCGATATTTCAAAATCAAAGTATATTATCTGTATATTGAAGAGAAAAAATTGAAAAATCAGGCTTAATCTGTTATAAATAGATAAGAAAAAACTTATATAGGAAAATATTTTTATGATATTTGTAAAAGATAAAAGATTAAATTTTGTTATTAATATAGCGATTAGTTTGCTTATTCTATTCTATTTGTTTCATAAGCTAAGCTGGTTTATCACTTATTTCAGCGTTGCTTTTATTTTAGCATATTTTTTTGATCCATTATATGGATTTATACTGAGTAAAAAAATTCCTAAAATATTTGCTATTTTAGTCATATTTTCTATTATCATCGCTTTATTGATTTTAATAATATTTGTGTTGATACCGAGTTTAATCAACCAATTAACCGTTTTGTATAACGAAGTACCTAATCTATTTGAAGAATATCAAAATTTAATATTATCTTTAAAACCACATCTTTCAAATTTTATAAACCCTGCAAATGTGGAAATCTTGATTAAAGAAAATTTTTCTGAAATGCAGAAAAATATTCTTGGTTTCTCTCAAAACATCATCATTTATTTATCGGGAGCAGTGTCAAGCATAACTTTTGGTATCGTGATTATTCCGTTAATCCTGTTTTACTCTTAAGAGATATGCTGATATTTAAAGAAAATCTATATAATTTCGTATCTAAAAAAAACAAAGAAGAATTTAAAGAAATTTTTGAAAAAATAGACCATATAATAAGCGGATTTATTCGTGGTAGATTGATTGTCTGTATCATTGTAGGGACATTAATTGGCGTAGGATTATACTTTTTAAATTTAAAATTTGCATTAATTATTGGCATTATTAGTGGTGTTTTAAATTTTATTCCTTATTTAGGTCCTATCGTCGGTTTATTTTTGGCATTGATTTTTGCTATAGGACAACCATGGTGGATTTTGCTGTCGATATTAATCCTATTTGTTTTTGCCAATCAGGTTGAAGCTGTATATCTTAATCCGACCATTTTAGGGAAAGAATTAGGATTGCACCCTTTAACGGTTATTTTTTCCATGTTAGTGTGCGGACAAATATTGGGAATATTGGGTGTATTAATAGCTGTTCCTTTAGTTGCTATTTTAAAGGTTCTATTTCATAAATACTTAATCCAGGGGGAAAAATAAGTTAGATGAAAAAAATATCTATTATAATTTTTGCAGCCATTACCATTATAGTATTATTTGCTTTAAATTATAGCTTGGCAGAAACTTCGGAAATAGAAATATTAGTAAATCAAAAACCGCTGGATGCAACAGTACCGGCATTTATCGAAAATGATAGAATTTTTATCTCAACAAGAAATATTATAGAGGAGTTAGGTGGAAGGATTACCTGGTTTCCTGCATTGAAATTGTTAACCATCAATATAGATGGCCATATTGCCCGGTTGGTTATTGATGATCCTTCCATGGAATTCGATGACAAAATAATCCCTCTGGAAACCGCAGCCAAAATTATTAAAAGCCGGGTCATGATTCCCCTGGAAGTGCTTAAAACCATAGTATCGGTAGAAATTAATTGGGATAGTAAGAGTAAGGTATTGAGAATTGATTCGATAAGACCTTCTTTATTAAAAATCAGAAGTTACACCCATGATGATAAGACCAGAGTGGTTATTGATATGTCTGAACAAACAGAGTTTAGTGTAAATAAATTAACGAACCCTGATAGAGTTTATGTAGACATTATGGGATCTATTTTAAAATTAGAGGATTCCTCTAAAAAGATAGACATCAATGATGATACGGTTAAAACAGTTAGAACAGCAAAGTTCAATGAAGATACTATAAGGGTAGTATTCGAGCTTTATAAGGCAAGTAATTATAATATTTTTAAGCTTTCCGGACCTGAAAGAATCGTAGTTGATATATTCAAGAACAAAATCGAAAAAGAGAAAGTTAAGGATACAGTTACGGTTAAACCGGTGAAAGAAGCCACTGTTGATTTGATAGAATCAGGTAATAGAGTAATTATTATTGATCCCGGGCATGGAGGAAGTGATCCGGGAGCTATTGGTCAAAGTGGTTTAAAAGAAAGTGAAGTTGTTTTAAAAATTGCACTTAAACTGGAAAAGTTATTAAAAAGTGCCGGTATTCCTGCCTATCTCACCAGATATGAAAATAAATTTATATCCCTGGAAAACAGAACGAATTTTGCAAATCAGAAAAATGGTTTTGTTTTTGTAAGCTTACATGCAAATTCTGCCAATAGAAACAGGTTAACTGCAACTGGAATCGAAACCTTCGTCTTAAGCTCTAAGTATATCGGTGCATCTGCCAGAGATGTAGCGGATAGAGAAAACAGAGCAAGCAGAACTCACCCGGAAATAGATACTGACTTAGCTTTAATTATTGCTGATTTGGAAGAAAGCGCTAATATCCAGTATAGTCTGGATTTAGCAGAGGTTGTTCAGAAAAAATTAGTTGAGACATTAAAATTAAAAAACAGAGGAGTTAAACAAGCTCCTTTTGTAGTATTAAAGGGTGCAAATATGGCAGCAGTACTTGTGGAGGTTGCCTTCATTTCTAATTCCCGGGAAGAAAAATTACTGAAGAGTAATGATTTTAATTTGAAAGTAGCCCGGGCATTATTTGATGCACTAAAATATTATGTAGAAAATGCTCCCGAAGAAGGATAAAACATATTATGGCAAAAATTAAAAAATCCAGGAAAAAAAGAAGTAAATTTAAATCTTTTTTCACCTTGTTGCTGATAGTTTTAATTATTATACTAAGTTATGCTTTATTTAACAGAATTTTGTTGCCCGCCTTTAATAAATATATAAAGAAACCGATTGCTATCGAAGAAAAGCCACCTCAAGAGGAGAAAGAAGAACCGGCAATTGTAATAGAAGAGGAGGAGATGATAGAGGTTAATCTTTATTTTTCAGATGCAGATGCAATGTATCTGGTAGCAGAAAAAAGAAAAATTGCTAAAACAGGTAATTTAGCCAGACAGGTAGTTAATGAATTAATAAAAGGTTCCAACAATACAAATCTTTATCCCACTATTCCAGAGGAGACCAGAATTAATGAAGTTTATATCGCGGATGATATTGTATATGTAGACCTATCTGAGGATATTGTAAAAAATCATTCCGGGGGGAGCAGCAGTGAATTGATGACCCTTTATTCCATAGTGAACTCATTAACAGAAATCCCCCCGATTAAAGGTGTGCAAATACTTATTGAGGGAAAACAAAGAGAGAGCCTGGCAGGTCATATAGATATCAGAATGCCTTTTCTTAGAGATGAAAAATGGATTAAACCATAAGAGAATTTAAAAATAGGTAGAAGGAGAATTATAAAATTAATAAAATTATTATAGATGATCTAATCCATTTTTTAAATAATAAAATTGTTATAATTGCTATGATTACCTGGATTTTTAACCAAACCTTAAAAATAGCCTTATATTATATTACTGAAAAAAAATGGGATATAAGAAGATTTTTTGGTGCCGGGGGTATGCCCAGCACTCATTCAGCTATTTCTATAAGTGTTGCAGTGGCAATCGGGTGCAGGGAAGGCTGGGATTCAAGCATATTCGCTTTGGCTTTAATCATTTCAATGATTGTTATGGCAGATGCAGCAGGAGTTCGCAGAGCTGCAGGCGAACAGGCTAAAGTGCTAAATAAAATTGTCTTGGAATTTTTTGAAGGAATAAAAATCAGGGATGAACGATTAAAGGAATGGGTTGGACACACACCATTTGAAGTCATTGTAGGTGCTTTAATCGGGGTTGTGATGTCTATAATCTTATCATTCTATTTTCATCTTAGATAAGTTGTCAGGATAAAATAACAATATAATACACCAAAGGATTGACTATTGAAAAAAACAGAGAAAGAACGTCTGGATATATTATTGGTAAAAAAAGGTTTTTTTATCACCAGGGAAAAAGCTAAGAGAGCGATAATGGCTGGAGAAATTTTGGTAGAAAATCAAAAAAGCCTTAAAGTAGGGCAAAAAATAAATATAGACAGCAATATTTCGGTATTAAAAAAAAAGACTGATTATGTAAGCAGGGGTGGAGATAAACTTGACAAGGCTATCTTGGAGTTTAATGTATCTGCCGAAGGGAAAAGAGTAATTGACATTGGTGCTTCCACTGGTGGTTTTACCGATTGTTTATTAAAATATGGAGCTAAAGAGGTATATTGCATTGATGTCGGTTACGGCCAGTTAGCCTGGAAATTACAGAAAGACCCCCGTGTAATTATCATGGATAGAACAAACATAAGACATCTTACACCTGAAAAGTTTAAACAACTTTTTGAATTAGCAACCATTGATGTATCTTTTATATCTCTGGAAAAGGTGTTGCCTGCAGTTTATCGTTTATTGATTGCAAAAGGAGAAGTTATTGCTCTCATTAAACCCCAATTTGAAGCGGGAAGGGAATATATCCAGAGGGGTGGAATCGTAAAAAAGTCAGAAATTCACCAAATGGTCATTGAGAAAGTAGGCAATGCGGCATTAGGATTAAATTTTAGCATTCGCGGAGTAACATTTTCCCCGATAAAGGGCGGAGCAAGCGGTAACATTGAATACCTGATTTATTTAGTTAAAAATTCTACAGAAGACAAAATCCAGGATTTTTACCGTAAAACAGAAGAGGTAGTAAAAAAAGCCCATTATGAACTTTCTATGAAAAAATAATATAATGATTGTAACCCAAAAAATAAATAAAGCAGAAATGGGGCACAATGTATCGTGTCCACGTTAGAAATAAGGTAATAATAAGACAAGGGCACAATTCATTGTGCCCTTACAACATAATTATAACTGAAAAATTGTAATTTGCTAAGAAATTATCTGGAACATAGAATGTATGTAAACTGTTGAAAAATATTTTGATTTTTTGGGTTGTAACCATATAATGTAATTTTTACTAACAATTACTTGTTCACTAACGACTAATCTAATTGGAAAATTGAAGCATTTTCTATTTTTCTTTGTATTTTCTCTTTTTTCTTAACTCGATACTATACTTAATACTTGATACTATCTTATTGAATTGGCTAATTGACTAATTGGTCAATTGGTAAATCGGTTAATTGGAGTGAGGTTTTTGGCTGTTATAGAAAATAAGATATTTATTTTATTTTTCTCTCTCTTTGCTGGAATTATCTGCTTATTCATATATATTAAAGTTAATCATTGGATCAATTCAAATAAATTAAAAAAAAGATTTTCCAGAAGCAGGATAGCAGAAAAAGAAGCAGAAAAACTATTACAGAAAAAAGGTTACACTATTGTAGATATTCAGAAAAGTAAACCAATTCTAATTACCATTGGAGATAAAATTCACCGCTACTTAATACGTATAGACTATTTGGTAAGAAAAAGGGGAAAAGTCTACGTGGTAGAAGTTAAAAGTGGAGAAAAAAATCCTTACATTACAAATAGAGAGACCAGAAGACAGATGTTGGAATACTACCTTGCTTATCAACCGAATGGAATTATATTATTAAATATGAGAAATAAAAGTATTTCTGAAGTAAAATTCCAATTTGAAAAAACCTCTCGCCAAAGTGCATGGATAATAAAATTAGGTTATTTTTTTGCCGGAATTATTTTTACTTTGTTTTTATATTTTTTACTCTACGGAGGGGGAAAATGAAATTAAATAATCTTGGATTAATTATAAACCATAAAAAAAAGAAGGCTTTGTTTATTGCTGAGAAAATAGTTGATTGGTCAAATACCAAAGGCATTAAGGTTTGCATCGAAAAAGCAGAAGGGCAACTTGTTGTAAATGAAGATGTAGATTGTTTTTACGATGCATTCTTAAAAAAGGCAGAACTGATTATTTCATTGGGAGGAGACGGAACTTTACTAAGAGCAGCAAGATTGGCTGCACTTAGGGGTATCCCTGTTTTTGGAATCAATTTAGGGGGCTTAGGATTTCTAACTCAAATCGGAACCGATGATTTAGAAGTTTCTTTGAAAAAATTATATCAAAAGAAATATTTTATCGAAGAAAGAATGATGCTTGAGTGCTGTGTAAAAAGAAAAGATAAAGAAAAGATAGAAAAATTTATTGCTTTAAATGATATAGTGATTGGAAAAGGAGCTTTTGCCCGCCTGGTATGTTTGGAAACTTATATTAATGATTATTATGTGATTACCTATTCGGCAGACGGATTGGTTGTATCTACTTCTACCGGTTCAACTGCATATTCACTTTCTGCCGGAGGACCAATTGTAAATCCCCGGATTAAATCCATGGTGATTACCCCCATATGCCCCCATACTCTATCTGCACGACCGTTAATTATCGGGGAGAATGATCAGGTAAGAATTAATCTGGAATCAATCGATGAAGAGGCCATGTTAACTATAGACGGTCAGGAAGGATTTGCTTTAAAACATAAAGATGAAGTGATTGTAAAAAAGTCAAAGTATAAAACAAAATTAATTACTTTTAAGGAGAAAAATTTTTACACAATTTTACGGGAAAAATTAAAATGGAGCGGTCAAGTCAATTTTAATTAAGTGAGGACGGATATAAGATAAATGCTATTTCAATTAAATATAAAAAACATGGCTCTAATAAAAGAGTTAAATATTGAGTTTGAAGAAGGATTGAATGTTTTAACCGGCGAAACGGGAGCGGGAAAATCCATTATCATTCAAGCGATAAATATAATTTTGGGAAGCCATNCATCTTCAGATTTGATAAAAGAAGGAGAAAACAGGTTAATTGTTGAAGGATTATTTNTTATCTCTTCTCTGGAAAAGGAATGGATAAATAATATCAANCCTGATTTAAAATTAATTAATGATGAAGAGACAATGTTAATNAGGCGGGAACTGAATAAAAAAGGTAGGAATAAATGCTGGGTTAATGAAAGATTGGTCAACTTGTCCTTACTTCAGAAAATTGGAAAATATTTAGTAGATTTACATGGACAACACAACCATCAGTCCATTCTTGATTCTTCCACACATATTGATTTAATGGATAGTTTCGGGGGAGAGAATACGCTAAAATGCAAAAGCGAATATTTTGATGTATATCGATTATGGAAAGAAAAAAAGAAGAAATTATCCGAAATAATCAGAAAAAAAGAAGAAAATTTAAAGCGGATAGATTATTTAAAATTTCAATTGAATGAGATCAACGATGCTTCCTTATTAAAAAATGAAGATAAAACTTTGGAAGAAGAGGAAACCGTTTTAAGAAACGCAGAAAAAGTTATTAATATCATGGAAAAAGCGATATTTATTCTTTACGAAGGTGAAGCCGAACAATTTTCAGTGAGAGATTTTATTAATGAAGTTTCATCAAATATGGGAGAAATTGCGACTTTAGATAATCGTATTGAAAAAATAAAGGAAAATTTAAAAGAAATCAGTTATCGTCTCGAAGATGCGGTCAGCGAAATAACAGAATATAAAGATAAAGTTAGTTTAAATCCGGAAAAATTAAGAGAGGTGGAAAAAGACTAAACCTTATAAACAATTTGAAAAGTAAATATGGAAACACCATTGAAGAAATAATTGCGTATCGGGATAAAATATATAAAGAATTAAATGCCATTGATTATAATGATGCCAAAGTTGAAAAATTAAGAGAGGAAGTGAAATCTTTAGAGCAGATTGTTTCACGCCTTTCTAAGAAATTAAGCGATAACCGGAAAAAAATTGCCCGGAAAATTGAAGAAGANGTAGTTAAAGAATTAAATGATTTAAAAATGAAAAATTGCCTGTTTGAAGTATCTATTATTCATCAGGAAGATATTAACGGCATAAGCATCAATAGGAAAAAGTATAAAACAGGACCTAAGGGAATAGATTTGATAGAATTTATGATATCTCCTAATTTAGGTGAGGGATTACGTCCTTTAGCACGGATTGTTTCCGGAGGAGAGGTTTCAAGAATAATGTTGGCTTTAAAATCAATTCTTTCCGAAGTAGACCGTATTCCCACTTTGATATTTGATGAAATAGATAGCGGGGTAGGGGCAAGATTAGGGGAAGTGGTTGCTGAAAAATTAAAAAATATTTCAAAAAAAAGACAGGTTATTTGCGTAACCCATCTTCCTCAAATTGCTTGTAAAGCACAAAAGCATTTTTATATAGAAAAATATATTCTAAATCATTTTACTGAAATAAAAATTGAAGAAATTAAAGGAGATAACCGGATTCATGAAATTGCCCGTATGTTGGATGGCAATCAAATCAGTGAAATTACCATTCAGCATGCTCAAAAAATGTTAAATAGGTAAAATAGCGTATAGTGTGTAGGTAGGAAAGAGAAAGCCAGGAGAAAAAACAGTATAAAGTATTGAGTACACAGTAGTGAGTCCAAGAAATGATTTGGGTTGGAATTGCAGAAAAATTTTTCTCTAGTAGGGATAGACCTTGTGTTTGCCCACAATAAGAGAAAAGTATAAAAACGAAAAAATATAAGGTAATTTAGTAAATTAGTCAATCGGCTAAATCTTTTTTTTCACTCACTAATTATTACTATATTTAATACTAACGACTAATTTAATCGGTGAATTGGCTAATTGGTAAATTGGACAATTGGTTAATTGGCAAATCGGAGACTATTTATGAAAAATAAGATTAATACAAATAAAGATAAATGGCTGCAGGAAATTGCCATACAAAAAGAAATTCAAAGCACCTTAAAAGCCATTATACACTCAACCGATGATGCCATCTCCGTAGTCGATGAAAATGGTTTGCAGACTATAATTAATCCTGCATATACCCGTCTTACCGGCTTAATCGAAAAAGATGTGCTGGGTAAGCCTCCTACAATTGATATATCTGGTGGCGGAGAAAGTATGCATTTAAAAGTTATTAGAACTAAAAAACCTGTTCATGGTGTCAGGATGCGTGTTGGTCCAACCAGGAAAGAAGTTATTGTTAACGTTTCTCCGGTAGTAGTGGAGGGAAAATTAAAGGGAAGTGTAGCAGTGATTCATGATGTATCGGAGATTAAATATTTAAGTAAAGAATTGGAAAGATTCAAGCAACGAGTTAGAGATTTAGAGTCAAAATATACTTTTAAAGATATTGTAGGAAACAGCAGGGGAATGATTGTAGCTAAAGAACAAGCTAAAAAAGCCGCAGAAACTCCCGCTACTGTCCTGCTTCATGGTGAGAGTGGAACAGGAAAAGAACTTTTTGCCCATGCCATTCATCACGCTAGCAAAAGAAAAAATCAACAATTTATTCGAGTAAATTGTTCAGCTTTGGTTGATACTTTATTAGAAAGCGAACTTTTTGGATATGAGGGAGGTTCGTTTACGGGAGCAAAAAAAACCGGAAATAAGGGACTATTTGAAGAAGCAGATAAAGGAACAATTTTTTTAGATGAAATTGGTATGATGAGTTTAAATTTGCAGGCAAAATTGTTAAGAGTTTTACAGGAAAAAGAGATAGTCAGGGTTGGTGGAAGAAGTTCTATTAATGTGAATGTGCGAATAATTTCAGCAACAAATATCGATCTGCACCATGCCGTTGAAGAGGGTCGATTTAGAGATGATTTATATTATCGGGTATATGTTATTCCTATTTATATTCCTCCATTAAGAGAAAGAAAAGAAGATTTACCGCTTTTGGTAAATAATTTAATCAGAAAATATAATCAGGATTTTGGTCGAAATATAAAGGATATTTTACCGGAGGCCCTGAGTATGCTGGCTGAATACTCTTGGCCGGGGAATGTAAGGGAGTTGGAAAATGTCATCGAAAGAGCAGTTATAAATATGAAAATAAGCGAAGAAATTATTTTTCCCAAACATGTTCCCTTATTGGAAGGAGTAAATAAATTCAAGGACAATATCCTAAAGCCGATACGCAGTATTAATTACCCCTATTTAGATGAAACAC
>JGI24025J20009_10002911_pt1 | contig 11934 bp, 21 predicted proteins | sample Cruoilmetagenom3_FD_20009 | JGI IMG/M metagenome (IMG submission 20009)
TGAGCGAACGACCGGGAAATACCGGGAACGAGGGATCAAATACGTGCAGATGGAAGCGGGACACGCAGCACAAAATGTTTATTTGCAGGCTGTTGCTTTGGATCTCGGAACGGTAGTCATAGGCGCATTTGTTGACAGCGAAGTCAAAGAAATCATGAATATGCAGGAACAAGAAACACCATTATATATAATGCCGGTTGGGAGGAAAGGATAAACAGCACAATGCTTGACCTCATCAGTTTCTTAACGCAGATACGTAAGTAATTGCTCAGTATCTCGTTGGCTTGCTTATTCCCTTTTTGTCTCTTTTTCCTTTCCCAATCGTACTGCTTCCAAATAAACCTCGTCACTCATCCTGAAACCTGACCTTACCAAATCCTCTAAGACTTTCAGATACTCCTCGTAATCGAAAATATCTTCTTTTAGCGCTCTTAATAGAACATGAATCGTCCCCCTGGGCTTTAACCCGAAAATAGTGGCGGCAAGCCGGGCATGGGTCTGATCAACCAGAATCTCATCTGAAGCAAGTTCAACAGCTAAAGATATAGCCTCTGCTTCTCCTTTATCAATTCCCAATGCTTCTATGTCTTTTTGCATCGGAACTTCTCTTATTTTTATCCAACCTTCTTTTAACGCTTCTTCAACCACAAAAGCATCAATACTATTTTGCTCTTTCCCTCTGTCTACAACCTCTCTTTTAACCTCTTCTGGAATGATAACTTCGTGAAAAAAGTCTTTTAGAAGATGTAACCACCCAAGTTTTGCCAGATAAATCAACGGAGTCGCATTGGATACGATCATTTAATGCCTCTAAAATCCTCTCTCAGGTCTTCTAACGTATATTGAAAAGGGATTCCTTTCTTTGCTGCTATGTCTAACATCTGCCTTAGTGATACACCGGCCATCCTCGCAGCTTTCCAAATCGTGATCTTCCCCTCGCTATATTGTTCCAACGCATATTTAATCTTCCAATCTTTTATACCCTCTACTAAGAGCCTTCTCACCACTGTTGACCTATCCAATTGCTCTCTCTTCGAGATGCTCCTTATCTCTTCTTCAATCTCATCCGACACCCGAGTTGTTATGGTTGCCCCCATTTTATCATCGTGTTAAATTGATATATTTTAAATACATATATGTTTTTGGACCGGTGGTCATAGGCACATTTATTGACAGCGAAGTCAAAGAAATCATGAATATGCAGGAACAAGAAACACCATTATATATAATGCCGGTTGGAAGGAAAGGATAAACAGCACAATGCTTGACCTCATCAGTTTCTTAACGCAGATACCTGTAAGAAAAGATGTGAACATAGAAGCAGTTAAAGCTAAGAGTCACCTCTTCCCTTTTGTTGGTTTATTTATTGGCTTGATTGTCGCCGTGGTAGCTTTTGCCTCTTTTGGATTCTCAGGTGCGGCAACTGAAATTGCCGCTTTGCTCACGCTGCTCGCTCTTTACCTTGTCACGGGTCTGCTGCACCTGGATGGCTTAGCGGATTTCTTTGATGGCGTGATGGCACCGGGAAGCAGAGAGGATAAAAAAAGAGCGATGAAAGACGATAAAATAGGAATAGCAGGATTGTTTGCTGCTATCTTTGTTCTCCTCTTGAGCTTATTTGCTATTAAGACCGTGGGTGCAGACTTCACAGCGGCTGGTTTTGGCTTTGATTTGGTTTCGTTTTACGCTTTTGCTGCGGTATTCATAATCGCGGAGGTTTCTGCAAAACTCAGTATGAATACGTGTCTGGTAATTGGCAAAGGATTCGAGGGGGCCGAAGGACTGGGAACTCTGTTTATACGCTCTTCGTCGCCACAGAAATACCTGACTGCCCTTCTTTCTGCCGTGCTCATTGCGTTACTGTTTACCGTTTCGTTTCGGTTCGTTATCGTGCTTACGGGTGTTTTGGTTGCACTTATTGTCTCGTATATTGCGAAGCAGAAATTTGGCGCGGTAAGTGGCGATGTCATGGGTGCTTCTAACGAACTCGCACGCTGTGCGACGCTACTCATATGGGTAGTACTGCAAGCCTATTTTTAGAATTAAATCGCCAGGATCAGGATTCGAACCTGAGCGTCCCTTACGGGACAGTGACTCTCGAGGCCACCGCATTTGTCCACTCTGCCATCCTGGCTTCCTTACATTTTCCTCTTTCAGCAAGGAAACCTATACTAAAAGATAAACGAGTCTTTTTATAAATCTTCTTAGGCACACACACGATTTAGAAGAACGATACTGCGCCATAATAAATAAGCGTTGCAAGAGTAGATCGGATAAACGTGCCAATAATCACTGCAAGCCATGTCATCAAAGAAGGCATTCCGATGAGCCGCCCTACTATTGAGCCTACACCGGCTCCTGTCCATTGTAGCGGAAATATAACCAAAAAAACAACACCGATGAACCCAAATCGCTTCGCCCATTTATATTTCTGTAAAGCCCTCTCCCCACTTTCCCCTACTCTTTCGACAAGCTTTCCTAAGCCAGGTATTTTCTTCGCATAATCGAAGTTCCAGACCAGAAACATAGCGAGGACGGCGTCAGTGAAGACGATAAAGGTTATAAGTGGTGCCGGATGAATGCCAAGTCCTAACCCTGTAGGAACAACAGTAAGAGTCCCAATAAGCGGCAGAAATGAATAAACACTAAACACTGATAGATATTTTCCAAAATCTTCTGGTACGAAGAGCCATAAAAATGCCACGGTGGCGCCAGCGATGCCAAAAGGAAGGAGGAGTTTCAATAATGCAATCTTATTCATCTGTATTACCATCCGTACCTTTCCCTTCACATTAATCTCCATCTCTTTTATCATACAACTTTTTACCTTTGTAAGAACCGTAGCTAAAAATATTCCTACTGTTTTTCTCTGGTTTTTACCTCCGATATAAAAATGCTAATAAATAACAAGAAATTATCAGATATAAAGATGAGGGAAAGTGAAACTGAGCATAGTATATGATAACGAAGCGAAAGAAGAGTTCAAAAGCGACTGGGGGTTTTCATGTCTGATCGAATCGGGGGACAGGAAAATACTGTTTGATACCGGAGCTTCAGGCGATATATTAACTTACAATATGCAGCAGTTGGGGATACAAAAAGAATACATTGAGATTATTGCGCTTTCACACGAACATGGGGACCACACTGGCGGTCTTGGCGCGGTGTTACATCCTAGCGTTACAGTGTATTTACCCCGTTCATTCTCACACAGATTGAAGAAAAATGTTGCGGAGAAAGCAGCGAGAGTTGTTGAAGTATCAGAACCGAAGGAGATTATTCCGGGGGTTCATACAACGGGAGAGCTTGGGCGGGGGGTTAAGGAGCAGTCATTGGTTCTGGATACAGAAGAAGGCTTGGTTGTTTTAACCGGATGTGCGCATCCTGGTTTAAAGATTATTTTAGAGGCGGCAACGGTTTTCGGTGAGCTTTACGGTGTGATAGGTGGTCTTCACGGTTATGATAAGCTGGAGTCGTTACAAGGATTGGGACTGATAATGCCTTGTCATTGCACTATACGTAAGAAAGAGATATTGGGTATGTATCCCGAGAGAACAGTGCGGTGTGGGACAGGGGGAGTGATAGAGCTATAATGCGCTTTGTGTACGGTCCGGTGACATCATGGCGATTGGGCAGGTCGTTAGGCGTGGATATTATAAGCACGAAAGGGAAGACCTGCTCGTTTGACTGTGTCTATTGCCAGCTTGGGAGAACGGTGAATAAAACGGCAGAATGGAAGGTGTACGTAAAAACAGAAGAGATTGAACGTGAGATTAACGAGATTGCGAATGCCATTGCGGATACCACCGATGTGATTACGTTTTCGGGTGTGGGCGAGCCGACGCTGGGCGCGAATCTCGGCGCGGTTGCAGAGGTAATCCGAAGACAGTGCCCTAAAACACCGATTGCCATCCTGACAAACTCCGCTTTAATGAATGATGCGGGAGTGCGAGAAGAATTGGAGAAGATGGACATCGTAGTCGCCAAGCTCGATGCTCCGAACCAGCCTACCTTTGAACGGGTTAATCGACCAATAAACGAAGAGATTAAACTTGACGCGATAATAAAAGGGCTAATGTATTTTAGAGAAGGATACAAGGGTAGGTTATGTCTACAAATGATGTTTGTGGAGGAAAATAAAGAATCAGGTGCGGAAATGGCGCGTATCGCTGCAGCTATACAGCCGGATGAGGTGCAACTCAATACCCCCTGAGGCCATGTCTCGCAAACCCGCTTCCGCCAGAGGAGATGGAGCGCATACAAAAGCACTTTAAAGGCTTGAATGCCACTGTTATCTCGGTTTATGATAAGATGAAGCCTGAAGTAAGGGTGATTGATAAAACGGAAGTGATAAAGAGGAGGGGGGTTGGGGATTAATCTTTATTTCATTCTTTACGTACACCGCCTTTATGTCAAGTCACGTGAAGAATTTTATTGTTTAATAGCTTAAGATGAATAGAATAGAATGAACGACAAAGAAGAAGAACGAGAAGAAAAAAGGGCAAGTATCGCTCTGTTTATCGGCATGGGAAGTTTTATCCTACTCACGCAGATCATTGCGTTACTGCTTGCAGCGCCATTTGATTTAGCGGGCGTGACCGCGTTTGAAAATCCGGAGGATCCACTTAATCCCATTATCTTTTTCATCTTCATCATAGCGTTCACGGCGTTTATCCTTGTTGTGCTTCGATTTGGAGGGAAAAGGCTTATTTATTTCGTGATGCTCGCAGCGGTCACGATAACGATATATTACGTGATGTACGCGCTTTTCCACCCTAATGTCTACCTTCCGGTCGTCAGTACGCTTGCGCTTGCACTTATCCTCTTTAAATATCCCGAATGGTATGTCCTCGATGCGACTGGTTTGATAATAGGCGGAGGAGCGGCAGCGATATTCGGTATTTCACTTGGCATACTACCCGTTTTGCTCTTACTGATAATCTTAGCGGTGTACGATGCCATTGCAGTTTATAAAACGAAGCACATGGTTTCTTTAGCAGAATCGGTCATTGACTTGCGAATGCCCATCCTTTTTGTCCTGCCGCGAAAGTGGAGTTTTTCTTTGATGAAGGGAGATGAGATGGAAGACGGTTTTTTCATGGGACTTGGTGATGCGATTATCCCGTCTGTACTGGTGGTGTCTGCATTTGTAACCTATGAACTTGCTACTCCAACTTTGGGTGCACTCATAGGCACTTTAGCGGGATACGCGGTGCTGAGCACGATTGCAGGTAGGGGGAAACCGCATGCAGGACTACCGTTTCTCAATTCCGGTGCGATATTAGGGTTTGCCATAGGATATATGGTTATGGGAGTTTGATTTAAGGTGGCACTCACTTCATTCAACCCTCTTTTAGCCTCTTTATTCCATCTATCAGTCCATGTGCATAGTTTATGCAGCCAAAGGCGGTAAAGTAATCGCCTTTTCCAAGATAATACTTCGTATCCTCATAATATCTCGTTGCGTGTTCCACCACTTTTTCCTCATTGGCATCAAGCGATAGCGAATCAAGCTCAACCACACTCTCCTCAAAAAGTGCAATGTCCTTTTTTATCCGTTCCGCATCACTCATTTGGGTGGCTCGTTAGAGTTATCCCGTAAGTACTTAATAGCCTATGGGCTAATAAAATAGTTAAAAACAAAAGCGTATAGTGAGAAGTATTTATGGATGAGTTTAGGCTAAGGAAAGCAGTGGAGTCAGATCTGCAAGAGATTATACGACTATGGAAGCAGAACATAAAAACGATAAATACCGCATCAGATATCGCTGATTTTTTCTATTCTTCCAAGGACTATTTCTTTGTGGCTGTTTCTACGTTAACAACGCTGGCGAGCACGGATGAAAAGCTCATTGGTTTTGTCGGCGGTGCTATAAGAAGGGGGCATGGACATATATCTGGGATTGCGGTGGATAAAGAGTGTAGAAGGCGCGAAGTGGGAGAAGAGCTGATAAAAGCACTGGAGCACAAGTTTCGTACCAATGCGTTCGAAACCGTCACGCTGGAAGTCAGGAAAAGTAACATGAGTGCGATGCAATTTTATGAAAAACAAGGCTACAAACCGTCTTATATCGTAAAAAGCTATTATGCGGATGGCGAGGATGCATTAGTGTATGTAAAAAAGATTTGAGAATCACTGGGTAGAAGTCGAAGTTAAACCAGAGAAGCGTTCAATCAACCGATCTTAACTTTTGAGTTGTTGCGCACAGTGCCCTTTTCACGGTATATTTTCGGTTCCAGCTCCAATGCACCCACGGGACAGATATTCACACAGGCTTTACAGGTATTGCAGTTTTCCTCATCTATCCTTATCCATGTCCCTACCAGCTCGATAGCATCTGTGGGACAGACCGAAACGCATGCACCACAGTATCCACATTTATATCTGTCTATGTTTATCATCACGCTTCCACCTCCTTGAATATCTGGCCTTCAAATGTGCTGACCTCAGTGTCTTCTTCCAGCCACGCATCCTGTGGCAAACAGGCTTTCCAGCAGGTCTGGCATAGAAACTCCTCTGCTGACCACTTATACTCGGCAGCCACCTGAGGCAGCAAAAGCCCTTGATACATCCCCTTCTTTACAATCAAGCCATGACGGCCTATTTCTATCTCTTCAGGCAACTCAGTTGGCGTTACTTTTAACTCCTGCGGCATTGTAAGTATCGTGAGTTCAATAGTCACATCCTCAAACTCCTCCTTTGTTACCGGTGGAAATCGCGGGTCGCCAACTGCTGCTGATATCGCCGCTTCTATAATCGCTTCCTTCAACGTGAAGATGGGATATGGATAGCCAATACAGCCTCTCAGATTGCCGAATTTATTCAGCGTGACAAAAACACCTCTTTTCTCTTCAAAGCATACAGGCAAGTCATCAGGCGCTTTCAATTTGGTATTCTCACTCAGGTATTTCTCTATTGCAGCTCTTGCAAGTTCTAAACCCCGTTTTCCTTCTTCTTCCGTTAGCATGGACATTTTTTGGGTTTGTGTTATGCGGGGGGCAGGATTCGAACCCGCGAACCCCTGCGGGAGCAGATCTTGAGTCTGCCACCTTTGTCCACTCGGTAACCCCCGCCTGGTATTACACGATTATCGTTGCGGCAGACGCTATCTTTGAGAATCTCTCCACTGCTTCCCGCGCAACAGGTCCTCGAATCTCCGAACCCTTTGGCGTACCCTTATCATCCACGATAACCGCAGCATTGTCCTCAAACTTCACGCGTATCCCAGATGGTCTTCTGTATTCCTTACGCTGCCGCACGATCACCGCCTTCAGGATCTGCTTCTTTATCTCTGGCCTCCCCTTCTTCACTGATATTATTACCACATCCCCGACCCCTGCCTTTGGATACCTGTTCTTTACACCTCGGTATCCTTTCACGGCTATTATCTGTAACACCTTTGCACCGGTATTATCCACGCAGTCTAAACGTGCACCGGTTGGCAATGCCTTTGTTATCTTTGCTTTTACTCCTCTCATCTTTTCTCTATCACCACAAAGCTTTTTGTCTTGCTGAGCGGTCTGCATTCTGCTATCTTTACCACATCGCCCACTTTCGCATTTATACAGGGCGGGTTGTGTGCGTGTATCTTTGACTTCCTCTTTTCATACCGCTCATATTTCGGAATTTTCTTTAGGTAAATCCGCTGAACAACAACCGTCTTCGGCGCTTTATCACTTACCACTTCGCCTTCCAAGATCTGTCCTCTTACTGGTAACGTCCCATGAAACGGGCAATCGGCATCCTCACATTCCTTTTCAGGTTTACTGACATTTATTCCTATGTCTCTCATTTTTTTATCCTATTTTCAGGTCTTGAAATGAGCCTGTCGCCCTTTACTCTTACGTGTACTCGTCCAGTCAACTCAAAAATGAACTGGTTTCCAGCTTTTGCTATCCTTTTCTCTTTTTTCTGCTCGTTCTCTATAACCAGCATATTCCGCGTCTCATCAATTACCGTTCCTCCAAGTTCTCGAAGACTACTATTACTGCTCTCGTCCACGTTGATTTTCAGGCCTATCAGCTCATGTTGCAATAAATTACTTGGTGTTATTTTCATTCTCCGCCCTCTAATGTATAACCCATCTCCCGAAGCGTTTTCTTCACTAACTCCTTTTTATCGCCCTGTAACCGTATGCACCCATCTTTTACCGTACCGCCACACGCGAACTTCGACTTCAACTCCTTTGAAAGCGCTTTCAAATCCACTTCTTTCTCGTTTATCCCCTCTACAAACGTGACAATCTTCCCGAACTTCTTCTTTAGCGTATACACCTTCACCAATTGCTGCTCTTTTGCTATCTCCTTGCAAATGCATAAATCAACTGGCAATCCACATTTATTGCAGATTTGCATTTGCCCACTTACCTCCTCGTTCCTCTGCCTGCCATCGCTGCTCCTCTTTGCTCTTCTCTTTGAACCGTTTTGATTCGTGCTATTGTCCTTCTTATCTCTCCTACTCTTCCGGGATTATCAGGAGATCCACCAGTGGCTATTATCCCACGCTCATGTAATAAATCTTTAGTTAAACTCTCCAATTCCTCGTTTCTCTCCTTTTCACTCATCCTTCTTATCTCTTCAATTCTAAATAGGCTCATTCTTTGCTTTCCATTTTTTCTTCTCTTTCTTTTTCTTTCTTCTCTTCCTTCGCCTCTTCTTTCTCTCCTTCCTTGTTTAAAACGTTCATGCGAAAAGCATCGGGTATCTTTGAATCGGGCGGTACTATCCACACCCGTACACCTATGACTCCTGCTTTTTTCATCGCTATTGAATATCCCTTATCTACTATTTCCTCGGCTATGGAGCCACAGTGCTTTATATAGCCTGCTACCATCTTCTCCATCCGACTACGAGGCCCTTTAAGCTTCCCAGACATAGTAATTTCGCAGCCAAGCGCCCCTCTATCCATTATCCTTTGTAAGGTTGACCTACCTGCACGTCGGAAATGCCAGCCGCGCTCTATGAGTTTCGCAAGTCTATTCGCCATCAACTGTGCATTCAGTTCCGGCACCCCAATGGGTTGAACATCTATTTGAGGGTTATCCAGTTCCTGCCTTCGGACTACATCGTCGGTTAACCTCTTTATTCTCCTACCGTCTTTTCCTATTATCATTCCCGGCTTCTCAACTTTCACTGTTATCTGCGTGCCCATCGGCGTTCTTTTTATATCCATTCCGCCGTAACCTGCTCTCTCTAACTCCGTCCTGAAGTATTCGTTCATTCTTACTTTCTTTATCCCTTCCTCTACGAATATCCTCTCAATCACGTTCCACTCCTAACTCCCTTCTTCTCTCAGTATTATCTCAACAGTGACCGTCTCAGTATTCTTTGGTGTAGCACGACCAAAAGCGCGTGGTATTATCCCCCGTATCGTGCGACCTTGCTTCGTGGCTACATGCAAAACTCGCAATGCGTCCAAATCAAGACCCTTATACTCTGCATTGCCCTTCGCATTTCTCAGTAATTTTAATATCTCATCGGTTGCTCTCATCGGGTATCTTCCGGCACACCAATTCTTCAGCCCCCTACGATGCGCAACCTTCTTCTTATAACGCTTGAATGGAACCGCCACCTTCATATCCAGCACATCTTCCAGATAGGCCTCTGCAACCTCCACTTTCTTACCCTTTATCGCCCTGCATACCTCGAGCGCGTGCTTAGGAGATATATGAAGCTCATAAGCCATTGCCTTTGCAGTCGTTTCAGGATTAATTTCTTTTTCCGTGCTATATTTTACCCGTCCCATCTTCTTCACTCTTCACATTAATTACTTCAGCGGCACATATTTTGAAGATCTCGTAGCTCCGACACCCGCAGCTCCGTGAGCCACCTTTTTGCGTGTCAATACCAGCTCGCCCAAATAATGCCCGATCATCTCAGTTTTTATCTCAATATATTCAAAGCTCTTTCCATCGTGTATCCCTATCTTCTTTCCCACCATGCTCGGCAGGACGATAGCGTCCCTCAAATGCGTTTTTATGCCTTCCTTACCAGATTTTACCTCTTCAAGCAGCTTCTCCTCTTCAGCTCGAAACGTCCTCTTTATTTTCCGCCGCTGCCTCGCGCACATTAAATCAGCTAAATTGTCGAGCTTCATCTTCTTGAGCTTCGCTAGTGTATATCCACGATACTTAAACTCCTCTTCCTTCTTCTTCAGGGTTGTTTTAGACTTACCTTTCTTCTTCTTTGCCATCTCGCTCTTTTACCTCATTTCTTTCCTGTTCTTTTTGCCGCTATGCTCCCTACCTTCCTTCCTGGCGGTGCGCCTCTACCTGGCGTTTTGGACTTGCCAATGTGCTGATGACCACCACCACCGTGAGGATGGTCAACGGGGTTCATTGCCACTCCTCTTACCGTCGGATATTTTGCCGCACGTGCCTTCATCTTGTGGTATTTCTTCCCTGCTTTTACAAAAGGCTTTTCGGTACGACCTCCACCCGCAACAACACCGATAGTAGCAAAACAGTCGGAGGACAGCCATTTCTTCTTCCCACTTGGTAACACCACCATCGACGTTCCCGCTTCCTGCTCATGCGCTAACAACGTAGCACAATTGCCTGAAGACCGAACGAACTTACCGCCGTCGTTAGGTCTTACTTCTAAGTTGCAAATCATAACTCCTTCTGGTATACAACGAAGCGGGACCGTATTTCCGGTCTTTATCGCTGCGGATTCACCATACGACACCGCATCACCTTCTCCAACTCCTTCGGGTATAATTATAAAACGCTCCTCTACTTTTTTCTCTGCACCACTCTCTCTTTCTATCCTTATACGAGCAATAGGAGCACTCCTTGCAGGGTCGTGCACTATTTCCAGGATTTTTCCTGATACCGTTTCATCCTTATTCACCCTCACGTGTTCAAGATTTCCTTTATAACGGTGCGAAGGTGCCCTAAAAGTGGGTGAGCCTTTTCCTCTCCGCTGTGCTATTATTCTTTTCCCCATTTTTCGCTCTGTTTATAATTATAATATGCCAAGCGAGGTCCCGATCTCCTTAGCCTTACCCTCTTCCTCTAATTCTATTATTGCTTTCTTCTCACCTTTAAATGTTATCATCGTCCGCACGCTTCGCACTGGTGTCTCAAAGACGCGCTCCATCTCGTGCTTTATCTCCTCCTTACTCGCTCGTAAATCGACAATAAACTGGAGCTTGTTCTCCGAGTCGATCATCAGAGTTGCTTTTTCGCTTGGGACTATATGCTTCAGTTTATCTATCATTTCTCATTTATCACTCCATTGTAGCAAGTTTTGTTAGAGACGACTCCGTCCAGATTGTTAACCTGCCTGGATGCGTTCCAGGTGCAAGCAATTCCGCATTGAGCTCTTCCGCATAGGATACATCCACGCCGGGTAAATTTTTCGCGGCGGTCGTTATTTTTTTATCCTCGTTTTGTTCTTCTTCACGAGAAATAACGATTAAAATGCTTTTTTTAGACTTGTATCGTCTGCCTCGCATCTTCCCCTTACCAGCCCTTACTTTCCTTTCCTTTGCACGGAGCACATCGTCCCACACACCGATAGCCTTTAATAATTCCTCCACTTCAGAGGTCTTTTCAAGGCTTGCGAATGAATCTTCTATTACTATCGGGAACTCTACTTCATCGCTGAACCTATGCCCTCTATTTCTTGCGCGTTCTGGGTTTATAGTAGCGGCAATAGCAGACTTGATTGCTTTCCTCCGTTCCTTATTGTTTATCTTTTTCGTCAAGACCTTCTCAGTTTTTGGTGGATGCGCTCTCCTCCCGCCAACCGCTTGTGGTGCTCGTGCTGCTCTTCGTCCATCTGTTATACGAGGCACTCTGGCAGCGCCTCTACCGGGACCCCAGCTCTCTGCAGATGTTCTCCTCCCNGCTAAGGGGTCTGTACCTTTTGGCTGCAATCTGTTTGATTGCATTGCGAGCACAGCTCTCTTTATCAAGTCAGGTCTGTATT